>Ga0302220_10001841_pt1 | contig 16103 bp, 12 predicted proteins | sample II_Palsa_E1_3_FD_194572 | JGI IMG/M metagenome (GOLD analysis project Ga0302220, IMG submission 194572) | Peat permafrost microbial communities from Stordalen Mire near Abisko, Sweden - II_Palsa_E1_3 | ecosystem: Environmental > Terrestrial > Soil > Palsa > Peat permafrost | place: Sweden...
ACAACAGGCCCAAAGCCAGGATCCAGTTCGTATCCAACATGGCGCACTCCAATTTAAAGCATGACTTCAATATTGCGGTGGATCGGGCGTTGCAAGTAGCTCGGCTGCAAAGCAGTCATGGCCACACGAACGAACGCCTAAGCGAGATTCCCGTTCCTCAGATAACACTATAACGGCAAAACAAAAAACATACGCCGTGTTTTGCCGGGTTCGAGCCGCCAAGTTACAGCACCGGATTCGTCTGGCCCCGCTTGCAAGGCCCGTGCACTGGGGCGCTACGCCTGTCGCGGGCCTTCAGTGCACGATCTGGCAAAAATGCAAGAAAGTGTTACGAATAATCGACTTGCACATTCATCAGGTGTAATCGTGCAAGGCAGAGCGCATTTTCTTCATCGCGCTGACCTCGATCTGCCGGATGCGCTCGGCCGATACGCCAAACTCGTCGGCCAGATCGTGCAAGGTGGCACCGCCCGAGCCATCATCGGACACTTGCAGCCAGCGCGCTTCGATGATGCGGCGGCTGCGTGCGTCAAGCGACTCCAGCGCGCTGCCCAGCCCGTCGCTTTGCAAGCGGTCGAACTGGCGCGCGGCCAGTACTTCGGTGGGCTCGTCATGCGTGTCGGTCAGATATCCGATCGGCGCGAACGTTTCCTCGCCATCTTCGACTTGACCCTCCAGGGCGATATCGCCTCCGGACAACCGGGTTTCCATCTCGGCGACTTCTTCGCGCTTGACGTTCAGTTCCTTCGCGAGCCCCTCGATTTCATCGGGCGTGAACGCGTGTATGCCCTGCTTGTGGCTGCGCAGATTAAAGAACAGCTTGCGTTGCGCCTTGGTCGTCGCAACCTTGACCATGCGCCAGTTGCGCAAGATGTACTCATGGATCTCGGCTTTGATCCAATGCATGGCGTAGGACACCAGCCGCACGTTCTGTTGCGGATCGAAACGCTTTACGGCTTTCATCAAACCGATATTGCCTTCCTGGATCAGGTCGGCATGGGGCAAACCGTAGCCCAGATAATTCCGGGCGATAGACACCACCAGCCGCAGATGCGAGAGCACCAGCTGGCGAGCTGCGTCCAAATCGTTGCGGTCGCGATATTCGATGGCCAGCCGCTGCTCCTCGGCGGCGGTAAGCAACGGAACCCGGTTGACTGCCTGGATATAGGCGTCGATGTTACCCACGGGCCCCAAGAGGCTGTTTGCCGCGACGAGATTACCGGATCTGGTAGCCGGCGCGCCTGACGTACGCATACCCACGCCTGCTTCGTTCAAGCCGGCGATGGCGGGTAAGGTCATGTCCTGGTTCACGTTCAAACTCCTTTTCGTCTTGCATCGCTACATCACACCGCGGTGATTTTAGCACTCACTTACGGGGAGTGCTAAGAGCCGCATCAACCTCACAAAATTGAGATCAACTTTTTTGTCTGGTTTTGGGGATTTTTCGTCCGACGACCAGTCATAGAAGTAACTATATTGTCATGTGCGTGGGTAATAGGGCATTTTTTGCGCCGCAGGGTTCCTTCCGCTCGGATCTTCGGATCCGAAACATAGCGGCAGGAACCGATATTGCTCAGAACGCCCCCTTAGCTGCAGTAGACACCATTCTCTTTAAACGTGGCTTAAGGCCAGTCGGTTTTCTTGATTTTAGAGGGGGAGATCAATGTACAACGTTCAAACAAGAATACATTGGTTGCGCTACATGGCCGTGGCATTGCTGGCAGCGATATCCACCCATGCCTGCGCCGATCAGTTCGGCCTTCAATTGGGCGCGGGGACGGGCGATCGGGGCATCAAGAAAGGCGATCTGGGATTCGTTTGGGATCCCGATATTACATGGTGGGACACCGGAAATTGGCACTTTACGGCGCTCGCCGAGGGGCACGTGGCTCAGTGGCATACCGATGAGGGAAACGTCAACGCGAACATTACCGAATTCGGTCTGAATCCTATCGTCCGGTTCGTCAAAAACGGTGGGGATATCCGCCCGTATATCGAAGGCGGAGTGGGATTGCGTGGTTTGTCGCATGCGGTTATCGCGACCGATTACAGCCTTTCCACCGGATTTCAGTTTACGGAAATAGCGGGCGTCGGTCTGATGTTCGGGCAGCGTGCGCAATACCAGCTCGGGTATCGGTTCCAGCACATATCCAACGCCGAGATCAAAAGACCGAATCCCGGCGTCAATTTCCACGAAGTGTACGTGCAATATAATTTCTGACCTTGCGACCTTGCGACCTTGCGACCTTGCGACCTTGCGACCTTGCGACCTTGCGACCTTGCGACTCAGGCCGGCTGTGCCGCGACAATGCGCAGAATCGTGTTCACCTGCCGGGTGATCTGCTCGGGAACGGCAATCTTGCCGGCCAGCACGTCGTCGATCCACTGCGCGGTAGTATCGGCGTCGCGGCTGGCCGGCAAAACCGGCAAGGGAGCATCGGCCGCCCGATGCTCCGCTGCGACCACGGTTTCGATCCGGGCGTCATGAAGCCAGTCGATCTGAACTTGCCGACGCGTGTCGGCAACCGCTTCGCCTTCGGTGCCGCGCGCGAGCAGCGCACCGCCGATACCGACCTCGGGGTACGCCTTGAACAGCTCCGCAAGGTTCTCGCGATATTCCGGGTGAGTGTAGTTGACCAGCCGCAGCGCGTGACTGCCCTTGGGGTGGCCGACTTTGGGATAACCGAGTTTGGGATAACTGAAGGGCTGCAATAGCTTCACCAACGTGTGAGTCGAATTGCGCACACCCAGCACCCGGCGCAAGGCGAGCAACCTCGCCATCGGCGGGGAGAGCGTGTCGATCGGTGCGAACGCGATCAGCCGGGTCTTGAGCGCCGCTTCGATATCGGTGCTGTTGCGCGATTGTTCGATGCCCAGATAGGAGAAAATCTCCGCGCTGGTCACGCGCCCCGGGTCTTCAGTTACGCCGTGAACCAGCACCGGCACGCCTTCGCGCGCAAGCAGCAGCGCGAGCAAGGGCGTCAAATTCGCCTGTTTGCGCGCGCCGTTATACGTGGGAATGGAAACCGGACGGAATGCCGTCGCGGGCGCCGCCAGCGGGGTCAACGTGGCATGGGCCGAGGCCAGCATGCCGGCCAGCTCGGCGGGCGTTTCGCCCTTGAGCCGGTAGGCGATCAACACGGCGCCCAACTCGACGTCGCTTACCTCGCCGGCCAGCATCGCCTCGTATAGCGCGCCAGCGTCGGTACTCGACAGCGCTCGGGCGCCATTAGGGCCGCGCCCGATTTCCTTGAGGAACGGAGCGCAGCGAAAAACAGATTCAGTCATGTGTATTCAGGAAGTGGGGAGGGCTGCCGCATGCGCAATCATGCGCCTAAGTTCCGGCAAACACGACCCGCATTGAGTACCGCATTTAAGCGCATCTTGCAATCCGGCGAGTTGCGCAGCGGCGCTACATGTGTCGAATGAGCGCGCCGCGAGCCAATCGCCGATGGCATTTTCGCTCACTCCGAGACATTGGCAAATCGTTTTGCTGCGCGGCGCGCTCGCAACCGGCGGGGTCGCGCCCGGCAGCAGCAGGAGTCGACTGATGGCCGCGACCGGCTCGCCACGTTCCAGATAATCGCGCAGCCAACTGGCGGCACTGATGTCGCCAGCCAGCGAGACGGCGCGCAGCGCGCCGTCGACAATACGCATACGGCGCCCGGTGCCGCGTCGGGCGTCGCGGTAGGCGATCACGTCAGGCGCCGTCTCGGTCAAACCGAACAGCGCTTCGATCTCGGCGAGCAGGGTGGCCGCAGGCGCCTCATGCGCCGCTGCATTCCAGACCAGTCCACAGCCGCGAGGGTCGTCATGCCGGCCGAAGGGTACGCAACTCGCATAGGGAAGGTGTCGAAAATAGCGCTGCAACTCGCGCTGGGTGGTGAGCACCGAGCTGGCCGGGAGATAGGCCAGCACGATCCACTGCCAGTCGAGCGCGGCCGGTTCGATTCGCACCGCAGCGTATTTGAGTTCGGGTTGCTTGGACTGCGGATCGATGGCCGGCGATGTCAACGCATTCACTCCATGTGCGACGCCACCGTGGCGCTCGCCGCCGCGCATGCGCCGCGCTAGCGACGACGCGGTTTCTGGAGCGTGGCCGCCGAGGTTGCCGGAAATATATTCCTCACCCCAATGCATCGGCATGAATGCCTGGTTCGCGCCGATCGCGTCGGAGCGCTTGATCGGCAATATCATGCTGCCGCGCCGGGACGTGACCTTCACCAGGCTGCCTTCGCGCAGCTCAAGCCGTTGCGCGTCGGCAGAGTTGATCTCGAGTATCGGCTCGGGAGCGTGGGCAAACAGGGTTTGGACCGTGCCGGTGCGGCTCATCCCATGCCACTGATCGCGCAAGCGCCCGGTGGTTAGCGCGAACGCATAGCGGGCGTCGACCGGTTCTGCCACGTCGAGATAGCGCACGTTGGCAAAGCGCGCCCGCGTGGTCGGCGTAGGAAACACCCCATCTTCATAGAGACGCACGCGTCCGGTGCTCGCGCCCGCCGGAAACGGCCACTGCTGCGGCCCTCGCGCTTCGAGCAGGGCCCACGACAAACCGCCGATGTCGAGATCGCGCCCGAGCGTCGTCGCGCGATGTTCCTCCCAGATCGCCTGGGCCTCCGTGTAGGGAAACAAGGTGGGCAGCCCGTCGCGCCAGCGCGTCTCCAGCCGCTGCCCGATGCTGGCGGCGATCTGCCAATCGTGGCGCGACTCGCGGTACGGCGGGAGCGCCGCGCGTACGCGCGAAATACGGCGCTCCGAGTTGGTCACCGTGCCTTCTTTTTCTCCCCAGGTGGTCGCCGGTAACAACACATCGGCGTAAGGCGCGGTCGCCGTGTGCGCATACGCTTCCTGCAGCACGACAAACTCGGCGCGCTCGAGCGCGGCGCGCACCGCAGGCTGATTAGGCAGCGATTGCGCCGGGTTGGTACACACGATCCAGACGGCCTTGATCGTGCCGTCCCCCAGCGCATCGAACATTTCGACGGCGGTTTTACCCGGCCGCGACGGGATTTCAGGCACTTGCCAGAGCTGTGCGATTTCGGCTCGGTCGTCGGCGTTATTCGGATCGCGGTGTCCCGAGGCTAGAGTGGCCATGCCGCCGACCTCGCGGCCGCCCATTGCATTGGGTTGGCCGGTCAGTGAAAACGGGCCGGCGCCTGCGCGGCCGATCTGGGCGGTCGCCAGATGCAGGTTGATCAGCGCCGCGTTTTTAGCCGTGCCGCGCGACGACTGGTTCAAACCCTGGCAGTAGAGCGACAAGGTGGGGCCGGCCGCGAACCAGCGCGCCGCGCGGACAATATCGTCCGCGGGCAGCCCGCAAATCTGTCCGACCAGCGACGGCGTCAGTTCGCGCACCGCATCGCGCAGCGCGTCGAAGCCTTCGGTATGGGCATCGATGTAGCCCTTGGCAATCAGGCCTTCGTCGAGCATCACATGCAGCATGCCGTGGAACAGCGCCACGTCGGTGCCCGGCAGCAAGGGCAGGTATAGCGTGGCGTCGCTGGCGGTATCGGTGCGCCGCGGATCGGCGACGATGACTTTCAACGCCGGATTGCGCGCGCGCGCTTCGTCCAGGCGCCGGTACAGAACCGGGTGTGCGTAAGCGGGGTTGGCCCCGACGATAAACACGACCGACGCGTGATCGAGGTCTTCATAGCTGCACGGCGGCGCGTCGGCGCCCAGCGTCGTTTTGTAGCCGCTCACCGCCGAGCTCATGCACAGGCGCGAGTTGGAATCGATATTGTTGGTGCCGATCAGCGCGCGCGTGAGTTTGTTGAAGACGTAATAGTCCTCGGTCAGCAACTGCCCAGAGATATAAATGCCGACCGCGTCGGGGCCGTGCTCGTCGACGATCGCGCCCAGGCGCTGGGCTACGGTGTCGAGTGCGGTGTCCCAGCTCACTGGCGTACGCGGCGCGTCGCGAGTGAGCCGCATTTCCGGTTGCGCCGCGCGCGTCTGTGCGTAACGCAATGGATCTGCGCTCAGATGCAGCGTACTGCCCTTGGTACACAGTTTGCCGAAATTGGCAGGATGGTCAGGGTCGCCCCGCACCGCCACAATCCTTTCGACGCCGTCCGGTTTGAGCGTGCTGCCTACGATTACCCCGCAGCCGACGCCGCAGTAGCAGCAAGTCGAACGGGTTTCTTTGAGCACGGCCTGAACACCCGGGCGGTCACCGGCGCTTGTCATCCGAGCGCCGGATTCGAAGCCGTCCGACTGGCGACAAAAGCGATCGGCTGCACGGCAGGTTCAGAAGCGGACGTACGAGAAGTCGCGGTTTGAGAAGTCGTGGTTTGAGAAGCGCGAGGGGCATCGTAGGCTTGGACCGCATCGCCCGCATTGAGCACGATGCCGATCGAGGCCAGTTCGCTGCGCTTGAGATAGATCACGTCCGCGTCGCGTCGTATCTCGAAGCGGGGCGTACACCCTTCGTCGGGCAGCAACGCCACGCCGTCGCCCAGTTCGATATTGAAACCGTGCAGCGGGCACGCAACGCGTTCGCCGTGCACGATGCCTTGCGACAGGGGGCCACCTTTGTGCGGACAGCGATCGAGCAACGCAAACACGCGGTCGCTCGCAGTGCGAAACAGCGCGACATCGGGACCCGCGGCCCGGCGTATCACTCGCGCACCCAAGGCCGGGATGTCGTCGACCATGCAAATTTTCAGCCAGTCTGATTGGGTCATTGCTCACTCCTGCGCAAAGGGCCGGCCGCCTATGTTCGCGGCGCGGCCATGTTCCGGTATTTAGATCGGGTGTCGATGAAGCGGCCAGCAGCCGCTGTCTTCAAGCCCACGTTGAGCACCAGCGGTTCGCGGCTTGTCCAAGCCAAGTCGAACGCCAGGGCTTGGTTCATCGAGCTTCAAGTGACATCGAGCACCAGCGGTTCAAACTGGCGCAGATCGACATGCGCCTGCGCGGGTTGGTGCCACGGATCGGGTTCATCCTTCAGCGACAGTTGGAGCCGTTCCCAGAGCGCTTTTCGATAGTCCGCGTTCTCGACTACTTTCGCCTTGACATAGTCCAGCCCGACGCGCGAAACGTAATGAATCGTGCGCTCCAGGTACCAACCTTCCTCGCGATACAACTGCAGGAACGCCCCCGCGTATTCGAGCACCTCCTCGTGAGTCGCAACCTTCACGAAGAACTGCGCCACCTCGGTCTTGATCCCGCCGTTGCCGGCCACATAAAGCTCCCAGCCCGAATCGACGCCGATAATGCCGACGTCCTTGATCCCGGATTCCGCACAATTGCGCGGGCACCCCGAGACCGCCAGCTTGACCTTGTGCGGTGCGTACATGCGCCACAGTGCGCGCTCGAGTTGCTGGCCCATCAGCGTGGAGTCCTGCGTGCCGAAGCGGCACCATTCGGAACCCACGCACGTTTTGACGGTGCGCAACGCTTTGGCGTAAGCGTGGCCGCTGGGCATTCCCAGGTCGTGCCAAACGCCCGGCAAATCCTCCTTCTTGACTCCCAGCAAGTCGATGCGCTGGCTGCCGGTCACTTTCACCGAGGGAATTTGATATTTGTCGACCACGTCCGCAATCCGGCGCAACTCGCTGGAGTTGGTCATGCCGCCCCACATGCGCGGGATTACCGAATAGGTGCCGTCCTTCTGGATGTTGGCGTGGGCGCGTTCGTTGATGTAGCGCGATTGCGGATCGTCTTGCGCTTCACCGGGCCAGGTGCTCAGCACGTAGTAATTGAGCGCCGGGCGGCAACTGGCGCAACCGTTCGGCGTACGCCAAGCCAACATGCGCATGACGCCCGGCACCGAAAGCAGCTTGTGCTCGCGAATCGCGGCACGCGCATCGGCGTGCGTATGATCGGTGCAACCGCACATCGGTTTGGCTTTGGGCGCCGCCGAATAATCGCCGCCGACGGTGGCCATCAGGATCTGTTCGACCAAGCCCGTACACGAACCGCAGGACGCCGACGCCTTGGTATACTTGCGCACGTCGTCGAGCGTAAATAGGCCTTCGTCCTTGATCGCGCTGACGATGGTGCCTTTGCACACGCCGTTGCAGCCGCACACCTCGGCGCTATCTGCCATCGACATGGCGCGGTTCTCGCCGCTGTGGCCGGTGTCTCCCAGGTGGTTTTCGCCGAAGATCAGCGAATCGCGGATCTGATCGATCTCGCGGCCTTCACGCAGCAGGTTGAAATACCATGCGCCGTCGGCCGTGTCTCCGAACAGGCAGGCACCGACCAACTTGTTGTCGCGAATCACCAGCTTTTTGTAGACGCCGCTGATCGGGTCGGACAGCGTGATGTCTTCGGTGCCTACGCCGCCCATGAACTCACCGGCCGAAAACAGATCGATGCCGGTCACCTTGAGCTTGGTCGACGTGACCGAGCCGCTATAGCGGCCGATGCCAAGTTGCGCCAGATGATTGGCCGCCACTTTGGCCTGCTCGAACAGCGGGGCGACCAAGCCATACGCAATGCCGCGATGGCTCACGCATTCGCCCACGGCGTAGACGCGCGGGTCGTAAGTCTGCATCGTATCGTTGACGACCAGGCCCCGATTGACATGCAGGCCCGCTGCTTCGGCCAGTGCGGTGTTGGGGCGGATGCCTACCGCCATGACCACCAGGTCGGCCGCGATTTCCGTGCCGTCCTTGAATTTCACGGCGCGTACGCGACCATTGTCGTCGCCGAGCAAAGCCTCGGTTTGCTGCGACATCAGAAACTTCAGGCCGCGTTGTTCCAACGAATTCTTCAGCAGGTTGGCGGCGGTGGCGTCGAGCTGGCGTTCCAGCAGCGAATCGGCCAGATGGACCACCGTGACGTCCATGCCGCGCGTCTTCAGGCCGTAGGCCGCTTCCAGACCGAGCAAGCCGCCACCGATCACAACGGCGTGCCGATGCTGAGCGGCCGCTTCTATCATTGCGTGCGTGTCGGCGATGTCGCGGTAGCCCAGCACGCCTTGCAGTTCACGCCCGGGAATCGGCAGCATGAACGGGTTCGAACCGGTTGCCAACAGCAGCCGGTCGTACTGCGCCTCGGTGCCATCGTCAGCCACCACGCAGCGGCGCACGCGGTCGATTTTGACGATCGTCTTGCCGGTATGCAGTGTGATGCCATTGTCGCGATACCAATCGAAATCATTGAGGATGATTTGCTCGATGGTCTGCTCCCCCGATAACACCGGCGAAAGCAGAATGCGGTTGTAATTCGGATGCGGCTCGGCACCGAAGACCGTGATGTCGTACAGGTCGGGGGCGAGCTTGAGCGTTTCTTCAAGCGTGCGCACACCGGCCATGCCGTTGCCGACCATCACCAGTTTCAGTTTTTTCATCATCGTCTCCAGGCGATACGAGGCTCGGCGGCCCCGTTGAAATTCAGGCCGCGTCGCGTTTTGCGGGGTGCACTTGCTTGCGATACAGAAAGTCGAGCACGGCGGCGCGACAGGCGTGATAAGCGGGGTCATCCGCCAGAGCCACGCGGTCACGCGGACGCGGTAGCGCCACCGGCTGGATCGCGCCTATCGTGGCGGCCGGCCCGTTGGTCATCATCACGATCCGATCGGCCAGCAACACCGCTTCGTCCACGTCGTGCGTCACCATCACTACGGTGCTGTGGGTTGCGGCCACGATGCGTATCAGTTCGTCTTGCAGATGCGCGCGGGTCAGTGCATCGAGCGCGCCGAACGGCTCGTCCATCAGCAGGACTTTCGGCTCCATGGACAGCGCACGGGCGATACCCACGCGCTGCTTCATGCCGCCGGAAATTTCATGCGGACGTTTGTGCTCTGCATGCGTCAGGCCCACCAGGGCGAGCGCCGCCATCGTGCGTTCGCGCAACTGAACTTTCGTCTCAGTGCGGCCGAACACGCGTTCCACTGCCAGATACACGTTGTCGAAGCAGGTGAGCCAGGGCAGCAGCGAGTGGTTTTGGAACACCACGCCGCGCTCGGGCCCAGGCCCCGAAATTTCACGGCCGGCGCAAATCAAATGGCCGGTGCTCGGCAGCGTGAGGCCAGCGATCAGGTTCAGCAGCGTCGATTTCCCGCATCCCGAATGGCCGATCAGCGCGACGAATTCACCTTTGGCGATATCGAGGTCGATTTCGCGCAGCGCCACAAACGGCCCCTTGCGAGTCTTGAAGGTTTGCCCGACACCGCTGATTTGCACGAACCTGTCCTGGGTTTTTTCCATGATCCCTGGCTCCTTATGAGTCGTAGCTGAAACGGCGCGCCAGCAGCATCAGCGACTGTTCGAGAATCAGACCGACCACACCGATCACGAAGATCGCGACCAGGATGTGCGCGACGTTGAGGTTGTTCCATTCGTCCCAGACCCAAAAGCCGATCCCGGTGCCGCCGGTCAACATCTCGGCGGCGACGATCACCAGCCACGCGGTGCCGATCGACAGTCGCACGCCGGTCAACATATAGGGCAGCACAGCGGGAAACAGCACCTTGGTGGCGATCTTCCATTCCGAGAGCGCCAGCACGCGTGCAACATTCAGGTAATCCTGCGGCACGCGCGTCACGCCCACGGCGGTGTTGACGATCATCGGCCAGATCGAGCAAATGAAAATTGCCCAGATCGCAGCCGGCTCCGCATGCTTGAACAGCAGCAGCCCAAGCGGCAGCCACGCCAGCGGCGACACCGGGCGCAGCAGACTGATGAGCGGCGAGACCATCGCGTTGATAAAGCTGAAGCGGCCCAGAATAAAACCGCTCGGGATACCGACCAGCGCGGCCAGGCCGAAACCGATCGCCACCCGCCACAGCGAGGCCAGCACGTTCCAGCCTATGCCTTGATCATTAGGCCCGTTGCTATAGAACGGATGGGCGAACAGCTCGTAGGCCGAAGCCCAGGTTGCAGCCGGTCCCGGGATGGCCGGCACCTGGAGGCTGACCAGTTGCCACACGATCAGGAACACCAGCGCGCCCAATAGCGGCGGCGCTATCGCGGCCAGCAGCCGGGCCAACGCGTCGCGGCGTGCGGCACGTTTGTTCTCGCTCAGGGCCTCGCGTGCCCGTACGGCGGCGCGGCGTTCGGCCTCTTGCGACGCGTCCTGCGCTAATGGCCGCAATGCGTGGCTTTCTTGCGCATTGAGCGATGCCAGAGCCGACGTCGGTGTGCTGTCTAAGGGTTTGGCGCTAACACTCATGGGATAGCTCCTCAATTACGCGTGTATCTTGAAGCCGTCGGCGTACGCCTTGGGCTTGCTCGGATCCCACACCACGCCGTCGATCAGGGTCGCGCCGCGCATGTCCGTTTTAGGCAAAGCGACGCTCGCAGCGGCTGCCCCCTGCTTATAGACGTCGATGCGGTTGACCTTTTGGGCGACCGCCAGATAGTCCGGATGCTCTTTCAGCAGACCCCAGCGTTTTTGCTGGGTCAGGAACCACATGCCATCCGACAGGTACGGGAAATTGACCGCGCCATCTTCGAAAAAGCGCATCGGGTTGGGATCGTCCCAGGTCTTGCCCAAGCCGTTCGAATAGCGTCCGAGCATGCGGTCGATGATCACGTCTTCATCCGTGTTGACATAGGACTTGGCGGCAATCGTCGCGGCCGTTTTTTGCCGGTTCGAAATCGAGGCATCGATAAAGCGGGATGCCTCCAATACGGCGGCCACCATGGCGCGCGAGGTATTGGGATAGCGCTCGACAAATTCGGCCGTGGTGCCTAGCACCTTTTCCGGGTGCTCTTTCCAGATGTCCTGCGTGGTGACGGCGGTGAAGCCGATCTTGTCCGCGATTGCGCGCGCATTCCACGGCTCGCCAACGCAGAAGCCGTCCATGTTGCCGACTCGCATATTCGCCACCATCTGTGGCGGCGGTACCGTGATCGAACGCGCATCGGTCATCGGGTTGATGCCGTTGGCGGCCAGCCAGTAGTAGAGCCACATGGCGTGCGTGCCGGTCGGGAAAGTCTGCGCGAACGTGTATTCGCGTTTCTCGCGCTTCATCAGCGCGGCCAGCGTCGTGCCGTCAGTGACGCCTTTTTGCGCCAACTGGCTGGATAGCGTGATGGCTTGGCCGTTTTGATTGAGCGTCATCAGCGCGGCCATGTCTTTCTTCGGGCCGCCGATGCCGAGCTGCACACCGTAGATCAAGCCGTACAGCACATGTGAAGCATCGAGGTCGCCGTTGACCAGCTTGTCGCGCACGCCGGCCCACGACGCTTCCTTGCTGGGCGTGATTTTGATGCCGTATTTTTTGTCGAAGCCCAATGTGGACGCCATTACCACCGAAGCGCAATCCGTCAGCGGAATAAAGCCGATCTTGACTTCCGGCTTTTCCGGCGCGTCCGAGCCGGCCGCCCAGGCGCCGGCACGCACGCGCGGATCGACCATGCTCAGAATGCTGACGCCCGCAGCGGCTTGCGCTGCAACCGACAGCAATTTACGTCGCTGCGGGTTTTGCGGGGCATGCAACAGGTTCGAAGCCGGCTTGCTCGTTTGCGTCATAGTGCTTTCTCCGCGACAAAAAAAAAGCGTCCCGAAACGTGCGTGTGCGCAGCGCAGTCGCTGTGCATCGTTACGTTTCGGGACGCCGTTATCCCATTAGTGCACCCGTCATTGGGTGCACCGAATTTATTGAGACCGCCATTGGCCTCCGGCGACTATATGCAAGCCCCGTGCCAATGAACGAAGCGATAGTGCATCGGTAAGCTTGAAAGCCAGCGTAGACAGGGTTGTCGGCGCGAAGGGACGGAGGAGGCACAGGGGCAGGCGGGTACGCGCACTGTGTGACTGGTTCGCTCTTGCGGTGCGGGTCTTTACGCAAATGGTGCGTGTTTTGTGATGCATTGCACCATGCGAGTGCTGCAAGGGTCGCGTCGGCCGCGGCTGCTGTGGGATGTGCGGCTACGCGTGCTGCGAGCGGTGCGGCAGCGGCGAGTTGCGGGTGTTTGGGATGCTGCCGGGCGGCCACGTTGGCGACTGCGGCCACTGCACCCGCGTCGCCGTCGGCGCGCTTTAGCTGAGTGCAGCGGAAATGTCGATAATGCGCTGAGCGGCGTCGGCGATCCGGATGTTCTTTTCCATCGCAAGCTTGCGCAGGCGCCGGTAGGCCTCGTCTTCGGTCACTTGGAGTTGCTGCATCAACAAGCCCTTGGCGCGCTCCACCACTTTGCGTTCGGCGAGCTTGTTGCGCGTCTCGGCCAACTCGCTGCGCAACTGCTGTTCGAACTGGAAGCGTGCGTAGGCAACGTCGAGCACCGGTTTGACACGATCCGGCTTGAGCCCGTCGACGATATAAGCGGTAATGCCGGCGGCAATCGAGGTGCGAATCCGGTCATTGTCCGTGTTGTCGGTGAACAGCACGATGGGACGCGGAGCATGCTGCGTGCTCACGCAGACGTGCTCGACCAGATCGCGGGCCGCGGCTTCCGATTCGATGATCAACAAATCCGGCTGACTCGCTTCGATCAGGCGCGGCAGATCCAAATCGGCGTCCGCCACGCTGACAAGTTCATACCCCGCGTCGGCCAGGCCGGAGCGGATCGCGCTGACATCGTCTTCATGGGAGTTGAAGGGATCGCGCACGAGCAGGATGCGCAGCGGCACTGGTGCCGTCGCTGCGGGGCCTGCGGAATCGCCCGGCCCGAGGGCTGTAGCGGGTGCGGAAGACGGTTTTTTCATCAAAGTCCCGGCAAGGGAATGCGGTGTGGCGTCCCCCGGAAGATACAGCAAGTTTTACGCCTGTAATATTCCCGCCTGTAACATTCCATTCAATATCGCGATCGATCAAGACTGTGCAGGGGCTATCAACGAGTGGACGGCCAAATCGATTAATTTGGGCGCGCACCGAATATAACCGTATTGCTAGGAGGGCAACGCAGGGAACATAATAAGCGCCGCTGCACCGGACCTATTTATGGCTCGCGGCACGAGACCGATTCAATGCGCACGCTTGGTTGCGGGCGTCCGAGTTAGCCCCTGGAGAGACCAAAATGACTTTCGTTTTCCCCCCCGCCCCGGCGGTTGCGGTTCCCGTTGTCGGATCGGAGCAGCAGTTCGCGGTCCGCCGCATTTACTGCGTCGGCCGTAATTATGAAGCGCATGCCCGGGAGATGGGACACGATCCCGATCGCGAGCCGCCATTTTTCTTCTGCAAGCCGGCTGACGCGGTTGTGTACGCGGCGATCGGCGAGACGGCCGACTTTCCCTATCCGTCGCAGTCGCAGGACGTGCACTACGAAATGGAAATGGTTGTTGCGATCGGCAAGCAGGGCAAGGATATTTCGGTCGAGCAAGCATTGGACCACGTCTATGGTTATGCGCTGGGCTTGGACATGACGCGCCGCGATCTGCAGGCGCAGATGAAGAAAATGGGGCGTCCGTGGGATATCGGCAAGGGCTTCGATTACTCCGCGCCGCTGGGGCCGATCCATCCGGTCAGCGCAGTGGGGCACCCAAGCGAAGGCGCGATCTGGTTGAAGGTGAATGGCGTGGACCGTCAGCGTTCGGATGTTTCCCAATTGATCTGGTCAGTGGCCGAGACCATTGCTTATCTGTCGACCTTGTTCGAATTGTTCCCGGGCGACTTGATTTACAGCGGCACACCGGAAGGCGTAGGCCCGATCGTGCGCGGCGACCTGATGGTGGGTGGTGTGCAAGGTTTGGGCGAGATCACGGTCAAGGTTAGCTGAGAAGATGAGCTGAGAAGATCGGCCGACAAGGTTAGCTGTGAAAGTTAGCTTTGAAGCAGGGAGCACATGGCGCGATCGGCAGGACGGATCGCGCCGCTAATGACGGTGCAGTAGAAAGAAACGACGAACGAAACGACGCACGCAAACGCGTACGCAAAGGTGTACGACATGGCGTTTTAACGCCGGCACTGTCCGAGGAGACATAGATTGAAGTTGTATAGCTATTTCCGCAGTTCAGCCGCCTATCGCGTTCGGATCGCATTGAATCTGAAAGGGCTGCCTTACGACATCTTGCCTGTGCATTTGCTTAAGGACGGTGGCCAGCATTGTGCGCCGGACTACACGGAACGCAATCCGGATGCGCTGGTGCCGACCATGACCCTCGATGACGGCACAGTGCTGCATCAGTCGCTGGCGATGATCGAGTACCTCGAAGAGATCCATCCCACGCCCTCGCTGCTGCCCGGCACACCGCTGGAGCGTGCGTATGTGCGCGGGATCGCTCAGCACGTTGCTTGCGATATTCATCCGATCGACAACTTGCGCGTGTTGGGTTATTTGAAACGCCTCGGGGTTGACGACGAAGCGCGCAACGCTTGGTATCGGCACTGGATAGAGGTCGGTTTCGTGTCGCTTGAAACGCGGCTGGCGAAGAGCGCTCACACCGGGTTGTTTGCCTTGGGCGATACACCTACGATGGCGGATGCCTGCCTGGTCCCGCAGATTTTTAACGCACATCGGTTCAAGGTCGATATGGCCGCATTTCCGACGCTGCAACGTATTTATGAGCACGCGGGGACGTTGGACGCATTTGCACGCGCGGCACCCGCGGCACAACCTGACGCCGAATAAGTGGCGATTTCGATGAATGGTTTGACGGGGCTAGGCGTCTCGGGAGGCGCTTTTGCCGCGGGCTTGGGGCTGGGCGCCAGTTTGATCATCGCGATCGGTGCGCAGAATGCTTATGTGTTGAGGCAGGGTTTGCGCCGTGAGCATGTGGGGCTGAGCGTGGCGATCTGCGTCGCGGTCGACGTCTTGTTGATTGCGCTTGGGGTTGGTGGGATGGGGGCGTTGCTTGGGGCTATGCCCAAGCTGCTTGCCGCGATTCGCTGGGCCGGCGTGGCGTTTTTGGCCTTGTACGGGGCGCGCGCGTTCCGTGCCGCGTGGCGGGGGGCGGGGCATTTGGAGGCGGCCGAGCAGGTGAGTCAGTCCGCCGGCACGACTGCGTTGACGGTGCTGGCGTTGTCTTTGCTCAATCCTCACGTTTATCTTGATACCGTTGTGTTGCTGGGTTCGATCGGCGCGGGGTATGGGCAACTTACCAGTTGGTGGTTTGCGCTGGGAGCGATGACGGCGTCGGTGATTTGGTTCACCGTGCTCGGTTATGGCGCGCGTTTGCTGATTCCGCTGTTCTCGCGTGATATGGCGTGGCGGGTGTTGGATGCGGTGATCGGCGTGGTGATGTGGGGCATTGCAGCGTCGTTGGTG
>Ga0302220_10001842_pt1 | contig 16096 bp, 8 predicted proteins | sample II_Palsa_E1_3_FD_194572 | JGI IMG/M metagenome (GOLD analysis project Ga0302220, IMG submission 194572) | Peat permafrost microbial communities from Stordalen Mire near Abisko, Sweden - II_Palsa_E1_3 | ecosystem: Environmental > Terrestrial > Soil > Palsa > Peat permafrost | place: Sweden...
CGAGCATGACCGCGAGATGGCGCAGAGCTTGCTCGATCGCCGTGATTTGCTGCTCGCCGCCGTGCAAAAGCTCGTGCCTGAAAACGCCAACGCATTGCGCATCCGTATTCACGGCGACTTCCACCTTGGGCAGGTGCTGATGGCGCAGGGTGACGCTTTCCTGATCGACTTCGAGGGCGAACCCGCGCGGCCGCTTGCGGAACGACGCAAGAAATCGAGTCCGTTGCGGGACGTGGCCGGCTTATTGCGTTCCCTGTCGTATGCCAGCGCCGCTGCGCAACCGACGACCGGCAACGCACCTCAGGCAACCGCCGATCGCAGGCGCGCGCTGTTCGAGCGCCTGCGCAGTCACGGCGAGGAAGGTTTCCTGCTCGAATATCACGCGGCGGTGGCGGCTTCGCCGCAGCCGCTTGCCGGTGACGAAGCCACCTTTGCCGCCCTGCTCGATCTTTTCCTGATCGAGAAGGCCGCCTACGAAATCCGCTATGAAGCGGCGAATCGTCCGACCTGGATCGGTTTGCCGTTGCGTGGCCTCGCGTCGCTTGCGAGCCGCCTGCTTGGCGATACGGGCGCACCGGCCGCTCCCGGCTCGCGACCTGTGGACGCCGCACTCAAGGACACATCTGATGGAAACGAACATGAATAAGCGCACAGACGACAGGGTGCTGACCGAAGGTCTGCACCCGCTCGATATCGACGCGCTCGTCGAAGCTCGTCATCCCGATCCGTTTTCGAAGCTCGGTCTCCACCAGACCGACGCTGGCCCCGTGGTCCGCGTGCTGTTGCCCGGCGCAACCGGCGTGCAGGTGCTCGAGCGCGACAGCAGCAAGCCGCTTGGCACGCTGACGCAGGTTCATCCGGCGGGGTTGTTCATTGGGTTTATCGATGAGATGCAGGCGTATCGGCTCAATATCGATTGGCAAGGCACGCCGCAAGAAGTCGCCGATACCTATTCGTTCGGCCCCGTATTAGACGATGAAGCGTTGAACCGAATTTCCGGCGGGGATCCGTATGCGGTGATGGAGTGCCTGGGATCGCGGCCGGTCGTGCATGGCGGCGTAGCCGGCGCGCGCTTTGCGGTATGGGCGCCGAATGCGCGGCGCGTCTCGGTGGTGGGTGACTTCAATGCGTGGGACGGACGACGGCATCCCATGCGTCTGCGCCATGGCGCCGGCGTCTGGGAACTGTTCGTGCCGGGACTTGGCGCGGGCACACGCTACAAATACGAGATTGTCACGCGCGACGGCCATACGTTGCCGTTGAAGGCCGATCCGTGCGCGATGCAGAGCGAGCGGCCGCCGGCGACAGCTTCGGTGGTGGCGGATGCTGAGGCTATCGATGGATATGCGTGGACCGACAGTGAATGGATGAACTCACGCGGACCGAGGCAGACCGTGAATGCGCCGATTTCGGTGTACGAGGTGCATGCGGAATCGTGGCTGCGGGTGCCGGAGGAAGGCAACCGCGGTTTGAACTGGCACGAGCTTGCCGAGCGTTTGATTCCCTATGCAAAGAGCATGGGGTTCACGCACCTGGAGTTCATGCCGATTGCGGAGCATCCATTTGGCGGCTCGTGGGGCTATCAGCCGCTGGGGCAATTTGCACCATCGGCGCGGTTTGGGACGCCTGAGCAATTTGCCGAGTTCGTGAACCGCGCGCATGAAGCGGAGTTGGGGATCATTCTCGACTGGGTGCCGGCGCATTTTCCTAACGACGCTCATGGCTTGATCGAGTTCGACGGCACGCCGCTCTATGAGCATGCGGATCCGCGAGAGGGGTACCACCAGGACTGGAACACGATGATTTATAACCTCGGCCGTAACGAGGTTAGCGCGTTCCTCGTGGCGTCGGGGCTGGCTTGGTTGAAGCGTTATCACGTCGATGGATTGCGGGTGGATGCGGTGGCTTCCATGTTGTACCGGGACTATTCGCGCAAGGCGGGCGAGTGGGTGCCGAACATGTATGGCGGCCGCGAGAATCTGGAGTCAATAGCATTCCTCAAGCGCCTGAACCACGAAGTCCGTCAGATTCCTGGTGCGATCACGATTGCTGAGGAGTCGACTGCGTGGCCGGGTGTCACGGCTTCGCTGGAGGATGGTGGGCTTGGTTTCGATTTCAAGTGGAACATGGGCTGGATGCATGACACGTTGCATTACATGGAAGAGGATCCGGTCAATCGAAAGTACCACCACAACATGTTTACGTTTGGGATGGTGTACGCGTATTCCGAGCGATTTTTGTTGCCGCTTTCACATGATGAGGTGGTTCATGGAAAGGGTTCGTTGATTGGGAAGATGCCGGGAGATCATTGGCAGAAGTTTGCGAATCTGCGTGCGTATCTGGGATTCATGTGGACGCATCCGGGCAAGAAATTGTTGTTCATGGGCGGTGAGTTTGGTCAATTTGGCGAGTTCAATCACGATGCGTCGCCGCACTGGCATTTGCTTGACGATGCGTTTCATGGTGGCTTGCAGAAGCTCGTTCGCGATTTGAACCGGGTGTATGCAGAGGAGCCGGCGCTGTACAAGCTTGATAGCGATCCTCACGGGTTTGACTGGTTGATCGGCGATGACGCGGTCAATAGTGTGTTTGCGTTCCGGCGTACGGATGGTGCGGGACGTGAGTGCGTGGTGATTTCGAATATGACGCCGGTGCCGCGGCTGGGGTATAGGGTTGGATTGCCGAAGGGCGGGAAGTGGAGTGAGATTGTGAATTCGGATGCGTCGGTGTATGGCGGATCGAATATGGGGAATGGGGGCGTGATTCACGCCGAGAATGTTTCGAGTCATGGGCGGGAGTGGTCCGCTGCTCTGACTTTACCGCCGTTGGCGACCATCGTTTTGAGGGCCGATTAGTTGAGCGGATTCGTTCGCACTCGGTCTGGGGGGTGGCGGGCCGGTTGATGTTGGGAGCGGGGTGGTATGCGTCGAGGATTTTGGGGTTAGCGGTCGGGGTCAGTGCCAGCTGGCTGCTTTCGGCCTTAGCGGTTTGCGTGAGTCGGACTCATGCAGACCGCTAACGCTGAAAGCAGCAACCCGGCATTGACTCAGACCGCAAACGCAAGACCCTGGCAACCCGGCATCAACTCCGACCGCTAACGCCACAACCTCGCACCCCAACATCGACCGACCGCTAACCCCTAAAACACCCGACCCCCGACCACCGAGCGCCAGCAGCCACTCCCCCAAACCCCAAAACCCGAGTGCGAACGGAAACCCCATGGCTAATTCATTTCCCGACAAGTTACTCCCGGGCGCGGCTTACCCGCTCGGAGCCAACTGGGACGGTTTAGGCGTCAACTTTGCAGTGTTCTCAGCGAATGCACAAAAAATCGAAGTCTGTCTCTTCGATACCACCGGCCGCAAGGAGCTCGCCCGCTTCGAACTGCCGGAATGCACCGATGAAATCTGGCACGGCTACCTCCCCGGCGCCCACCCCGGCACGGTCTACGGTTTCCGTGCCCACGGCCCCTACGCGCCCCATCAGGGCCATCGCTTCAATCCCCACAAACTGCTCCTCGACCCCTACGCGAAAAAACTCGTCGGCCAATGGCGCTGGTCCGACGCACTGTTCGGCTATCGGGTGCATTCGAACCGGCTAGACCTGTCGATGGACCGACGCGATTCAGCCCCCGCCACCCCCAAATGCGTCGTCACCGACGACGCATTCGACTGGTCCCGCGACACACGCCCGAACGTCCCCTGGGGCGAAACCGTCATCTACGAAACGCACGTACGCGGCACCTCCATGCTGCGCCAAGACATTCGCCAGCACGAACGCGGATCGTTCGCAGCACTGTCGTCGCCGTGGTTCATCGAACACTTGCAGAAGCTGGGCATCACCGCTGTCGAATTCCTGCCCGTACACGCGTTTCTCAACGACCGCTTCCTAGTCGAACGCGGCCTCAAGAATTACTGGGGCTACAACACCGCAGGGTTTTTCGCGCCGGAACCGTCGTACTTGTCGACCAACCGGCTGAACGAGATGCGCATCGCCGTGCGCCGGCTTCACGCAGCAGGTATCGAAGTGATTCTCGACGTGGTCTACAACCACACCTGCGAAGGCAACGAACTCGGGCCAACCGTGTCATGGCGCGGCCTCGACAACGCCAGCTACTACCGCCTGATTCCCGGCGATGAACGCCGCTATATCAACGAGACCGGTTGCGGCAATACGGTGAATCTGTCGCATCCGCGTGTCCTGCAGATGGTCATGGACTCGTTGCGATACTGGGCGACGGCCTTCAACATCGATGGCTTCCGCTTCGATCTCGGCGTGACGCTAGGCCGCGAAGGCCACGGCTTCGACCCGGGCTCCGGTTTCTTCGACGCCATCCGCCAGGACCCGATCCTCAACACGCGCAAGATGATTTCCGAACCCTGGGATATCGGCCCGGACGGCTATCAGGTCGGCAATCACCCGCCGGGATTCGCCGAATGGAACGATAAATTCCGTGACGGAATACGCCGCTTCTGGCGCGGCGATGCCGGCGTGCGACCCGATCTCGCTGCGCGTCTCACCGGCTCCGCCGAGCTGTTTCACCGGCGCATGCGCAAGCCCTGGGCATCGGTGAATTTTGTCGCCTCGCATGACGGTTTCACGGTCGCAGACGTGACGTCCTACGAGCAGAAACACAACGACGCGAACCAGGAAGGCAACAACGACGGCCACAACGAAAATTGCAGCTCGAACTGGGGCGAGGAGGGCCCGACCGAAGACCCCGATATCCTCGAAACCCGCGCTCGCGTGGCACGCGCACTAATCGCGACAAACCTGCTGTCGCTCGGCACGCCCATGCTGCTCGCCGGCGACGAATTCGGCCGCACGCAACACGGCAACAACAACGCGTATTGCCAGGACAACGAGATTTCGTGGATCGACTGGACCCAGGCGGATTCGCCCGCCGGCCGCACGATGACAGACTTCGTCGCCCGCGTCATCGCGCTGCGCAAAAACTACCCGCTGTTGCGGGAAATGCGCTTTCTCCACGGCGATCGTGAAGTGTTGCCAGGTCTCTACGACGTCAGCTGGTTCGACGAACGCGGCGCGGCGCTGACTATCGACGCGTGGCAGGACCCCGAAGGGCGCGCGCTGACACTGCGTCGCGCGGGGCCCGGTCTGAACGGGGAAGTCGATGTCATCCTGATCATGATGAACGGATCGTCGGAGGCACTGAACTTCTCCGCGCCCGCACCGCACTTGGAATGGAATGTGCTCATGGATAGCGCCGTGCCCGACTCGCTGCAGTGCCCCCTGATTGGCGGGGAAATGGAAGTTCAGGCGCACAGCGTGGCCGTGCTGCTCGCACAGCCGACCGGGGACGCCGACTGGCAGGCCGTATGGATGGCGGGCGCCCACGAGGGGCCGCGCCTCTTGACGGCGTTGCCGCCGGACCCGGGCACAATCGGAGCGCGACGGACAGCGGAACCCTGGAAGGTGCTCGTGCCCGAGCACGCGCCGCCCGCAAAGGAGGAAAATTAACGGCTCGAAGACGGTTCAATGACGGTTCGAAGACGTCATGCAAAAACACCGGGCAGGCTCCAAGCCAAGTAACTGACCAAGCGCACTGAAGGCACACACATCATGTCCGAAACCCCAATCGATCCGCACAAGCGTCACCATGCCTATTGCCTGCCCTTCGGCGCTCATCTCACAGATGCCGGACACACGCGTTATCGCTTCTGGGCGCCTTCACTGAAAGCCGTGCAACTGGAGCTCTACCCTAACGAAGAGAGTGCGGCCTCCACACGCACTGACATGACCCCCACCGGCGACGGCTGGTTCGAAGCGCTGGCCGTTGGCGGCGCGGGTACCCGCTACCGGTATCGGATCAACGCGGATCTGGCGGTGCCCGATCCCGCCTCCCGCTTCCAGCCCGACGACGTCCATGGTCCAAGCGAAGTGATCGACCCGCGGGCCTATCGATGGGAAAACACGAACTGGCATGGCCGGCCGTGGGAAGAAACCGTGCTTTACGAAGTGCACGTCGGCGCGATGGGCGGTTATGCCGGCGTGACGCGCCGCCTGAAGGAATTCGCGCATCTTGGCGTGACGGCGATCGAACTGATGCCGCTCAACGACTTCAGCGGCAGCCGCAACTGGGGTTACGACGGCGTGCTGCCCTATGCGCCCGATTCGGCGTACGGCACGCCCGATGAACTGAAGACACTCATCGACACGGCGCATGGCCTCGGGCTGATGGTCTTCCTCGACGTGGTCTATAACCATTTCGGACCCGACGGCAACTATCTGAGCGCCTACGCCAAGTCGTTTTTCCGCGAAGGCGTGGATACGCCGTGGGGTCCGGCGATCGATTTCGAACGTCCGCAAGTGCGCGACTTCTTCTTCGACAACGCGCTGTACTGGCTGAAGGAATATCGCTTCGATGGCCTGCGCCTCGATGCCGTCCACGCGATCAACGACGACGAATGGTTGCGCGAACTGTCGGATCGCGTGCGTTCGTCGGTGGAACCGCAGCGGCATGTGCATCTGGTGCTGGAGAACGAACACAACACATCGAACCTGCTCGAATCGCATTTCAACGCGCAATGGAGCGACGACTCGCACAACACGCTGCATGTCCTGCTGACCGGCGAGGACGAAAGTTATTACAGCGCGTACAGTGACCAGCCGATCCAGAAGCTCGCCCGTGTGCTGAGCGAGGGCTTCGTGTATCAAGGCGAGCCCTCGCCCATCCACGACGGCAAGCCGCGCGGCGAACCGAGCGCCGACTTGCCGCCCACGGCTTTCGTGATGTTTTTGCAGAATCACGATCAGGTCGGCAACCGTGCAATGGGTGACCGCTTGCGCTCGTTGTGCAGCGAAGACGCGCTCTACGCCGCAACCGGCCTGATGCTCCTCTCACCGCAAATCCCGATGCTGTTCATGGAAGAGCAGTACGGTTCCACGCAGCCATTCCTGTTCTTCACCGACTATCACGACGAACTTGCCGACGCCGTGCGCGAAGGACGTCGCCGAGAATTTGCGAAATTCTCGGCCTTCACCGACGAAAAGCGCCGCGCCCAGATTCCCGATCCCAACGCCATCGAGACGTTCAGAATGTCGTCGCCCGATGAGAGCACGCAACCCGCCGATCACAACGACTGGCTGCACTTCTATCGCTCGGCGCTGGCAGTGCGCGCGAAGCTGTTGATGCCCCATCTGAGGAATGCGAAGGCGCTCGGCGCCAAGGTGATCGGAGAGAAAGCGGTGCTGGCGAACTGGCGTCTCGGCGATGGCAGCACCTATTCCGTCGCGCTCAATCTGGGCAAGCAAGCCGTTCCACTCACCGGCCACCCGCCAGGCAAGGTCGTATTCGAAACGCCGGCTCGCGCCCGCGACGCCGCGGATCGCGGCGAGTTGGGCGCAGAGACTTTTATCGCGTGGCTGACTGGCGATTTCGCCGATGCCGCGTTTAATCATGACGCCCGCCGCGTCAAAGCTTCGGGGAAAACCTCGTGAGCACGACCATCAATACCCCGGCTACGCCGGATAAAACTCCCAGCGCTATCGAGGCGCTCGCCGCCAAGGCCGGTTTCGAGGTCGAGTGGCAGGACGCGCACAAGCAGATCCAGCGCGTGCCGGAAGAGACGCTGAAAGTGCTGCTGGAACGCCTCGGCCTGCCCTGCGACAATGCCACGCAACTCAAGCAGAGCGCGGCGACGCTCGATGCGGAATTGTCCGGGCGCAAGCTGCCGCCGTTGATGACCGCGGAGGTCGATCGCGGCATCTCGCTGCCGATGGCGGCGGTGAAATCTGGCGCACGGTATAGGATCGAACTGGAAAGCGGCGCGGTCATCGACGGGAGGTTTACGTCGCCGAAAGGGGAAACCGCGCTGCTTTCACCAATCTCCGAGCCGGGCTACCACACGCTCGTGATCAATGAGCAGCGCACAACGCTCGCGGTGGCGCCGCCGCGCTGCTACACCGTCGACGACGCCTGGCACGCGCTCCGGCCCAGCCCGCAGGCTACCCCGCAGGCGACCCCGCCGATGTGGGGCGTAGCCGCGCAGGTCTATGGTTTGCGGCGCTTGGGCGACGGCGGTGTGGGCGACTTCTCCGCGCTCGCGACGCTTGCGTCAGAAAGCGCGCAGCGCGGCAGCCATGCAATCGCTATCAGCCCGATGCACGCCATGTTCAGCGCAGAGCCGAACAAATTCAGCCCGTACTCGCCTTCATCGCGACTGTTCCTCAACATCGCGCACATCGATCCGGCAGCGGTGCTGGGTGCAGAAGCGGCGCAAGCGGCAATCAAAGCAGCCGGTGTCGCCGATGAATTCGCTGAACTCGAAGCGCTGCAGTTGATCGACTGGCCGCGCGTGGTGACGGCGAAACTGGCCGTGCTGCGCGCGTTGTTCGCGCAGTTCCACGCACATGACAACGACGTGTTGCACAAGGACTTCGCCCGCTTCGTAAAACGCGGCGGGCGTGCGCTGGAAGATCACGCCCGCTTCGAGGCGCTGCAGGCAGCGCAATTGATAGAGGCCAACGAAGGCCACTGGCGCAACTGGGCCGGTGAACTACGCGATCCGCGCAGCGCGGCCGTCGCGCAATTCGCCGCTGCGCACAAGAACGAGATCGATTTTTTCCTCTTCGCGCAATGGCTCGCGGCCAAGGGCTTGTCGCATGCTCAGCATGTCGCCCGCGACTCGGGCATGGCGATCGGCTTGATCGCAGATTTGGCCGTGGGCTGCGACAGTGCAGGCAGCCATGCATGGTCGTATCGCGATGAAATGCTGCAAGGCGTGTCCGTCGGCGCGCCGCCCGACCTGTTCAACCAGGCCGGGCAATCGTGGGGCCTCACCACGTTTTCCCCGCGCGCGATGCGCACCCAAGGATTCTCGGCGTTCATCGATATGCTGCGCGCCGCGTTCACGCTCGCGGGCGGCATTCGTATCGATCACATTCTCGGCTTGCGGCGTCTCTGGCTCGTGCCCGATGGCGAAAGCGCGAAGAACGGCGCGTACCTGCGTTATCCGCTCGACGACCTGTTGCGGCTGATCGCGCTCGAGTCGTGGCGGCATAAAGCCATCGTAATCGGCGAGGATCTTGGCACGGTTCCACCCGGCTTCCGCGAACGCTTGCAGGAGCATGGCCTGCTCGGCATCCGTGTGCTCTGGTTCGAGCGCGCGGAAAAAGGCCCGGGCTTCAAGGCGCCCGCCGACTGGGATAAAGACGTGGCCGCGACCACCACCACGCATGACCTGCCGACAGTCACCGGCTGGTGGATCGGCGAAGACATTGTGTGGCGCGCGAAAATCGGGCAAACGGCCGCGCGAGCCGACGGACAAGATCCCGTCGAAATCGCCCAGACCGAACGCGGCGAGGATCGCAAATTGCTGTGGTCTGCCTTTCAGGAAGCCGGTGTCGCCGCGCCCGATGTTTCGGTACCCGCCGATATCTCCCCGCAAACCGCGCCGGTAGACGAAGCGCTCGCGTTCGTGGCGTCCACGCCCGCGCCGCTCGCAATTTACCCGCTGGAAGATTTGCTCGCGCTCGCCGAGATGCCGAACCTGCCCGGTTCCATCGACGAGCATCCGAACTGGCGCCGGCGGCTGGCTGTACCCGTATCCGAACTCTTCGACGACGATTCTTTCGTCGACCGCCTGCTCGCGGTCGACCAGGCCCGGAAAAAATCCGTCCGGACGAAGGCGGCCACGCACAACGCTTCACCCACCGACTGAGACCATGACCGTTCCACGCTCGACGCTCCGGCTGCAGCTTCACAAGGATTTCACTTTCGACGACGCAGCGCGCCAGGTCGACTACATGGCGGCGCTCGGAATCAGCCACGCGTATTTATCGCCGATCACGACCGCGACCAGCGGCTCGACGCACGGCTACGACACGGTCGACTACACCCGTGTCAATCCGGAGCTCGGCGGTGAGGAAGGTTTGAAGCGTTTCGTCGAAAAGCTGCGCGCGCATCAGATGGGCGTGATCGTGGACGTGGTGCCTAATCACATGGGCGTAGGCGGGTCGGAAAACCTCTGGTGGATGGATATCCTCGAATGGGGACGTCACGCGGCGCATGCACGCTATTTCGATATCGACTGGCATTCGCCTGACCCCGCGCTACGCGGCAAAGTGCTCGCGCCGTTCCTGGGCGCGGCGTACGGCGAGGAATTGCAGGGCGGCAAGATCAAGCTCGTATTCGACGCCGACCAAGGCCGCTTCAAGATCGAGTACTACGCGCACACGTTCCCGGTGAGTCCGCTCGACTTCACGTCGGTGTTGCAGGACCACGCGCCCGAGATGGCGCAGCGCTTCACGGGGCTGTCCACACAACCCGGCGACCAGCCGCGCGCCGACGAAGCGCGGGCGGCTTTGAAAGAGTACGCAGCGACGGCCGAAGGCAAGCCAGCTATTGATGCCGCCGTACAAGCGCATTCCGGCGACAACCCCGTCGGCCGCGACCGTTTGCATCGGCTGCTGGAGCGTCAGCATTACCGGCTCGCCTGGTGGCGCACCGCCGCCGACGAAGTGAACTGGCGGCGTTTCTTCGACGTCAGCACGCTCGGTGGCATGCGCGTCGAGCGCCCCGAAGTATTCGAGGCATCGCATGCGCTGATTTTCAGACTCTTCACCGAAGGGCTGATCGACGGCGTGCGAATCGACCACGTCGATGGCCTCGCCGAACCGCGTGAGTATTGCCAGCGCTTGCGTGGCCGGCTTGAAGAACTTGCGGAACATCGGCCGGAGAATCTGAAGCAGGACCGCACGTATTTCGTCGTCGAAAAAATCCTGGCGCGCGGCGAACCCGTGCGTGACGACTGGCGCATCGACGGCACCACCGGCTACGACTTCATGAACGACGTCGGCGCGTTGCTGCACGATCCGCGCGGCGCCGAACCGCTCGCAAAAAGCTGGGCGGAATTGTCTGGACGTCCAGCGGACTTTGCCGTCGAAGCCGAAACCGCGCGGCGCAAGATCCTGGCCGAGAACTTGTCCGCCGAATTAGACCGCGTCGCGCGAGCGTTGCACCGGATCGCGCGGGACACCCCCATCACTCGCGACTTCACGTATTCATCGTTGCGGCGGGTCGTGGCTGAGCTCGTGGTGCACTTCCCCGTGTACCGGATCTACCCCGTCGGCGGTCAGCGCAGCGAAGAAGATGAGCGCTTTTTCTCGCAGGCTTATAAGGGCGCCAAGGCCAAGTTGGCGCCCGCCGATTTTGTCATCCTCGATCAGGTCGCGCAGTGGCTCGGCGGTCCGGGCGGTGACGAAGCCGTAGAAGAAAAACCGCGTGAACGCGAGCGCCAGCTCGATCGCGGCCGGGATCGCGATCGTCAGTCCGCCGGCGTGCCCAACCAAAATCTGCAGGCGAACAGCGCGGGCTCGAACTCTAGCGGTTCACATCGACGCAACGCACAAACTCTGTTCTCCCAACTAACTTCGCCGGTGGCCGCCAAGGCGATTGAAGACACCGCGTGTTATCGATACGGCCGGCTGATCTCGCGCAACGAAGTAGGCGCCGATCCGGGCGAGTTTTCGTTGTCGGTCGACGCGTTCCACGCAGGCAATCTCGATCGCGCCAAACGCTTTCCGAACGCGATGCTCAACACCGCGACGCACGATCATAAACGCGGCGAAGACGTGCGCGCGCGGATTGCGGGTTTGAGCGAGATTCCCGATGAATGGGCAGCAACGTTGCGAAGCTGGTCGACGTTGAACACACCGCATCGGCGGGTGCTGAACGGCGATGAACACGACTGGGCGCCGGGCGCGGGCGCCGAAGCCATGCTGTATCAGACGCTGGTTGGCTGCTGGCCGCCGACGCTCTCCCCCGACGATCACGACGGCGTGAAAGAACTCGCCGAACGCGTGAGCGCGTGGCAGTTGAAGGCGCTGCGTGAAGCCAAATTGCGCACGAGCTGGTTCGCGCCCGATGAGGCGTACGAGAATGCATGCCGCGATTTTCTCTTCGATATCCTCGCGCCGCAGCGCCGCGATGGTTTTCTCGGCGAGCTACCGGCATTCGTGGAGCGGGTCGCCCGGACCGGCGCGATCAATAGTTTCCAGCAGACGTTGTTGCGACTGACCTCGCCGGGCGTGCCGGATCTTTATCAGGGAACCGAACTATGGGATTTCAGTCTGGTCGATCCCGATAACCGGCGTCCTGTTGACTTCGAGCAACGGCACGCGTGGTTGGGTGAGGGCGACGCCGAAGGTGCGCCATCGGAGCAATTGAAGAACTGGCGCGATGGCCGGGTGAAGCTGGGTATTGTGCGGCGCGCACTGGCGTTGCGCACGCACGCGCACTCGCTATTCGAGAAGGGCGCTTATGTTCCGCTGAAGGTGGAAGGGGCGCATGCGGACAGCGTGATTGCGTTTGCGCGGCATGCGGGCAGCGCGTACGCGGTGGTGATCGCGACACGGCTGGCCGACTCGTTGCTCGCTGAATACGACACCGGCCTGCCTTTGGTGGATGCAGCGCATTGGGGCGATACGGCAGTCGTGTTGCCGGACGCGCTGGCCTCGCGTGCATTGTTCGACTGGCTGAGCCCGAATGCGCCAAAGTCGGACGGGCAACGCTTGTTCATGCGCGACTCGCTGGCTTCGATGCCTGTGGCATTGCTGATGGAGGAAGGGGTGCCGCGGGTTTAATTGGCTCAAGGTCCGAAGGCGGAGCAAACATCACTCCGCTTCCTGCGCCACCTCTTCATGCGGATACACGCGTACTAGCACGATGCGCGGCCCGTTCATCTTCTTCACTACGATATCGAAGCGATCGAAGCCGATCCGCTGGCCTTCGCTCGGCAGATCACCCAGCGCGTTGATCACGAGCCCACCGACCGATTCTGCCTGCCCCTCGTCGATATCAATCCCCAATGCCCGTTCAAGGGACACCACCGGCAAGCTGCCTTTACCCATCAGCGTGCCGTCGTCCATGCGCGACCAGTCCGCGTCGCCCTGACGGAACTCGTCGTGAATCTGGCCGACCAGCGCGCCCAGCAGATTGTCGAGCGTCAGGAAGCCGATCGGCTTTTGCCCCTTGCGTCCAACCAGCGCGAAGTGCGGCGCGCCCTTGCGAAAGCGGCGGAACAGTTCAAGCGCCGACAGATTGCCCGCCACGTACTGCACCGGCCGCACATGCTTGGCCAGTTCATCCTGCTCCGTGTCCTGCCGGGTCAGGCCTTGCAGCAAACCGCGCCCGGCGCCATTGCGTGCGAGCAGCAAGTCCTTCAGGTGAATCATGCCGAGCACGTGTTCGCTGGAGGCGTCGGCGAAAAGGGGATAGCGGCTGAAACGGTGGCGCGCGATCACCTGCATGTTGTCGCGCATGGGCACGTCGTTGCGCAGGCCGACCATTTCGTGGTTCGGGCGCATCAGGTCCGAGACCGTCATGCGGCTGAAATCGAGCGAATGTGCGATGGTGTTCCACTCATCCGCGTTATAGGCAGATCCTGCAGGCCCCGCCCCGATTGCGTCCGGCAACGCAGCCGTCGATGCCCCGCTCAGGCGCCGGCCACGCAGGATCAACTTGAGTTCGTCGGTGGAATAGTGGGCGTCGCCACCGTGGCCCGTTCCGAGCCCGAACAATCGCAACACGAAATTCGCGCTTGAATTCAGCACCCAGATGAACGGGTACATTGCCCAATAAAAACCGTAGAGCGGCATGGCGACCCACAGGCCGACTTGTTCAGCGCGTCGAATTGCCCACGATTTCGGCGCGAGCTCACCGACCACAATATGCAGGAATGAAATGCAGGAGAACGCGAAAAACAGCGAGACGGCATCGATCAGCTTGACCGATTCGATACCGATCAGCGCGAACAACGGATGCAGCAATTGCGCGAATGCCGGTTCTCCCAGCCAGCCAAGCCCGAGCGACGCCAACGTGATGCCGAGCTGACATGCGGACAAATAGGCGTCGAGCTTGCCGTGAACCTTGGCGAGCAAACGGCCCGGCAACCCGTTCGACCGTGCTATTGCCTGAACGCGCGTGGCGCGCAGCTTGACGAGTCCAAACTCGGCCGCGACGAAAAACCCGTTCAACGCGACGAGCAACAAGGCACCAATTAGCGCTACAACCTGATTCAAAGCAACCTGCTCCGCAAAATGAAACCGCCAGTATAGAGGTGCAAGCTGACCGAAAGTTAAATCAGGTGGCGCTCAACGGCACGCGAAACCTGAGCGCAACGGTGGCGCCATCGGCGAGATCGTCGTGTTCGAATGTGCCGCCGTGCGCTTGCGCCACGCGTTTGCACAGGGCAAGCACCCACGCGATGCGTGCCGCTTCCCGTGGCAACGTTGCCTGATTGCGGGCAAACGCTTCAAGCACGTGGGGAAGGTCAGGATCCAGAAGCGCTTTCTGCGATGCCGTGAACGTGGCGACCGCGCTGAACGCACCACCTTCCAGCAGGCCGTTCAACACCACCTTCGATCCCGCCGCGCTCGCCTCGGTGGCGAACGCAAGCATCAGCCAGAGCGCCTGGGTAAGACGTTCGCCGTCGGCGCTGATCTGCTCTTCGACCAACGCGGATTCAACGTGCAGCGTCACCTGCCGCGCGCTCGCCAGACTCGCGCGTGCCTCCAATGCACTCTGCTCCATCAGGTGCCGCAGTGCGAGTGGCGAACGGTCGAGCGCCAGCGTCTTGGTTTCCGCGCGGGTGGTATCGATGAATTGCTCGATCATCTTTACCTGCTGTTCCACGCCGGAACGAATCCCGCCGAGTGCGCGTTGGGCGGAGGCATCGGCGGTATCGACTTTCCGCTCGAGCACGTAACCCCAGCTATGGATGGCGTTCAGCGGACCGCGCAGATCGTGCGACACAACCCCGAGCACGTGATCGCGCATGAACAACGCTGCTTCGGCACGCAGATGCGCGGTACGCTCATTGATATCGGCTTGCGCCGGCCTGGTTTGCTCCGATAGCCCCGGCACGCCAGGGCTGCAAGGCGAAACGATCAGCGACACGGTGTCAGCCCGGCCGGTGCTGCCGGGCAGCGCGAGGATCGCGATCGAACGTGATCTCGACCGCGCTCCCTCGCTCTCGTCGATGCATACCTTCGCGCGCCGGACGCTGCCGGCGGCAAGGGCGGCGTCGGCAACCTCGGCGAGCACGGCGATCAGGGGTTTGGGTAAGGCGGTATCGGCGAGAGCGCGCCCTGCGAATGTGCTCGCGTCGAGGTCGAACAGATGTGCAAAAACGGTATCGGCGGACAGACAGCGCTGCGCGGTATCCAGCACGAGCACGCCGTCCGTGCCCGCGACCGGCGCTTCAGGACGGGGAGCGCGCCCCGAGTCGACCGTGCCGGAAAAAGACGTTGTCACGATAGGAGATCCTTGAGCGTTGATGAATCCGAGTATCTTGCCCGGTGTTATCGAGATGATTGGCCATTATAGGAGAGGGCTTCCGGGCTTTCCGCTTGGGGCTGGCCGCCCCTTCCTCTTCATTTACGAGATATTGGTCAAGGCGTGTAGCAAACCTCGTGCGCGCTTTGCCGGGTGTAACGATGCCACCCGAAAGCCCTACAATACCGGTTTTAGATCCAGCTGGCGGTGCCGGCTTTTACAAGGAGTGTTTTATGGCGATCGTGACGACCGACTCAGGGCTCAAGTATGAAGATTTGACGGTGGGTGAAGGCGCTGATGCCGTTGCCGGCAAGTCGGTGAGCGTGCATTACACGGGCTGGCTCACGGACGGCCAGAAGTTCGATTCCAGCCACGACCGCAATGATCCGTTCGCTTTTGTACTTGGCGGCGGCATGGTCATCAAGGGATGGGACGAGGGCGTGCAGGGTATGAAAGTCGGCGGCAAGCGCAAGCTGACCATTCCGCCGCAACTCGGTTATGGCGTGCGCGGCGCCGGTGGTGTGATTCCGCCGAATGCGACCTTGGTGTTTGAAGTGGAATTACTGGAAGTTTAAGGTTCGCACCGGGATTCCGTTCGCACTTGATCGAGGTTTGGGCGGAGTTCTGGTGGTTTGGGGTTAGTGGTCAGGGTCAGTGCCGGGTTGCTGCTGTTTAAGTTAGCGGTCTGCATGAGTCGGATTTTCTCTTTAGCACTATTAGCCACTGCGCGTGGCGTGACCCCGACCACTAACCCTGGAACCTGGCACCTCGGCACTGACCCCGACCGCTAACCCCGGA
>Ga0302220_10001844_pt1 | contig 16086 bp, 12 predicted proteins | sample II_Palsa_E1_3_FD_194572 | JGI IMG/M metagenome (GOLD analysis project Ga0302220, IMG submission 194572) | Peat permafrost microbial communities from Stordalen Mire near Abisko, Sweden - II_Palsa_E1_3 | ecosystem: Environmental > Terrestrial > Soil > Palsa > Peat permafrost | place: Sweden...
CAGGTGAACTCGATCATCTGCTGAATATATATGTTCCCAAGTAGCGTTGAACCGCCGGTTGAACAAGCCGGGCTAAAACCAGCTTAGTTTTTCGCTTAGAACTCGACGTCGAGCTCGTCGATATCCTCGGTTTCCTGCTGCGCAGCGGCAATCCACTCGCGCATTTCGGGCAAATCGAGGATGCGGCGGCAGTAAGCGACGATATCTGGATCCAGATGCACATCGTAAGTGACAAAGCGGGTGACCACCGGCGCATACATTGCGTCGGCCGCGCTGAGTTTTCCGAATAGATAGGGACCGCCATAGGTAGCCAGGCATTCGCGCCAGATCTCAACGATACGTTCGATGTCGGCTTGGGCGCGCGACCAAATTTTGAAATTGGGGAAATGCGCGCGCAGATTCATCGGTAACGCGGAACGCAGGGAGCTGAAGCCCGAATGCATTTCACCGCAGATCGAACGGCAATGGGCGCGCGCCGGGATGGTTGCCGGTAGCAGGCCGGCTTTGGGCCGCAGTTCATTGAGATATTCGGTAATCGCCAGCGTATCCCATACTTTGATTTCGCCATGATTGAGGCAAGGTACTAGAATGGACGGTGACAGCAGCAGAATCTCGGCGCGCGCTGCCGCGTCGTCGGGCGATACCACGATGGTTTCGAATTCAAGGCCGCTGAAACGGGTCACCAGCCAGCCACGCAGTGACCATGACGAGTAATTTTTACTGCTGATCGTCAGCGTGGTGTGGGTGTTCATGGCTGGATCTCCTGGCATATACTTAAAAACGGCCCTCGGCAACTACGTTTGGATACCTAAGGGTTGTTCCTGCACGTTTTGGGTGCAATCCGCACCATAATGATAACGCTAACGCATGATGCCAACACGGTATGTTCCAGACGGCCCGCAGTTTTACCGTCGGCATGCCGCGATAGCTGCCTATATGCGTTATGGGAAGTTAGTGCGCAATATATGTGCCAATCGCGTGTGCCGCGTGTTCAGTGAGCGACAGGCAAACCCTGAAAAGGCGACGCTCTGGCATGCGTATTGCGTCCATTCCGGTTAATTACTTTCTCCGGGTCGGCCATGAATCTTTTCTCGTATCCGACATATCAGGCCGTGGCCGATATGATGCGGCCGCTGCGTACCCTGGCAGATTTTCATCGCGTCTCGCTCAATGCGTGGCCGGATCTGGCCGCCAGCCCGTTTGGCCGGAATACTCAGGCGGCCTGCGAGCTGATTAGCTTGGGCGGCTTGACACATCACCGCCCCCCATTTGGGATCGAATCGGTCGACGATACGGCTCACGGCCCCGTGACGGTGACGGAAGAGCTTGCCTATCAAACCCCATTTTGCTCGCTGCTGCACTTTAAAAAAAATCTGGATGTGGTGCAACCTCGGGTGTTGATGATCGCGCCGATGTCGGGTCATTTTGCGACCTTGTTACGCGGTACGGTGCGTACCATGTTGGCTGATCACGACGTCTACATTACCGATTGGCACAATCCGCGCGATATCTCGCTCGAGCACGGACGCTTCGGTTTTGATGAGTATGTAGCGCACGTGATGGCCTGCATAGAAACCATCGGACCAGGGGCGCACGTCATGGCGATTTGCCAGCCGACGGTGGCGGCGCTGGCTGCCGTGTCGCTGATGGCCGCGCACAATGATCCTGCTCAGCCTAGCAGTATGACCTTGATGGCGGGTCCGATCGATACCCGAGTCAATCCGAGCGGAGTGAATCACCTGGCCAAGAGCAAACCGATTGAATGGTTCGAAGCGAAATTGATCAGTGCGGTACCGGCAGGTTTTGCCGGGGCGCATCGGCGTGTCTACCCGGGGTTTGTGCAGCTTGCGGCGTTTATGGCGATGAATCACGAACGCCACAAGGAATCTCTGATGGACATGGTGCGGGAGCGGGCCAAAGGGGATCCGGAAAAAGCCAAAGCTGTGCGTATGTTTTACGAAGAGTACTTTGCGACGATGGATTTAACGGCGGAGTTTTATCTTGAAACCGTCGAAACGATTTTCCAGAAGCATTCCTTGCCGCTCGGGGAGTTGATGGTTTTTGGGGAAAAAGTCGACCCGTCAGCGATACGCCGTACCGCCTTGCTGACGGTCGAAGGGGAGAAAGACGATATCTGCTCAGTCGGTCAGACGCTGGCGGCCCAGGATATGTGCAGCCGCCTGCGGCCGTATATGAAAACCCATCACGTTCAGACTGGCGTGGGTCACTATGGCGTGTTTAATGGCCGTCGCTGGGAAAATCAGATCTATCCGCGGGTACGAGCGATGATTTACGAAAACGATGTCAATGCGGTACCCGCACAAGTGCGCACGCGCCCGGCCAGCGGCTTGCACGAATATATGTTGGCGACGCGCTAGGCACGGCAGCCGTGTCCACACACTGCGGGGCGTCCGGGCGCAACTAGACCGAAGTTTCCACCCAATTTCCCACCGGGTTAATGGGCGAGACGGGCGTAACCTGGACCGGGATATTTTGCGCCAAGGCTTGCACAAAGCTTTGCAAGGTCGGGGAGGCCGAGTTGGCGGCTGCGGCCAACTGGCTATTGACGTCCGATGCGGTATTCAGCAAATCCTCAAAGTTGGCCTGCAAGGTTGCGAGTGCGCTGTTTTCCGTCGTTGGCGTTGTGTTGGCGCTGGCCGTCGCGCTGGCGGTCGTTGTAGCGCTGGGATTACTCTCGATCTGCTGCAAAACCGAGGTCAGGTCGAATGTCGTCCCGGTGTAAGCGGCTTGTGCTTCTGCCGCAGTATTGGCCGCCGCGGCGGCTGCCGCATTGACGGTACTTTGGCTGGCCGTGGTGCTGGCCGTGGTTGTTGCCACCGTGTTGGCGGTGTTCTGGCTCGCGGCCGTAGCAGCGGCCGCAGCGGCTACATTACTTGCCACGTTTTGGCTGGCCGTCGTGGTGGCCGTTTCGACTAAAGTCTGCGTTGCTGCTTGATAGAGGGCGCCAAGAAAATTTTGCGTCGCTTGTGCGCTGTTGGCGCCGTTGTTGGCAGCATCGCCGACCGCTGTCGTCGAATTAGTATTGGTGCCGAATGCGGTCTCCGGTGCGTTGGCGGTAGCCGGCGCGGCCGTTGTAAGCCCGTACTCAAGCAAAGTCTGATTGAGCGCATTGACTAGTGGGCTGGGGGGCGGCGATGTCGGCACGGCCGGCGCTTGCGCTAGACCCTCGGTGACGGTAGGGGCAGATACGATCGTACTGTTGCCAAGTGCAAAAGGCTGTTGTACTGCTTGCAACTCCGCAAGCGTCGTGTAGGGTGTAATGGTGCTGACGGACATTTCTCGCTCCTTATTGAAAGCGAAACCTAGTGCTGGCTGAACCCACCGCGCAGTCACAGATTTGATTAAAGATTAGTGCATGAGTTCGATTTTTAAAATGGGGATGATGCGATTGTCGCGGACCTCCTGCTGGATAAGGCGAGCAGGTTGGGCAGATTCGATCTTTACAACGCTTATCCAACACGCTACGGTGCATTTTTGTTTAATATGATGATCCGCGTCATATAAACCCTCGATGGTCCTTGGTTGATCCCTTTGGTTTCCGGTCATTCACAAGCATGCTATTTTGCTGATGTGATCCATCTACCTTGATGTGCGTATGCACATAAAATATTGCGGGAGTCTTGAATGAAAATTCTTGTTGTCGGTGCCGGAGCAGTAGGCGGGTATTTTGGTGGCCGGCTCGTGCAGGCCGGGCGGGACGTGACGTTTCTGGTGCGTCCGAAGCGCGCGGCGGAGTTAAAGCAAGCGGGCCTGATCATTAAAAGTCCGCTGGGCAATGCCACATTCACGGATGTCAAGACGGTTCAGGACGAGCAATTGAGCTCGCATTACGACTTGATTTTACTGAGCTGCAAGGCCTACGACCTCGATAGCGCGATCGCTTCTTTTGCACCGGCGGTGGGTGAGGGGACACTGATTTTGCCGTTGTTGAACGGCATGCAGCATATGGATATTCTGCAACAGCGCTTCGGCGCTGAGCGCGTGCTGGGTGGCGTCTGCCTGATTGCCGCAACGCTCGATAACGAGCGCGCGATTGTGCACTTGAACGATCTCGCCGCGATTTCGTTCGGCATGCCGGGCAACCTCAATCCGGCGCGTGTCGAAGCGGTAGCGAGTGCACTGCAAGGCGCCCAGTTCGACGCCAAGGATAGTGATGCAATCTTGCAATTGATGTGGGAAAAATGGGTTTTTCTGGCTTCTTTGGCGGGCAGCACCTGCCTGTTCCGGGCCGCTATCGGCGATATTCTCAAGGCGCCCGACGGCCTGCAATTAATTGCCGGCTTGTTGGACGAGTGCCAGGCTATTGCCGCGCGAAATGGCTATCCGGTCCGTCCGGCATTTATCGAACGCACGCACAAAATGTTGTTTGCAACAGGCTCAAGGTTGACGGCCTCGATGCTGCGCGACGTGGAAAATAACGCCCATACCGAAGCGGAGCCGATTCTGGGAGATCTAATCCGTCGCGCGGCGTATACAAGCCATGACAACGCCCGGCAATCGTTGCTGCGGATTGCGTATAACCACTTGAAGGCCTATGAGGCACGACGCAATCGCTCTTGACATTGTGCGTATGCACATATAGAGTGCTTCCTATGGCTAAACCACCGATTCCCGATGAATGTAATTGCTTTGCGCTGCGGCAGGCGGCGCGCTATGTGACGCAAATTTATGAGCGTCATATGGCGCAACTCCATTTGTCTGCCGCGCAATTTACCATCCTGGTTAAACTGGATCGCCTACCGGGTTCGACCATGCTTGAGCTTGCCGACTCCATGGTGATGGATCGCACCACGCTGGTCCGTGCGCTCAAGCCATTGCAACGCGATGGGTTAATTGTTACCGCGGCTTCACCAACGGATGCCCGCGCTTTTGTGTTCAATTTGTCGGAAAGCGGTCAAAGCAAGCTTGAGGCGGCCTGTATTGCATGGCAAGCAGCGCAAAACGAGTTCGAAACGGGTTTTGGCCGAGATCGCGCAAAAGCGCTGCGCACTGAATTATTCAGTGTGCGTGCGGCATAGCGTTGCTTGGCTGGGTTTTTTTTAACTAAACTGTGCATATACACACATTATGACTACTTCAACGACTATGCCGGCTCAAGCCGGTGTCTCAGGCGCGGAGCAGGCGGCTCGCACCCCCTGGATGTTATTCGGGATCATTGCCGTGTTGGTGGTCCTGTCCGCCGCCGGCGGATATTGGCTGGTCGCTGGACGCTTTATCGAGTCAACTGACGATGCTTATGTGGGCGGAGATGCCACCGTGATCGCACCCAGGGTTAGTGGCTTCGTCACTGAGTTGCTGGTTCAAGATAATCAGCACGTGACCGCAAATCAGGTCTTAATGCGTTTGGACGCACGCGATTACGACGCGCGTTTGGCTCAGGCAACGGCCGAAGTAGCGAGTGCACAGGCGGCGGTCAGCGAACTCAATGCCAAACAGTCGTTACAGCTCGCGTTGATCAACGAGCAAGATGCCGAGTTACATGGCGCAGGCGCCGAATACACGCGTACCAGCGCCGACCAGAATCGCTATCGCCAGTTGGTTAAAGACGATGCGGTTTCCAATCAATTGGTCGAGCGTGCCGATGCGGATTTGAGCAAGGCTCGCGCGGCCGTCGACCATGGCAATGCTGCTTTGCTGGCCGCTAAGCGCGAATTAACCGTGCTTCAAGCACAAACCGCCGATGCCCAGGCGCAGGTCGCCCGCGCCCAGGCTAATCAGCGCTTTGCAGCGCTTAACGTCGAATACACGACCCTACGCTCGCCGATTGACGGCTATATAGGCAATCGCAGCGCACGCGTCGGTCTGCTCGCCGGCACGGGCGTTGCTCTGCTGACCGTGGTGCCGTCTCAAGGCCTTTGGGTTGACGCGAATTTTAAGGAAGACCAGCTGAAAAAAATGCGCGTCGGCGACTCGGTCGAAGTGACGCTCGATGCCTTGAGTGAGCCTTTAAGCGGCCTGGTCGAAAGTATTGCACCGGCCACGGGGGCGACGTTTAGCATTTTGCCGGCTGAAAATGCCACCGGAAATTTCACGAAAATCGTCCAGCGGGTGCCGGTACGGATACGTCTGCAGGTGCCTGCCGCTTTGCAAGGTAGCTTGCGCCCGGGGCTGTCGGCAACCGTCAAAGTGCATTTGAACGCCGTTAGCGGCAACCGCGCTTAACGCCTCGCACGGTAGCCACTTATGAATCCGCACAGTACGCTGCACCCATCGCAACAGCCCATGCGCGCCAAAGTGTTTGCGTTCGGCTTGATGTGTCTGGGGTTTTTTATGGCGACGCTCGATATCCAGATTGTCGCGTCGTCGCTAAGGGATATCGGCGGCGGCTTATCGGCTAGCCAGGATGAATTGTCCTGGATACAAACCTCGTATCTGATCGCCGAGATTTTGGTGATCCCGATGTCGGGCTGGTTAAGCCGTGTCTTTTCGACGCGCTGGTTGTTCACGGCGTCGGCCATCGGCTTCACGATCACCAGCATGATGTGCGGTATGGCGTGGGATATGAATTCGATGATTCTATTCCGAGCGCTGCAAGGCGCCTTGGGCGCGGCGATGATACCGACTGTTTTCACCACGGCATTTGTGCTGTTTCCCGGCAAACAACGCGTGATTGCCTCGGCCAGTATCGGTGCGCTGGCATCGCTTGCGCCGACCATCGGACCGGTCATCGGCGGCTGGATTACCTCGCAGTGGTCCTGGCACTGGCTGTTTTTCCTGAATTTGGCGCCGGGCTTGGCGGTATCCATTCTGGTGCCGAAGTTTGTGCATGTCGATGAAGCCGATCCGTCCTTGCTGAAAAAAGGCGACTACCTGGGCATTGTGCTGATGTCGGGTTTTCTGGGCTGCCTTGAATACGTCCTTGAGGAGGGCCCACGCAAGAATTGGCTGACCGATGACGTGATCATGACGTGCACCTGGATTTCGGCGATCTGCGGGTTTTTATTCTTGATTCATGCCTTTACCGCTAAAGACCCAATCGTCGATTTACGCGCACTGGCGATTCGCAATTTTGCGATCGGCAGTCTGCTGTCCTTTATCACCGGGATAGGCATTTTTTGCACCGTGTTTCTGACGCCGCTGTTCCTGTCCCGTGTGCGCAATTTGGATTCCTTGCAAATCGGCATCGCTTTGTTGTCGACCGGTGTCTTTCAATTGATGGCACTGGTGGTGTATTCCAGTCTGGCGCGCTTTTTCGACTTACGAAAATTAATGGTATTCGGACTCCTCTGTTTTGGCTTAGGTTGTTATCTCTATGTACCGCTGACGAATGACTGGGGCTGGCAGCAGTTATTGTTGCCGCAAGCCTTGCGCGGTATAGGGCAGCAATTTTCGATTGCACCTATCGTTACCATGGCGCTCGGCTCTTTGCCGCCTTCACGATTGAAGTCGGCCAGTGGTTTATTCAATTTGATGCGAAATTTGGGCGGCGCGATCGGCATCGCGGTGGTCAATACCATGTTGAACGATCGTCTGAATCTCCATTATCTGCGGCTTGACGAGCAATTGACCGCAGGCCGACCGATGGTCGAAGCCTTGCTGGCCGGCCAGGCAGCACACCTTGCGGCCGCGGGCGGGAACGTACTGAACGCCGCCGGCGCCGGGCTGAATTTACTGCATGCCTTGGCGCTGCGCGAAGCCTTGGTGCTGACGTTTTCCGATGCTTATCTGGCGGTTGCGGCCTGTTTTATTGTCGGTCTGGCGTTACTGCTTTTCTCAACACCGCTTCCCACTGCCGCGGCCGCGCCGCCTGCGGATGCGCATTAAATAAGGCTGATTTCGAATGAAAGCGATCATGATCGAATTGATGGCGTGCATGGTACTCACTGCATGCGCAGTGCAACCGGCTAGCCACGGCTCGCTACCTGAAACTGTCCGGCAGTTGGCGCCATCGGACTGGCGTGTCGGCGCCCCGCGCACGGGGCCGAGCGCAGTCGATGCCGACCGTTGGTGGTTGCAATTTAATGATCCTATGATGCAGCAGCTAGTCACGGCCGTGCTGCAGCAGAATCTCGACGTCAAGGCCGCCGTCGAACGCGTCCGGCAAGCCGAGGCGGTGGCGACAATCGCGCATGCAGCCTTGCTGCCTGAACTGAACCTCGGCGCCACCGCGGGTGACGCGCGCCAGAACCTGCCGCCGCCAGCGGGTGAGGTGCGGCAAGCCGGGATTGGTGTCACCGCGAGTTGGGCGCCCGACATATTCGGCGGTCGGCATCTTAAAGTATTGGCGGCGCAGGCACAGTTAAGCGGCAGCAATCAGGCCCTCAATACATTGCGTTTAGCGCTTGCGGCCAATACCGCGTCGGCTTATATCGACTTGCGCTGGGCGCAATCGGAACTGAAGATCCTGCAGGACAATGCCAAGATACGCAGCGATGCGCTACGCTTGACGGAAAAGCGCAAAGCATTCGGTCTATCGACCCAGCTCGATGTGGCGCGGGCGCAAAATCAGCTCAGCGAATTGCAGGCCAGAATCCCCGGCGTGCAATCCATCGTTCAACATCAGCTGAGCTTGATCGCCATCTACTCGGGCCGTACGCCGGAAAGTGTCGATCAACTGCTGGCAACGCCCGGCGCAATTCCGATTCCGGGCGCAACTTTGCCCCAGACGCTGCCATCGCAAGCCTTGTTACGCCGTCCCGATGTCGGCGAAGCCTACGCCATGGTTGAATTGCGTGCGGCCCAAGTCGGCGTTTCGCAAGCCGAGCGTTATCCGCAATTTTCCTTGAGCTTGAGCGACGGGGTGTTGGCTGCATCCTATCTGGGCTTGCCGACCCTGACCGATAATGTATTCAACTTGGCGTTGAATGCGACCAGTCCCATCTTCAATGCCGGCCGCATCGACGCCGATATCGCCGGCAGCGAAAGCCGGATGCGTGAGTCCGAGCTCAAATTACACCAGACCCTGCTGCTTGCCCTAAAAGATATCGAAGATAGTCGCTGCGATCTGCTCAATGCTTCGCTGCAACTGGACCAACGCAATCGTGCGCTTGATGCTTCGGGGCAGGCATTGCGCTTGTCCAATGAACTCTATAAAGGCGGTGCTTCGAGCTTTCTGGATGTGCTCGCGGCGCAAGAAAGCTATTTGAGCGATGCCGATGCAGTGAATCAAGCCCAGCGCGAACAAGCCTTGTTTGCAGTGAATGTGTATCGGGCGCTGGGCGGCGGGTCGGACGCTGCAGACGCCGCGCCGACTTGAACCGTGGCACGATAACGATGGCGGATTCCTTTCCCTTGGTCCGATATAAATTCGGGATAGCGGAGTAGTGGGTAAATCGGCGTCTCATAAGAGATATCTTCTCTCAACGAGGCATTCACGATGACTTCCCATCTGTTCAGAACACTCCGTGCGGGCGCACTCGTTTGTCTGTCGGCCGCCACCCTGTCGGCGCACGCTGCCGATACCGAGTTGAATATTTACAATTGGTCGAACTATATCGCCCAGGAGACGATACCCACTTTTGAAAAGCAGACGGGCATCAAGGTCAAGTACGATAATTACGACAGCGATGACGCGCTGCAGGGCAAATTGATGGCCGGCAGCACCGGTTACGATATCGTGGTGCCGACGTCCTCGTATATGGCAAAACAAATCCAAGCCGGCATGTACCAGAAGCTCGATAAGTCCAAACTCCCCAATCTGGTCAATCTCGACCCGGCCTTGATGAAGATCGTGTCCGCGGTCGATCCGGGCAATCAGTATGGCGTGCCGTGGGCCGTGGGCACCAACGGCCTTGGTTACAACGCCAACAAAATCAAGGCTATTCTCGGCGACAACGCCCCCGTCGATAGCTGGTCGCTAATGTTCGATCCGCAGTATGTGTCGAAACTGAAAACCTGCGGCGTGTCCTTCCTCGATTCCGCATCGGAAGTGTTTCCTGCCGCGCTTATTTATGCGCACAAAAATCCCGATTCGAACAATCCGGACGACATACGGGCCGCCTTTGAGGTACTGAAAAAAATCCGGCCCTATATCACCCAATTCAATTCATCGAGTTATGTCGACGATCTCGCTAACGGCGACAGTTGCCTTGCCTTCGGTTATTCCGGCGACGTCAATATCGCTCATGATCGAGCCGTCGAAGCAAAGCGGCCGTACGACGTCAGGTTTTCGAATCCGAAAGAGGGCGGTCTGATGTGGATGGACATGATGGTGATCCCAAAGGATGCCCCTCATCCCGAAGCCGCATTGAAGTGGATCAACTATATCGAAGAGCCCAAAACCAGCGCACAGATCACCGATGCCGTGTTCTATGCCAATGCCAACATGCCGGCGAAGCACTATGTGACCCCGTCGGTGCTAAGCAATCCGACGGTTTATCCGTCTGGCGAGTCACTCAAGACCATGACGGTGCTGGCTCCCAAGCCCCTGAATATCATGAAACTTGAAAATCGCTTGTGGGACGAGTTGAAGACAGGACATTAATGCCGCGTCCATCCAATTAGTTACGGGTAAGACAGCGGACACAGTACTTTAGTGAGGTACGCGCATTTCATGGTTCGCGTCCCGGTTTGAACACACCCGGTCGCGGCCCGTGGATTTTGCGAGATATAGCGCTTTATCGGCTTTTTTTATCAGCGTTTCGGGCGTATGGACTTTTTGCTGTGGAATTAAAGCGTCAACGCCCGCGCTGATGGTCACAATCCCGATCGGACTGCCGCGATGCGGAATTTCGAGTTCGTATATCGCATCGCGGATACGTTGCGCCACGACCATAGCCCCCGCCAGATCGGTTTCCGGCAGCACGATCGCCATTTCCTCGCCGCCATAGCGCGCGGCCAAATCCCCTGGCCGGCCCGGCGTTTGCGTCTTGATTGCGCGACTCACCGCGCGCAGGCAATCATCGCCGGCCGGGTGGCCGTAGAGATCGTTGAATTGCTTGAAGAAATCGATATCTATCATGACCAGCGCGAGCATCGTGCCATTGCGCGTGGCGCGACTAAACTCGCGAGCCAGCGTGATATCGAAGTGACGGCGATTCGCCAGCAGAGTCAGTCCGTCCTGCATTGCCAGTTTTTCGAGCTTGCGATTCAGTATTTCAAGCGCGTCGCGTGCTTGTATTAATTCGACCTGGGCCTGTACTCTTAGCTTGATCTGATTGATTAGGCGAACGCCGAATAAGGCCAGTAACAAAGCCAGCAATAGCGTGCCGCCCGACTGCAAAATAGTGTTTCGGCGCCATTCGGCAAGCAGATCTTCCTTGGAAAACCCCGCGGCGACGAACATCGGGTAATTTTCCAGGCGGTGATAGCTGGTCCAGCGCGTGGTGCCGTCCTGTTCCAACTTGAACAGCTTGTCTTTAAAGGCATTGCTTAACAGATAATCCTGATACAGCGTGCTGGTCGAGATGTTCTTGCCGATATACCGCTGATTAAACGGACGCTGGATCAGCATAATGCCGGCATCGGTAATCAAGGCCATCGCGCCGTCGTGCCCCAGGTCCAGACTCTCGTAAAAATTATTGAAGTATTCGACGTCCATCGTCGCCAGCGCCACACCGGCAAAATTGCCGTCCGCGTGATTAATGCGGCGCGATACCGGGATGATCCATTTATTGGTGGCGCGGCTGATGACCGGTGCGCCGATATACAGGCCCCGGTCTGGATGGTCGCGGTGAAAAATAAAATACGCGCGGTCGGCGACATTGAGTCCGCTCATCAATGACGGCAGTGAATCGGTAAGCCAGTTGCCACGTTCATCGTAGATAAGTAAATCATTGATTTGGGGCAATTGGTCGGTGGTAACCTGCAACACATCGTGCAGCCGCTGCAACGCCGCGGGGCTTGTGCCGTCATGTTCGACCCGCTCGACCATGCCGGTCACGGCCACATCAGCGGCTTTGAAGGCATTGTCCGCATGGCGGGCAACGGCGAGCGTCAGCTTGCTGGTGGCGCTTTCCATATCCTGCAAACGAAGATGCAAGGCATCCCAGCTACGCAAACCATCGAGCACCAGCAGCGAAGCACAGACGGCAATCACAAACGCACTGGCAAGCAGCGTGACGGATGGCCGCTTGAGTATTTTTTTCGTCATATAAATGCGGCATCGTGTTCGGGATCGACATAGGGCATTTATACAATAAAAAGAATGTGGCGTACCCTAGGGCAAACCTATTAAGGGATTATTCGCCGGCCGCTCCGGTACAATATTAAGAACGACAAGAAGCGATGGCCATGGACTGTCTTGGCCGTAGGTGTTTCGTCCTATCGATTGCGGCATGGTATGCAATACAGTTCGTGCCTGAATGATTGTGAAATCACCGATATTCAGTCTCCGAAATGCGCTTTTCCTGCGCTCACTGGCGGGTGCTTTCCCCTGTAACGCGAGTTCACGATGATGCAAGGCCTGCGACGTGTTACGTCTGTCAACCGACTATTCAGCTTAATCGTTACCACGCTTTTCATCGTGGTTGCCGCGTTGGCGGGCTGGTTGCTGACATTCGACTTGCGCGCCTATTTCGCGGCGGACGATGCACTGAGCGCCATGCGGCGTTTTCGGACGAGTTTGCTGGTCGCCGAAAAAATCTCGGCCGAGCGCGGCCCCATGAATGGCATGCTCGGCGCGGAATTGCCCGCGTCGCGGATTCCCGATTTGACTGTATTGACCGCCGCACGCGCCCGCAGCGACGTGCAATTGCAGGCTTTGCAAGCGTTGCTGGTGAAACAGCACTGCAAAGGCTGCGCACAGCAACTTCGGCAGATACAGCAAGTACAGGCCGATTTGGCGGCGCGACGCGCGCAAGCCGATGGTTTAATCCAGTTGCCGCGCGAACAGCGCACACCGCAGGCCTTGGCCGCCTGCGTCGACGGCATGGTCGCAGTGATCCCCGAATTGCTACCGATGATCAGCGATTACGGCGCCGAAGTGATCGAGCGCGAGCCCGGAACCCTCGATGAAGTGATTTTGGCACGCCTGTCTGCCGAGCTTCGGGAATACGCAGGCTTGCTCGGGTCCCGGTTTACCGTGGCGCTGGCGACACATCGCAGGCTTTCTGTGGATGAATTGCTGCGCATCGAGCGCACCCGTGGGCGGATTGATCAACTCGACGCCCTAATTGAGGGGCGTGAGATTCAACGTCCGATGATCGCCGAAGCGGCTTTTGAACACATGAATCGCCAGTATTTTGGCGCGGGTATCGATTACGTGTTGGCAACCCGTCTCGCGGCCAGCGCGCCCGGCGGCGATTCGCTGACGGCGGCCGAATTCGCACACGTGTATGTGCCCTATATGCAATCGATCACGGAGTTCCGCGATACGGTGCTGGATCAAGCTGAAAGCGTGGTGCGAGCGCATCGACAAACGGCCTTGTTTGATCTGCTGGGCACGTCGGTCGCCGCCGCCCTGTTGGCGATGGCCTTATTTGCCATGCTCACCTTGTTCCGTCGGCGGGTGGTTCAACCGCTGGTGGGCGCCACGCACGTGATTAGTGCGATCTCGCATGGCGACTTGAATATGGGGGTGCCCCATGTATCGTATCGCGACGAGATCGCTGAAATGTTCGATGCAATTCGTGTGCTAAAGGCCAATGCAATTGAGAAAGTGCATATCGAGCGGCAGCGTGACAATTTGATGATCGAGCTTGAAGTGATGGCTCAGACGGATTTTCTGACTGGTTTGGCGAATCGCCGCGCCTTTGAAAAGCGCGCTGAACTGATCTGCTCGGAAAGCAACGATGAGCAAGCGATCGTCGCGCTGGTCATGTTCGATATCGATCATTTCAAGCGTGTCAACGATACCTATGGACATGGCGCCGGCGATCAGGCCTTGGTGATCGTGGCGGAACTTTGCCGTGCGAACTTGCGCGAGTCGGATTTGATTGCGCGTTTAGGCGGCGAAGAGTTTGCCGTGCTGATGCGGGTGAACCGTCGCGAGCAGGCGATTGAGCTGGCGCAGCACTTGCGCCGGACACTTTCCGAAACGGATCTGTGCCTAGGGCGCGGCGACATCGTTAATGTGACTGCCAGTTTTGGCATCGCCTTTGCTTTGCCGCAACACGCCCCGACGCTGGACGTGCTGATGAAATGTGCCGATGAAATGTTATATCGGGCGAAAGCCGCGGGACGCAATTGCGTGATAGTCGATGGCCCCGGGCTTTCTGTTTGACATGTGTAGCGTGCAGGTTCAGGACACGGCGGAGTGAGCCATCTGCTTGGCGCCATAATCGACAGCTGCGGGTTCTGCTGGCCGCGAAGCCGTGAGCCATGCATCGATTTTTGCCGCGGCGTCTTTAGGGACGTGCAGTCCCAATTTCGAGCGGCGCCATAAAATATCCTCGGCGCTACGCGCCCATTCGTTATCTCGTAGATAAACCAATTCGGCTTCAAATAGCTTGGGCGCTATTTCAGCGCCCAGCCCGGAAAGATTGCGCGCGCCGCCAATCAAACGGTAGGCGCGGGTGCCGTAGGCGCGTGCGTAACGGTGGGCGAGGGCAGCCGGCAACCACGGATGCTGTGTTTTGAAATCGGCCAGAAACGCGGCAAAGTCGGCGTTACGAATATCGCCGCCCGGCAAAGGCAGCTTGGCCGTCGACGAGCGCTCGGTGACATTGAGAGGGGCGGCGAGCAGATCCACGGCTTCTTCGGCCAGCTTGCGAAAGGTGGTGATCTTGCCGCCGAATACGGACAGCAGCGGCGCTTGGTCGGCGCCGGCATCGAGTTCCAGGTGGTAATCGCGGGTCACGGCGGACGGATTATCCGAGGCCTCGTCCAATAGCGGACGTACCCCGGAGTAGGTCCAGACGACGTCGGTCGGGCTAATTTTTTGCTTGAAATAGCGATTCGCCGATTCGCATAAATAAGCGATCTCATCGTCGGAGATTTGCACCTGGGAGGCATCGCCACGAAATTCGAGATCGGTGGTGCCGATCAGTGTGTATTCATGCTCATAAGGAATCGCGAAGATAATGCGCTTATCCGGATTTTGGAAAATATAGGCATGATCGTGATCGAACAGCTTGCGCGTGATGATGTGGCTGCCTTTAACGAGCCGCACGTTATAGGGCGCAGTGCTGCCAAGCGTATCGTGCAGCAATGACCCAACCCAGGGCCCTGCCGCATTGGCGATGGCGCGCGCGTTGATCGTCAAGGTGTTGCCGTCGCGCGACTGTAACTGGGCTTGCCAGCTTGCTCCCTGGCGTTGAGCGCCGACCAGCTTGGTGCGGGTCAGGATAGTGGCGCCATGCTCTTGGGCATCGAGCACGTTGAGCACGACCAAGCGCGCGTCGTCCACCCATGCGTCGGAATAGACAAAGCCGCGCCGAATGGAATCGATCAAGGGTTTGCCCGCGGCATGCCGGCGCATATCGATGCCGCGCGAGCCGGGTAATAACTCGCGACGGCTCAGGTGGTCATACAAGAACAATCCGGCGCGTATCATCCACGCTGGACGCAGATTGGGCATATGCGGCATGACAAAGCGCAACGGTCTGATGATGTGCGGGGCCGCGCGCAGCAATACTTCGCGCTCTTGCAAGGCTTTGCGCACCAAACTGAACTCATAGTATTCGAGGTAACGCAGGCCGCCGTGGATCAGCTTGGTGCTGGCCGAAGAGGTATGGGCGGCCAAGTCGTCTTGTTCGACCAGCAAGACTCGCAAACCACGCCCTGCGGCGTCTCGCGCAATGCCGGCCCCGTTAATGCCACCGCCGACAACTAGCAGATCGTAGTCCATCGTTTTGCTCACCATACCCCCTTTAAACTGCTAAAACGAACATTGACGCCTGTTTGCTTGGTGCTGCCACCAAAAAATGTTCACATTCGAAAATTTAACGAACATTGGCGTAGAAGTAAAGTTGATTTCGTAAACACTGGCGATAGTGCAAGGCTATGCGCCTCCGATCGCGCTTGGGGGGGGCGACGACCCGGAGAAGGCCCTGTCGCCGGGCTTGCCACAGTTGCACGCTGCCTTTCAGGTCGTCGCATAAGTCCTCGCGTCTTATCTACAGGGCCTTCGTCGGATATTTCTTCATCCTGCGCCGACGGTTCGATGGCGTCAAATATCATCTGACCCCGAGTTGATCCGATCCGAGTTGTTTTGTCTTTGAAAGTATTGAAAGACTTGAAAATTAA
>Ga0302220_10001848_pt1 | contig 16055 bp, 15 predicted proteins | sample II_Palsa_E1_3_FD_194572 | JGI IMG/M metagenome (GOLD analysis project Ga0302220, IMG submission 194572) | Peat permafrost microbial communities from Stordalen Mire near Abisko, Sweden - II_Palsa_E1_3 | ecosystem: Environmental > Terrestrial > Soil > Palsa > Peat permafrost | place: Sweden...
AGAGCGCGACGACATTGACCTATGGGCGGTGCATCCCGGTGGACGGTCGATTCTGGATGCGGTAGAGAAGGGACTGGAGCTGCCGGTGGATGCGCTGGCAGCGTCGCGCGAAGTGCTGTCGTGTTTTGGCAACATGTCGTCGGCAACGGTGATGTTTGTCTTGCAAAGAATCATGCAGCAAGCGCGTCCGGGCCAGCGTGGGTGTGCCATGTCGTTTGGTCCGGGCCTAACAGCGGAGACGATGCGCTTCCATGTGGTCTAGTGCAAGGATTACTTCACAGCCGAGAGGACGAGTGCGCGTGGGGCGGTTTAAGTGAGATCGGAGAGTATGAAATGCCTCCGTAAACTAAGAGAGATGAAGCCGGTTGTGGCCGCCACCCTCTTGACTTACCGTACCCGTCTAACCGTTTGAGAGGAGAATAATGTCAACGTCCACTCTGCCAGCGCCTCGTGCCGCCAGTTCCAGATTTAAGACGATTCTCTGGGTTTCGCTTGGCCTTACGGCTCTCTTTGTCTTCATCACGTCAGAGGTACTTCTTGTCACCGACTACCCGATGTACCATGCCTATCGCCTGCAGGTTATCGCTGACCGCGGGCTGCTCATCCCGCATACGCTCTGCGGAACCTTTGCTCTATTGGCCGGCCCGCTACAGTTCTCGTCACGTTTTCGACAGCGCCACCTGAAGCTTCATCGCATCCTGGGCCGCATGTACTTCTTCTCAGTCATACTTGGCGCGTTTACGGGGATCGCCCTTGCTGCCGGGCGCCCTGGCCTGCCAGGGACCGCCATGCAAGGGGCCGCCTGGATCATCTGCACTACCGCAGCCGTGGTTGCTGCGCGAAACCGCCAGATCGCTGTACATCGTCAGTGGATGGCCCGTTCCTATGCGGTCACATTTACCTTCGTCTCAAGCCGTGTGCTCAACCTTGTGCCAGCCTACTGGAGCCATCTTGGCGACGTCCTGTCAGCGGTAGGGGTCATCGTCTTCACGCTAGTTTCCATTCTTCTCGTCGACCTTGGTCTCAACTGGCACGAGCTCACAACTCGCCGCGCATAACACTTGCAGATTGCCCTATTTTCCAAAGCTTGTCCCCTCCAACTCTGAGTTGACTACAGGTCCGTATCCGCCCAGCTGTCCAACAATCCTCACCACGGCGGGGTCGTCCCCTTCCAATACCCAGACCATCACATCTTTTGGCTGAAGACCGATCAGTCGCGCAAGCAAGCCTACAAGCCCGCCCAACTCAGGGTGGATGCGAAAAACCGCCGCATGGAGAGTCTGTCCTGCTGCATGAAACGGTTGGTCACCGTCGCGGGAGATCAGCAGCCGGATCAATCGGCCGCCACCGACTGGCACGAGCATACCCACACGAAACTGCGTCGTATTTCGCGGCACATTCAACAGTAATGTTCCTACGAACCCGTTCGCGAGGTCATCGGGCAGGTCGATGCGCTCGCTCTGGACTTGTATCTTGCCATTCCTGTCCGTCGTGCGAGTGGTCGCCGTACCGGTGGCAGCTTCCACTGCAAAGTCGGTTGGTTTCGCAAAAAACGGGCCTTTCTGAACGTGATGATTTCGTACAAGCCGGAACGTGCCTTCCTGCCGATACGTCGTCATCTCATCATCAATCGACCCATCAACGAAGTGATAAGTCAGGCGCATCGTTACTTCATCGCCATCGACCACCTGCCAAAACTCACCACGGGCAAGGATGCTCCCAGACTCGGAGCGCGCAACCATAAACCGGTGCATGGGGCGTTGGATATGCCTCACTGGAATTGGCTCCGCCAGTGCTGTCGTGCCCAAAGTCATCAACACAAAAGCGGTAACAGAGAAATTACGTCGTTCCATCAAATGCCCGTCCTAAGGTTCAAGCTTATGAGACGCGATACACCTCTGAAGGAATCGGCTCTTTCCCGGCCTCAAGATGACGTTTCGTACAGAATGACCTCTCAAACCATTTTCTGGTACGTCTATGAGGTTAGATAGAAGTAGCGCCCTCGCTAAGGATAGATTGAAGGTCCCAAGAAACAGGAGTAACGCATTGCAGGACGAAGTTCTTATCCTAGGTGGCGGAGTGGCGGGTTGTGCCGCTTCAATTGCGCTCGCTCGAAAGGGACGAAGGGTTACGCTGATTGAACGCGAGCCCACGCCGCGCCATAAGGTCTGTGGTGAGTTTCTAAGTGGAGAGGCTCTTGAGGACCTGCATGCGCTGGGTATTGACGTGGCATCGCTTGGGGCCGTGCCCATAAATTACGTTCGGCTGGCCGCGTCGAGACGCGCGGCAGAGGCTCCGCTACCTTTTCCCGCGGCGTCGCTGACGCGCAAGGCGCTCGATACAGCGCTCATCGCCGCAGCCATCTCCGCAGGAGTCCGCGTGGAGCGTGGTCGCAGTATTCAGACGCTCAGGCGACAGAGCGCGAACCTCTGGCGGGCTACGCTCGACGACGGCACCACGTATGAAGCTCCCACCGCCTTCCTGGCCACGGGCAAGCACGATCTGCGCGGCCACGGTCGCCCGAAGGACCCACATCAATGGGTCGGCTTCAAGATGTATTACCGCCTCTCTGCCGCCCAGACAGCTGCCCTCGCGGACGCCTCCGAGTTGACACTCTACGCCGGAGGCTATGGTGGAATCCAACCCGTGGAAAACGGTATTACGAATTTCTGCTGTGTGGTGCAGCGAAAGTATTTTGCACGTGCGGGTCTTCGCTGGGACGCTCTTCTTGCAAAGATGCAGCAGGACTGTCCGCACCTCGCGATGCGGCTGGACGGTGCGGAGCCGCTGCTCGACAAACCGATCACGATCACTCACATCCCGTACGGGTACCTTCGCCGCGCTACGGAGGAGGGTCTTTTCTGCATCGGCGATCAGGCAGCCGTAATCCCCTCGTTCACCGGCGATGGAATATCCATCGCGCTGCATACTGCCCGTCGCGCCGCGGTGGCCTATCTTGCTTCGGAGTCAGCGCCAGTCTTCCAACCAAAGCTGCGCTCCGCCATGCTGTCCCAGATGCGTCTTGCCGAGCTCGCCGCAGATGGCTTGAATAACGCGCTCGCTCGCGCGATACTGCCGTTCTGCCTTAGAGTTTGGCCCGGTGCGATGCGCGCGACCGCCAGGCTGACACGTGTCACCCAGCCAACCACTCTTGTACCAGAGGCGTTCGCAAACTGAATTGAGCCGCGCTGGTAGCAACGCTTCCGGTCGAAATTCTCAAGGGGGAAACCCATGAAATCCTTCGCAGTTCTCGCTATAGCTGTCGTGCTGGCTCCGGCTGCACTCGCACAACACCAGACCTTTGTCGTCAACCCCGATGCGAGCGACGTTAAGATGAAGCTGAATACGACCCACGAGATTGTGAACGGCGTCTTCCATGTGCAATCCGGATCAATCGATTTTGACCGAAACGGGACTCATATCTCCGGGACGATTATCGTCGCAGCGGGCAGCGGCAAGACCGGAAATGACAGCCGCGACAAGAAGATGAACAAAGACATTCTCAAAGCGGACCAGTTCGCTACTGTCTCTTTCGCCCCCAAAACGTACACTGGACCGCTTGTCGCTTCGGGTGACTCGACCATCCAGGTCAGTGGAGTGTTCACTTTGCTTGGAACTCCACATGACCTAACGATTCCACTGGAGATCCACATGGAAGGAACGAAGGCAACAGCGAAGGCGCACTTCGTCATTCCGTATGTGCAATGGGGTCTCAAGAACCCGAGCTTCCTGATCTGGAAGGCTGAGAACGACGTGACGATTGATCTAAATCTCGTCGGCCAGATTTCCAATTAGCAGCTGCTCGTTTCGGGCCGCCACAAGGGCATTTCGACAACTCGAGCCATAGTATCGAAGTGTCCGACAGCGATGTTGGCAGAAATTGCTATCGCTTCACCGCGAGACGCCAGGCGACTTCTATGAAGACAAACTGCTCTCCCCGTGCCGCTGCGGCGTGAAGGGACAATTTCCCCGAAACGGGGCGCTCTCAGCGGGTCGACGCAACACTTGCATGGAGTTTACTAGCAGGAGTTCCAACCAATATCGGGCGATGCCGATTGCTGATAAAGGCCAATGCACTCATTGAGGGCTCTCAGAGAGTCGGCAGAATCGACGTTCCTGAAAACGGGGTTTCCGGCAGCTACAACGTTGTGCCCCGCGCCAGCCTTCTATCAATGAGTGATCTAGCATCAACGTGGAAAACCGCGCGCTTCACTGACGAAAAGCACGTTTGCCAGTACTTATCCAATCGGGGGCGTGTAAACGGAGATCAATGAGTGATATGGCCTGTTTTCGTCAGTTGAACATCCCATCCGCCGGGGTCAGCGCGGAATAGAACGGATTCGGCAGGTACACGGGCTTAGATGTTGCCGAACTGATGTTCTTTTCACCGACGGGAGATGCAGTCGTGCTGGGCTCCAATTCGGTTGAAGATGCGGTTAGAGGATGTCACGCAAGATGAGTTCTACCTTTCGACTCTCGACGCCCAAACCCATTTCCAAAGTAAGGCGCGTGCCTGCCGATTGGTGAAACAAGGCATATAGCGCTGGCCCAGTGAAGTACTCTGAGCCGAATCCGTTCATTGTGCTGATCGAGTCTCCCGACTTGATGTTTGCCTCGGCGGCGGGGCTGCCCGGATCGCAGGAGATGACAATCCAGCCTGAACCTTTGACTTTCACGTGCAGTCCGGTCCGGTTGTACGGAGTTGGCTGTCCATAGAGATGATTCTTTTCAAAGAATATCTGCTGATGCTGGTAGTCGAAGGTCAGATTGAATTGCTTCAACAGTGCGAGCCCAACATTCCCAGACACGTACCGATTGGCGTCATACCCGCTCTTCTGGCGGGAGAGCGAGGCAAGCGGATGAAGCGACTCTAGGGCGGGGCGTCCATCCTGGCCGAAGAGCGCCACAATTCCAGCTCGCGCCATCGTCCCGTAGGTTCCTCCGCCCACCGCACTGCCGCCGTAGGGAATGGTCGAACGGTAGCGTTCATACAGGCTATAACGTTTCGCAAACGGTGCCAGCAGAAGCAGAGAGCCATTGTCTCCTGTGTCGATGGTGAATGTACCAGCCATACCGTCGACCGCGCCGTAGACCTCCGGCTGATTACTCTGAAAGTGAAAAGGAATCGCTATACCGCTGCCCGAGTAGGCAAAGTATGAAGGATCGGTGATGGTCATCAGCATCTTATCGAAGTCAAAGCGGATGACAAAGCGTTGCAGCAGTTCCGAGCCGACGATCATCTTGTTTGGCTCTTCTGGAAAAACGTCGAATACGCGCACGTGTTGCTGGCTAAGGCGAATGCCTCCAATCCCTATGGAGTCGACTACTGCGCGCCCGGAGGTTACGGAACCTTCTCCGCCGCCGTACGTCTGATTGGTTCCCTGAGCCTTCAACGAAAGCTGGGCTGCAACAGAAGGACCAAGAATGAAGCCGCCCCCGGAATCGAACTCCGCCGGGAAAGGGCCTTTCCCATTCACGGTAACGGAAACAATTATTTCGTTGTCTGCGGTCAGTTCGAAAGGAATCGTGCAGGAGTGCTCACCCGCTGGAAAGCTGGAGTCCGCCGCAGGCCTTGCGGGTAATGAAAAGGTGTTCTCTGTAGGCATTTCGAAATCGACCGAACCGATGGTCTGGATGTCGTACTGTTCCGGTTTGTCACTTGCTCGGCCCTGTTCGATCCGGAACGGCAGTTTGATGCCATGCACCTCGCGGTAATCCAAGAGGCGCGTAACAACCACAGCTTCGGCCTCCTGCTCGATAAAGCGATCCAAGAGCTTCGTTTTCTGATCGATCCAGATTGTAAATGGGCGTCCAGCAGCAGGCGTGATGCTGACGATGTAGAACGTGCGCGAACCCTCGTGCTCTTCCCCCAGGCTTTGCATTGTCGAGGCGAGACGGTCGGGGTACCAGAAAGCGCGAGCCACTCGGTAAGAGAGGTCCACGGCTCCTAGACGCGAGTCCTCATCCCCCATCAGATAACTTGATCCGTCCCTTGTAGTTATCCAGGTTGATACACCATCGAAACCCTCAGCTCCCGATGAAAGGGATGATGCTGACCGTGTGAGGTACCGTCCAGTCGCAACATCGTCCCACTCTTCGGTAGTTCGGCTCAGTCCACCGTGAATCGCTGTGCCGCGAAAGTGGAGAGCACGGATGCTGTCCCAGGCGCTTCCGCCTGAAGCTGCTTTGACTTGTGCCATCAGGGAGGGGGCATCTGAAAGGTCCGATGCAGGGGTCTCCTGTGCCTTTGACACCGCGAAGCTGGCGGCAACGGTAAGCGCAAGCCCTGTCTTCCATGCGAACTCCAACATCCGAAGTCCTCTCCCGTGATGGCACTGCTCGGTTACGTTTGTTCCCTTAACATAGTGACAAACAACCTGGTCTGGAGTCTTTCCTTGAACCAGCATCATTTGCATTGGATTAGCATTCACGAATTGTGGGAGGAATCAGGGTGCACGAACTTCGAATCGGCTGTTACCCAGCACGTGGTGCGATGGCTCCGCACCTGCATGAGACGAGTTCTTTTACAGTCGTCCTGGAAGGATCCTATGAGGAGCGTATCCAGGGCCGGAGCGTAGAGCACCGGCCAGGGTCGATGCTGTTCTACCCTGCAGGGGAGAACCATTCCCAACAGTTCGGACGTGAAGGATCGCGCAAGCTGATCTTCACTCCTAACGCTTCATGGCTGGGCTTTCTCACGGAGACAAGAGTGAACCTGTCTCAGGCTCCCTTCGTTTGTGCTACGACGATTACCCAGTTTGCGAACCGCATCGTCGATGAGATGCGCGTCGAAGATCCCTTTGCACCGATGGCAATTGAGGGATACCTTCTGGAGTTGATCGCAACGTTCGGCCGCATTCTTGACGCTGGAAGCCGAGAGCAGGGCATTCCCACTTGGCTAAAGCAGTGCCGCGAGAAGCTTGAAGATGAACCCGAGGTCGCGATCACCCACGAAGAATTAGCTTTGAAAGCCGGAAGACATCCTGTCCATCTCGCGAAAGCTTTCCGTAAAGCGTATGGAGAGACGATTGGGGAATGTCAGCGCCGACTTCGCTTAAGCAAAGCCCAAATGCTCCTCCGACAGAATAGGCCGCTTGCAGATATATCTCTGGAGTGTGGGTTTTCAAACCAGGCCCACTTCTCACGTTCCTTCAAATGCACGTTCGGGATTGCACCTTCACAATATAAGGCTGGACTCCACAGTGACATCCGGAAGGAATCCAGCTGTCGACTCAATTGGTGCTAGATCGCCAATGCGCTCATACACGTCGGATTGGTAACGGGAAGTCGGCCAGTGTCCCGGAATCTCATCGAGGAGGGGCCAGATCATCCGACACTGGCACATTTATCAGGACTAACTTAGTCGCTCATTGTTCACTAAGCGCTGCACACGGCTTTTCACCTCATCTCGTATTGCCCGGACCTCCGCCAACGGAAGACCCTTCGGGTCGGGAAGCGGCCAATCATCTCTTCGTAGACCTGGAACGTAGGGGCACTTATCTCCGCAGCCCATCGTGATCAGGAGCTGGGCACCCGTCGCCAGGTCCTCCGTCAGCTTCTGTGGCTTCGCACCGCTGAGGTCGATGCCGATCTCCTGCATCACTGCTATGACTTCGGGATGGACACGCTCGCCCGGCTCCGTACCGGCTGATACGGCCTCGGCTTTATCAGGAACGGCAAGCTGATTGAAGAACGCTGCCGCCATCTGGGAGCGTCCCGCGTTATGTACGCAGGCAAAGATTACCTTAAGCACGTCACCTCCTCAGCTTATGAGCAGCAGCCGGGCGGGCAGCATGGCGCACCGGCAGAAGTGGCCTGTGGTTTGATCGCATACACCTTCACGCTTGCCGCCGCTGCATTCACGTCGTACTGGTTAAGAAGGCCCGAAAGCTCCTCGTGCAGCGTAGCCGACCGCGCATCAAGTGCGGGACTGCAGCAAGAGTCCTCATCCATCGCGGGAGAGCAGCAGCCGGATTGATTTTCTACCTTCGCGTAGGCGTTTAGGTCTGAGCCGCTATCTACAATCTCCACATGCTCGAATCCGGCAGCCAGCAGCCCGGAGCGATAATCATCGATCCTGATGGCGCCCCCAATACAGCCAACATAGGCAGCCATGCTCTTGGCGATAGCTTCGGGTAGCTCACCCTTGAGCGCGATATCACTGACGGCGAGGCGTCCGCCGGGCTTGAGTATGCGAGCAATCTCCCGGAAGACGGCAGGCTTATCCGGCGCGAGGTTGAGCACACAATTGGAGATGACGCAATCGACCGAGGCATCCGGCAAAGGGATGCTGTCGATGGTGGACTGGTGGAACTCGACATTGGTGTATCCGCCGGCCTCCGCATTCGCCCTCGCCCGCATAATCATCGACGGTGTCATGTCGATACCAATGGCCTTACCCTCCGGCCCCACCATCTTCGCAGCCAGAAAGACATCGAGGCCGCCGCCAGAGCCGAGGTCTACGACAACCTCACCGGGTCGAAGGTGCGCCGTCGCCGTGGGATTGCCGCACGATAAACCCATGTTCGCCTCTGCGGGGACCGACGTTAGCTCCTCTGCCGAGTAGCCGAAAGCCTCAGCCACCGACTTCACGCCTGCATCCTTGCTCGAAAGAGTACTCTCCGCAACCGCGCCATACTTCGACCGCACCGAATCAAGAATTTCTTCTGCCATGCCATCACCTCCCGGCAACACATTCGCCAAGGTGAATATATGTCTTGCATTCGTATTCGTCAAGGCATATATATTACGTATGGCTCGGACAGCTCAATTCGATATGCAACAGTTCTTTCAGGCACTGGGAGATAACACCCGCCTTCGTTTGTTGAATCTCATGGGTGAGCAAGAGGTTTGCGTCTGTTACTTCGTGGAGATCCTGGGCGCGCCTCAACCGAAGATCTCCCGCCATCTCGCATATCTGCGGAACGCCGGGATCGTATCCGCACGACGCGAAGGCAAGTGGATGCACTATCGCATCGTCATGCCGCCGCACATCGGAGCAACGCAGATACTCCGGCAGACGCTTGAGTGGTTGAAGGAAGACAAGACAATGCAGGGCGACCGTGCGCGACTCTCGAAGGCTTGCTGCTCGCCTGCAAAGTACGATCTGGACGGTGCCCCACTTCCTGCTACGGTCGAGTGCGAGGTCTGCCGGTGAGCGTCACGACACAGGTTCCCGTCTGCGCTCCGGCCGAACGAAAGAAGCTTTCTTTTCTGGACCGCTTCCTCACTCTCTGGATATTCCTTGCGATGGCCGTGGGAGTGGGCATCGGACATTTTGTCCCCGGCTCTGCTGCGTTCGTGAACCATTTTCAGGTAGGCACAACGAACATCCCGATCGCCATCGGGTTGATCGTGATGATGTTCCCGCCGCTGGCGAAGGTGCGTTATGAAAAGCTGGGCGAGGTCTTCCGCAACAAGCGAGTGCTAGGGCTGTCACTCGTGCAGAACTGGCTCATAGGGCCGTTGTTGATGTTCTTCCTTGCTGTAATCTTCCTACGCAAGGAACCCGCCTACATGCGCGGCTTGATCCTTATCGGCATTGCCCGCTGCATTGCGATGGTAATGGTATGGAATGAGCTCGCCGAGGGGGATACAGATTACGTCGCCGGGCTCGTGGCCATCAACAGCATCTTTCAGGTGCTTTTCTACAGCCTTTATGCGTGGGTGTTCCTTACGATCCTGCCGAAATGGCTAGGGCTTCAAGGCAGCATCGTGCACGTCGGCATCGGCCAGATTGCGAAAAGCGTCGGCTTGTATCTTGGCCTGCCGTTCGCTGCAGGCTTTGTGACGCGCTATGCGCTCATAAGTGCCAAAGGTGAAGAGTGGTATCGCACCCGCTTCATCCCGCGGATTAGTCCGCTCACGCTGATCGCGTTGCTCTTCACCATTCTCGTGATGTTCTCCCTCAAAGGCGACTTGATCGTCCGCCTGCCCCTAGACGTGGTCAGGATCGCCATACCGTTGGTGGTCTACTTCCTGGTCATGTTTCTGGTCAGCTTCTGGATGGGGAAACACCTGGGCGCAGACTACGCGCAGTCCGCCACGCTGTCCTTCACCGCTGCCGGGAATAACTTCGAGCTGGCCATCGCCGTTGCGGTCGCCGTATTTGGTTTGAACTCCGGGGAGGCCTTCGTCGGAGTCGTTGGACCACTGATCGAGGTCCCGGCCCTCATCGGCTTGGTAAACGTCGCCTTCTGGCTGCGCCGCAGACTCTTTAGCGATTCCTTCGAAAATGAGGCCCGACGAGTGGACTTGTGATCGCTAATCCTGGTGCCGCGAAATCTCGACTGGTGTGAACAGGCCAAGTCACTCATCCAGAATCGGCTTGCAGGTTCTGCGAGGGATCAGTAATGAAAAACACGGACATAGGAAGCGTTATTGCACCCAGCTTCTCAGCAGCGTCTCGCTTGGCTCCAACCGGAGAACTGAATCGGTGAGTGACTGTTCGCCTACAGGTCGCTCAGCGAAAAAGTTGCTGGGGCGGACACAATACGGACACATTTTGGGCACCGAAACGTACCATTCAGCACCAGAAGGTACAACAACTCCGAAACCAAAGTCTCGCAACATCAACAGCTTAGACGGATTCTAAACCCGCTTAGCGGATTGGAAGGCGGCCCTGAAAAGGTTGGCGTCTTGCATTGATCGCAGCTGGATCGTGAACCATAGCTATGCCGCGGGGCGAAGCACAAGCCCCGCAATTGCGACGCGTAGAGGTGTGTAATGGAATGTGGTGGCCAGAGACGGGATCGAACCGCCGACGCCGGCCTTTTCAGGGCTGCCTTCCAAGTATGCTAAGCGGTTTAGGCTCAATGGAAGTTGTTGATGGGATGGGTGTTACGGGAAATTGTTTTGGGCCTGGATGGGACCATTTGGGCTCATTTCGCTTCCTCTGTGTACGCTATTTGTACGTCGACCCAGTGTTTAGGAGGCGTTCTGTAGTTCTGGGCCGAGGCGAATCCCCCTTGGAATTCGGTGGTGATTGGTTACCGGGACTGCGGCGATAGGCTTTCAACCTCTCCGATTTGGCCGGGCTCCTAATCCGAATCGGACGGACTGCTAATCCGGATTAGACGCTACAATAATCCGAGATGGTCGATGCCAATTTCCAATTCGTTCAGAGATTCGCAGCACGACGTGTGGCCACTGCCCTCACTGACACTCCCGTGGTTATGCTGATAGGACCACGACAGTGCGGCAAGACGACGCTTGTCCAACAGTTCGCCGATAAGGACCGCGAGTATGTGACCTTGGATGACGACACGGTGCTTGAAGCCGCTCGCAACGATCCCGCTGGCTTTGTCCGTGGATTCGATCTGGTCACCATCGACGAAGTGCAAAGAGCCCCGGAACTTCTGAGAGCCATCAAACGATCCGTTGATAACGACCGCAGAGCAGGCCGTTTCCTGCTGACGGGATCTGCCAACATTCTCACTCTTCCTCAAGTGTCCGAGAGCCTTGCAGGCCGCATGGAAATCGTAAACCTGATGCCGATTTCCAGAGCCGAAACACTCGGCAAAGAGCCCAGCTTCCTGAAGATGGCATTCAATGGCAAGTTGGTGAAGCCAGGGCCGGATATCGAAGGCGATCAGCTTGTCCATGCGGTGCTAGTAGGCGGCTACCCGGAGATGCTGCGAAGAGAAGACTTTCGGCGACGTCAGGCTTGGGCTCGCGACTATGTGAAGGCGATCGTACAGAGGGATGTGCGGGATATTGCGGAAGTAGAGAAGCTGGATCAGTTGCCGCGCCTGCTCCAGGTACTTGCCCACCAGTCCGGGCAGCTTACCAACTTCACTCAAATCGGCGGACAGATCGGGATGGACGACAAGACGACGAGAAAATACACCGGCATCCTTGAACAGCTCTTTCTCGTGCAGCGGGTCTCCCCGTGGTTCCGCAATGAACTGAAGAGACTGATCAAGACCCCAAAATTGCATTTTGTCGACTCTGGGTTGCTTGCCACCTTGCTGGCATTGACTACTGAGCAGATAGCAAAGGACCGCTCAACGTTTGGTGCGTTGCTGGAAACATTTGTATTTGCCGAAGTCATGAAGCAGATCACATGGTCCGACGAAGGCTATACGCTCCATCACTATCGGGATAAGGATCAGGATGAGATTGACATCGTCGTAGAGGATGAACACGGCTCACTAGTCGGTGTTGAGGTCAAAGCAAGCGCAACCGTACACGCGAGCGACTTCAAAGGGATCAGGAAGCTGTTGGACATTTGTGGTGATGACCTGAAACTTGGAATCGTAATGTACGACGGAACGAAGGTGGTCCCTTTCGGAGACCGCCTATTCGCCGTTCCTATATCTTGTCTGTGGGCTTGAGGCCTCCACGCCTTCGTGGGACAGGATGCTGAGGCTCTGTTTCGCAGTTTGCCACCGGTTATCATCAGCCGCGCAGACTCTGAAGAGGCAGCCGCGCTTCGGTCCTCTCTCGACCTCTTCGTGAAAGAGCTGCGGAGCGGCAAGCCGGGTTCGGTGCTAAGCGTGAAGCATCTTGTTCAACTGATGTTGATCCAAATGCTGCGCCTCTACCTTGAAGCCAACGATGAGCTCGAAACTGGATGGTAGGCTGCGCTCCAGGATCGCGCGGGGTCTTCATGCATAGCCGAAAGCACAGAACTGAGCTGAGCATCCGCTTGGCAACTGGACTTTCCTGGCTGAGACGCAACGTGGCTTTGCCGATTCGTATGGAACAACTCGCTCGCGAGATGGGAATGAGCCCGTCCGCAATGCATACCTTGTTCCGGTCGGTGACATCCATGAGTCCACTTCAATATCAGAAGCAGCTCCGGCTCCAAGAGGCTCGTCGGCTCATGTTTTCCGAGGCGCTTGATGCGGGTAAGGCCAGCCGCCGGCGGGCTATGAAAGTGCTTCTCAGTTCAATCGGGAGTATCGCCGCTTCTTCGGCGTTCCGCCAATTCAGAATGTGGAACGCCTGCGCACTGCATTGGGATGATCGGCAAGCGCTCCCCGCACTACGGTCAGCTTGCGGTCCGATCTGGACGGCGCCGCAAGCCCGCCTGTGTCACTGCCGGCGGCGTGTAGACAGCACCCATCGGTCCAGCGTCGGTCCCCGGCGACACGACTTCATCGATTTGGTCGAGGATCCCATCGTTGAGGGCGACATCGGCGCCGGCAAGCAGGTCATCAAGTTGTTGCATTGTTCGAGGACCCAGGATGGCCGAAGTGACGCCGGGGTGAGCCATGACAAACGCCATCGACATGTGCGTCAACGACATTCCGGCCTCCTCCGCGATAGGAATGAGACGTTCGACTGCTTCCAGGTTGCGCTCGTCGGACATCTGCTTGAGAAAAACCTTAACGCGCAAGCTTTCTGGCAAGGCCTGTCCCTTGCGGTAGCGGCCGGTGAGCATACCTTTCGCCAGAGGGCTCCAGACCAGTGTGCCGATACCGTACTTCTGACAGGCAGGCAAGACCTCCTGTTCGATGCTCCGGTTGAGGATCGAGTAAGGTGGTTGCTCAGTGCGGAAACGAGCCAGGCCCCTGTGCTCCGCCACCCATTGTGCCTCCACAATTTCGGAAACGGGAAAGGTCGACGATCCGACGGCGCGCACCTTTCCAGAACGCATCAGGTCGGTAAGCACTGAAAGCGTCTCCTCGATATCCGTGTCGGGAGAAGGTCGATGAATCTGGTAGAGATCGACATGGTCAGTTTGCAGGCGGCGTAGCGACGCCTCTACTGCCTGTGTAATCCAGCGGCGCGAATTTCCCTGCTGATTCGGGTCTTCGCCCATTGCGCCGTTCACCTTCGTGGCGAGCACGATATTCTGGCGACGGCCCTTCAACGCCTTTCCGACAATCTCCTCCGACTCCCCATTGCTGTACCGATCAGCGGTGTCGATGAAGTTGATGCCGGAATCCAAGGCTTTGTGGATGATTCGAATACATTCGTCGTGATCGGAGTTGGCGATACCGCCGAACATCATCGCTCCCAAACAATAGGGGCTGACCTTGATGCCAGTGCGACCGAGGGTGCGGTAATTCATGGCTATGTCCTTTCTTCTATCGATGTGAGGCCGAAACGGCCAGTTAGATTGACTATGTAGTCTCTCGATTACAAGGGGATTGTTTCGCCTTCCCAGCGCGTGAAGGTGCCCGTCGGACCATCCGGTCCCAGCAGGGCGAGTCGCACCGGTTCAAGCGCACCTTCTTCGACAGTTCCCGTGCCCTCGTAGGCGTTCAGGTTGGTCTTGATGAAGCCGGGGGAGCAAGCATTCACCTTGATATTGGTCGACTCGAGCTCGATCGCCATGGCCAACGTCATAGCGTTCATGGCCGTCTTGGACGCGGAGTAGCCAGGGCCAAAGATATGACGAGATGGGAAGGCCGGGTCCGCCACCCTGGCCAGCGAACCGGCCCCACTCGAGACGTTGACGATTCGGGCTGCCGGCGCCTCTCGTAGCAAGGGCAGCATCGCCTGGTAGACAGCGAGGGTGCCGAAGACATTCGTCTCCCAAACCCGGCGCACCTCGTCCAGCGATACGGTGCTTGCGCGGTTCAGTTTGGAGTAGTCCTCGACCGACTGCCCGGGCAACTTACTGGTATTGGAGATTGCAGCATTGTTCACGAGCAAGTCGAGCCGTCCAAACTCTTTCCGGATGCGGTCAGCAGCGGCGGTGATCGAAACCTGATCCGTTACGTCGAGCTGAAGGGCGTCTGGCCCAATCTCCTTGGCCGCGACCTCGCCGCGCTCGAACTTGCGTGATCCAACCAGGATCGTAAAACAATGTGCTGCGAGATCCTTTGCGATTTGAAGACCAATTCCCTGGTTCGCGCCGGTGACCAGAGCTACAGGTTTGTTTTGCATGGGCATTTCTCCTTTTGTGATTGGAGTACTCTGGGAATGTAGTCGCACCATGCATTGTTGGAATGGAAGGTATGCTCCCGAAGCATGAGTAAAGTCCAATTCCGAAACGTTGATCTGAACTTGTTGATCCCTCTCAAGGCATTGCTTCATGAGCGCAATGTGACTCGGGCAGCGGAACGCATTCATCTCAGCCAATCCGCTATGAGTCGGGCGCTGGACCGGCTGCGTTCTGAGCTTGGAGACGAGCTGCTGGTCCGCGTGGGAAGAAACTATGAGCTGACACCACGTGGCAGCGAACTGCTCGAGGAACTTGCGCAAGTCATGCCTCGACTGGCTCGACTATGGGCCGGAGAGACTTTCTCTCCGGCGCAAAGCGAAGGACACATTCGCCTGGCGATGAACGACTATGCAAGCAGCGTTGTATTGGCGCCCCTTGCTGAGATGTGTGGCCGGTTTGCCCCTGGGATTACATTGGAGGCTGTTCCGTGGCACGAACGGTTTCATGAAGAGAGCAGGCTCGTGACAACGCACCTAATTCTGAGTCCACTGTCCGTGCCCTCAACGTTTCGCGTGGAGCCCCTGTTCGAAGATGTCTTCGTCTGCGTTCTCGGGCGAAAACTAAAACATCGTAAAGCCTCTCTCACGATGACGGAGTATCTGAGTTTTCGTCATATCTCCGTGGAAACACAGCCCAACCAGCAAAGCCTCATCGACCGGCCTCTTGGAGAAGCCGGTTTTCAGCGACGTATTGCTGTTCAGCTACCGTACATCCTCGCTGCGATCCGCATGTTGGAAACAACAGACCTGGCGTTGACACTCCCTGCTCGCATCGCAGGGCCTTTGTCAGCCCTTCATGATTTGGTGGCGCTGAAAGCACCGAAAGAGATTCCGCCGATACGGTACGCCATGGTCTCGCATCCACGCTTCGAAAGCGATCCACTGCATATGTGGCTTAGAGAAACAGTGCGTCATCTCTTTCGTTCTGCTCCCGCTCGGGAGGCGCTTAGTACCGGCAGGTCGTCATCGCGGTAGACTGGCGTCGTTCTAGATCGACCAACTCGTATGCTTGAATTCCAGCTTTTCGACTCCACGAACCACCCGAACCCTCTTCACCTTTGGTTCGGAATCATTCAGGATCTTGCGCAGGTCCACGAGAGACTTCTCGTCAGTGCCATCCGGCTGCCGACAACCGCGTTTATGAGGACTTATCGACA
>Ga0302220_10001853_pt1 | contig 16033 bp, 17 predicted proteins | sample II_Palsa_E1_3_FD_194572 | JGI IMG/M metagenome (GOLD analysis project Ga0302220, IMG submission 194572) | Peat permafrost microbial communities from Stordalen Mire near Abisko, Sweden - II_Palsa_E1_3 | ecosystem: Environmental > Terrestrial > Soil > Palsa > Peat permafrost | place: Sweden...
CTATCACGCGTATCAGGCTGAACTGTTCCCGACCAGCATCCGGGCGCGGGCTGTGGGCTTCGTCTATTCATGGAGCCGGATGTCGGCGGTGTTCTCGGCGTTTATCATCGCCGCATGCTTGAGGGAATTCGGCGTGCAGGGCGTGTTTATCTTTATCTCGGGGGCGATGATCGTCGTGATGATTGCGATCGGGGTGTTTGGGCCGCGCACTCGGGATGTTGCTCTGGAAGATATTTCGCGTTGATTTGATTAGGCCGAGCAACTGCTCGCCGACCCGGACTGTATGGCGGCCTGCGCTCCTTGGGCCCTCCTCGTTCGCACCCGATCTGTGAAGCTAAGCGACCTGCGCTTAGGACTTTGATCCGCCCTCCCTGCCTCTATATCTCACCGATACACATCCGTGAAATAGATGCGGGGCTTTTTCGTTTCGTCTCGCGGTAGTGGCTCGGAAAACCTTGGGTAACAAGGTCTTGTTTTCTTCGTACCATCCTTCCTAAAAATAAAATCCCTCAGCCTCTCGGTTAAGCCATTTTGCACGCCATGGCCGTCCCGTCGTCCGCTTCCCCAAAAAAATCTTGAAGGAAAAATCCGATGTCTAAACTCGACATACAAAAAGTTGTCACCCTGATCGAGGAGGTTGTCCAGCAGGAAATTGTGCCGCGTTTCGGCAAGTTGCGCGCGGACGAAATAGCGTACAAGCAAGCTGACGACCTCGTTACTGTCGCAGATGAAGAGGTCGAAAGAATCCTGACTGAACGACTTACCGATATGCTCCCCGGCGCGCTTGTCGTCGGTGAAGAAGCTTGTTTCCGGGATCCTTCCATTGTTGGTCGCTTTGCCGAGGGTAGACCGGTATTCGTGATCGACCCGATAGACGGTACGAAACACTTCGCGGAAGGCCAGAGCGGCTTTTTTACGATGGTTGCATTGATAGAAAAAAACGAAATCATTGCGGGGTTTGTCCATCACCCTCTATCCGGCGAAACCCTAACGGCAGAAAAAGGTGGCGGTGCATGGTTGAACGGCAAGAAGCTCCATGCCCTTGCGTCGGTACCTCTGCGCGACGCCAAAGGCACTATCGGGCAAAGGGTTTGGCACAAGCTACCGGAAGAACGCGCTAAGTTTCAAGCCGCTTTGCCGTCGATTGAATGTAATCCAATTTCCGGCTTTGCCGCGCCGCGCCTTTTAACGTCAGGTACGTATTTCGGTCTCACCGAAACTGTGCCGCAAATGCACTTTCGATGCTGCCCCTACTGGAGCACCCCTTGGGATGATGCGGCGGCTCTCCTCGCATACGCCGAGGGCGGCGGTGCTTTCTGTCATTGGGACGGTCAACCGTACCAATTCACTCAATTGCGGCAAGGACTTGTCATGGCTCCCGACCGCGCCGCAATCGCGGAGATCCGAAATTTCTTCGCTCCCTATGATTTGCGAAACCGCATCCTGCAATGGCAGCAATCAAACCTCCAATAGAGCCCACCTCCCCTACGAATCCCGAGTAACAAGACTTATTTTTTTCGACACGAATTTCCCAAAAAGAAAATCGTTTAGTTTTCGAAGCAGGCCCTCTTCACCCAGCACGGCTCAAGCGCCACATAAAACTACGTAGTGCTTTATATCCCGCTCCTCATCTTGGATATCTGGATATGGCTGGGCAATGCCTGATCTTTCGGAAACACCATGAAATCTCACAGCCAACTCATCGACTCAGTTAAGGCCTTTCCCTACCCGTCGTGTTTCAAGACAGTCGACACCGGTAAATATATCGCCTGCAATTCCGTCATCTCAGGGTTCTTCGGAATGGCACCCGAAGACATGGAAGGGCTCACGGTAGGCGATCTAAAGTTCCTTCAGCCAGCGTGGGGAAGGCGCTATGCAGAAAAGATAACCAAGCTGGATTTTCGAGCGCGCGACGAAAAGGACACGGTAATGGATAAACACCCATGCTTGATCGGTAACGGCGATGTCCTGTATCAGGAGATGGTCAAATTCCCGGTGCTTGGCGCGAAAAATAAGGTCCTCGGGATTGTGTCCTACTCCGATGATCTTCGTCCTACGCTTTCTTACCCGACGCTATACCGCTTGTACCGACGCTTTCACGGCAGACAAGATTCCATCAAGCGTGTGCTCGCCTATCTGAAGATCGACGTGCATCTCGGGGCGTTGCCCTCCGAGATTCAATTGCTGGTTTTCCTCGAGAAAGCAGAGGGTTACGCGGATGAAGACATCGCGCGGCGCCTGCTTCTTTCAGTTCAAAAGGTCGAGTCCCATCTGGTAGCGATACGCGACATGGTCATCAATAGGAATCTATACACGCTCTTAACCCCACTGAAGCGAGACACCAAGCCATGCCAAAAAATCTAAATTCTGCCTTGCCTATCGCATTGACCGCCAATCTATTGGAATGGTACGAGTTCGCCATCAGCGGTCTGATGGCATTGACCATCGGCAAACTCTTTTTCCCAACTGGCGGCAACACGGCGGCTCTGATCGCGAGTTTCTCGGTATTCGCCACTAGCTATCTGGCCAGGCCAATCGGCAGTGTATTTTTCGGGATCTGGGCGCAAAGGCGCGGTGCGCGAGCGGCGCTCACGTTGAGCTTGATATTGATGGCGGTTCCAACTGCTTTGATCGCCTTCCTGCCAACTTATGAAACTGCAGGTTACCTAGCCACTGGCGTGTTGATAGTGTTGAAGATATTGCACGGCTTTGCCGCAGGTGGCGAGTTACCGATAAGCGCCTATTACGTGTCGCTCAACACTGCGGAGAAGAACCGCGGATTCTATTGCTCTTTAGTCAGTCTCAGCACGCTGCTTGGTGTTTTGTTGGCATCTGCCGTCATGATCGTACTGCCTTCAGTGGCCTCGAAAATATCGGCTATGCTTCCCGGCGGTGTCATCACCGGGCACTTGGGCGAAGTGTGGCGCTGGCCGTTCCTGCTCAGCATCCCCTTATCCCTCTGGGTGCTTTGGATACGTGCCTCGATGCCGGTCACCACCGTCGATAAGCTGCTGACTCCGCGCATTCCGTTTGGCAGGCCGGTCGCGCCATTGATGCAGGCCGCTGTACTGGTCGCATTCCTCCAGTTGCACTTCTACACGGTATTTTTTTGGCTACCGAACTATCTGCTCAATGACCTCGACGTTTGGGGTCCGGATGTTGGCGAAAGTCATTTGATCGGTTTAACCGTCGTGGCTATTTCAATTTTCTGCACGGGTTACGCGACGCGCTGGATCGATGCTTCGAAACTTTTGCTCACAGGCGTCGTCGGTTTGCTGGTCAGCAGCTATCCCCTGTTTTCTGTGTTGAAGAGCGCCAGCTTTTTGTCCTTGGTATTGACGCAATCCGCTTTCGCAGTCATGGATGGACTGATCTACGGTACGATTTTTGTCGTGCTGGCTGATCTATTCGCGCAAAACTGGAAGAGTCTAGGCATGACGATAGGATTCACTGTGCCGACGGCCATCGTCGGGGGAACCGCACCTGTGGTGTGCATCTATCTGATCAAGTGGTTCGATGTGCTTGCTGCCCCTGCGCTTTATATCGTGGCAATGGGACTATTGGCCGCGCCTGTCGCGTATTACCTTGCCTTCCGTACAAAAAATCAAAAACCCAAGCCCGAGAAATATCGGGTTGAAGTGGGATCGCAGCGCCTAGAGCCACGGTAACAACGTCGATAGCTCGAAGCGAGTCAGCCCGGTCGGTCGCACATCCGCGATCGACCATAAAGAAAAGCCTCGCCCGGCGGACCGGTGAGGCTTGGACTACTGCTGCACGTTACGGGGTCGTGCTTCCGCCCTATCTTGCGGTCGATTTGATGGTGAGATCATCGCACCACTGCGTGACGAATTCGTGACAAGTCGCTTAGCGAATTTGATCTACACTTTAATGTTGATCTGGCTTCCCTTCTTCGCTGCTTGTTCGTGAGCCTGCATTTCCGCCTTCAGCAGTTGTTGGATCTTTTCCTCGATCGCCTGACGCTGCGCCGGGGTCATCTTTTGCAGGTCAGCCGGAGTCAGTCCAAGCTGAGCGAGGATCTCGTTTTGCATTTGCTGCGCCGGCGACCCTGCAGCGTAGCCGGTCAGCTCGTTGACCAGCGGCTGGCCGGAAGGCGAACCGCTGCTTGCGCTACCGTTCACACTCGAACCCCCTACGGCTGGGCTCGCGGCCGGAGAAGATCCAATTGGATTTGCAATTTGCATGGCAGTATTACCTCTGGTCAAGGGTCGGATGATCTTAGCCGCGCGGTTGCAGGCGTGTCAATTCGAAACAATAAACACCGTGCGTTTAGAATAGCCCGCAACCAGAGGCAATATTAAAAATGGAAGTAGCGATGAGCATCGAACCTCTAAGCGACAACAAAATAATCGATTCATGGAAGCACAACGCTACGCCTTGGGTCAATGCGGTACGCGGCAGGGAAATCGAAAGCCGTCGATTGGTCACCGACCGCGCAGTCCTGGACGCGATACTGGCATGCCGTCCGGACACCGTGCTCGATCTCGGTTGCGGCGAAGGCTGGCTCGCCCTCGCGTTACTCCAAAGCGGCATCAAGGTAACCGCAGTCGATGTCGTACCGGCGCTAGTGCTCGCCGCGCAGCAGGCCGGTGTGATCGACTGCAGGGTTTTGTCATACGAAGAGATCGCCGCGGGACAACTCGCACTTCGAGCCGATGCCGTGATATGCAACTTCTCGTTGCTAGGAAAGGAATCGGTAGAAGGTCTGTTGCGGGTCGTTCCAAGCTTGCTTCGACCGAACGGAACCTTGCTTATTCAAACCATGCATCCGGTCGTTTCATGCGGCGATCTTCCCTACGTCGACGGTTGGCGAACGGGTTCCTGGGCGGGATTCAACGAAGCATTCAGCGATGCCCCACCTTGGTACTTCCGGACGTTGCACACATGGCTCGAACTTTTTTCGGCTAGCGGACTCACCCTAAGCGGGTTGCATGAACCCCTGGACCCCAGAACCGGTAAGCCCGCATCCATCATCTTTCTTGTACAGGCACGGGTTAAATAACGCAGACACGCGTTACGGCGCCGCAGAGTGGCACACCGCTTCCACGCGATTCCCGGCCGGATCGAAAAGAAACGCGGCATAGTATCCCGGATGATAGTCGGCCCGGTAGCCAGGAGTGCCATCCGAACGGCCGCCCGCGTTGAGGCCTGCCGCGTAAAACGCGTCGACTTGGTCGCGAGACGCCGCCTTGAAGCACCAATGCCGTTTGTTGTCGCCCACGCCGTTCTGGTCCACGCCCTGGTCCAGATAGACCGCCAAGTAGGTCGACACGGTATCCTGAGACGTACACCGCTCGCCATACCCCAGCGCGTGCGGCAGGTCATATACCTTCGCGGCGCCCAATGCATTCATCACTGCGTCGTAGAAAACTCGCGCAGCGCCAAGATGTGGCACACCTATCGATACGTGATCAAGAAGCTGCATACGGTTTTCTACTCCGGCTTATCGTCAAGAATAAGAACGGTAACCAAAACTAAACACTCTGTATAGCCAAAGAGTGATCCCTTAGGGGGGCGCTCGATTGAGGACAACGCCACCGTTGTTATTGCTGATGCGCTTTGATAAATGAGCGCACTACGCGCCGCTTGGTCCTGACAGAACCCGGCAAGCGTTACCTGGGACGCTGCGAGCGCATCGTCCAGGAAGTGGGCATCGCGCATGAGGTGCTCAAGGAGGCGGCGGAGTTGCCGTCAGGGCACCTGCGCGTATCCATGCCGGTCGAATTTGGCCTCATCCATGTCGCGTCTGTCATCGACGAATTCGCACAGCGCTATCCCGACATCACGATGGAATTGGACTTGTCGCCGCGACCGGCCAACTTTGTGGATGAGAATGTAGACGTCAGCATTCGTCTGGGCGAAGTGCGAGACCAGTCGCTTATCGCCCGTCGCTTGGGTAGCGCCGCACGCTTGCTTTATGCGTCACCCTCTTACCTGGCCACGCGAAGTGAGCCGCGTCATCCGACGGAGCTCAGCGAGCACGACTGCGTGCTTCAATCCTATATGACGGAGCCGACAAGCTGGTGCCTGGTTTGTGGCGAAACTTCGATCGATGTCGACGTGCACGGCCGGTTCTCCACCAACAATGTCTCGATGACCTTGAAATTCGCGGAACAGGGCCATGGCATTGCGGCACTCTCGCCGTTCGTTGCGCGACCGGCTTGCGAAGCCGGTGCAATCCGCCGCGTGCTTGACGACTGGAGTTTCCCCGCCATGCCAGTCCACGCCGTCATGACTTCGAGAATGGTGCCTGCTCGGGTTAGAGCCTTTGTCGAATTCCTGGCCGCGCGATTGACGATGTGACAGTCAACGCGGTTCTCGGGGCTAACCGCGCGATGCGGCGGTGGCGGCCACGGTTTTAATGACGTCGCCCAAGGGTCAAGCTGCTTGCGCGCCGAGAATTTCAGCGACAAAGTCGATGAATGCCCGTACCTTGGCGGCCGGCAGATGACGTGACGGATAGAGCACATACAGCGAATATCTGTCGCCGGCGTAGTCCGCCAGCAATTCGATCAGCCGGCCCTTTTCAAGCAGTGCCTGCACGCCGCTCGCCTTGAACCTCGCGACGCCCGCTCCTGCCAGGCAAGCGCCCAGCATCGTCTCCACATCCGTGACGAAGAGCCGCCCAGAGGTTTTGACGGGAAAGGACTTTCCCTTGCGACGGTATTCCCAGTCCAACGGCTGCCCGGTCATCGGACTTCTCATCTGGATGCACGCGTGGCCGACCAGATCCGCAGGCTTTTCGGGCGTTCCATATTTGCGAAGATAAGCCGGCGCGGCCACGGTCACCGTGTGCGTTTCCAGCAGCTTGCGCGCCACGAGGGAAGATGACGGCGGTTCGCCAAAACGCACAGCGATGTCGTACCCCTCAGAGACAAGGTCTCCTAGCTGGTCGCGCGTCACCAGATCGAGCGTAAGTTCCGGATACCGTTCGAGAAATTTTGCGATCTGCGGCGCGAGCATCAGTCGCGCGAAGAACGAGTCGACGTTGACGCGCAGCCGCCCCCTGACCGCCGCGAACGCGCCGCCCGTCGACGTAATCGCCTCGCCGATGCCTGCCAGCAGCGGATTGATCTCCTCGTAGAGTCGCCGCCCTTCCTCGGTCAACTTCACCGAGCGCGTGGTGCGCTCGAGCAGGCGCACCCCCACGCTGGACTCCAGCCGCCCGACGGCCCGACTCACGCCCGAAGGCGTGATACCCAGCGCGTCGGCGGCCCGCGCGAAGCTGCCGCTCTCGACCACCGCCGCCAACACGTTAACGTTTGCAAGTACGCGACCGTCGAATGCCATTTTTCATTATTCGTGCTTGGAAGTCAGCAATCTTATGACGGGATGGCTATTCCATCAACAGAAACGGAGCACTATCATTGACTCCATCGTGATGAAACGCCTGTTCGTGCGAACCATCACTCATCCATGGAGGGATTGAAAATGTATGCCATTACCGGAATCAGCGGAAAAGTAGGCGGAGCACTTGCCAACGTATTGCTCGAAACAGGTCAGCCAGTGCGCGCAGTCGTGCGCACCCCCAGCAACGGTGCGTCGTGGACCGCGCGGGGTTGCGAGCTGGCCATTGCGCAGATGACCGATGCGGATGCACTGGCCAGTGCATTCGACGGCGCAGAAGGCGTTTTCATACTGCCGCCCTCGGAGTTCGATCCTGCCCCCGGGTTTCCCGAAGCGCGCGAGGTCATCGATGCGGTCGTATCGGCGCTCACCCGTGCGCAGCCGCGCCGGATCGTTTGCCTGTCGACGATCGGCGCGCAAGCAGTACAGACCAATCTACTGACCCAGCGCACGCTCATGGAGCAGGCACTGAGCGCCTTGTCCATACCGGTTGCGTTCCTGCGCCCGGGCTGGTTTATGGAGAACGCCTCGTGGGACGTTGCTTCCGCGCGCGACGAGGGCATCCTCCACTCGTTCCTGCAACCCCTCGACAAGGCTTTCCCGATGGTCGCGACAGCCGACATCGGACGTGTTGCGGCCCGGCTGTTGCAGGAGGACTGGCAAGGCAAACGCGTGGTCGAACTGGAAGGGCCGAGCCGCGTCAGTCCTAACGATATCGCCGAGGCGTTTTCGCAGGTTCTGGGCCGTCCCGTGCATGCGCAAGTTGTCGCCCGCGAAAGCTGGGGTGCGCTTTTCAAGGGTCAGGGAATGAAAGATCCCGTGCCGCGCATCCAGATGCTCGATGGATTCAACGAAGGTTGGATCGATTTTGAAGGTGACAAAGACAGCATCATCAAAGGCCAGTTGGCGCTTTCTGCTGTCATTCGCAAGCTGGTTGATGAGGCTTGACCCAGGCTTGACCCAGGCTTGACCCGAGCCTAAGCCAGGCCTAAGGCTTAACAAAGGCTTAGCGGGCAGTACGGCTTGGCCCGCGTCGATTTCGGCGCGGGTTGAGTGTTTCCTGACGATGTGTGGGGTGGTGTGCATGGGCCCAGCGTGGGTCCGTGCAGGGCGGGTGGACGTGGGATGGACGTGCGGTGGACATCGCTAGCAAGCGGTAAACGCCGACATATCCCCGTTTGGAATGATTCATATCCAATTTTCAGCCTTCTCAGCGAGAGGCGGAATGGATAAATTCTCCATCAACGAACCGGCACTTAGCCGAACTCGGCCCTAACCCCACATCAAAGGAAACATCATGTCTGTCTTATTCACCCCGAAGAAAGTCGGTGCTTATACGCTCTCGCATCGCGTCGCCCTGGCGCCGATGACCCGCTTGCGCACCATTCAGCCCGGTGACATCCCCAGCCCGATGATGGCCGACTTCTATGGCCAACGCGCGTCGGAAGGCGGCCTCGAAATCATCGAAGGCGTCAGCATCTCGATCCCCGCCCGCTCCTACCTGGGCGCCGCGAGCTTTTACCACGACGGGCAAACGCAAGGCTGGAAGGCAATCGCCAACGCCGTTCACGCCAAAGGCGGCCGCGCCTTCATGCAGCTCATACACGGCGGCCGTCAAAGCCACGTCGAAATGACCGGCGGCGTCGACCCGGTTGCGCCCTCCGTCGTGCCGTTCGAAGGCGTTGCGCTGACCGCCGATGGCTTCGTGCCCGTCTCGCCGCACCGGGCGCTGGGCATCGAAGAGATCCCGGGCATCGTCGAAGAATTCCGCGTGGCGGCTCACCGTGCTCGGGACGCCGGCTTCGACGGCGTAGAGCTCCACGCCGCCAACGGCTACCTGGTCGATCAATTCATCCAGGACGGCAGCAACAAGCGCACGGACGCCTATGGCGGCCCGATCGAGAACCGCGTGCGCTTCCTGCGCGAGACCGTCGAAGCACTCATTTCGGTGTGGGGCGCCGACCGGGTTGGCGTGCGCATCTCGCCATCGGGCGAATGGGGTGGCGTCTCCGACAGCGATCCGCAGGCGTCCTTCAGCTACGTCGCGAAGGTGCTCAACGACTATAAGATCGCCTACCTGCATGTGATCGAGCCGCGCGTCAAGGGTGACGACACCCTGCATGAAGGCCAAGGCCCCGTCGCTTCGAAGTACCTCCGTGCGCACTTCACGGGTCCGATCATCGCGGCGGGCGGTTTCGATCGCGCCGGTGCCGAGGCGATCGTGGCATCCGGCGACGCCGATGTGGTCGCGTTCGGCCGCTACTTCTCGTCGAATCCCGATCTGCCGTATCGCTTCAAGCACAATCTGCCGCTCACGCCGTACGTCCGCTCCGCGTTCTGGGGTGGCGACGAAACGGGCTACACCGACTTTCCCGCTGCTCAAGTCGCCGAGACCGTCTAAGCTTAAGAGCCCGTCGCGTTGCCACCCAAAGCCATCTCATCGTCTACCGCATCGTCTACCTAAGTTAGGAGTTTTCATGTCACGCACCATCAAGTTCGCAAAAGCCGGAGGGCCGGAGGTCCTCGAATTCGTCGAAACGCAGGTTCCGGCCCCCGGCCCTACCGAGGTTCGTATCAAGGTCAAGGCCATCGGCATCAACCGCGCCGAGGCAATGTGGCGCAATGACGCCTACATCGAACCCGTGAAGTACCCGGCCGGCCTGGGCTATGAGGCGGCAGGCATCGTCGATGCCGTGGGTCGCGACGTTACCGGCTTCGCGGTCGGTGACGAGGTCAATACGATCCCGTCCTTCTCGATGAATCAATACTTCATGTATGGCGAGGTCGTCCTGGCACCCGAATACGCCGTCGTGAAGCACCCGAAATCGCTTTCGTTTCCCGAGGCTGCGTCGATCTGGATGATGTTTGTGACGGCGTACGCCGCGCTCATCGAAGATGCCAAAGTCACCCAGGGCGACTTCGTCATCATTCCCGCGGCTTCCAGCAGCGTGGGACTGGCCGCGATACAGCTCACGAACTACGCCGGCGCAACATCGATCGCCCTGACGCGCACTTCGGCCAAGCGCCAACAACTGCTCGATGCGGGCGCCTCGCACGTGATCGCTACGGAAGAAACCGACCTCGTGCAAGAAGTGATGCGCATCACCGACGGCAAAGGCGCACGCGTCGCGTTCGACCCCGTGGGTGGCCCGACCTTTGCGAAACTGATTTCGGCGCTCGCGTTCCAGGGCATCGTCTACCTCTATGGCGCACTCAGCGAGGACATCACGGCGCTGCCGGTGCTGGAGATGATCGGCAAGATGCCGACCATCAAGGCGCACAACATCTGGCTGACGAGCGGCGACGAAACACGTCGCAAGGCAGCGGTGGAATATGTCCTCAAGGGCCTCGAAGCCGGCGCGCTCAAGCCCGTCATCGATCGTACCTTCAAGTTCGATGACATGGTGGAAGTGCACCGCTATCTGGAGCAGAACGGGCAGTTCGGCAAAATCGTCGTGACGGTGTAAGGGCTAGCCAGCCAGGCAGTCCTCCACGAAAGCGGTGAACTGCCTGGCCTTGGTGCTTGCCAGCCGCCCGGTCGGATACACGGCCGACAAGCTGATAAGCGGAAGAGCCCAATCGTCCATCACCGACACGACCGCGCCCGATTTCAGCTCCGGTGTGAAGGCCCATTCGGACGCGATGGCCAAGCCCATGTCGGTGAACACCGCGGCGCGCAAGCCTTCGGTCGCGGTGATTTTCACGCGGCCCTGCATCTTGACCGAAACCTCCGCGGTCTCTTTGCGGAACTTCCAGTCTTCGCCTCCGCCGTCGCGCGTGTAGATGATGGCTTGATGCGCGAGCAGATCGCCAGGCGCAGTGGGGATGCCGTAGCGCTTGAAATACTCGGGCGTGCCCAACACACGGCGGCGCGCCTCGGCGATCTTACGGGCAGTCATGTTGGAGTCCGACAAAGCGCCCATGCGCAAAGCGACATCGATACCCTCCTCGACGAGGTCGATATTGCGGTCGTCCAAAACCAGTTCCAGCTCGAGACTCGGATGTTTATCCATGAATTCCGGCAGCCGCGGCACGATATGCAGTCGCGCAAAGCACACGGCCGCCGACACGCGCAGCTTGCCCGACAGGCCCGACGCCGTTCCGCGTGCCGCCAGGACCGCTTCGTCGGTCTCCTCGACCGCCCGCTTGGCGCGCAAGTAGAAGCTGTTGCCGGCCTCGGTTGGCGTGAGTACGCGCGTGGTCCTGAGCAAGAGTTTGACGCCCAGCCATTCCTCGAGCTGCGCAATCGCCTTCGAGACAGCGGGCTGGCCGATGTCGTAGTGTCGCGCGGCCGCCGAGAACGAACCGGTGTCGACAACGCGTATATAAATTTCGATCGCAGCGAGACGGTCCATCTCGATTCTCCGGCGGAATAAGTATTGCCAGATTTTGCGCTTTTCGTTTCCTCAATGGAATGAATAAATTCGATGCCGTTGAGATCGTCTTTGGGAGACAGTGATGTCGACAATAGAAAAGGGAAGCAGCACAACCAGCCGGCAGTCGGACGCCGACGCCGAGCTGGCCATGGCCGCCGCGTCCAAAGTGGCAGCGAGTGCGCTGCGCGCTGGCGCACGGGCGCCACTCTTCACCCTTGCAGACGCCTCAGGGCGACGCATAGCCCTCGAAGCGTTGTTGAGCACAGGCCCTGTGGTTCTGCACTTCTTCAGGGGCGCATGGTGTTCATTCGGGGAGCACAGCGTGGCCGAATTTGCGTCGATGCACCAGGACGTGGTCTCGCTCGGTGGGAGCGCTGTCGCGATCGCGCCGCCCAGCAAACCGACCGTGCCGAGCCGCCCTGTTCCAATGCCCGAATTGCAAGACATCGACATGAAGGTCGCACGGGCATATGGACTTGCGTTCGATCTTCCGGCCGGCCTCAGGCCTAGGTATGAAGCCTTAGGCTACACGCCGCCGTCCACAAAGAGGGCGGGCACCTGGCTGGTTCCGATACCCGCCACTTACCTGCTGGATCGCGACGGCACCGTTGCCTTGGCGTTCATCGACGTGGACTATAGGAAGCGCTTCGAACCCGCGTCGCTGCTCAGCGCGTTAAAGGCCGTGCAAGCCCGGCACGCTATGCTTCCTCGCAGCCCGCGCTCGCTCATTTAAAACCCTCGCTTAGGACCCTCGCTTAGAACCTTCATTTACCACCCTCATTTACCACCAGTACCGATACGCATAAATGATCGTCATTGCCACGCCCGCGACGATCACAATCCGGCGCACCGTGGTTGCTGGAAGGATGCGAATCAGATGGCCGCCAGCATAGCCGCCAAACATTGCGCCTACCAGCATGACCAGCGTTGGCGGCCAAACGACGATGCCCTTGACGATGAACACCAGGACAGCGGCCGCGCTCACCGCAGTCGCAAGCAGGTTCTTCAACGCCTTGACCGACCGCAAGTCCCCCGGCTCCGTGATCGCGAGCACGGCAGTCAGCATCACCCCCAGCCCTGCCCCGAAGAAACCGCCATAAACAGATGCGAGCCCAATCGATCCCAGCGCTCGATATTGGGTTGGATTGCGGCCAAGTGCCTCATGGCGTTGCTCTGCGCGCCTTTGAATCGTGGGCGCCAGCGCGAACAGTGCGGTCGCGAAGGCGATCAGCGCAGGCACCGGCAATGTGAAATCCCGCTCGGAAATGTGTAACAACACCAAGCCACCCAGCGCGCCGCCTACCAGTGCGCAAAGCGTCAGCAAGCACAAGCGTTTATCGAAAGCCGGAAGGCGGCTGCGATCCGCCAGCGCTGCGATAAGATGCCCTGGCGATATCGCCACGGCATTCGATGCGTTGGCGGCAATGGCCGGCAAGCCGGCGGCCAGCATGGCTGGAAAGGTAATCAGCGTAGCGCCGCCAGCCAATGCATTGACTATCCCGCCAACGGCCCCAGCTGCGAGCAGCAATGCCCCGGTCATCAGATTCATACGTTCTCCGTTTATGCTCATGCATTGTAGGGAGAGGCGCCCGCAGAGTCTGGAACGAATGTGACGACTATGCCCCGATTATCCGTCTCGATAGCATCGGGGCGTCGTACCGAAAGCCGCCAGGAAATGGCGGCCGAGGTGGCTTTGATCGGCAAAACCCGTGTCCGTGGCCACTGAGGCCACCGCTTCGCCTTCGCGCAACAACGCCCTTGCTTCGTTGAGACGATGCAGCAGGCGATACCGTGAAGGCGCTATACCGATGGCTCGGGAAAACAGCCGCGTGTAACCTTCCCGGCTGAACCCGCTGGCAGCGGCCAAGTGCTTGATCGTGGCATCGGTGGATGTGATGTGTTGGCGCAAGTCGTTTGAGCCGCTTCGATCGGAATGGTCTGGGCCGCTGCGATCCGAATCGCGATGATCCGAGCAAGCGCCGCGCGATTCGAGCAGTTTCAGTATTTCATGCAAGCCCACTGCTCGCGCGTTCGCCCAATGCTGCGGCATCGTGTATAGCTCCGCGCGCTGCGGGATTGTTGCCAGGATAGAACGAGGAAGGTACAGGTTGAAACTGACTGTACCGACCGACGCCGCGTGGGTAGCCCCGTGTAATACGGACGGCGGGATTAAAACGAACTCGCCTTCACGCACTTCTATGACCTGTTCCGCTACGGAGAAACACCGGCATCCGCTAGCCACAAACGTCAGTTGCGCTTCTTCGTGAAAGTGCGAACGCAACGCCGGATGCGTCTGCCCACCCCATAACGCGATTTCAACGGGCGTGTCGGTACCGATACGTCGGTATCGCCAGATATCGCGTCCGTCCGGCTCTGCGGCGGCCATAAAATCGATATTCATTAGGTATTCCGTTTGAAAGCGACGCTTTAGGGGCGGTTTTAGGGGATCGTCATCTTCGACGGAGCAATAGCATTTTGCCGGATACAATTCGGCATCGCTCAATTTTCCCATACTGACCTGATCCATCCATGCCTAATCCTAATCGGGCTTTTCTTCTTGGCCCGCTGCTGAAAGGTGTTTCGCGTTCCTTTTACCTCACTTTGCGCGTGCTGCCGGCCGGCATGCGCGATCCGATCGGTTTGGCGTATCTGTTGGCACGGGCCGCCGATACGATAGCCGACACGTCGCTGATTCCGCCCGAGCAACGGCTGGAGTTACTGCTGTCGCTGCGCAGTCAAGTCAATGGCGCGACCGACGACGGCGCGCTGGTGCGGCGTATGGCGGCGGAAGTGGCGGGTCAGCAAACGGTGTCGGACGAAAAAGTTCTGCTCGAATCGCTCGGCCCGGCCCTGGTGGTGTTATCGCAATTGAGCGAGGCCGATCGAGAGGCCGTGCGCGAAATCGTCACGACGCTGACGAAGGGTATGGAATTCGATCTCCGTACGTTCCCTGACGAACGCTCGGGGCAGATTGTCGCGCTGCGCGAATTGGCCGAGCTCGATCAATACACTTATCTGGTTGCGGGTTGCGTGGGGGAATTCTGGACCAAGATGACTTACACCCACATGCCGGGAGCCCTCAAAGGGGAGCCCGAAGCCATGTTGCAGCGGGGCGTTCGGTTCGGCAAAGCGCTGCAGATGACCAACGTGCTGCGGGACTGCGGCAAGGATTTGCGTATCGGGCGGTGTTACCTGCCAGTCACGCTGCTGGATCGCTTCGGCTTAACGCCACAAGATCTCTTGTTGCCGAGCAATTCTCGTCGCGCACAACCGCTGTTGTTCGAGCTTATCCGGATGACCTTGGATCACTTTCGCGAGGCGGTTGAATATACGCTCGCGATTCCCGCGTTTTCGATTCGATTGCGCTTGGCTTGTTTGTGGCCAGTCGTGATCGGCCTCGAAACGCTGCTGCTACTTGTCGATAACGACGAATGGTTGGATCCGGGAAAAGTCTCCAAGATACGACGCAACAAGGTGTACCAAGTCATTGCGTGTTCGGTGCCGCTGGTGACGTCCGACACACTGGTGCGCATCTGGGCTGAGCGGTTGATAGGGAAAATTGACGCGCGACTAGGCGGTAGTTAAGGGCAACGAGCGAGCCCGCTCGTTGCAGATAGAACCGCTCTTATTCTTCCCTTCCTTCCTATACATTCATCGGGGAAAATCCACATTCCCCGAGGCGCAGGTCAGGTACGCAGCTTGAGGATCGCGTCGACTTCAAGTTCAAAATCGATAAACCCCGATTGCACCAGGCTTCTCGCCGGCCAAGGTTGAGCGACGTAGCCCCGGTATATTTTGTCAAAATCCGGCGCACGTGCTGGATTTTTCAAATAGACCGTCACCTTGACGGCATCATGCAGCGATAGACCAAGCTCGCCTGCAACGGCGTTGAGGTTGTCCAAGGTTTGTCGTACCTGGTCTTCAAACGGCAGATGCGACAAGCGAGTGCCACTGACATCGCGTGGCGTCTGGCCGGATAAAAAGACCCAATCGCCGCACACGATCGCTTGACTGTACGCGCCTGCTGCCGGGGGAGCGTTTTCGGAGTTAACCGCCTGTTTCGTCGTTGCCGTACTCGTCGTTATTGCACTCATCGCTATTACACCTCGGGTAGGGATTTGCGCTCCTCGTCCAATTCGAGGAGCACCTTCGTGATTTTCTTCAATGCCGCCGTCCACTCAGTCTCATCGCGCGCATAACAAACGCGAAAATGCCCGACGCCGCGACTTCCGAACTGATAGCCAGGACTGACAAGCACCGCCGCGTCTTCAAGTAAGCGCCGTGCCACCACC
>Ga0302220_10001858_pt1 | contig 15995 bp, 9 predicted proteins | sample II_Palsa_E1_3_FD_194572 | JGI IMG/M metagenome (GOLD analysis project Ga0302220, IMG submission 194572) | Peat permafrost microbial communities from Stordalen Mire near Abisko, Sweden - II_Palsa_E1_3 | ecosystem: Environmental > Terrestrial > Soil > Palsa > Peat permafrost | place: Sweden...
CACCACAGGCGGCCTGCTCGACGCCGTCGTCTACCTCAACCACGGCCACGTCTTCGCCAACGCCATGACCGGCAACGTCATCTTCCTCGGCATCGCCATCCTCGGCCACGACTGGAAGCAGATCATCCCCCACCTGGTCCCCCTCGGCGGTTTCCTCGCTGGCGTAACGTCCTCAAAACACATGCGTTCCCGTCTGAGCGAACCCTCTGTCCTGCTGCTCGGCCTGACCTTCGAATCTCTGGCCCTCTTCGCCCTCGGCTGGCTCCCCAACAGCTTCTCCCACATAGCCTTCACCGCCATCATTGCCTTCGTCGCCGCCTTCCAGGTCGCCAGCTTTCGCCGTGTCGAGCGCTTCTCCTACAACTCCACCTTCGTCACCGGCAACCTCCGCGACATGGCCGAAGGCCTCTACGACGCCACCAGCGCCTCCGACCCGGAAACCCGCGAAAAAGGCCTCTCCAAGGCCGTCGACCTCGGCCTCATCTGCCTCTGTTTCCTCATCGGAGCCATCCTTGGCGCCTGGGCCGCCCCACGCTTCGGCAACCACTCCCTCTGGTTCGCCGAACCCTTTCTCCTGGCCGTCGCCCTGCATTCTTTCCGTCACTATCTGTCCCGCGAAAGTCGTACCTCGACGCTCCCCTCTAAGTGATAGCCTATCCACACTTGCGCTCCCCGGAGTATCCTTGCCCCGCTCTTCTGCCCTGCTTTCTCTCGCCTCGGCGCTCCTAACCTCTGTCTTTTTCAGCGGTTGCGGCTCCACGCCCACGCGCCCGGCAGACACCACGACAGTCACATCACAGCCGGTAACCACCCCCGTCAACACCGACTCCGCGCTTGACGGCAACGTCCACGGGGGTACGCAGCCCGTCGTCGGAGCCCACATCTACCTCTTCGCCGCAAACACCACCGGCTACGGCGCGCCCAGCCTCTCTCTGCTCAACACCTCCCAGCCCGGCGTCGCCAGCGATGCCACCGGCAACTACGTCCTCACCGACTCCTCCGGCAACTTCCACCTCACCGGCGACTACACCTGCACCTCCGGCCAGCAGGTCTACATGCTCGCCACCGGCGGCAACCCCGGCCTGCCCAACGGCACCACCAACCCCCTCCTCACCCTGATGTCGGTCCTCGGAGCCTGCCCCTCCGGCGCAACCAGCTTCGCCGACGTCCTCAACTTCATCTCCATCAACGAAGTCACCACCGTCGCCTCTGTCTACGCCCTCTCCGGCTACATGACCGACGCCACCCACATCAGCTCCAGCGGAACCCCCGCCGCACTCCAGGGCATCGCCAACGCCTTCCTCACCTTCAGCAACCTGGCTTACCTGCCCAACGGCGAAGCCCTCACCCAGAACGCCACCGGCAGCGGCGAGGTCCCGCAGGCCGAGATCAACGCCCTCGCCAACATCCTCGTTCCCTGCATCAACTCCAACGGCAGCACCTCCGAGTGCCCCACCCTCTTCAGTAACGCCAAAAGCACCACCGGCAACCTCCCCGCCGACCCCGTCACCGCCCTCCTCAACATCGCCCACAACCCCGCCGCCAACGTCGCCACGCTCTACAACATCGGCAACGCCAACCCCACCTACACCCCCACCCTCACCTCCGTCCCCGCCGACTGGACCCTCTCCATCGTCTACTACGCCGACAACATGACCGGCCCTTATTTCCCCGCCATCGACTCCACCGGCAACCTCTGGGTCCCCGGCTTCGCCAGCAACTCCCTCACCGAGTTCGACCCCCTCGGCAACGTCCTCTCCGGCGAGTTCGGCTTCGGCGGCGCCAGCAGCGGCCTCAATCTCCCCTACTCCATCGCCATCGACGCCCACGACAACGCCTGGACCGTCAACTTCGGCCCCATCGGCGACTCCACCATCTCGAAGTTCCTGAGCAACGGCAACGTCATCAGCACCACGCCCTACGTCTGCTCCAGCGCCTGTTACTTCCTCGCCTTCGACAGCAGCCAGAACCTCTGGGCCTCCGGCGCTACCCAAACCACCGTCCTCCAAAGCTCCGGCGCGATCCTCACCCACTTCCCCACCAACGCCGACAACTCTGGCGTCGCCATCGACAGCACCGGCAACGCCTGGACCATCGGCCAGCCCAACCGCCTCTTCAAACTATCCCTTCCCGCCGTCCTCAGCCCTATCCCTGAGTCCGTCACCGCCTCCACCGGCAGTGACCTCACCACCATCGCCATCGACTCCGCCGACAACGTCTGGTTCGTCAGCGGCGCCAACAACGCCATCGGCAAATTCGACAAGACCGGCAACGCCATCTCTCCCTCCACCGGTTACACCGGAGGCGGTCTCAACGGCCCAGCCCAGATCGCCATCGACGGCAGCAACCGTGCCTGGGTCGTCAACCGCAACAGCAACACCCTATCTGCCTTCAACAACGACGGTACCCCCATCAGCCCGTCCACCGGCTACCAGGCGGCCAGCCTGAGCGGCCCTCGCGGCCTCGCCATCGACGGCGCAGGCAACGTCTGGATCACCAACTTCACCTACAACTCCATCACGGAATTCGTCGGTATCGCCACTCCGGTCTCCACCCCCATCACCCCCACCACGCACGGCCAGCGCCCTTAAAGACTATGTCCTGCCGGACGGGCCCACTTCGCGTGGGGCGGGCGTTCACACGCCTTTTTAAGTTGTCTTGGCAAAATAGAGAGCAGTGGCCCTCCCGTTGGTCGGGATCATTTTTCCGCCGAGCAACGCGAGGCCCCCAGAAGATCATCCCCGCAAGACCGGTACACACACCACGAAGTGGTCGCGCGCCGCGCAGGAGGCCCGTCCGGCAGGACATCGTAGGGGAAAAGACTCATCCAACCCGGCAGATCAGGCATTTCAGATAGCTGGTCTCCGGCAGCGTCAGCACTGCCGGATGATCCGGCGCAGCGCCCCTGATCTCCAGCACCTGCACCCTGCGTCCCGCATCCGAAGCCGCCGCCGCAACCACCTCAGTAAACTCCGGCAGTCCAACATGGTGCGAACACGAGCAGGTCACCAGCGTCCCACCCGGCTGCAGCATCTTCATCGCCCTCAGGTTCAGTTCTTTATACCCGCGCATCGCACCCTCGGCTGCACGCTTCGACTTGGCAAACGCCGGCGGATCGAGCACGATCGTCTCATACCGCTCCCCCGCTGCCTCGTACTCGCGCAGCAGCTCGAACGCATCCGCCTCCATCCACTGCACCTGCGCCGCAAGCTCCGGATTCAACCCCCGGTTCCGATCCGCCACCTCAAGCGCCCCCCGGCTGGCATCGACCCCGGTCACCTGCTGGCAATGCTGCGCCAGATGAATCGCAAAACCACCCTGGTAGGTGCAGATATCCAGTGCCCTGCCACGTGCATACCGCGCCGCAGCCGCATAGTTCAGTCGCTGATCGAGAAACGCGCCCGTCTTCTGCCCCGACCCCGCGTCGAAGTGGAAGCGCAGCCCATTGATGGTGAAGACCGTGGTCGTTCGCGCCGAATCGCCATCAGCCGAGTACAGCGGCCCCGGCAAAGGCGCAGCCAACTCCTCCAGCTCCCGAATCTTGGGGTCAGGCCGTTCCCAGATGGTGATTCCATCCGACCCAAACCGCTCTCTGAGCACCTCAGTCAACATCTGCCTGACATCATCCTGCGCCGTTCCCTGCGTCAGCAGCTGCACGATCACGAGGTCGTTAGACCGATCCGCGACGATCCCTGGCAGACCATCCGCCTCCGAGAAGATCAGCCGGCACGCATCGTTCTCCATCGACTCCGGCGCAACCTCATCCCGCAGCGCCAGCGCCGCCAGAACCCGCTCCCGCACCTGCTCCAGATATTTGCCCCGCGTCAGCGACGCCTCCGCCGCAACCATCCGCACCGCAATCTGCGACGCCGCACTATAAAGCCCGGTGCCCAGCGGAATCCCACGGCTATCCATCACCGTCACCAGCGCCCCCGCAGCAATCTCCGTCGCTCCAACCGGAGGCACCAGCGACTCCACATCCGACCGGTAGACCCAAAGATGTCCTGCCCGCAGACGGTCCGCAGCACGCCGCGTAATCGCCGCCGCCGGTCCATGCGGCTGACCCGCAACCACTCGGGGTCCTCGATCCTCAACTTTTTTGACCATCTTCCAATGGTCGCACACCCGGAGAAGCGCCGAATTTAGAATGCGATCAGCGATAAAAATGCGAAACGATTGGCGGCGGTGAGCAGGCGTGCAAAAGGTTGATGTCGTAGTACTCGGCGCAGGAGCGGCCGGCATGATGTGCGCTCTCGAGGCCGGCCGCCGTGGACGCCGCGTTGTGCTGCTGGATCACGCCGAACGCGCAGGCAAAAAGATTCTGATCTCAGGCGGCGGACGCTGCAACTTCACCAACATCCACTGCCGCGCCGAGAACTTTCTCTCGGAGAATCCGCACTTTGCCAAATCCGCGCTGGCCCGTTTCACACCCGCCGACATAATCGCTCTGATCGAGAAACACGGCATCCGCTATCACGAGAAGACGCTGGGCCAGCTCTTCTGCGACCGTTCCGCTCAGGACGTTGTAGCGATGCTGGAGCGGGAGTGCACCGAGGCAGGTGTCCGCCTCCTCACCGGCACGCAGGTCCGCTCCGTCGTGCACAACGGACAGTTTGTAGTCGATACATTCGCAGGTCCGTTTCAGGCTGAGGCTGTGGTCGTCGCCACCGGGGGCCTCTCAATACCGAAGATGGGCGCAACCGGCTTCGGATACAGCATCGCGGAGCAGTTTGGTCTGCGCATCGTGGAGTGTCGCCCTGCCTTGGTGCCGTTGGTCTTCAGCGCCGAGGACCGTGAGCAGTGGTGCGATCTCGCTGGCGTCTCAGCCGAGGTGATCGCAGTCGCCGGAGCGCAGAAGAGGCGAGGCAGCTTTCGGGAGAAGATGCTGGTAACGCATCGCGGGCTGAGCGGACCGGCGATGTTGCAGGTGTCGTCTTACTGGCGGCCCGGCGAGGCGATCACACTTGACCTCGCGCCCGATGCAGACGTAATCGCGCCCCTGCTGCAGCGAAACGCCCGGCGAGATCCCGCAGCCGCAGTGCTCGCGCTGCGGGCAGTCCTGCCAGGCCGCATGGCAGAGCGCTGGGTTGACCTCCACACGCCCGCAGACTGGACCAACGCTTCGTTGACGATCATGGAGCAGCAGCTTCATGCATGGCGTGTAACGCCCGCCGGGACAGATGGCTATGCCAAAGCGGAGGTGACCGTTGGAGGCGTAGACACAGCGGAGCTGGACGCAAAGACTATGCAGAGCCGCAAAGTACCGGGCCTCTACTTCATCGGTGAGGTAGTGGACGTGACCGGATGGCTTGGCGGCTACAACTTCCAGTGGGCATGGGCATCCGGAGTCAGCGCAGGACGCGCAGTCTAATCACCTGACCGCCTTTGCAAATAACACTACTGCACGACGAGCGTGAGATTGATCGTACGCGTCAGACCAGCGCTGCCGGCGGAAGCAACAATGGTGTAGGTCCCTGCGGGTGTTGCCGGGCCGGTGGAGATCGGGTTACCTGGATTCGAGCTGCTCTCCGCAGGAATCGCACGTCCCGCGCCGCACCCTGACGCAGCGATCAGCAGACACAGAAGAACGGCGCTTATCAGACGAGGCAGACGATGCCTGCCCCGCGCCAGCAGGCCGATCGGCAGCAGCATGGCAAACCACAGAACGCCGACCCTGTTCCAAAGCCGCGATGCAGAAGACGAACCGCTGCTGCTGACGCCCGTCAGAATGGTCACTGAAACTGTCGTGGTCGTGCCGAGCGCAACACTGGCCGGAGTCACATTGCACGTTGCATTAGCCGGTATCCCGGCGCAGGTAAAGGTGACCGTGCCAGGAACGTTGGCGGCAGAGCTAAGCAGCAGTGGGAAGACGGCGTTCTGACCATTGGTGATGGTAACGCTTGTGCTTCCGTCCGGAGTCAGCGTAAAGTCAACGCCGGTACCGGTGAGCTGCAGCGCCTGTGGAGAGTTGGGCGCACTGTCCGTGACTGTAACGGTGCCGGAACGCGGGCCTCCGGCAGTTGGCGTGAACGCAATCTGCATGGTGCAGGCCGCATACGGGGCAACACTCGCGCCGCAGGAATTGCTGTCAGGCACAACCGCGAAGTCGCCGGTCAGCGCGATGCTCTGCAGAAGAAGCTGCGTTCCGTCATTGTTCGTCAGTGTGACCGTCTGAGCCGGCGCTGCAAGACCGACGCCCGTGTTCGGAAAACTCACTGTAGCGAACGGCGCAAGCGATACTCCAGGTGGAGCAATCCCGGTCCCGTTCAGCGTGACCGTCTGAGTCCGGTACTGGTCCGAGACCGAAAGCATACCGGTGAGCTGACCAATGTTCTTCGGCTGAAAAGCCACCTGGATGGAACACGTGGAGTGCGGATTCAGCGAGTTGCCGCAGGCGTTGACCGCCGTAAAGTCGCCGCTGGTAATCTGCGCGGAGATCAGCGTCAGAGGAAGATCGCCCGCATTGGTGAGCGTGACCTGCTGAGCCGGACTCGACGTGGTGATCTGCTGCGCCGCAAAGGTAAGCGAAAGCGGTGAGAGAGCGTCTGTGGCGGGCGAGCTTCCGATCCCTGTAAGAGAAGCGACCTGAGTTCCGGAGGCATCGGTGATCGTGAACAGCCCGCTGCGTGTCCCTGACGCAGTCGGAGTAAAAGCGATAGCGACGGTGCAGCCCACGCCGGCTCCAAGGCTCGAACCGCAGGTATTCGCCGTGATACTGAAATCTCCCGTAACGGATGGCGTCTGCAGAGCGACGGTGGTGGTGCCTGTATTCGAGATCGTAATGTTTTGAACGGCGCTCGTGGCATTGATAATTGTCGAAGTAAAAGTGAGAGCGAGCGGAGTGAGAACCACAGCCGCCGCCGGACTGCCGCTGCCCGAGAGAGACGCCGTTACCTGTCCGCCGGGAACATTGCCATAGACGGTAAGAACTCCGGTGCGAGCGCCGGTCGCTGTCGGCAGAAAGCGAACCTGAACCGTGCAGCTGAGAGCAGGAGCAATAGACGCGCCAGTACAGTCGTCAGTCTCGCTGAAGTCGCCCGTGGTAGTGATCTGGCTTACGGTAAGCGAAGCAACCCCTGTATTTGTAACCGTGATGGTTTGCGCGCTGCTGGCGGTGGCGACCGCCTGCGTGCTGTAGGTAAGCGTCGTGGGGCTGAGAGTCATTGCAGCCTGCGCCGCCGTCGATGCTGTAACCAGCGGAATCTGCCAGATACCGCGTCCGTAGGTTGCGGCGCGCAGCTCACCGGTGCGGCCATCACCGGTCGGCAGCGCCGGTGCGGCGATAAGCTGGACGACAGGCGCATTCGGCAGATTCGTGCCGTAGACGCTCCAGCAGTTGACCGTAACGCAACTGGTAACTTCGCTCGTAACGTAGACGCCGCTGTCGAGCGCGACGTAGAGTGTATTGGCATCATTCGGATCGACAACCACGCTGTTCGCAGGAGCGTTAGGCAGGTTGCTGCTGATGTTGGTCCAGTGCGCACCTGTATCGATGGAGCGATAGAGATGGGGCGCGTTGACGCCGTTCCCCGTAAAGCCCATGACCGTCGCGTAGACCGTGCTGCCCGTGGCGTCGTGCGGGTCAGCAGTGACAGAGGAGAGATCGAACCCTCCAGCATTAAAAACGCCCGAGCCGGAGGAGTCGTTGATGACCGGCGACATCGCGAGGTCGGTCCAGGCCGTCGTGTTCGTCGCAGTATTGGCAGTCATCGTGGAAAAGAGATGTCCGCCGAAGTTGCCGCCACCGTCGAGCGACCCCGCCATGCCCGCATAGAGAACCTGAGATCCCTCGTTCTGCGTGGCTGCAGGGATGCTGGCCGGACCGCCTGCGGCAAGTGAGCGCAGCACCGGATTCGTACTGGCGCAGGCTGCGTTCTGCGGACCGCCGAGCAGCTCGCTGATGGCGTTCGACGAGGACCACAGCGCTCCGTTCGCAGCCGGCCCACGCCAGACGCGGCAGGTACCAATAAGAATGTTTGAAGTGAGCGCCGGATCGAGCAGCCAGGGAGCGTCGATCACCGAGTCGTCAAGAGAGACCTGCTCTGGGCCGATGGTGGGTGTGCCCGTAAAGTTCGCTGCAGTGCAGGAGCTTCCATCGGTACACTGCCGAACGCTGACGCCTGCGGCAGTGGAGAGATACCAGAGCAGAGGATTGTTCTGATCGATAGCCACGGTCCCGCCTTCGCCGGTAGAGAGCTGGGGCCACGATGTTGTCAGCGAGGAGGCCGCCGCACTAGCAGCGCTGCCGTTTGCGCCAAGACCAACGAGCAGTGTCGAAGGATCGGTAGGATGCTGGGCAAAGCTGACCACCTCTGCCAGTGACCCAAGGCCGCCATTGAGATTCTGGAAGTGGCTCGCATCTCCTGTAGAACAGGGCGCGCCCTGCTGGTTCACGCCGTCGGTTGACCGCCAGAGTCCACCGTCGTTGCCGAGATAGAGAAGGGGCTGCGATGATGTCGCAAGCGTAGTGATCGCGTGTTGCGCAGGAGCCACCTGTGCTGGTGCATCGCATCCGTTGACTGCGTTGGTAGTGTTGCGCAGAACGCATCCTGCGCTGAGGGAGCAACGATAGAGGTCAATCGTTCCGGCGTAAAGAAGCGTGTCTGCCGTCGAACCGCCCGCTCCCGACGACGCTGCCGACAAAGCGAGATTGTAGTCGGCCTGTGAAATAACAGTGCTGCCGTTCCCGACTTCAAGGGGCGCTGAGTTAAGCCGATTGGCGAAGGTGACAGTACTGCCGGAGCAGTTCGTTCCGGAGAGCGCGCAGACATCCTGCCAGAGTCCCTGGTCGAGATTATTACTATCGACGGTCAGGGCAAAGGTATCTCCCGTCGCCGGCTGAACCGCGAGAGCTCCGCGGAAGATCGGACAGGAAGCACTCCCTGTCGTTCCAGGAGCCGTGGGACAGGCCGTCGTGGTGAGCCCGGTTCCCGGCTGATTCGCAAGACGCGTCCACGTCACGCCGTCGGGAGACTGGTAATACCCGTGATAGCGAATTGCAGCGTAGAAGCTCTGACGAACAGGATTCCAGACCACTGCCGTCGCTGCTCTGCCGCCAAGGTCGCCGCCGGTGGGCAGAGGCGTCTGCACAGTCTGGCTGCCGTCCATGATGACCGACATCTGCCACGTAACGCCGGCGTTAGTCGAATAGTAGAGCCCCATGACGCTGTTCGTCGCATCCGGCGCATTGACCAGAACTCCCTCCGCAGCCTGCGAGACCGCAGCGACCACCGTGCCAGGCGAGGTGCTGCTCCAGGCAAAGCCCGCAAAACCAAGACCCATGAAGGAGTGGTTTCCCGCCACTCCGTCCTGCGATTCCTGAATCAGCGTCCACGTCAGTCCCCCATCGGCGGAGCGCAGCAACCCACTGCCGTAAAAGGAGTCGGAAGCGTCATTCGGATCGCCCGTACCTGCCAGCACGATGCCCGACTGAACGCTGATCGCTCCGATGCTGAGCGACGGAACGACCGCGGCTCCGGCGTTGGCGCTAAAGACGGGCAGGGTATCCGTAAGAGGGGTAAACGTCACGCTTCCGGGCGAACCCGCTGCGTTGGTCGACTTCCACACGCCCCCGCCGGTCGTTCCCAGATAGACGGTATTACCCGTCGTATCCGCCGGATCGATCGCGATGGCAGTCACGCGCCCTGTGACATTGCCATAGGCGATGCTCGCCACCTGATTCGGTCCCAGTGGCTGCCACGCTGTATTCAGGCTGGAGTCCGGCGAGAGATTCGCATGCTCCATCAGCATCGTGGCCTGTTGTCGCCGTGCTGCATCCATTGCCTGCGCAGCAGAGACGTTGCCCGCGAGAGTGCGGCCACCCAGAAAGCGACGAGCCTGAGCTACGTGCGATGGCGTGGTTCCGTTTGATCGAGAGGCACGTGCGGCAGTTGAATCTGCAGTTGCAACAGACTGCTGACCGACAGCATAGGCAGGAGCTAAAACTGTGAGGCAAAGCCCCATCGAAAGAAAGAAGCCGCGAACTCCCTGACGAAAGCAGAGCGGTGGCGGGTGCGCGAGTTGAGGAGATGCGGTGAGGCCCATAACATGCAATTGGTACGCAGAGATCTGCTTCCTGATGATGCAAGCAGATACCGGGCCAGCCAACGCAGGACTGGAAAAGAATTCTCTAATAATTCCACAACGGGATAAGAAAACTCTCGCTCCCGCTGAATATCTACTTTTCGTTTTGACTCTACGGCCACTTCCGCAACGCGTTTCCTACCAGACGATCTTCGATGAATGACTCAACGCCTAACGTCTTTTTGAATCTACCATCTGGCTGGGCCGCATCAAAATCAATCCATAGTTGTAGATCGAATAGTCAGCCATCACCAGGACAGCATCGCATTCAGAGAAGATTTTCTGCATCGCAATGAGTAAGCGGCGATAACTCAGAACGTCAGCGTCCCTTGCTGCGGCAGAATCTCCATCTGCTGAATGTAACGTTTCGAGTCGAACTTTTTACCCGTCGACGCGCCGGACATGTAGCGAATCTTGCCGAAGACCGGACGCGTACCCCAGGCTCGATCGAACTTCCCGAGAATCGCCCACGCAATCCCCGCATATCCATTGGGGTCGCGGCCATCGAGAAAATATTTGTCGTTGAGATGGATACAGTACTTCATCGCCGTCGCAATATTGGGAGTCCATTCCAGTATCTTCTTGGCCCAGTACATCCTCACGTAGTTATGCATCCAGCCGTAGCGAACCATCTGGATCTGGCCGGCGTTCCATAGATCGTCATACGTCTGCGCCGTCTCCAGTTGATGGAGCGTGTACAGATGTTCGCGCTCGTCGCGGGCATGCTCCGCGATCGTGGTCTTCGCCCAGGCCTCCGCACAATCAGGCGAGTCGTAGTTTGGAGTGTACTTAACAAAGTTAACCGCGAGTTCGCGCCAGGCGATGAGTTCATTGAAATAGCTGTCGCGGGCAGAGTGCAGCTTCGGGTTTGCCTTTGCCGCGGCAGCGACGGCGAGCGCAATGGTAACGGGGCCGATGTGTCCGTAATGCAGATACGGCGACATGCATGAGGTGCCATCGATCTCCGGATGATTCCGCTTTGCCTCATAGGCATCAAGGAGTTTGCCGGTGAAAAGCTTTAGACGCTTCAGCGCGGCGTGAGTTCCACCCTTCCAGGCATCAACCGGCGGGACGCTGCGGTCAAAATCCTTCCAGCCACGAGTCATGTCTTCATGCACGGAATCAGATAGAAAACGGCGCGGCCGTCTCCACGCATAGGCGGCATGCGGGTTTTCGTAAGGAACCAGATAGTCCGGAAGGAGGCGATAGAGACGCGGACGAATCGTGTACGCGCCATACTGAGCCTTCTCGATAAGCTTCGACGGCACGACGACATCCGCGTCGACCGTCCAGAACGGAATGCGAATCCGCGAAGCAAGATGTTTGCGCCAGCGCTCCGGCTCACGCATCGGGTTTTCATCCCCCACGAGAAAGGCTGCCTGCACATCGGCCAGCAACTGCTCATGCGACTCGTGCGGAGCGCGTCGCATCACGAACGTGATATTGCGCGTCACAAGATCAGCCTCGATATCGGGCAACCCCTGGTTCAGAAACACATAGTGACGAAGGTTGGCATGAGGAAAGTTGGAGATCCCGGCAAAGTACACCACCAGCGGAAGGCCAAGCAGGTTAGCCACATGAACAGCAAGGTCGACTGCGTGGTTATCGATGCCTCGCTGCGCACGCTGCATCCAGTACACAACACACTTTCCTTTAGGATCAGGCGGCCCATCGCGGCGTACTGTGACACGCGGACTACTGGCCAGACTTCGAAGATCTTCAGAAAAAAAGGACTGCGTATCGGCCATGAACAAAGTGTACGGGGCGTTGGCAGGAAGATTTCGTGGCAACAAAAATGCGGCCCGAAGGCCGCATTCCCATCAAAACGAATCGCTTACCAAAGACCCCACGCGCGGCTCACGTAATCGGTCAGCGTCATGGTAATCAGCACGATGAAGGTGAAGAAGCCCGCCCCCACTGTCATCTTGACCAGCTTCGACTGGTATTTGACGTGCATAAAGAACAGAATAACGATCACAGCCTTGAAGCACGCGATGCCCAGCGCCACGACAGGGTTCAGTATGCCGAGATCGATAAACGCGGCCCCAACCGTAATCCCGGTAAAGGCCAGAAGCGTGGCAAAAACCAGAATGTAGGTCTTTGGCGTGATGATGTGATGGTCGGCGTGCTCGGGATTTACTACGTTCGCCGGATCATGAAATTCGGACATGGTCTTCTCCTTCCAGCCATCGTGCATGGCCGGGAATGCGGCTACGAGCCGGGGTGTCTGTTGATCAGGTAAAGCAGAGGGAACAGGAAGAGCCAGACGATATCGACGAAGTGCCAGTACAGTCCGAAGTTTTCGATAGGCGCGACGTAACCCGACGAAAAATCGCCTCGGTGAGCGCGGTACGTCAGCCATCCCAGAAGAACGATTCCGATGATCATGTGGAGCGCGTGCATCCCGGTCATGGCAAAGTAAAGCGAGAAGAACACCTGCGTCTTCTGCGCCATATCCGGCGCAAGCGGCTCTTCCTTGATGCCGTAAGCGTGCGGGTTCACAAACTCCGAGACATCAAAATGAGCGCCCGGAATATGATGCTTCTCCCACTTCTCGTGGTACTCGTCATACTTGACGCCAAGGAATACCAGTCCAAGCAGTGTGGTCAGAACGAGGAAGAGAACAAGAAGCCCTTTCTTCCTGACCTCCGCTGCCCACACGCCCAGCGCCATAAAGAAACCGGAACCGATGAGTACAGCGGTATTGAATGCGCCCAGCTTGATGCTTAGCTGATTCGATGCAACAACGAAGGCGTCATGGTACCAGTTGCGATACAGCAGGTATGACATGAACAGGCCGCCGAAGAACATGATTTCGGTCAGCAGAAAGAGCCACATGCCGAAGGTTCCGGCCTCGCGCTGTTGCTGTTCCGTCTCGAAATGATGACGGTGCTGCGGCAGAGCGACGTGAGCGTGCTCCTCTGAGGCACCCGCCTCATGCGTATGGGAACGTGTTGCTACGATCACATTATCCAACTGTCGTCACCTCTTGTTCCGTCTTGTGGGCCAGCCACTCGTAGTCATAAGCCTCATGATCGACGATAGGAATCTCGGTAAAGTTCTCGGTCAGCGGCGGCGACTGAATCTGCCACTCAAGGCCGGTTGCCTGCCAGGGATTATTCCCTGCGATGGCGCCATACTTCAACGACCATCCAAGGTAAAGAAGCGGAAGCATGTAACCGACACCCAGCACCGTCGCGCCTGCCGTAGACAAAACGTTGAGTACCTGGAACTCAGGTGGATATGCGTGATAGCGCCGCGGCATACCAAGGTACCCGAGAATGAACTGAGGCAGGAACGTAAGGTTGAAGCCGATAAACGTCGTAACGGCGGCAAGCTTCGAGAGCGACTCCGGATACATGCGCCCGGTCATCTTGGGCCACCAGAAGTGGATGCCTGCCAGAAACGCCATGAGCATACCGCCCACCATGACGAAGTGGAAGTGAGCCACGATGAAGTACGTCTCGGTAAGGTGGATATCCATGCCCAGAGCGCCCAGGTAAACGCCGGTCATGCCGCCAATCGTAAACAGCCCAAGGAAGCCGAACGCATACAGCATCGGCGTTTCAAAGGTGATCGATCCCTGTTGCAGGGTGAAGGCCCAGTTGAAGATCTTGATCGCAGAGGGAACAGCAACCAGCATCGTCAGCAGCGAAAAGACCAGCGCGGAGTAGTTGGAGACGCCCATGATAAACATGTGGTGCTCCCAGACGAAGAAGCCGAAGAGCGCAATCGCAACCGAAGAGAAGGCAACTGCGGTGTAGCCAAAGACACGTTTGCGGCTAAAGGTGCTGATGACCTCCGAGATGACACCCATGCCCGGAAGAATCATGATGTACACGGCCGGGTGAGAGTAGAACCAGAACAAATGCTGGAAGAGCAGCGGATCTCCGCCCTTTGTCGGGTCGAAGACGCCAAGGCCAACCACGCGCTCCAAAGCAACAAGGACGAGCGTGATCGCCAGAACCGGCGTACCCAGCACCATCAGGATCGAAGCTGCATAATTCGACCAGATAAACAGCGGCATGCGGAACCATGTCATCCCGGGTGCCCGCATGCGATGAATCGTAACGATAAAGTTGAGACCGGTAAAGATCGACGAGAAGCCGATAATAAAGACCCCGGTCGCTGCCGTAACGACATGCGTATTCAGATAGTGTGTCGACAGAGGAGTCGTAAACGTCCAGCCGGTATCGACACCACCGAGCACCAGAGCCGAAAGCGTGAAGAGTCCACCGATCCAGTACAGATACCAGCTCAGCAGATTAATCTTCGGGAAGGCCAGGTCCTTGGCGCCCAGCATGATGGGTATCAGGAAGTTCCCCAGCGTGGCCGGTACAGACGGCACCAGGAAAAGGAAGACCATGATGATGCCATGCATCGAAAAGAACTTGTTATAGGTATCGGAGGCTACAAGGTCCGGCTGCGGTGTCAGCAGCTCCAGACGAATGAGGCCGGCAAAAGCTCCACCAATAAAGAAGAAGAACGTAATCGAGATCAGATACAGGATCGCGATGCGCTTGTGGTCGCCGGTAAATAACCAGCTAAGCAGCCCATCCTCCTGATTGAGGTAACTCCGCTTCGGAAGAGTTGCCGTTCTCTGGTCGGGCAGGTTCACGATCGTATTGCTTGTTGCGCTCATGGCTTCACCACCCCTGGCGTTATCGGCGCCGCTTGGTTGGATTCTGATGTGGTCAGCGTTTGCTGGACACGGTAGTTGCTTTGGATACCTTTGATGTACTCGACCAGATCGATCAGGCCGTCTTCACTGACCTGTCCCTGATAGGTCGGCATAATCGGCGCATAACCCGCCGTGATGTGCTGTGACGGGTTCAGGATCGCATCCCGCAGGTACGCATCGTTGACGAGAACTTCAGACCCGTTCGTCAGCTGCAGTTTCGAGCCATAGACGCCCGCAAGGTTCGGCCCGCGAGCAGCAGCGCTCCCGGAGTGGCATGCATTGCAGCCCATGCTGGCGAACAGCCTCTCGCCATTCTGAGCAAGCGACATACCGCTGGTCGACTCATGCGTCCACTTCTCGTAATCGTCAGGGCTCAGCACCGTCACCTCGCCAATCATCGCGGAGTGGTTGGTTCCGCAATACTGCGTGCAAAAGATATGGTACGTCCCAGGAGTCGTCGCCTGAAACCAAACGGTCGAGTAGCGGCCCGGAATGACCTCACGCTTAACCCGAAAGTCCGGAATCGAAAAGCTATGGAAGACGTCCTGCGAGATCATCGTCAACTGGACCGGGCGGCCGGTAGGCACATGGAGCGCATTGATCTCATGCTGTCCGCCAGGGTGCTCCGCCTTCCACATCCACTGCTTGCCGACAACATAGATGTTCATCGCATTGGTCGGCGGATTATAGATACGGAAGTAAAGCAGCGCGCCCCAGATCCAGGCAACCATAAACAGCGCCAGCGGAATGATCGTCCAGGTCGCTTCCAGAAGCGTCGAACCTTCCACCTGGATCGCGACCGGATGCTTCTCCTTACGATAGCGGATCGAGAAGCCAAAGATGAGCGCAGCAACGAGCACGAGGCCGATCACCGTGATCAGCAGCAGGAAGAAATAGAGCGCGTCGGAGTAGGGCGCAATGGTCGATGCCTCGCGCGGAAAGAGCGCCGAAGAGTTGAGCCACTTCACCAGAAATTGCCACAGGACTGGACTTATATGCATCGTTACCCTTTATCCATTCTCTTTCTTGGTCAGGTCGTGATCGCGTCCGAGTTTGTAATCTCTCCGGAACATGACAAACATGAAACCACCCAGGCTCGCCATCGTTACCATTCCGCCAAGCTGCACCACGCGAACAACAACGAGTGAGTGCCTGTTCGTCTGGGGGTCATAGTGGTAGCAGTACGTCAGAATATTCGCGACGGGTGAACCGATCTTATTGCCAGAGGCGT
>Ga0302220_10001869_pt1 | contig 15933 bp, 12 predicted proteins | sample II_Palsa_E1_3_FD_194572 | JGI IMG/M metagenome (GOLD analysis project Ga0302220, IMG submission 194572) | Peat permafrost microbial communities from Stordalen Mire near Abisko, Sweden - II_Palsa_E1_3 | ecosystem: Environmental > Terrestrial > Soil > Palsa > Peat permafrost | place: Sweden...
GGCCAGGCAGCGGTTCGGGCGCGGCACGCCGTCGATGACCGGACGCTCGGTCTGCTGACGCAGGTTGCGCCACGTCAGCGCGACCTGCGTGCGCGTGTCGTCGGTGTAGATCTCGATATCGTCGTCGTTGACCGTGTTAGCCGGCAGTAAGCTGATCACACCGTTGGCGGTCAGCCAATGACTCGAGACCAAGCGCGACAGCATCTTTTTCGCGTCGGCGAAGACCTGGCGCGCCGATTCTCCGACGACTTCATCGTTCAGGATCGCAGGGTAGGGGCCCGCGAGGTCCCAGGTCTGGAAAAACGGACCCCAATCGATATAGTTGGCCAGCTCGTTCAAATCGTAATTCTTGAACACGCGCCGGCCGATGAACTTGGGTTTGACCGGTCGATAAGCCGACCAATCGATCGGTGTCTTGTTGGCGCGCGCTTGCGCCAGCGTCACCATCGGCAGTGCTTTCTTCGAGGCATGCTGTTCGCGCACCCGCTGGTAATCAGCTTTCAGATCCGCCAGATATTGTTTCGCGCCGTCGTCCGACAGCAAGCTGGAGGCCACCGACACCGAGCGTGACGCATCGGGCACGTACACCACGGGGCCGTCGTAATGCGGGGCGATCTTCACCGCGGTGTGCACCCGCGAAGTGGTTGCGCCGCCGATCAGCAGCGGCGTCTGGCGCTCGCGGAAATAATCGTCGCGCTGCATTTCCGACGCCACGTACGCCATCTCTTCCAGGCTGGGCGTGATCAGGCCCGATAGACCGATGATATCGGCGCCTTCGGCCTTCGCCTTGGCGAGAATCTCGCTGCAGGCGACCATCACGCCCATGTTGACCACTTCGAAGTTATTACACTGCAACACCACCGTGACAATGTTCTTGCCGATATCGTGCACGTCGCCTTTCACGGTGGCGATCACGATTTTGCCTTTGGCCTTGACGTCGTCGCCGGCCGCGGCCATGCGCGCTTTTTCTTCCTCGATAAACGGGATCAGATGGGCGACAGCCTGCTTCATCACGCGGGCCGACTTCACCACCTGGGGCAGGAACATCTTGCCCGCGCCGAACAAATCGCCGACCACGTTCATGCCGTCCATCAACGGGCCTTCGATGACTTGAATCGGCCGCCCGCCATTGGCGGCGATTTTCGCGCGTGCTTCTTCGGTGTCTTCGACGATAAACGTGGTGATACCGTGCACCATCGCGTGAGCCAGGCGTTTTTCGACCGTCTTTGGATCGTCCGGCGTGCCGCGCCAATCGAGGTTGTCTTCGCGCCGCGCCGCACCGCCCTTAAAACGCTCGGCGATTTCGAGCAGCCGCTCCGTATTGGTCAGCTCGCCCGTGGCTGGGCGATTCAGCACCACGTCTTCAACGCGATCGCGCAGCTCCGGGTTCAGATCCTCATACACGCCGAGCTGGCCCGCGTTGACGATGCCCATATCCATGCCGGCGCCGATCGCGTGAAACAGGAAAACCGTGTGTATCGCCTCGCGTACCGCGTCGTTGCCGCGAAACGAGAACGACACATTCGACACGCCGCCGCTGATTTTCGCGTACGGCAGATTCTGTTTGATCCAGCGTGTCGCGTTGATGAAATCGACCGCGTAGTTGTCGTGCTCTTCGATACCGGTGGCGATCGCAAAAATGTTCGGATCGAAAATGATGTCTTCCGGCGGGAAGCCGACTTCGTTGACCAGGATGTCGTAGCTGCGCTTGCAGATTTCCGTCTTGCGCTGGTAAGTATCGGCCTGGCCTTTCTCGTCGAAGGCCATCACGACGGCGGCCGCGCCGTAGCGGCGTATCAGTCGCGCGTGCTTCTTGAACGCCTCGACGCCTTCCTTCATCGAGATCGAGTTGACGATCGCCTTGCCCTGCACGCATTTCAGGCCCGCTTCGATCACTTCCCATTTCGAGGAGTCGATCATGATGGGCACGCGCGCGATATCGGGTTCGGACGCGATCAAATTCAGAAAGCGCACCATCGCCGCTTTCGAATCGAGCATGGCCTCGTCCATGTTGATATCGATCACCTGCGCGCCGTTCTCGACCTGCTGGCGCGCGACAACCAGCGCCTCGTCGAATTGGGCGTTCAGGATCATGCGGGCGAACGCTTTCGAGCCGGTTACGTTGGTGCGTTCGCCGACATTGATAAAGAGTGTGGCTTTGCCGGCATTGAACGGCTCGAGGCCGGCTAGCCGCATAAGCCGTTCGGGTGGTGGCGTCTCGGAGGACGAGGGATCGATCTGGTCGTCAGGGGCGTCAGTCTGGCTCATGCAGCATCCCGGTAGTGTTGCGGCCAGCGACGTGGCTTGACGTTGGCCAGCGATTGGGCGATCGCGGCGATATGTTCAGGCGTGGTGCCGCAGCACCCGCCGGCAATGTTGAGCATGCCGGCTTCGCCGAACTCATGCAGCAGCGACGAAGTGACATCGGGCGTTTCGTCAAAGCCGGTATCGCTCATCGGATTGGGCAGGCCCGCGTTGGGGTAGCACGATAGATAGCAATCGCACAACTTGGCGAGCTCCGCGATATACGGTCTCATTAGTGCTGCGCCTAGCGCGCAATTGAGCCCGAAGGTCAGCGGCTTGGCATGACGCAGCGAGTTCCAGAACGCTTCGACGGTCTGGCCCGACAGGATGCGCCCGGAGGCATCGGTGACAGTGCCCGAAATCATGATGGGCAGGATTTCACCGGTGTCTTCGAAAAGCTCGTCGAGCGCGAACAACGCCGCCTTGGCGTTCAGCGTGTCGAATATGGTTTCGACCAGGAACAGATCGACGCCGCCATCGAGCAGCGCCTTGGCCTGCTCGTAATAAGCGCTGCGCAGTTCGTCGAACGAGGTGTTGCGCGCGGCGGGGTCGTTGACGTCCGGCGAGATGCTGGCCGTTTTGGGCGTCGGGCCGATGGCGCCTGCGACGAAGCGCGGCTTGTCGGGCGTCGAGTATTTTTCGCACGCTTCACGCGCGAGCTTGGCCGACGCCACGTTCATCTCGACTGCGAGATCTTCCATCTGGTAATCGGCCTGGGCTACGCGGGTCGCGCCAAAGGTATTGGTTTCGAGGATGTCGGCGCCGGCGGCCAAATACTGTTCGTGAATTTCACGAATGACGTGAGGCTGCGTCAGCGACAGTAACTCGTTGTTGCCTTTGATGTCGTGGTCCAGATCGGCAAAGCGCTCGCCGCGATACTGGCTTTCACCGAGCTTGTAGCGCTGGATCATGGTGCCCATTGCGCCATCGAGTATCAGTATGCGTTGCTGGAGCAAAGCGGGCAGCGCCTGGCCGCGCGTGTAGCGCAGCGGCGAGCGGGCGGAGTCTGCAGAGTCTGTGGTGCGGCTGGACTCGATGGTGGCGTTGGACTGGGTCATGAGGGTGCTTCGTAAGCCTTTTAGAACCTTGCATTGTAGCCGATTGCCGCGCATAGGACGTCCTATGGGACGTGCGACGGGGCTCAATGGGCTGAGCGCAGGGCTGAGCGCGGGCCGAAAAGTAAAACGCCCGGATTCCGGTCGGGAAGCGGGCGTCGATAGAGCGGCTGTTAATGCGCGACTATTAATGCGCGGGTATGCGTGCAGCGTTGGATTCGATACGGCGGTGTTGTCCCCCCGCCGTCCGTTCGCAAGAGCTCAGTGGAGAATGACCGGCTGGTGCATCAAACTATCGAATTGACCGAGAAACTCGTCGATTTCTTCAATCGAGGGTTGTTCGTCGATCAGCTTTTGCACATGTTCGCGGAATTGCGCCGCGAGTGCACCGTCGATGAAAATTTCACGCTGGTTGGTTTTGTCGACAATCTCGTAGCCACCGTCCAACAAGGCCATGGTGCCATCGAGCGCCGGAAATTCAACGACGCAGTAATTGGGGCTGTTATAAATCATTTGCATGGCAACACTCCTCTATGCAACCGCACTAAAGAAATCGAGCGGGCTTTTGGCCGGCTTGCCGTACGAGGACATATTCTGTCTGCACACCGGCGCCGACCTGCAGCACCGCTTCGCTTACCTTGATACGGTCATTCAATACCGCAAATTCAATGGGTTCCGCTCGCGTTCAATACTGATATTGGTGCGTTTCGAGCGAAATCAAGGGGCTCTTTACCTGGAGCGCTTATCGACTTGTTTATCGACGCGCTTACCGACTTGCCACCAGGATCAGACAGTGTCTTGCCACTACGATTCCAGCATAGCTGCAAATTCGCATTACTGCTGGTAACAAAATGTATGTGTGGCGAAATGGCACCGGACCACGGCGGCCCGGTGCTGCACGCAATCAGGCCGCGTGGCGTGTATCGGCCGCGCTGAAGTAGGTCTTGACTGCAGCGAGGAAGGTCTCGATATCGGCCGCGGACACATCGAGGTGAGTGACGAAGCGTGATGCATATAGCATTTGGGTCAATATGCCGCGGCTCTTCAAGAACGCCTCGAGCGGCGCGCAGTGCGCATCGGGGAATTGCGCAAATACCATGTTGGTGGCATGCGACAGGACTTGCACCTCGGCGATCTGCGCCAGGCCTGCGGCCAACCGCGCCGCGTTGGCGTGATCGTCGGCCAGCCGTTCGACCTGATGATCGAGCGCGTACAAGCAGGCGCCCGCCAGAAACCCTGCTTGCCGCATGCCGCCGCCTAGCACCTTGCGCCAGCGCTGCGCCTGCTCGATCAGCTCGTGTGAGCCCACCAGGACCGAGCCGACTGGCGCGCCCAGACCTTTGGAAAAACAGATCGACACGGTGTCAAACGGTGCGCACAAGTTGGCCAAGGTCGAGCGTTCGGCAACTACGGCATTGAATACGCGTGCGCCGTCGAGGTGAGCCGACAGGCCGCGGCTGCGTGCCAGCTTGACCGCGTCACTGACATACTGAGCCGGCAAGACCTTACCGCCGATAGTGTTTTCGAGCGCGAGCAGTCGAGTACGGGCGAAATGGTTGTCGATCGGCTTGATGGCCGCGTTGATTTTTTCGAGCGGCAAGCTGCCGTCGGCTGCGTTCTCGATCGGTTGAGGCTGGATGCTGCCCAGCACGGCGGCGCCGCCGCCTTCGTATTTATAGGTGTGGGCCAGCTGGCCGACGATGTATTCGTCGCCGCGCGCGCAATGCGCCATCAGCGCCGCGAGGTTACTCTGGGTGCCGCTGGGGAAGAACAGACCCGCCTGCTTGCCGGCGCGCTCCGCTACGCTCGTTTGCAGCTTCAACACGGTGGGATCGTCGCCCCATACGTCGTCACCGACTTCTGCACGCGTCATCGCTTGCAGCATGGCGGGGGTGGGGCGGGTTACGGTATCGCTGCGTAAATCTATCATCGAGCACTCCTGGGCGGGAAAGTGGGGCGCGGCATGGCGCAGTACGGCGGACATAGACATTATCCCAGTCTTCGCAAAAACAGTCCGCGCACGCAATAAATCGGCCCGATCATTGCTGGCTTGGGCTTGGGCTTGGGCTTGGGCTTGGGCTTGGGCTTGGGCTTGGGCTTGGGCTTGGGCTTGGGCTTGGGCTTGGGCTTGGGCTTGGGCTTGAAGCCTGCTCAGGTTCGGCGGTCTGCGCGCTTGCCGGATTGGGTGGTAGCGCCACGGGCGGAGCCGCGCTAGCCGCAACGTTATCGTTCGCGTCGCCTTGCAAGGTATCGAGGCGATGCGGCGCATCGTGCAGCAACAGCTCGATCTGCGTGCCGCTAGGCTCAGTCTGTACGATACGTACCGGGAAATAACCCAAGGTCGGAGCCAGCCACACGTCGATCTTGCGACGGTCGCCAGCATGGCGCGGCAGGCGCGTGAAATGCAAAGCGTTGATAAAGCCGTTGCCGGTGTTGAGCAACTCGGTGCCGATCGTCTCGACCGGCCATTCTTCGCCGCTGTCGTTATCGACCACAAAAAACACCCGTGTCACGCCGGGCGTGTAGCGCGCCGGATTGCCGCGCACCAGGCTCGCCAACTGAAACACCATGCTGAAGCGATCTTGAGTGCCGGGGCGCAACGCGACGCGATTAGGCGTGCGGGTGAAACTCACCTCGTTGCTGCTCCGCTCAAACGTTGTTTCGTCGCGCGGGCGTGAGCCGCGTTGTTCCGTATATCGCTCGGGGGCTAATCCGTACGCGTCTACATGCCCGTGGCTCATGTAGGTAAACCGGCCGACGAAGGGCACCGGCACAGAGATCACGACATCGTAATTCTGGCCGTCGGTGAGCCAACTGATAGTGCCCGGCATATTGCGCGTGCCGTTGAAGAAAGTGTCATAGCGCAGATCGGCTGCAGGCGGGAGCGAAAACTGCTCGCCATTGGGCGCGGCGGCGGAAGCGGGTGCGGCATTGCCGGCACGCGCGGTGGCGGAGGATGCTGGACCGCTTGTTGCGCTGGAAGCATAGTCAGCACTCGCGGCACTTGCAGCGTCGGAAACGCTAGCCGCAAGCGATTGCGCTGCACTGGCCGCAGCGGCACTAGACGCTGCCGCGAGCGCAGCCCGCACGCGCGTATCGGTTTCGACCGCCTTCAGACTCGGCCCCTCTTGCGGCGCGGTTGCCGCCTTGGGCCGGGGTGCCGGTGCCGGCGCGCGTGCCGTCGGCTTGGGCGGCGCGCGCCGGATCGGTTGAGCGCTCAGCAGCGCCACTTCGACCGGTGGCGGCGCGCTTTCCGGCTCCGGCTGTCGAGCGATCTGCTGCCCGAGCCAATAGCGAGCAACCAGATGAACGCCCACAACCAACAAAAAGAGGACGACCCAAGCCAGACCGCGTCGCCAGCGCGGGCCGTGCCCCGCTTCAGCGAGAGGCCGGCCCAGCGGCGCAATACGGCGTGCGGGTGCGCTCACGCCTCGCGGTCCTGCGGGCTGTAGCCCAGTTCATAGGAGAGCCCGGTGGCGCACGCGCGCAGAGCGCGATCGACCTCGCCTCCCCAGGCGATGTCGAAGATCCCCTCGTGACCCAGTGCGATCAGGCACAACGCCAGATCGCCGACCGAATCGAATACCGGCATCGCGAACGCGTGGATGGTCGGCAGCAGCATCCCTTCGACTCGCGCGGCCTGATGCGTGCGCACCTCCGCCAAGCTCGCTTCGAGCGCTTCCGCGGTCTGCGGCAAATCGCTGCGATGCTGTTTGCGCGCATCTCGCAATGCTTCGTCCAGCATCGCGCCCGTCTTGCTGCGCGGCAGATAGGCGCTGAAAATCAGTCCGGTGGCCGAACTCAACAAGGGCATGACATCGCCGAGCTTGAGCGATGCCTTGGCCGGATGACTCGATTCCATCCAGTGCACCACCGTTGGCCCTTGATTGCCCCATACCGCAATGCCGACCGTCTGATCGATCTGGTCGCGCAACTGTGTCAATGCAATGCGCGCGAGCTTCACGCCATCCACGCGGGCCAGTCGCGCGAGGCCCATTTGCAGAGCAAATCCGCCAAGCTCATAGCGCCCTGTCACGGGATCCTGCGCCACGACGCCCAAGCGCAGGAAACTCACCAAATAACGGTGCGCTTTGGCGGCATTCATGCCCGCGGCCAGCGCCAGGTCGCGCAGCATCATGGCGCGTCGTTCGGCGGTCAGCACTTCGAGCAGACGAAAGCCCACTTCGATCGATTGAATCCCGGAACGCATTTTCTCTTCGGCGCCCAGGCTTTCCGACAGGTCGGCATCCCCTTCGGCGCCATCGGAGGCGGTGGCCGGCGAGGGGGCGCTTGACCGACCGGCTGAGGGCGTGCCTGAGGGGCGAGCTAAGGGATCGCCCGAGGGATCGCTTAGGCGCGCGCCTGAAGGGGCAACTGAAGGAGCACCTGCGCCGCGCGCGGGTATCGTCGGAGAAGTCATGGATGATTCACGTAAAACCGCATGGCAAGTGTAAGTCGGAGCAAAAACAGCGTGTATAAAGGCAGACTGTAATCGATGCGTTCGGTTCATCGGCTCATTCACCGGCTCATTTACCCGCCCAAGCATGGTCCGCAAGCGGCGCCCCGGGAAGATTCCGCATGCCCCGCCACGCGGCGCTTCGCTAAAATCGGGCCGGTGAAGCGAGTATCCGGTTTTTGAAACTATGTTCACCACTTAGCCATTTTAACTGCCATGAAACTAGCTACGTTAAAAGATGGATCGCGCGACGGTCAATTGATCGTCGTTTCGCGCGATTTGCGCACCGCGGTCATCGCCGACGGTGTCGCCCCCACCCTGCAAAAGGTGCTCGACGACTGGGCTTTCTACGCTCCCCAACTCGAATCGCTCTACGACGGGCTCAATCAGGGCCGGGCCCGTTACCCGTTCAATTTTGTACCGGCCGATTGCATGGCGCCGTTGCCGCGCGCGTTCCAGTGGGCCGACGGCTCGGCTTATGTGAACCATGTCGAACTGGTGCGGCGTGCCCGCGGGGCTGAAATGCCGCCCGAATTCTGGACCGATCCGCTGATGTACCAGGGCGGTAGCGACGACTTGGCGGGCGCGCACGACGACATCGTTTGCCCATCCGAGGCGTTCGGCATCGATTTCGAGGCGGAAGTGGCCGTGATCACCACCGATGTGCCGCTCGGTGCGAGCGCCGCCGACGCGCTGCACGGCGTGCGTCTACTGATGCTGGTCAACGACGTGTCGCTGCGCAACCTGATCCCGGCCGAATTGGCCAAAGGCTTCGGCTTTTTCCAAAGCAAGCCGGCCACCGCGTTTTCGCCGGTGGCCGTGACCCCCGACGAGTTAGGCGCCGATTGGCGCGACGGGCGCGTGCATCGGCCGATGACGGTGCATTGGAACGGCAAGAAAGTTGGGCAGCCCGATTGTGGCACCGACATGGTGTTCCACTTCGGCCAACTGATCGCGCACGTTGCGCGCACTCGCAACGTGCGGGCGGGTTCCATCGTCGGCTCGGGCACTATCTCCAACGTCGATCGTAGCCGCGGTTACTGCTGCATCGCCGAAAAGCGGATGTTGGAAACCATCGAGCACGGCGCGCCGCAAACCGAATTCATGCGTTATGGCGACCGAGTGCGCATTGAGATGTTCGATGGCGCGGGCAAATCGATCTTCGGCGCGATCGAACAGGCGGTCTCGCCCACAACGGACGAATAGCCGGCGGGTTGTGAACGGGTTGCGGATGAGTCGCGCAGGAGTTGTGCACGGGTTGGGCACGGAATGCCCGGGTAGCCGGCGATAGCCGACGCATACCCCGGCTCGGTCCGCATGCTGGTTTAGCCGGATGCGGCGGGGCTACGGCTGTCGTTACACTACGGTGTTGTTTGTCTCGGTGCGGCGCCCCGCTGGCGCGGCCGCACGGCAAACCAAAAAAAACGAAAACAATAATGGACGAGGAGAACCACCCCATGCGTAGATTTTTCACTCGCAGCCTGATCGCGGCTGTCGCCACCGCCGCGGTTGCGGCTAGCGGCGCCGCCAGCGCCCAGGTCAAGATCGGCCTGGTGTTGTCGCTGACGGGGCCGGCCGCTTCGCTGGGCATCCCGGCGCGCGATACCGTAGCGCTGTTGCCGCGCGAAATCGGCGGCAAGCAGGTGCAATACATCGTACTGGACGACGCGTCCGATACGACGCAGGCCGTGCAGGACACCAAGAAACTGATCTCCGAACAGAATGTGGACGCCATCATCGGCTCCTCGATCACGCCCAATTCGCTGGCGATGATAGACGTGGTTGCGCAAGGGCAGACGCCCATGATCTCGCTGGCGTCCTCGGCACGCATCATCGAACCGGTCGATGCCAAGCGGGCCTGGGTGTTCAAGACACCGCAAACCGACGCCATGATGGCCTCGGCGATCGCCGAACACGCCAGCAATCACAATGTCAAAACGCTGGCCTACATCGGTCAGGCCGATGCATTGGGCGAAGCGTTCTATGTCGAAGTCGCCAAGTTTGCGCAGCTCCACCACATCCAGGTGGTCGCCAGCGAACGTTTTAACCGCACCGACACCAGCGTCACTGGGCAGATCCTGAAGATTCTTGCTGCGCACCCCGATGCGGTAGTAGTCGGCGCGGCCGGCACGCCGGCGGCATTACCGCCGACCACGCTGATCGAGCGCGGCTACAAGGGCTTGATTTATCACAACCACGGCGTAGGCAACCGAGATTTCCTGAGGGTGTGCGGCAAGGCCTGTAACGGCACCTTCCTGCCCACCAGCCCGGTGCTCGTGGCGGCTCAATTGCCCAACGATCACCCGGCCAAACGCGAAGCGCTGGCCTACATCAAACTGTACGAAGCCCAGCATGGCCCGGGCAGTGTCTCGGCGTTCGGTTCGTACACCTGGGACGCCGGTATGCTGCTGCAAAACGCGATTCCGCAGGCCTTGAAAACAGCCCAGCCCGGCACGCCGCAATTCCGCCAGGCTTTGCGCTCGGCGCTCGAACAGACGCATGGCCTAAAAGACACCAACGGCGTGGTTCAGATGAGTCCGACCGACCATCTGGGACTCGACCAGCAAGCCCGGGTGATGGTGGAGATTCGCGATGGGCAATGGGTGTATCAACCCTGAACCAGGGCTCCTGGCCCCGGCTCCCTGGCCCTGCTCCTGGCCCATGCGGCCCGCTTTAATCGAAGGCACGAGAAATGGATACGCTTGCCCACTACGCGCGTTATGAGTCGCTGACGCTGCGCCGCCATCCCGGCGGCGTACTCGAGATCATCATGAACGGTGCGGGCGCGAACCGCAGCGGCCTGGCCACGGCCGATCATCGCATGCACCGCGAGCTGGCCGAAATATGGCGCGACGTCGACACCGATCCCGAGACGCGCGTGGCGCTGATTCGCGGCGAAGGCAAAGGCTTTTCCGGCGGCGGCGATCTCGATCTGGTGCAGGAGATGGCGGACCATTTCGAGGTGCGCGCGCGGGTCTGGCGCGAGGCGCGCGATCTGGTCTACAACGTGATCAACTGCAGCAAGCCTATCGTCTCGGCGATGCATGGACCGGCTGTGGGCGCGGGCCTGGTGGCGGGCTTGCTCGCAGATGTGTCGATTGCATCCAAGACCGCGCGCATCATCGACGGCCATACGCGGCTCGGTGTGGCCGCCGGCGACCATGCAGCGATCGTCTGGCCGCTCTTGTGCGGAATGGCCAAGGCCAAGTATTACCTGTTGCTGTGCGAGCCGATCAGCGGCGAGGAAGCCGAGCGCATCGGGCTGGTGTCGCTGGCGGTCGACGACGATCAATTGATCGAGCGCGCGTTCGATGTGGCGAATCGGCTTGCACGCGGTTCGCAATCGGCGATCCGCTGGACCAAATACGCGTTGAACAATTGGTTGCGGCTCGCCGGTCCCACATTCGATGCGTCGTTGGCGCTTGAATTCATGGGGTTCGACGGGCCTGATGTGCGCGAGGGCATTCAATCGTTGCGCGAGCGACGGGCTCCGGATTTTTCGGGCGATCCACCGTTCTAAGGAGATGGCGAGCGTATTATCGCTAGTCATCCCGCTGCTTGATGGTTCCTCGCATTCCGCTGTTTGATGATTCACCGCATCCCGCTGCTTGACGATTCCTAGGAGACAAACATGAGCGACGCACCCGAGTCACAGTTTCCGTTCGGTTCTTTTTCGACCACAGGCGGCTTCGATATGCTGGAAAAGATGTGGCGCATGATGCAAGTGCCTGGCTTGGGCGGTACCCCAGGCGGGCCGTCGTCGATGATGTCGAGCATGATGGCGCCGATGACCAACATCGAGGATCTCGACAAGCGCATCACCGATATGCGGGCGGTGGAACAGTGGCTCAAGCTCAATCTGAGCATGCTGCAGTCGGCGATACAGGCGCTTGAAGTGCAGCGCGCCACGCTCGCCACGCTCAAGGCATTTGGCGCGTTCGCCAAAACCTCGATGGAACAGGCGGCGGCGCCCACGGTGACCAATCCATTTGGGCCGACAGCGGTTGACCCCCATCCGGCTGCGTCGGCAGAGTCAGCAGAACCGGCGGCGTCGGCCGAATCGGCAAATCCCTCATCCAACGACAATGCCGGGGCGGGTGCTGCCGCCGCCGCCGCGGGGCAGATCGATCCCACCGTGTGGTGGAATCTACTGCAAACGCAATTCAACCAGATCGCCGGGATGGCATTGGCCGCACAGCAGGGAGCGAACCCCGCTCACGCGACCGGCACCGCGCCGGCGGCCCAAGCTTCAACATCCAAGGACGCGGCCTCCAAAGCTCCGGCAAAAAAATCGACCGAGGCCGCCGCCAAGAAACCCGGCATCAAGAAAACCCATGCGTCGACCACGGCTCCCGACGTGCCCGGCGGCAAGCCGTCCGATTCCTAACATAGTCGCGACTGGCGTTATCGACGGGTGCGGCGACGGGTGCAGCGACATTAGCGCAGGTACGCACCACCGCGAACCCGTTCGAATATCCAGTCAGTAACGCGGTTGCGGGGGTTGCGCATGCGTGTGGCGATCGTGTTGATGGGGGGCGGTGCGCGCGCCGCGTATCAGGTCGGTGTGCTCAAAGGTATTGTCGAAATCGAACAGGCGCTGCACCCTGGCCGGCGCGTTTCGCCTTTTTCCATCGTGTGCGGCACCTCGGCGGGCGCCATCAATGCCACGTCGCTGGCGATGTACGCCGATGACTTTGCGCACGGCGTCGCGCACCTCGAAACCGTGTGGCACGATTTCCATGTCGACCAAGTGTACCGTTCCGATTGGTTAGGCGTGGTGGCCAGCGGAGCGCGTTGGATCTCGGCACTCACGTTCGGCTGGGCCGTGCGCCGCTCGCCGCGCGCGCTGCTCGACAACAGTCCGCTTGCTTCGCTGCTGCGTCACCGCCTCGATTTCGGCAGGCTCGAGCGGATGCTGGAGCTGCGTCATCTGCATGCGCTGGCGGTGACTGCGCTTAGTTATTCGTCCGGGCGACATGTGACCTTTTACCAAAGCGCCGAGCCGATCGAGGCGTGGCGGCGCGCACAGCGCTCGGCCCGACTGGTCGAGTTATCGCCCGAGCATCTGCTGGCCTCCAGCGCCATCCCCCTGGCGTTTCCGGCGGTGCCGCTGGAAATCGACGGCCGCATCGAATATTTTGGCGACGGCGCGATCCGGCAGATTGCACCGTTAAGCCCGGCGATACACTTCGGCGCCTCGAAGATTCTGGTGGTCGGCGCGGCTGCAGCGCAGCCTGAAGTACCGATCGACCATGAGCGCGTTCAGGATTACCCGTCGCTTGCCCAAATTGGGCAGCAAGTGCTGGCCAGCGTTTTTCTCGATTCGCTGGGCGGCGATATCGAGCGCATCGAACACGTCAATCAGATCGTGCGGCAGCTGCCGCATGGCGTGCCAGCCGAGAGCGGCTGGCGTGAGATGGATGTGCTGGCGATTGCGCCGAGCGAGCGCATCGAACTGATCGCCGCGCGCCATTTGCATAAATTGCCCGTGACGATACGCGGCCTGTTCGGCGCGGTCGGCGCCGACCGTGCACGAGGTGCGGCGTTTGCAAGTTACTTGCTGTTCGAGGCCGCGTACACACGTGAACTGATCGAACTCGGCTATCGCGATGCGCAGGCCAACTCGCATAAGTTAAGCACATTCCTCAGCGATGCATGAGCGACGAGTGGGCAACGGATGGTCAGCGGATAGGCAGGGGATAGGCAGCGGATAGGCAACGAGTGAGCGACTGCCTGAGCACCGTCAAGGCGCGGCACCCGCCAGCAGGGACGTCCGAAGTTTCGGCGCCGGCGTATCCGGAGCCAGCCATACCGCGAAAAACGCGTGAGCAAAATCGTTCCCGGCTATCGTACCGAGCAGCTTTTCGTTCAGATAAAACGAAGTGCCTTTGCCCGGGACAAACAAGCCGATCAGATGATCGCCTTCTTTCACATCAGGAAAGAGGCTCGCCATTTTCTTTTCCCACTCGGCCGATTGCTGCTTGGTCGCGATGCCCATCCGGTCCATCTCTTGCTGGCCCTTTGCGGCAATTTTCACGCCGCTGAACGCGTGGGCGTAATCCAGATCCAGTGCGAACGGCTCGGTCGTCATCCGATCCGGCGAGAACCCCGCTTGACTGACGTAAAAGCGCGCGTCGTACACGTGAAAGCCGAACCACGTCAGCGGCCCGACACCGGCCAAGCGTGCATCCGGAATCACCTGCTTGACGGTGTCGAGCGCGTCGAACGCGTGCGCCGTAGTGCTGAACCATCCGAGCAGGGCGAGCGTCGCGCCCACACCGGCAAACAGGCGCAACACGCGGTTTGCCAGCGGTAAGCCGCGTGCGGGGTGAGGCGGACGAATCATCGATATTCCCTGTACGGTAGGCGTCTGTGCAGCCTCAGGCGTGCTCCAGCGTGAACTGGATCACGTCGGTATTCGCCTCGGCGAAGGATGCCTCGCAATAACAAAGATAAAAATCCCAGGGGTGGATAAAGCGTCATCGAAGCCCTGGGCTCATACGTCGGGCAGGCGCACACGAAACGCATCGCGCCATTCGCGCAAAGTGCGTGCGTAGTCCTGACCGAAGGCAAACCGTTCGACCATGCGCAGTCCGGCATGTTCCGCTTCGGCGCAAAACGCCGCCAGCGAAGGCCGCATGCCGCCCGGGAACGTCAACATCTGAGCGATCGATCGGGCAAAACCCATGTTATCTGTGGATGCTTTTGTGCAGCGGCCGGAAGCCGCAGGGGAACCGGCAGCTACGCGATTTGTTCTAAATCAATACGCCGCCCGGCGCGCCGGGCTACATTTAGTCGCTCGGGATTGCGAGCAGCAGCGGGCTGCTAATCGACCCAAACCGACTAATTCGGCGCAAACCCCCGATTGACGGACGTAGGGGGGAGGATTACGGTGTATGCAGACCACTGAAAAGGCGATGTCGCGTGCGCGTCGACTGCAATAGAACCACCACCTGCGCATGTTATGATTGAAAGGTTTGCCCGGGGGTGAAACGCCCACTAGTCAGGTCGGTCCGAATTGCCGGTTCCGCCTGGGTCGAACCGGGTCGCAGCAGGCTAGGCCGAATTGCCTCACGGCATCCGGTTCCACCCCGCCGACGTATAAGTAATCACGGGCGCGAATACTTGAATTGCACCGAATTGCATTCATCATGCGCTTAACCACGCACCATTGCAGCGTTAGCTGACGCCTATCGTCGTCGTCGTCGTCGCTCGTGAATGATGTTATGCAGAACAGGGGTCATGAAAATGAACACCATGCTTTATCCAGAACTATATAAATCGTTGGAATCGGTGCGTTGGGATATGGAAAAAGATATCCCTTGGGACAAGTTCGAAGCGTCATTGTTGTCGGACGAGCAGGCCAAAACGATCAAAATGAACGCGATCACCGAATGGTCCGCGTTGCCTGCAACCGAAATGTTTCTGCGCGATAACCATCACGACAGCGATTTTTCGGCTTTTATGAGCGTCTGGTTTTTTGAAGAGCAGAAGCATTCGCTGGTGCTGATGGAATATCTGCGGCGCTTTCGCCCCGAGCTGGTGCCCACCGAAGCCGAACTGCAGGCGGTGCGCTTCCCGTTCGACCCGGCTCCGCCGCTCGAAACGCTGACATTGCATTTTTGCGGCGAAATCCGCCTGAATCACTGGTATCGCCGTGCAGCGGAATGGCATACGGAACCGGTGATCAAGCACATCTACGAAACCATTTCGCGCGACGAAGCGCGTCATGGCGGTGCGTACTTGCGCTATATGAAGAAAGCGTTGACCCAATTCGGCGACAGCGCTCGCGCAGCGTTTGCAAAGATCGGCGTACTGATGGCTTCGGCGCGCCGCACCGAAAAGCCGCTGCACCCGACCAATCTGCACGTGAATCGCGACTTGTTCCCGCTCGATACGATCCAGTCGCGCTTGCCCGATCCGGAATGGCTCGAACATTGGCTCGACGTGCAAATCTGCTTCGACGATACCTGGGAGAAGAAGGTCGTCGAGCGCATTCTTCACAATATGTCCTTGCTGTTCGAGCGCACGTTCAATACCGCTCAGGAGCTCAACCGCTACCGCAAGGAAGTGGTTGCACGACTGCAAGCGAAGGCTGAAATCCAGCCCGAACAGGCT
>Ga0302220_10001873_pt1 | contig 15921 bp, 15 predicted proteins | sample II_Palsa_E1_3_FD_194572 | JGI IMG/M metagenome (GOLD analysis project Ga0302220, IMG submission 194572) | Peat permafrost microbial communities from Stordalen Mire near Abisko, Sweden - II_Palsa_E1_3 | ecosystem: Environmental > Terrestrial > Soil > Palsa > Peat permafrost | place: Sweden...
GCGCCCCCCGCGCCGGGGAACCTGAACATCTGGCAAGACCCGTTCGTCTGCCTGCGCTTGCCGAAGATATTCAACCTGCGCATGGACCCGTACGAGCGAGCGGACATCACGTCGGATCAGTACAACGATTGGCTGGCCAAGAACGTGTATCTGACTGGCATCGCGACGCTGAAGGCATCGACCTTCCTTCAGACCTTCGTCGCTTATCCGCCTAGCCAGAGACCGGCGAGCTTCAGCGTCGATGCAGTCCGGCGGCAAGTGGACAAGAAGATCGACGAGTCGTTCAAGAAGCGCGGGCAAGAGTAAACCGTCCCCATGCCGCGTCCGCCGGTTTCGCAGCCGGAGGACGCGGCTTCATTTCTGATGAACCCATGACCCAGACGCTCGCCACTCGTGCCAAAGCGACGCATCGCGAAAAACGCGGGCGTATGCAACGTGAGACCCGGACGCATGAGGTCACGCAACCGGCCGTGCCTGATGCCCCGGGTTTGCACGCCGCATGGCCGGCATTGCTTCTGCTGGCGTCAGGGGCTGCGTCGCTGATCTATCAGGTCCTGTGGATCAAGCAACTTACGCTCGTGGTCGGCGCCGAGGTACTGGCGGTGACCACAGGCGTCAGCGGCTTTTTTGCGGGTCTCGCGTTGGGCGGTTGGGTGTTCGGCCGGCTCGCCGATCGCCAGCAACATCCGCTGCGTGTCTATGCAAGCCTGGAAATCGGCGTGTTGATATTGGCCGTTGGTGCAACGCTCGGTCTCTCTCACGCAGCCTTGCCGTTCGCGGCGCTGCAAGATCATGTCGGCGCGCTGGCCTGGATACTCCCGTTTTCACTCGTCGGCATTCCCGCCGTCCTGATGGGCGGTACGCTGCCGGTCCTGATGCGGGCGGTAGCGCCGTTAGCCATGCATATCGGCCGCACCGGCGGTCGTCTGTATGCGGCGAATACCGCTGGTGCGATCGCCGGAACGCTAGTCGTCCCGTTCGTCCTGATTCCCTCGCTCGGTGTGTTGGGCAGTGCCCTCGCCGCCGCCGCGCTGAATGCTGCTGCGGCGTTGACCGCGTTGATTCTTAACCGCCGCGTGCACGCGCCTGTTGTAGTCACGGGCACGCCACCTTCAGCGGTTCAGGCTACTCCCCACGCCCGGCTCGCCCTCGTGCTGTATGCGCTAGCCGGTGGCATCGCACTGGGCTACGAGGTCGTGTGGTCACAAGCGATCGTCCAGTTCATCAGCACCAGAAGCTTCGCCTTCTCGATCGTGCTGGCCACCTACTTGTGCGGTCTCGTGCTTGGCAGCGCGATGGTGTCACGTCATGTCGACCGCGCACGTGATCCGTGGGGAGCGTTCGCGCTCCTGATCGCAGCGGCCGGACTCGTTGCGCTGCTCGAGATTGCTTTCCTCGGCGAATGGTTGTTGCAAGGACAGGCACAGGTAGCCAGCGCGGTCTTCGCTGCAACGGGAAGCATGTTCGCCGCCATGTGCGCGCGCTTCGCGCTCGCGGGTCTCTGCATCGTCTTCGTGCCAACCCTGTTGCTGGGTGCTGCGTTCCCCTTCGCAATCCGTCTTGGTGTGAACAGCAGCCACGTAGGACGCGATGTCGGCATCGTTATCGCGATGAACACAGCGGGCGGCATAGCGGGCACCATGCTCGCCGGCTTCGTCCTGGTACCGAAGCTAGGCATCGTCCATGCGCTCGCGGCACTGGCCCTTGCGGCGAGCGTGATTGGATTAATCGCGGTCTTTCGCGGTTCTGGCTCCCGTTTGTTCGCACGCGGAAGCGTGCTTGCCCTCGCCGTATGTGCGCTATGCGCTGCAGTCTTCACGCCTTCCGACCGGCTCGCCACGATGCTCACCAAAGCGCGTGGCGGCGACCTGACCTTCTATGCGGAAAGCGAAGGGGGAACCGTTGCGGTCGTCGCGCAAAGGTCCGGCGAGAATCGCTTTAAACGCCTGTACATTCAGGGCGTATCCAATTCCGGCGACGCCATGACGTCGCTGCGTTACATGCGCTTGCAAGCCATGCTGCCGCTGATCATTCACCGCGGCACGTCGCGCTCGGCGCTGGTGATTGGCTTGGGAACGGGCATCACGGGCGGCGCGTTGTTGCCTTATCCCGGCCTCGAACACCGCGTTGTTGCCGAACTGCTTCCCGCTGTGGTGCGCGCAGTGCCGCAATTCAAGGGTAACTATGGCGTGAGCACAGACCCGCGCATGGAGATCCGGCTGCACGACGGGCGGCGCGAACTACTGCGCAACCCGCAGCACTACGACTTGATCACGCTGGAACCGCCGCCGCCATCGGCCGCGGGTGTCGTCAACTTGTACTCGTCGGATTTTTATCGGTTGGCGGCGTCGCGCCTGCAACCGGCTGGGCTCGTCGCACAATGGTTGCCCCTGCCAACACAAAATGAAGAGGACACGCGTGCGTTGATCAAGAGCTTCGTACAAGTGTTTCCCTACGCCACGATGTGGACCACCGAGCTGCACGAGATGATGCTCGTAGGTTCAATGGAGCCGATCGAACTGGATGTGCCGCGTATCCGCGAACGCTTCGCGCAGCCGGGCGTTGCCGCGGCGCTGCGCGAGGTGGGTATTGCATCCCCCGCCGCGCTGCTTGCCACATGGATAACGGATCGCGCCGGCCTCGAGTACTACGCCGCCGATGCGCAACCTGTGACCGACAACCGGCCGGGCATTGAATACGCTGCGTGGGTACGCAGCGCCGACTTCCCCAAGGTATTGACGCAGTTGCTGGCCTTGCGCAGCGAGCCCCCGCTACAGGACGCGGATAACGCGTTCCTGGAATCCATGCAGACCGAACGCGGCACATTGCAGGCCTTCTACGATGCGGGGCTGGCGGCTTATCGCGGAGATCGCGACGCGTGGCAGGAAAATATACGCCGGGTCATGCGCGACGACGAAAGCAATCCGTACTACCGGTGGTTTGTCGGTGCAGGCGGTTAGCGTGTCCGCGAGGGATACCGCAAGGGAGCAGAGCTTGATCGCCCGGTTCCGCGTGAGTCTGGCGGCGAGTCCTGTGTGCGGGTTTCAGATGCGTAGACGAACGCCCGCGCGGAAGTGTCAGCCGGGCCGGCGCACGAGCTCCCGGCCGGCCGCAGGAACTACTGTGCGAGCCCGTTCACGTTCGGGGTCGTCAGGACTCCAGTCACGTGCCCCGACGCTCCAATGCAACATGCTCGGTGATGTGAACGCGGGTGATGTGACCGGCTTCCTCTCGAATGAATCCAACGAATTGAGTGACTGGCGGTCATGCGCACTCCCGGTCACGCTCCTGATGGCGTGCACGCAAAGCATGCAAATGGACTTTCGCACGCTCGGCCGCAACCAGTTCGCGCTTGCCTTTCAAGGTGGCGCTTTTGAACCGGGGGTCGCCCATCGCAGCGACGTACTTGTCCCAACGATGCTTCTGATAGCGACGGAAAAAATCCGGCCCGGGCAAGCCGTTGTCGCATGCAAGCAGCACACCGTAATCAATATCGGGCCCATCGTTGAGTTCTCGCAGAGCGGCATCGAGCACCTCGTACCGGCGGGTCAACGGAACCGTGCGCTCAAACAGGACATGGAAACGTTTGTACGGCAACACCGTACTTTGCAGCGCGGCCCGTTCAAGCGCTCGGATGACAAGGGGCAGCGGATTCGGGTCCATACGAGTCTCCGGTTAAACAACATTCATCGTCACGCACTACCGGCTTGAACGAAAATGGCGTTCCGCTCGGCCCGTGCGATTGAAGTAAAAAAATTTACGCGTGTCTCCTGGTCCACGACCGCGCCATCTTGTTTCAACCCGGTTTTCCAGTGGAGAAGTTCAACGCCTGTCAGGGCAATCGGGCCGAACCGCATGCGTTGCATCGAAGAACGAACCGTGGAGAGCATCGCAGTACGGACGATCGGAAATGACCTTTCCCGTTCTCCAAATACCTGATTCGAAAGAGGCAAGCCCAACCGGCGTTCGGTACTGATCAAACCGGCTGGGCCATCAACGCACATCATCTCGGCGCCGTAACAACGATGTATTGCACCTGAGTTCCAACGTATTGCGGCTGATACCAGTTCGGCCCGCAATGCTGGTAAGCAATGCCGTTCACCACGATGCTCGAGCAGCTCGGCGGCAACGCTGCAACCGTTGCGCCAACCACCACCGCCGTCGTTACGCCGACCGCTACGCCCACTGCCACCGGGTTTGCATACCAACCGTCGTGATAGTGATCATCGTCGTGGTGATGATCATCGTCGTGATGGCCGTCGTCGTGATGGTCATCGTCATGGTGGTCGTCGCCACCGCCGCCGTTGTGACTGCCTCCGCCGTTGTGATCGCCGCCACCATTGCTGCCACCACCGTTGCTGCCACCGCCGTTGTGATCGCCGCCTCCGTTGCTGCCGCCACCGTTGCCGCCGCCGTTGTGATTACCACCACCGTTGCTGCCACCACCGCTGTGACCGCCGCCACCATTGCTGCCGCCACCGCTGTGACCGCCGCCATTGTTGCCTCCGCCTCCGTTACTGCTATGGCCCACGCCGCCGCCCGGATGCGCGCCCATCTGTTGGCCACCGCCCGGACCACCGGGGTGAAAGCCACCTCCGCCACCCGCTCCGCCGCCGTGAAAACCGCCTCCTGGCGGCGCGTGAATACTCGTGCGCGCGCCGCCGCGGAAACCAAACGCGTGAACGCTCAACGACGTCGCAAGAAAGACACCGGCAATACCGGCAGCCGCAAGTTGTTTTGTGCGTGACATCATTCGCTCTCCTCATACGGCGTATGGGTAGCAGGCTTCAGCTCGATCGCTTTCGCATTCGCCGCAGGCCGGAAAGTAAAGGTCGACGCGGGAAACTCGGGATTGAGTTTCCAGTGATAGGTCACGACGTGTCGTGGACGTGCGTCCTGGGTTGTATCGACAATCTCCATGCGGCACGGCAACTGACGTGCTCCGCTCTGGATCCAGAGCTCCCAGTCGGCGCCCTGCTGCTGATACGCGTAGTGATTGCACCAGCGCGTATCCACGCGCTCCAGTCCGATGAAAAGCGCCGACGTCAACGTAGCGTCATCGACCTTGCCGTTGCCCCAGTAAAACAAATCCGCAAGCGGGGTATCAATGTTGTAGACGGTCGATAACTCGCGAACCAGCAGGTCAATCGTGGCCGGCGCCGGGTTCTTCGAGTAGTAGCCCTCGGACGTATTGAAGATGGTGAATGTCCTGCCGTCGTAGATCAGCCCCTTCGAACCACGGTTTCCCGTGATGTCCGCGCGCATGCGATTCGGCCGCTCCACCTTCAGATCCGTTTCATGAAGAAACGAGACGGTCTGTCCGCTGTCGAGAACGGCATCGGTAGCAGATGTCGTGGTCACATCGAGACGGCTTAGTGAGCGCAGATAGCGTCCCATGGACGACAACGCATCGATAGCCTGCTGCTGGCGCTCGGGCTGCGCGGCGACCGCTGACGCGGTTACCGGTGCGGCCGCCGCAGCGCTCGCGGGGTCGGGGCTTGTCTGCGCGAATGCGTTGACCGCGCTGATGCCCAACGCGATAAGCACGCCGCGTATTGGTCGGTGATAGTGTCTTGGCACGTCGCCCCCTTTATTGGAAAGTGGCGCTGATTGAAAGTTCGACCGCATTTCCCTTCGGGCGGTTACGCACTGCAAATTCATTGACCCATCGCAACGATGCCGACACAGGTGTGCTGCTCAGCTTCCCTGACCACGTCGCCGTTGGACCGATCCCCAAGGAATGACCACTGGTGCCACCTGTCAGGTTGGCGATACCGCCGGTGTCGTCGCCGAGCTGCTGAATCCAGCCACCGACCACACCCACACCCCATCCTCCCGTGAAGCGCTTCAGCGCAAGCAGGTCGAGCACGCTGATCGGGGCGTTGTGGTAGTGCGTCTGGTCGTTAGCCGTATAGAACTCGACACCGTAGTTCGCTGACAGCTCGACGTTATGTTCAGGCAGGAGCTTCGTGTACGCGACCGTCGGAATGAACGTCCACGTGTTCTGTCCGGCGTTGGCAAGACGGCTGGTACTGTAAGCGCCGGTGGGTGCATACATCTGGACGCTCAACGCAATATGGTCGGTCTTGGTCAGGTGATATCCAGCCACGACCGGCGTGAAGAAAATATCCGCGAATTGCGTGGCCTTATCGTTTGGCAGCCGGCCATTGAACGACGACACCGAGGTGTATTGAAAGGGCACGCCGAACGACGACGCAAAGTTCCATCCCCCGGCTGTGATGCCCCACGTCTTGACCGCGTTAAGGATGGTGTATGAGACGTGGAAATTGAGACCAGCAGTAACCGTCCCCGCGATTGGGATTGATTTACTTTTCCCGAACGATCCTTCGTAATAGATGGTCGAGACGGAAAAGATCCAGTCCGACGTGGGCGGCACGATGCCGGCATAAGGCATGACCTGCATGCCGGTTACCGGTCGCCCGATACCGCCTTCAGTCGCGCGGGCGACAGTGGGAAAACCGAGCACAACAGTGGCGAACGCGACCGCCGTCAGCTCCCGGTGCACGCTTTTACGCGCACCGGCCCGCTTGTTGTACGTGTGCATGCTGGCTCCTTCACTAAGTAGTTGTCGCGGTCAATTACTGGACGGTGTATCCGCGCCCCTGCATGCATGCGCCGTAGGCACGCCAGTAGGTGTTCATCTCAGCTTGCTGGTTAGCTTGTGCGTTCTGCGCCTGGGCGGCATGTTGCCGACGGCTACGTGCGCCGCCTACTACTGCCCCGGCGGTCGCACCAACGGCCGCGCCGTGTCCCGGGTCGTTGTGGTTCACGTCGCCAATGAGCGCACCGGCCGCTGCGCCGCGAGCCGCCCCGCCCACTCGCGCGCCCGTGGGTCCCTGCGGCGGCGGCGGAGTGCCAGCAACGACCGCGGGATCGATGCCCGTGTTTTGCCTGGCCCAGGCGTAGCACGCGCCGTCGTCCTGCGATTGCTTGCCGGGGCTTTGTCCATGCGCCGGATACACGGCGGGCTTGGCTGCAAACGCAGCGCTGCCTGTCACGGCAAGCACTGCTGTCAAGAAAATTCCTTTCATGCCAACCTCAATATCGATTAGTAAAATTTACCTTCCAACGAATCTTTATCGATTCGATGTCAACCCTCACCGGCTTTCTTCGGCTTCACGAGTTGCCACGTTCCATCCAGCACCGCGGCGTTCGGTCCGTAAATACGCATGATCAGCGTGTAGGCACTCGTCGGCGCCGGCAACCAGTTCGCTGCTTTTCCCTTGCCCGGCGATTCATGCTGGACATAAAGATCAAGCGAGCCATCGGCGCCATACTTCAGATGTTTCGTGCGGTCGCCGATCGAATAGCGATCGATCGGATTCGCGACAAGATGGCGTCCCGGAAGGTCGTACAGCGTCATCGACCAGAAGAACTTGGCGGGTGGCAGGTCTTTCTTGTCGAAGTGCAAGACATACGGCTGCGTCCCCACGAGTTGCTTGTTGTCCGCATCGACGTGATACCCGACATACACCGCTTCTTCCTTCGTATTGCCGTAGATGCCCATTGCTGCCGCAACTGCACGCGTCATGTAGTCGTTCTTCAAGTCGTCGCGCGAACCGAAGAGACCGAAGGAACCGGTTGTCGATTTCACGGTAGCGGCCAGCGCCTGCTTGCCGCCGGTCACACCGCGTTCCAATGCTTCACGGGTAGCCGGATCAAGCTTGTTAGGGTCGAATGGCTCGCCTGGCGCAATCCCGATCCTGGCAAAACGCTGCATCAGTTCCGTCTCGGACGGATTGGGGGGCTGCGCGAATTGCAATAGAAAGTTCAGATAGCCGATGAAGTCGATCGATGTCGCCCTGGCCTCGTCCCACTTGGGAAAGGTCACGCTCGCGACAGCGGGCGGCGGCGTGGTGTGTTCGAAGCTGGAGAGCGGCGTCAGGCCGTACTGATCCTGTATGCGAACGACGTGTCCGACATCGGAGGGTCCATTCAGCGCCGTACGGCCGAGCGTCAGAATGAGATCGGTCTCCGACTTGAACACTTTGTCGATACCCGGTGGCGTCGGCCCGTTCCAGCGAGGGCCTGCCAGCAAGTAGTGGCCAACGCCATTGCCGGTCGCGCGAGAGCCGACGTAAGCAAAGTTGTAGGTGTACAGGTCGATCCACTGGAACACGTAGTAGCGGTCATCGGGAAGCTTCGGAACCGACAACACCCAGGGCTCACGGCGCAGATCCAGCCATGCCCACGAATATGGGGTGTCGTTGTTCGGTGTAACTATTTCCTTGTTTTCGGGCCCATACACTTGCGAATAGTGGCGAAATTTCCCGAACCCTCCAATGTACGCCTTCGAGTTCCTGTCCTGCGTCTGCTGGTAAAGCGTCTTGTAGTTGAACAGCATGGGATACGCATAGATGAAAGCTTCCCTGGCGATAGCCTCGGTTTCCTGGGGCGTCGCGCTGCCCGACTCCTGCTGCGCGTTTGCAGATGAAACACCCGTCAGCGCCAGCGCCAGCGCCAGCGCAATCATTAGCATTCCGAACTTGATGAGATATCCAGGTTTCATGGAAGCACCGTCCGTCATTTGCCGAAAGTCATGTTCAAACCGGCAAAAATGGTGAATTGCGGGACGCCTCGCCCCGAATGCGCGACCGAATATTGCGGCTCTATGTACGCGTTGTAGATGGTCGAACCGCTTTTCCATGCTTTGCCGCCACCCAGGCCGACGGGGATGTAATAGCTTCCTTGCTGCAGGTCGAACGTCCAGGTGCCGGTCGAGCGCACATACCACCCACCGGGCAAGTTAAAAATGCCAAAAGGCTGGGCGGTCAGCGACTGCACAGCCGGGCGGCTATCCTGCCCGGCGAACGAGTGTTGCCACTGGACCAACGCGCCCAGCAACCGTTCTTTGGTCGCGCTGACCGCGACTGCCGCAAGACCGGCTTGCCACTTACCCGTCCCCAGGCTCGGGTCGGTGGCGGTTGGCATGGTGATCAGCGGTCCGACGCCTATCTGGACGCCCTCTTGAGAGAGCAAGAAGATATCGAAAAGGTTGATATCGCCCAATCCCGTGTTGTATCCGCCGCTGGGATCCGGACGGGTGCTGATAGGCACGGTTGCGCGGAAAATCTGCGGCACGCCTATCAGCCCGTTAGGTCCGATTGGAATAGTCGGGCGCAACAAAAAATCGTTGGTATGCGAACTCGTGCCAAATACGCTGGGCGTGTAGTAGTTTTGAATATTGAATGAAGCAGCCAGATTCAGCGGATTATTGCTTTTATTAGCTTCATCCGCGGCGCTTTGCGCGAACGCCAGATTTGTCCAGGCCGCAATAATCAAGCCCAGTGACAATCTACGGACGAATAGCCGCCTATAGCCGCTCATGGATTTTCCCAACGTTTAATTTCACCGGGTGCAAATAGCCCTTCAGCGTTAATTGAATAACGCCTCTCAGGCACACGAGTGCAACCCTTCCTGGCATGCCAGAAAGAGGCTTTCCATGTTTCTATAAATCGGTTTTCCGCGATATACCAAAGCGGAAGGACGATGTGATTTAAGCGGGCTGCGTGGAACCAGAAATAGCCATACGTTAGTCCTCTCAGAGACATAACAGGGCACGTGTGTCCCGTGCGGATCTACTTGCGCAGTGCGAAAGCAGGATTACATTTGTTACGGATGCTAGCAAACGTTTTACCGTTTGCCAATATTATTTTGTAACTGACGAAGCTCTAATTCAATCCGCCAATACGTTTCATAAAAACGTTAGCAAACGTTCGTGAAGCTTCGTTGGTTGCCGCGCGTGATAGACAAAATTCAAGTAAATTTCAAGTAAGAAATTTTGCACAAAATGGGCCCCAAATCTAAAAAAAACAGATATTGGTAATGAACTTGACCTCTGAGAGGCTCCATTCCAACGGCTGACGCAACAGCGTAATTAACTGAATTAATAGTTATTCGCCTGACCGATTTCCCGGATATTCACATTCTTTTGAAAATTGAAACGGAGTACCGGAGCGTTTCAAAACGGAGATCTAGCCGCCTTGGCGAGCTGGAGTTTAAAAAACGAGCGGCGACGAACTGCCGTGCATTCCTGATGACACAAGGACGAGTGCACAGATGCTTTCCCAGCCCGAAAACCTTCCCAGCGTCGTACGCAGAATGACGGCGGGGCAGATGCTGCTCGACGGGGCGTCGGTAGATGACGTTGCCGACCAGCTTCATCTGTCCATGGCGACGGTGAAACGCTACAAGGCGCTGATTGACGCCGGCGGTCTGGACGCGTTGAAACAGTTGGGCGTGGGCGGACGTTCGTCCGTACTGGATCAGCGAGCCCTTGAGTGGATATCCGCGGCGCTTCACAGCTCGGCCAGGGAGCATGGCTTCGACAGCGAGGCGTGGACCAACGCGCGGCTACGGGCACTGATCGAGTCGAAATACGGCGTGCGTTACTCCCGCGTGTACATCTGGCAGATAGCGACCAACCTTGGGCTGGGCCACTTGCTGTCCAAGTCGCGCAGGTAACCACGCAGTTAGTCACGCAGTTAGTCACACAGGCAGCCATAGGCTTCATCACCCCCGGCGTTTCGCCGGTCATCCGCATCCATGAACATCGCAACGAACGAAAGGATTCCCTAATGACTCGCAAATACCCGTCGCGGATTTTCAGCATCAACACACTCAAGGCAGCACTAGTTGTTTCCGCCCTGTTTGCCGCTCCGGCGTTTTCACAGAATGCAGCCTCTGCCGCCGGTCCTGGCGGAGTGGGTGCCGCCGCCACCGCCGAAGTCCAGGCACGTGTGGTGGGCATCGACACTGCGTCGAATAGCGTCTCGTTGCAAGGAAAGGGCGGGCGAGTCGTCGATATCGCCGTGAATCCGGAAGTGGGCGACGTCGGCAAGCTGCAGATCGGCGATGTTGTCCATATCCGCTACGAGAACGCCGTCCTGATCCGCGCCACCAAGGTCGCGTCGAACGGTATTCGCGAGCGGGTCGACGAGACCGCGACCATCCCCGAATCCGGCGGGTCCACTGCGACCGCGCGTCGAGTGCAAGTGCTGGCAACGGTTCAGAAGGTCGACCATGCAAAGCGGACCATAACGATCCGCGGCCCGAATAAAACAGAAACGCTGCAGGCGGGGCCCGACGTTTCGCTAAAGGGAATAAAGATCGGCGACAGCGTACACGCCGAATTTATTGAAGCGACTGCCGTACTGGTGACACGCAACGGCGCTCCAATAAAGTAAGAAGTAAGCGGCCGGCTGGAGAGAAGTCGTGATGCGGACCGGCCGCTCACGCAAGACGATATGTGTCCGGTGTGTGACATGGGGAGCGTAGATGGCGGCTGAAAACAAGACAGCGTCTCGTATGGCAGCGGGCAAAGCGTGCCGCGAGCACATGGCACGTTCGGCGCACGCCCGGATCGGAACGATAGACCGCGATCCGATTGAACTGCTCGAGCAAAACAGCAAGGGGCGCGTAGAACGGCTGGTCCCGCTCAGATACGGGCGGATGATGGCGTCGCCTTTTACGTTCTTCAGGGGCAGCGCGATCCTGCAGGCTAACGACCTTGGCAAGATATCGAATACGGGCCTGGTGATGCCCATCTGCGGCGACGCGCATCTGATGAACTTCGGCGGATTCGCGACGCCGGAACGCCAGCTTGTGTTCGACCTGAACGATTTCGATGAAGTCGCGCTCGGCCCGTGGGAATGGGATATCAAACGGCTGGCCGCAAGCTTCATGGTGGCCGCACGGCACATGCGCTTAAGCCGCCTGACAGGCGAGAGTCTGATCGAATCCCTGGTGACGCAGTACCAGACACGCATGCAGGAATACGCGCGCTACAGCGCCCTGGAGCTTTGGTACGAGCGCATTACTTTCGACCGGATGCTCGAGACCGCCGTGACGCCGGAGCGCAGGCGCGCGTTGCGCAAAGGCATGGAAAAAGCCGCTAGCCGCACGCACGACAGCATGCTCGAGAAGGTGGCGGAGTTTAATGGCGAGACCGATGCCTGGACCCTTCGCGACATGCCGCCGGGCATGTTCCACGTGCACGGCACCAACACGCTATTCGACGCCGATGACGACTGGGTCAAACTGGGCAGCTGGCAGGCGTTGATCAAGGGGATGTTTCCGCAATATGTGAAAACGCTTAGCCACGACCGCCGGGCGCTTCTTAAACATTTCACGGCGCAGGACCTGGCATTCAAGGTCGTGGGCGTCGGCAGCGTGGGGACTCGCTGCCTGGTGCTGTTGATGACGGATGAACTGGGCAAACCGATGTTCCTGCAGATCAAGGAAGCACGGCCCTCCGTGATCGAACAGCATTTCGATGCCGAACGGCTCGACCATGCGGGCGAGCGTGTGGTGCGCGGCCAGCGGGTGATGCAGGCCGCCAGCGACATCTTCCTTGGCTGGGCGACCGGACCATCGGGACGCCATTTCTATTTCCGGCAACTGCGGGACATGAAGCTGTCGGCGAACATCGAATTATTCGATATCGACGTGCTGGAAGGTTACGCCCGGTTGTGCGGCTGGATACTCGCGCGCGCTCATGCAAAAGCGAGCGGCAAGGCTATCGAGATCAGCGCTTATCTGGGCCAGGGGACTCAATTCGCCGAAGCGCTGGTCGCCTATTCAAAGGACTATGCGGATCAGGTTGAACGCGATTTCGACCTGTTCACACAAGCCGTCCGAAGCGGCCGGATAGTCGCCCGGACGGACGAGGATATGGCCGCGGACTTTCATGTTTGAACGGGCCGGCCCAGTCCGGTGGCAACCCGAATTTTAAGGAAGCTTCATGCATATTGGATCATTCTCGTACAGCCGTCCCGGCTGGCTTCGGTTAGCAGTTTGCAGCGTATTCCTAAGTTATGCCGCGGGCTCCTACGCAGCCAATCTCGGCTTCCTGATGGACACGCCGATCAGTTATATGAAACAGCGCGATCTGCAGCAACTCAACCATGCCGCGCGAACGGCCCTGGACTCTAAGCAGGACGGCGAAGCGCTTGACTGGAACAACGACGGCACCGGAAATCCGGTTCACGTAGAGGGCACCATTACGCCGCTCAATACGCAAAAGGAGGGTGACCGGAGTTGCCGGACGCTTGCGATCGTCGCCAAGGCAAAAGGCCAGACGCAAAGCTGGGCGCCGACTGCTTGCAAGGACGGCGCCCCGGATAGCAAATGGCAATTGCTCAAACAGTAGAGACCGTGATGCGCCAGGAACCTTGGGTGCTTGGGCCAGATGCAAATTCACGCATAAGGTGAAACGCCAACGCGCACGGCGAATCGCGGCTACTGATCCGCACGCCTATTTTGCAGCAGTGATGACATCGATTTTTAAGAACTTTGACCTACACTGAATTCGTGTCGGAACGATCTCACTCCGGGCGCGATTGGATCGCGCAAAAAGCATGTAGTAGATGCACTGCACCACGCATGTCCATAAGCAAGCCGTCCGCATCAACCGCAGCGCATGCATGCCAGGCGCACGGGTGAGTCTTGCGGCAAAGGCCGGCCAGGCACATAACTCGAAGCAGAACCACAAACAGGATCGACTATAAAAAACGAAAGCTTTTCGTGAAGCGCAATTGTCAGTTAGCGCGGTCTGGCCACTTCGTATTGAAACCGTTACCAATCTTGGATGGCACATCATGCGATTACAACAACGTCTCGCTGCGGAAATGTTTGGCACGTTTTGGCTAGTACTTGGCGGTTGTGGCAGTGCAGTTCTCGCGGCCAAATTTCCCGGAACCGGAATTGGATTTGCAGGCGTCGCACTCGCGTTTGGATTAACCGTCCTGACCATGGCTTACGCACTGGGACATATATCGGGTTGCCACTTGAACCCGGCCGTCAGCGTGGGCCTCGCCGTTGCAGGACGCTTTCCTGTCCGCGACCTGGCGCCCTATATTGTTGCCCAGGTTGTCGGCGCGACCATTGGGGCGTTCGTGCTGTATCTGATTGCGTCCGGCGTGCCCGGATTCGACGCGGCTGCGAGTGGATTTGCATCGAATGGATATGGCGCGCGTTCACCCGGCGGTTATTCGATGACAGCCGCCCTGATCTGCGAAATCGTGATGACGTTTTTCTTCCTGATGGTCATTCTCGGTACAACCGACGGACGCGCCATCTCCGGTTTCGCGCCGCTAGCCATCGGGCTTTGCCTGACGCTGATTCACCTGATATCCATTCCGGTGACGAATACCTCGGTCAATCCCGCACGCTCGACCGGACCCGCGCTGTTCGCCGGTGGCGCTGCCTTGGGACAACTCTGGCTTTTCTGGGTCGCGCCCATCATCGGCGCATGCATTGCCGGCGCGTTATATCCGCGGCTCTTTCCCGAGAAGGTCATGGCGGTTGCCCCTGCCCCCCTGGCTATCGACGCACCTTGACGCGAGGCTGCTGGACGGGTTGATGGGGCCATCATGAGGCCATCACCGTGCCGATAGGGCCTGCGGAAACGGGATTCCCGGACAGCGGACGCTCACGACGCTCACGGCGCTCACGGCGCTCACGGCCTAGCCTGTCCTCGCCGAAAAAACAAATGGCCCGCCTAGGCGGGCCATTCGGTTCATGCAATCAAGCCGGGCTGTAACGAATTACAGCGGCTGGATGTTCGATGCTTGCAGACCCTTCGGGCCTTGCTTCGCTTCGTAGCTTACTTTCTGATTTTCCTGGAGTGTCTTGAAGCCTTCCGAGCGGATCTCAGAGAAATGCGCAAAGAGGTCATCGCCACCGCCGTCCGGCGTGATGAAGCCAAAACCCTTCGCATCATTAAACCACTTCACAATACCTGTTGCCATTTGCTGATTTTCCTAGAAGAGACGTAATTCCGTTTGGTAGCGCCACCGGCCGTCAATCGGCCAAGCGTTGCAGACTCCTTTTACCACGCGAAAATGACAGTCTGCAATTGGATTCTGCCCGATGTTTCCAAAACAAAGCTCCAAAAACCGTCACGTGCGCAGTCCGGAGATGCCTGGCGCCAACAATCCGGAAGGTCAGATAATAAATAAAACATTTGGTAAGACAAAGAAAAAAGTCTATTTTTAGCAATCATCGAGGGTCCTAAGAGCACCAATCAATGAAAAAAGTGCTGGATATCGGCATTTGCAGCGCCGTTTTGGTATCGGAGGCGCTGTCCGGAACCGCCAACGCAGCATGCAGCTCGACTGCGCCGACGACAGGAACGACTGTCGTTTGCACCGGCACCGGCATTCTCCCGGTCGCAGCAGTGGCCGGTTCGAGCGCGGTCACCATTGGAATTGACTCCACGGTCGCCGCCGCCCTGTCCCGCGCGAGCGCGCCGGTGGCGTTTAGCGTTGGGCGCGCGAGCACCCTCTCCAATAGCGGCGGCCTGACGTTCACGGGCGGCGGCGGGTCCGGAACCAACCGTGGCGCCGTCCTGCTCGGCACGGGCGATGCAAACCAGCTCACGAATGCGGCGACGGGCAAAATCACCACAACCGGCGCCTACAACGACGGGATGGCCGCCAACGGCAGCGGCAACACCCTGGTGAATAACGGCACCATCGCCACATCCGGGCCGAACGCCTACGGGATGACAGCGGCCTGGGGTCAGACAAATGTGGGGCAGTTAAACAACACCCTGGTCAACACCGGCTCCGTTGCAACCTCGGGAAGCAACGCCCGCGCGGCCTCAATCATCGGCGGCAGCGGGACGATCAACAACAGCGGGAATTTATCGACGTCAGGGGCGAGCAGCCCTACCGCCTACCTGCAAGGCAACAACGACTCGCTGGTCAACACCGGCACCATCACGGCGACCGGCGCGGACTCGGACGCCGTCTTCTCGAACACCGCTGGATCCAGCTTTACGGCGACTATTGAAAACCGTGCGGGCGGCCAGATTTTCAGTCAAAGCGGGGCGGCAGTCAGAACCCTGAACGGCGCCAGCACGGTCATCAATGCGGGCCTTTTGCAGTCGGGCGGCAG
>Ga0302220_10001874_pt1 | contig 15919 bp, 10 predicted proteins | sample II_Palsa_E1_3_FD_194572 | JGI IMG/M metagenome (GOLD analysis project Ga0302220, IMG submission 194572) | Peat permafrost microbial communities from Stordalen Mire near Abisko, Sweden - II_Palsa_E1_3 | ecosystem: Environmental > Terrestrial > Soil > Palsa > Peat permafrost | place: Sweden...
TCACGTATCGCAATTGCTCCAGCAGCGTTTCGCGTGCTCTGGAAGCGGCGATCGAAGGAGCGTCCGCGCGTGTCTGGGGACGTCATGAGGGGTGGAAGCCGTTTCTCAGGGTGATTAGCACGCCCGAATTGTGGGTCGCTGCACAGGTGCGCAAACGTGCCGCGACGATGGCATGGACCCCCGGTCTCACGCTCGACTACGCGCGTGCGCTGAGCATGCTGGCCGACCCGCGGCCATCCGGCTGGGTCAAGATGGCGCGTCTTGCGCTTGGCAAGATGTACCGCTCGCGGCGGCAATGGGCGCAGGAGCAAAGAGCGGAGTCGAATGTGCATGAGGGTGAGCGTACAGACACGGCGGGGCGCGGCGTGTAGGCCTGCAGCAGGGCGCGGAAACTCCCTAAGAGGACAGGTATTCTGACCGGATTCAGTATTACCCGGTAAAGTCGAAACACATCAAAGACTTACCGATTTCCCCGGCGAGTTATCAACAGATTTATGAACGTTTTCTGTTGATAACTCCTGGGTTCTCCACACGGAACGCGCCGCTCGATAACGATGCCAACCGCATTGGCACAGGCGATCGCCGACGATGCCAAGGCTGCCGTGTAGACGCGCCGCGCCTGTGCACAAGCTGATCCCGCCAACCGCGCCCAAATGAATGCTTTCAACTAATCTGGCGGGTGTATGCTGGGCCGGAGGACGTTTTCTGCGCAATCAGTGCCACCACCCTGAACGTTAGACGCGGCTACATAACGCTGGCGGCAAATGCTGCCGTTCCTGCTGTTTCAGCAGGTTTTCAAGGGCGGCCATGTGACTACCGAGTTGATCCAGGAGGCCGGCAAGACGGCTGAGCCGCAACGTCTGAGCGTGCGGCACGTGAGCGTCTACCGCTATTCGGAGCCGGTGCGCTTCGGCGAACACCGGATGATGTTCCGGCCGCGCTCGGGGCACGATGTGCGTGTCGTCGCCACCGAGCTTGTCATCACTCCGACGCCCTCGCGACTGCACTGGCTCCACGACGTGTTTGACAATTCCGTGGCGGTCGCCAATTTTTCCGGCGAGGCCGCCGAGCTGCATTTCGACAGTCAGGTCACGCTGGAACACTACGAATCGCCGCTCCCCGATTACGCGCTTGAACCGTACGCCGCGACGTGGCCCTTCGCGTACACGAATGAGGAAGCGTCGGATCTCGTGAATGCGCGCAGCCGGCAATATCCGGATGACGAAGTAAACGTCTGGGCGCGCCGCTTTCTGGCCAAACGCGGACCCACGTCCACGATGACAATGCTGCGGGCCATGACGCAGGAGATCAAGAGCGGTTTTCGCTATGTGCGGCGTACGGAAAAGGGCGTGTACCGTCCCGCCGATACGTTGCGTCACCGCAGCGGCAGTTGCCGCGACTTTGCGGTGTTGATGATGGACGCAGTGCGCTCGCTGGGGCTCGCCGCGCGCTTTGTGAGCGGCTACATCTTCGTACCCGAGTTCGATACGACGCTGGGCGGCGGCGCCACGCATGCGTGGCTGCAGATTTACCTGCCGGGCGCAGGCTGGGTCGATTTCGATCCGACCAACAGCATTATCGGCAACCGCCATCTGATTCGCGTGGGGGTGGCCTGGAACTACTATCAGGCGCTGCCGTTGTGGGGCACCTGGCACGGCGCCGCGCATTCATTCCGCGGTCTGCAGGTCGACGTGCGTGTGACTGAAGATGTTTGATGGTTTTAACTGAGTGGTCTTAACTGAGGCGAGGGCGGGTCGATGAAATTGCGCGTTGGTTACGAACTGGTCTACGAGTGTGAGCAAGCCACTCCGATGCTGCTGATGTTGAACACCCACTACTCGCGTGTGCAGGATGTGTTGACCGCGGATGTCCTGAAGGTCGACCCGCCCGTCCCGATCACGCAGTATCGCGACGGCTTCGGCAATCTGTGCAGCCGCATCGTCGCGCCGCCGGGACAGATCGCACTGTCGACCACGGCGGTGCTCGAGATTTCCGCCGAGCCGGAAACGATCGAGCCGAACGGGTATCAGCATTCGGTCGAAGAATTGCCCAGTGAGACGCTGGTGTACTTGCTTGGCAGCCGCTATTGCGAGACCGATCTGCTAAGCGATCTAGCGTGGCGTCTGTTCGGCAAGACGCCACTCGGACGTCCTCGTGTGCAAGCGATCTGCGATTACGTGCATCGTCATATCGTGTTTGGCTACCATCACGCGCGGCCGACGAAAACCGCCTGGCAGGCCTGGAACGAGCGGACCGGCGTGTGCCGCGACTTTGCGCATCTGGGCGTGGCGCTGTGCCGCGCGATGAATATTCCGGCGCGCTATTGCACGGGCTATATCAGCGATATCGGGATACCGCCGCCGTATTCCGCAATGGACTTTGCTGCATGGTTCGAGGCTTATCTGGGCGGTACCTGGCAGACCTTCGATCCGCGCAATAACGTGCAGCGCACAGGCAGGGTGTTGATGGCGCACGGGCGCGATGCCGCGGACGTGGCATTGAGCAATACGTTTGGACCGACCAAGCTGATCACGTTCAATGTGCATTGCGCGCCGGAATCGGAGTCGATGGTTACGCCGTTGGCTTGATGGCCCTTGGGTGCGCCGTTGTCAAGGCGCGCGCACCTATGGCATCCTTACGCCATGCACCCGATGAACCTTTCCCTGCTCCACGCCTGGTGGCGCTCCTGAAGGAGCGGCATCGTCACGTCTTTACTACGACCATGGCCGCCGCAGTCCGGCTGACATGGTGCTGTATCCCCGGTTAGCCTGTCCTGCGGCGGCGTTTCAAGAGAGCCCGTTTATGCAAGACAGCACCATCTCCCCACGCCGTACCGTCCTCACTGGCGACCGTCCCACCGGCGCGCTCCATCTTGGCCACTATGTCGGCTCGCTGAAAACCCGTCTCGCGTTGCAGGAGACGCATCAGCAGTTCGTACTGCTCGCAGACACGCAAGCCATGACCGATAACGCGCACGATCCCGACAAGGTGCGCCGCAACGTGCTGGAAGTCGCGCTCGACTATCTGGCGGTCGGCATCGATCCGCGCAAGACCACGATCGCCGTACAGTCGGCCCTGCCCGCGCTCGCCGAATTGACCCTGCTGTATCTGAACTTCGTGACCGTCGCGCGCCTCGAGCGCAACCCGACGATCAAGGAGGAGATTCAGGCGCGCAATTTCGGCCGCGATATTCCGGCAGGCTTTCTTTGCTATCCGGTCGCCCAGGCCGCCGATATCACCGGTTTCAAGGCGCATGTCGTGCCAGTCGGCGAAGACCAGGCGCCGCTGATCGAGCAGACCAACGAGATCGTGCGCCGTATCAACCGTCAGGTCGGCAAGGACGTGCTGCCCGAGGCGGAGGCGCTGATTCCGACCATGGGGCGCCTGCCCGGCGTCGACGGCAAGGCGAAGATGAGCAAGTCGCAGGGCAATTCGATTCCGCTTTCGTCCTCCGCCGACGCGATCCGCGATTCGGTCAAAAGCATGTACACCGATCCGAACCATCTGCGTGCGTCCGACCCCGGCACCGTGGAAGGCAACGTGGTCTTCACGTATCTCGACGCCTTCGACGAAGATCGCGCCACGGTGGAGCGCCTGAAGGCCGAGTATCGTGCCGGTGGCCTTGGCGACATGGTAGTCAAGCGCCGTCTCGAGGAGCAGTTGCAGACTTTGATCGCGCCGATTCGCGAGCGGCGCGAACAGTTTGCGCGTGATCCGGGCTATGTGTTCGATATGCTGCGCGAAGGCACGCAGCGAGCGAAAGACGTGACCCAGGCGACGCTGGACGAGGTGCGCGCGGCGCTCGGCACGTTTTCGTTCGATGCGGTGGTGCGTTAAAAGCGCGTCAAGCAGCGCTTTAAACAGCACGTCGAAAACTACCGCATCGCGCGGACGGCTTCCTGCATGTCTTCCATCGACACATCGCGCGTGTGCGTCGCCACCGACCAGCGATGCCCGAACGGATCTTCGAGCTGGGCGAAGCGGTCGCCCCAGAACATATCGGTGGGAGGCATGGTGACACGGGCGCCGGACGCGACCGCCTGCTCGACGGTGGCGTCGGCGTTCGTGACGTACAGGTGAATCGCGACCGGCGAGCCCTTCAGCGACTTCGGCCCGAGCATCATGCAGCCGGCCATTTCGTCGACCAGCATGAGCATCGAGTCGCCGATCTTCAGGCACGCGTGCATCAATTTGCCTTCCGGACCGGGCAGACGGAACTGTTCGACGGCGCCGAAGGCCTCCGTGTAGAACCTGATCGCGTCGGCGGCGCCGGCGCAAATCAGATGCGGGGTTAGCGAGTGCATTCCTTCCGGAATCGGTTTCACAGCGGCTGCGGACATGGTGGTCGCTCCTGGGATGGGCGGGTTGACGAGTCAGAAGGCCCAGCTGTTTTCAGCAGGGTTTCATCAACACGACGAGCGAACAGACGGAAGATCGACACGGCCGGCGGAAAATTTTGCGCGCCTGTGTTGCGTTTGCTTTGTCTCGTGACGGCGTAAATGCGGATGGCCAAGCGGAATTCGTTATGATGAGATTTGTGCAGGGCATCATGCGTCGAATGTCGAGTACCAACATCGAACGACGTTACGCGCCGCGAGCAGCGACAAATTGCTGCCAATGGCGGATGGCCGCGGGCCGGCTAGAGTTTGAACTCAGCCTGCCTTCCGGTTGCAGGTCTCATCATTCAAATAAATTAAGAGAGAGGGCGGAAGAGCTATGAGCGGGCGCTTACATCCACGTTACGTCCCATTTGCGCGCGTCTGGTCTGGCTCGTACGGGTTTTCGCGCTGAAAGGGGCGGTTCATGCACCACGATCGTAAAGCCGAAGCGCCTGTGCAGGGCCGCGCACTCGACGCCGCGCCCTACGGCGCGTTCATCTACACGGCGGACGGCACGTTCCGCTACGTCAATGCGGCCTTCGAGCAACTGACCGGGTATCGGGCGGAGGAGCTGATCGGTCGCCGCAGCTTCGATTCGCTGCACGACCCGGCTGAACTCGCGAGGCGCCGCAGCGAATTGCCGGGCGTGGGGAACTGGGGCGTGGGCACGCCTGGCTCGACATCGCCGGGCTCGTTGATGGCCCCGACCCGCTACGAAAGCGAATGGACCTACGTCCGGCGCAACAACACGCGCATCTCGGTCATGCTGGCGGTGTCGCCTCTGCTGGCCAGCGAAACGGCGCCACAACGGCGCCAATCTACAGACGAACCGCTCGTATTCGATAGCAGCGCAAAGGACAACTCCGCAAGCTACGTAGGCATGGCCGTCGAGATGACGCGCTACGCCCAGTCCGAAGCCCGTCTCTGGTATGTCTCGCACCACGACGGCGTGACGCGCCTGCCGAACCAGACCCTTTTCACCGAGCGGCTCGATCTGACGCTGGCGCGTTGCCGCCGTGACGGCACGGGTTTCACCGTGCTGCTGGTCGAACTGAACTCCCTGCGCAAGCTACGCGATGCGCTTGGCTCCTACGCGGCTGAACTCGTCTTGCAGATTGTCGGCGAGCGCCTGCGCGGCCTGATTGCCAACGAAGGCACGATCGCCTCTGTCAGCGGCACGCAATTCGCGCTACTGGTCAATGAGACGGGTGCTGCAGCCGACGCGCTGGCCGCAGCGGCGCTGGCACGCATTGCCGAGCCGATCGACTGCTCGGGCACGACGATCACGGTGACGGCAAGCATCGGCTGCGCGGCGTATCCGGAACACAGCGCGGTACACGGCGACGACGTGCCGACGCTCATGCGGCGCGCCAACGTCGCGTTGTCCGCGGCGAGCGGCGCGGGCGGCAACGCGATGCGGCGCTTTTCGGCGGCGCTTGAAGGTCAGGCCGCGCGCCGCTTCGAACTTGAAACCATGCTGCGCGATGCGCTCGACCGGCAGCAACTGCATCTGGTCTATCAGCCGCAGATCACGCTCGCGACCGGGCGCATCGCCCAGGTCGAGACCCTGCTGCGCTGGAATCATCCGCAGCGCGGCCCGATCAGCCCGGTCGAGTTCATCCCGGTGGCGGAGGAGGCGGGCCTGATCGAGCGGATCGGCGAATGGGTGATTCGGACCGCCTGCCGCGATGCAGGCAAGCTGCTGCGACTCACCGGCAGCCTGCCGCGGGTGGCAGTGAATGTGTCGCCACAGCAGTTCCAGCGGCAGAATCTGCTGGCGACCATCGAGAGCGCGTTGCACGACGCCGCGCTCGATCCGTCGTACCTCGAAGTGGAAATCACAGAGGGCGTCCTGCTTGGCGACACCGAGGAAGCGTTGCGGACGCTGCATGCGCTGCGCAAGCTCGGCGTCGAAGTGGCGGTGGACGATTTCGGTACGGGCTATTCGAGTCTGGCGTATCTGACGCGCTTCCCGCTGAACCGGCTCAAGGTGGACCGCTCGTTTGTCATCCGGATGATGAGCGACCCGCAATGCGCGGCGCTCGTCGGCGCCATTATCGCGATGGCCCACGCGTTAAAGCTCCGTGTCACCGCGGAGGGCGTGGAGACCGAGGAGCAGGCCGAGCGCCTGCGCGAACTGGGTTGCGACGAGGTGCAGGGGTACTGGTTCGCGCGCCCGCTCAGTCTGTCGGCATTGCGCAACCTGCTTGCGCCACTGGGGGCATGAGTCTGGGACGCAATTTCGTCTTTTTCTCGCAACCATCCGACGGCTGGTCCAAGAAATTTTACGAATCAATTGACAGCCTTGTGCCAAAATGGCGCGCAATTTGGTTTACGATCGGGGTTGCCTGTATATTACGTTTTGCCTTCCGTTGGGGGTGTTCTCCGGCAGCGTCTTCTGGCAAAATTTGCGGTCCGAAACATTCGTCCATGATGGGATAATCCTCTCCTTCGGGGCGAGTCCTTGCGTTAAGAACCGTTCGGCCGGGGTCTACCACCTAGCAGATGTTGCGTCGCATATTTTTCGTGTTATGGTATGCAACTTCTCGAAAATTGGCGGCAGAGCGTAAGTATGACCGCGGGGAACGTATGAAATCTGTAATAAGTTGGAAGTAGTCCGCATGTAATTGAAGTAAGTCCCGCAGCCGCAAAACCGTTCTATACTCCTGACCTGCTCGGCACGAGAAACAGTGCGTGAAGTGTGCGATGTCGTGCGAAGGTGATACCTCCGGCATCAGACTGCGGTAGACCCAAGAGACATCACCCATCCGCGCCGTGGGCCAGAGATTGGAAAAACAAGCGGCGGCGGTTCCCATGTTGCATTGAAATCTTGTCGCTTATCCTGCATGAAGGTTCAAACACTATCGGCCCGCAGCGCCAGGGCGCTGACATTTATCGGCCTGAGCGTCACAGCAGCCTCGGCCTTTGCCACCGACTCTTTTGTGGTTCGCGACATCCGGCTCGAAGGCTTGCAACGCGTCGAACCGAACACCGTGTTCGCGTACTTGCCCATCAAGCAGGGCGACACTTTCACCGACGACAAGGCCTCGCAAGCCATCCGTGCGCTTTATGCGACGGGCTTCTTCAACGACGTCAAGATTTCGACCGAAGGTAACGTCGTCGTCGTGCAGGTGCAGGAACGTCCGGCAATCGGCACCATCGATTTCTCGGGCCTCCACGAATTCGACAAGGACAACCTGAACAAGGCGTTGAACTCGGTCGGGTTGTCGCTGGGCCGCTATTACGACAAGTCGCTCGTCGACCGCGCCCAGCAGGAACTGAAACGCCAGTACCTGACGCACGGCTACTACGCGGCTGAAGTCACGACTACCGTCACGCCGATCGACCGCGATCGCGTCGGTCTGCTGTTTTCGGTGATCGAAGGTCCGAGCGCGAAGATCCGCCAGGTCAACTTCATCGGTAACAAGGTGTTTAGCGACGGTACGCTGCGCGATGAAATGCAGCAGTCCACGCCTAACTGGTTCTCGTGGTACACGAAGAACGACCTGTACTCGAAAGACAAGCTGACCACCGACCTCGAGAACATCCGTTCGTACTATCTCGATCGCGGCTACCTCGAGTTCAATATCGACTCGACTCAGGTCTCGCTGTCGCCGGACAAGAAGGACATGTACCTCACGCTCACCCTGCATGAGGGCGAGCCGTACACGATTTCGGGCATCCATCTGGCCGGTAACCTGCTGGATCGCCAGGCAGAGCTCACGAAGCTGGTCAAGATCAAACCGGGTGACCGTTTCTCGGCTGCCAAGCTGAAGGCTGCCACCAAGGCGGTGGTCGACAAGCTCGGTGAATACGGCTACGCGTTTGCCACGGTGAACGCACAGCCGCAGATCGACCAGCTGCACCATACCGTCGACCTGACGCTGCAGGTCGATCCGAGCCGCCGCGTCTATGTGCGCCGCATCAACATTATCGGCAACACCCGCACGCGCGACGAAGTCGTGCGTCGCGAAATGCGCCAGCTCGAAAGCTCGTGGTTCGACTCGAGCCGTCTGGCGCTGTCGAAAGACCGGATCAACCGTCTCGGCTACTTCACCGACGTCGATGTGACGACGATACCGGTCGAAGGCACGGCGGACCAGGTGGACGTCGACGTGAAGGTTACGGAAAAGCCGACTGGCTCCGTTACCCTCGGTCTTGGCTACGGTTCCGGCGAAGGCCCGATCATTTCGGCGGGCGTGTCGCAGGACAACGTATTCGGTTCGGGCACCAGCCTCGCGGTGAACGTCAACACGGCCACCACGTTCCGTACGCTGACGGTCACGCAGGTCGACCCGTACTTCACGGTGGACGGCATCAAGCGGATTACCGACGTCTACTACCGTACCAGCGAGCCGCTGTACTACTCGAATACGACCGACACGAGCTTCCGGATCATCACCGCGGGCGCGGATATGAAGTTCGGCATTCCGTTCTCCGAATCGGACATGGTGTACTTCGGTCTCGGCTTCGAACAGAACCGTCTGGACGTCGACGCGACCACGCCGCAGAGCTATATCGACTACGTGAACGACTTCGGCCGCGTGTCGAACAACGTGCCGCTGACGATCGGCTGGTCGCGTGACAATCGCGACAGCGCACTGGTGCCGAGCCGCGGTTACTTTACGCAAGCGAACGCCGAATGGGGTTCGCCGATCGGCAGTACGCCTTACTATAAGGCCGACCTGCAAGCACAGTATTACTACTCGTTCGCGCGCGGCTTCGTGCTGGGCCTGAACTTCCAGGGTGGTTACGGTAACGGCCTCGACGGCAAGCCGTTCCCGATTTTCAAGAACTACTACGCAGGCGGTATCGGTTCGGTGCGCGGCTACGAGCCGAGCTCGCTGGGGCCGCGCGATGCGACCACGGGCGATCCGATCGGCGGTTCGAAGATGCTGGTGGGTAACATCGAACTGACCTTCCCGCTGCCGGGCACCGGCTACGACCGCACGCTGCGCGTCTTCACGTTCTTCGACGGCGGTAACGTCTGGGGCGATGAAGGCAGCAGTATCGGCGCGAACGGTTTGCGCTATGCGTATGGTGCGGGTCTCGCGTGGATCTCGCCGATCGGGCCGCTCAAGCTCAGCCTTGGCTTCCCGCTCGTCAAGCACTCCGGCGACCAGTACCAGAAGTTCCAGTTCCAGATCGGGACGGCGTTCTAAGTCTCACATCAAGTCGCCAAACGAGGGCAGCCATAGGCTGCCCTCAGTCGTTTACCGGCACTCGCTGCACCTCTCCGCGAACCTTCCTTGTGCTTCGGGATGCGAAACGCGGCTTTGCTGCGAGCGCGTCGGCACGCGCTGCCGCCCTCAGAGCAGCAAATATGAAAATCAGGTAGGGTTCTTGCCGCGATTACAGCGCACGGTTGCGCGCGTATGCTGCATTTGCCAACCCTCGGCGTGCTTTGTTCGAGGCGCGGTTCGTAAGAGATGCCGCTCCGACGAGACGCGGCGAGAGGAAGAGACATCATGGATAACAACGGAACTGGACCAACCCACCCACACCCCCATCCCGGCGAGCGCCGGCGCGGCATCGTAGCCGGGCTCGTCTACGTGTTCGAGCAGGTTATGCCGGACCCGTTCGTCCTATCAATCGGCTTGACCGTGGTCGTTATTCTGCTGGCGTTCGCCTTTGCGCCGCACGCGACTGTCCCGGTGATCCTGACGTCCTGGTATGGCGGCACCTTCAATATTCTGGGCTTCGCGCTGCAGATGATCCTGATTCTGGCGACGGGTTATGCCATCGCCGAGGCGCCGCTCGTGCAACGCGGTTTGCGGGCGATGGCCGCCGGCGTGAGTACGCCGGCGCGTGCCGCGCTGCTGGTCTTTCCGATCGTCGCGGTGGCCGCGTGGTTGAACTGGGGGCTCGGTCTGATCGTCGGGGCGTTGTTGTCGCGCGAAATCGCGAAGCGCGTGAAAGTGGACTTCGCGTGGCTCGTCGCGGGCAGTTATTCGGCCTGGTCGGTCTGCAACAGCGGGCTGTCGAGTTCGATCGCGTTGTCGCAGGCTTCGCATGGCAATGCCTTGAACCTGGTGGAGAAAGCCACCGGCCAGGTGATTCCGCTGAGCCAGACTGTGTTCGCCCCGTTCGTTTTCATTCCGACCGTGCTGGTGGTCGTGGTGATGACGGCGATCTTCATCCGGATGCACCCGAAACCTGAGCATGTGGTCGCCTTTAGCGAAACCGCCCCGGAAGCGGGTGCCGGCGCGAATGGCAGCACGCATGCCCAGGCGGACGCCGATCCGCACGCGCGTGGCGCGTTGCCGACGTCGTTCGCCGCCCGCGCCGAGCGCTCGATGCTGGGCACGCTGATCCTGCTCGTGCTGGGCATCGGTTACCTGGCGATGACCTGGTATGAGAAGGGCTTCGAGCTGGACATCAACACGACGATCCTGATCTTTCTGTTGGTGGGGCTCGCGCTACAGCGCACCCCTATCGCCTACGCCGATGCGATTCGCCGCGCCGCGCGGCAGACCGGTTCGATGCTGCTGCAGTATCCGGTGTACGGCGGCATCATGGGCATCATGACGGGGACGGGCCTCGCATCGACGATTGCCAAGACCTTCGTAGCGATTGCCACGCCGGTGACGCTGCCGGTGCTGAGCTATCTGAGCTCGCTGATCATTACGTTGCTGATCCCGAGTGCGGGTGGGCACTGGGCCGTGCAGGGGCCGTTCGTGCTGCCGGCCGCGCTGAGCCTGCATGCGTCCGTGCCGCGCACCGCGATGGGCGTGGCGATGGCCGAGAACGTCTCCAACATGCTGCAGCCGTTCTGGGCAGTCCCCGTTGTGGCGATTGCGGGGATTCGCATTCAGCGCGTGATGGGCTACACGGCGGTCACCTTCGCGGTGTCGCTCGTAATTTACGGTGTTGCGCTCTGGCTGATTCCGTAAGACGCTGAGTCATGAGCCCGCGCGCCCGCCGTTGCCACGTGCATGCGCATGCACGGCAACGGTGCGTGCGGTTCGCGCTGAAACTTCAGTGAGATCAGACGAAACTCAAACGGACGGCGCCACCATCAAAATGGCGATGACTTCGCCGGCCGTGGCAATCGCCACGGCGGCTTCGACCGGGTTGGTATTAAGAAACGTCCACAGGTCGATATCGTCGCGGAACTGATTCCAGGTGCCGAAAAATCCCAGCGAGAGAATCAGTCCGAACAGCAGGCTGGCGCCCAATGTAATGGACAGCCATTTGTCCTGACTCAGGAGATTTGCCGCGAACGAAAAGGCAGCGAGACAGACGACCTGGCCGGCCAGAACGATGAGCGTACCGGGATGGTACTGGATGCCTTTATACGTAAACGAACGCGACAGGCGTGAGCGTTCATAGCGGTTGCCCATGGTCTTTCCTTGCGAGTCCCAGCTCGCCAAACGCGCGGTAATGATGTTAACGGTACGCCCAAATTCAATGAAGTCAAGGCGCGCCGGCTCAGGGTAAGCGAGTGAGGATACCTACGGAATCCTGTCACGCCATGCGCTCACGGTTCGGCGCAGACAAAGCTGCTTGCGCGATTGATATTGCCCTTGCCGATATAGCGCGGAAACGTCGGATACCGGCATACCGGACGCGTGCGCCCGTTAGTGGCCAAGGCGATATCCGTCGCCGTCAGCGTTTCCGGCGCTACGCCGTGCGTGACCCAGTTGTCGAGTGCGCCGAGCAGGTCGACCGACGGAATGAACACGCCATTGCCGTGCTGATAACCCGGCACCATGTAGAGGCGCATGAACGCGTTGACCTTGTCGTTGCCAAAACGCGTGTTCAGCGCTTCGTAGTACGCAATGGTCTGGTTTGGGCTGATGACCTCATCCGCGAGGCCCTGCAGCGTGATCAGTTTGCCGCCATGCGCGATGTAGCGCGACAGGTCGGTGTCCATCGCGCCGATCGTTTCCGAAAGCGCGAATAACTGCTGCCGGTAGCGGCCCGGATGCAGCGGATCGAAGTTCAACGAATTGAACTTCGCATCCTGAGTGACGAAGTAGCGCACGTAACTGTCGCCCTGGGTGAACATGTAGCCGTTCGCAACAAAAGTAGGCAGAGGCAGGCGCACGGGATCGTGTCCAAGACCGAGTCCGCTGGTGAAACGCGTGCCCTCGAACACGTTGTAGCCAACGTACCGGTTCGCGTTCCACGCGAGCGGGTAGGGCAGGGAGAGGCCGTCGGTGAGCACGCGCAGCGTCGCGATCTGCGCTTGCGTCAGGCACACGTCGTTGTCGCCGGACGACGCGACCGGCATGGACGGCGTGGATGGCGGGCAGCGCAACGAATCGATGATCTCCTGCTCGTGCTGGCGGCATCCCTGCACGTCACTGACGATGCCGTCGGCGGCGCCGTCGAGTTTGTCGCAGATCTCCAGCGAGCGTTGATAGACCCGCTCGAGCATCGCAGGGGACAGGTAGCCACCCGGCGTGCCGTACTCGGCGTGTCCGAGCACCACGCCCAGCAGGCGGACGCCGGAAAAATTCAGCGCGGGTGAATTGGCGATCACGCCGTCGTAGTCGTCGGCAAAACGCTGCATGACCGTGTAGCCTTCGCGCCCGCCGGTCGAGCCGCCCGCAAAGTACATCTTCTCGGGCGATCGGCCGTACGCGCGCTTGATGAGCTCAAGCACGGCGTCGTGGGTTTTCTTCAGATGTGCGTAACCGAAATTGATCACGGCTTCGTTGACGAGGCCGAAGTTGGCCAGCGCGGAATTGCCGGTGTGACCGGAGTCGTCGCCGAAGGTCGCATAGCCTTCCGCGAGCGGCGCATGAATCGGCGAGAACGGCATCACGCCGGTGCCGCTCACCACCACGCCGTCATATCCGCCACCACCGATCTGAAGCGCGCGGCCGTTCCAGTTGACCGGCAGGTTCAGATCGAAGTGGATATCGGGTGTACTCGCGTCGAGGCCCAGGATGCTGCCGGTGATCCGGCAGAATTCGCCGCTCTGGTTGCCCGAGGCGGTAGCGGGAACCATGACGGCGCTGTCGATCCGCGCGCCGCGGGTCGGCAAGGCGATCACCTGGGCAGGCAGGGCGCTGCCGGTGAGCGCCGCGCATTGTGCGGCGAGCGCGCCTTTGGATGACAAGGCGGCTGCGTCGATAGGCCTGAGGAGAAGGAGCGCCGCGCAGAGCAGCGCGGCCACCGCCTGCGGTGCCTTGACGGTTGCGGCGCGGGGGGCTCTGGCGACGCATGCGACCCGTGCGACCGCCGCGCTCATCTGCACCCGGCGCCGGTTACGGCGGGGCGCGACGAATCGCCTTTCCAGCCGCTCCAGCCGCGCGCGATGACGAGCATCGCGGTGATCGCAACGAGGTCGCCGCTGAGCGCCACGAGCTTGCCGGAGACACCGTGAAAGGCGTGCGGCGTAGCCGTATCGACGATCAGGGATACCAGCGTGCCGGTCACGAAACAGACGAGCCCCGTGCGGCCGACACGCACGACGGCCGGCAAGCGTTCCGCGATCCACGCGATGCTGCCAAGGCGTACTAGGCGGGTCGTCAGCCACAGAATGGCGAGAAAGTTGATCACGCGATCCACCGAGAGATTCTGTTTATACGTGCCGGGCAGCGGCTGCGTCAGCACGAAGAGTTTGACCGCGGCGAAGGCAAGCACTGCGGCGAGGCCGGCACGCACCAGCCAGCGCGCCGTGTTCGACGTATGGAAGGCTTCGCTCAACGGATGCAGGCGGCACACGATGCCGAGCACGAACATCAGTTGCCATGCAAACGGATTGAAAGCCCAATCGCTCACGTCGTCAATACTGAAGAACGCCGCCAGCGGCCGCGCGGCAGCCCAGACGGCCACGCTCAGCAGCAGTGCCGTGATAGCCGAACGGCGCGCGAGCGGCACGATGAGCGGCACGCACAACGCGAACATCACGTACATCGGCAAGACACTCGAGAGATACGGCTGGCGTCGCAACACAAGGATATAGAACGCTTCGCGCAGCGGGTGGCTGGCGAACGGCGGCCAGCCGGTCAATGTGACCATCGGCGGGTTCAGGTGAGACAACGCCAGCAGCGCGCCGGACAGCAGCGTCAACACGGCAGTCAGCAGATACGCACGGTAGATCTCCCAGCAGCGTTTGACAAAACGCATCTGCGCAGCGCCCGGACCACGGCGTGTGAGCACCGCCGTATAGGCTGCGGCCGACGCGTAGCCGCCAAGAAACACGAACACCTCAGCTGAGTCGCAAAACGCGTAGGCGTGCAGCATCAAATGCGACAGCGCACTGCCGGGAATGTGATCCAGCACGATGACGATCAGCACGATCCCGCGGAAGAAGTCCACTTCGATCGAGCGTCCGCTTCCTGATTCCATGGAGTTCCCTGAGAGGCGAGGGCGGCTGGAACAGCCGGGGTTTTCGCTTGTAAGAAACACCCTAGGAAGGAACGTTCCCGATCACAGGCCGCGCCACGCCCGACGGGTTCACAACACGAATTTTCCTTTTCGGAGCGGGGGTTGCAGGCGTGGCCCGGCCGGTTGGCCCGCAATTTGCTCGGTTTGTCGCGCTGGCCGGTGGAACGAGCGCCTTTGCTGAGGCTCGCCCGGGCGGCACATGTTCAATAATCACGTCAGACCATGACGTCACAACCATGACGCAGAATAAGGCTAACGAGCGCGCTGCGCGATTATCTACAGGGATCGACGGGATCGACGACATCCTCGGCGGCGGCTTGACGCCGCATCGGATGTACCTCGTCGAGGGCGCACCGGGCACGGGTAAAACCACCCTGGCATTGCAGTTTTTACTGAAAGGCGCCGCTGAGGGGCAGAGGGGTCTCTACATCACGCTGTCCGAGACGAAGTCGGAACTGATCTCGGTCGCGGCCAGTCACGGCTGGGATGTCAGCCAGTTCAAGATCGTCGAACTACTCTCGGACGAGGGGCTCGATCCACGCTACGAGCAGACCGTCTTGCAGCCCGCTGAAGTCGAGCTGGGCGAGACCGTGCGCGACGTCATCCAGCAGGTGGATGAGCTCAGGCCTGTACGTATCGTGCTGGATAGTTTGTCGGAATTGCGGCTGCTGTCGCAGAACCCGTTGCGCTACCGGCGGCAGATTCTGGCGCTGAAGCGTTACCTGGCTACCCGCGAATGCACGGTGCTGCTGCTCGACGACAATACGGCGGAGCCCGGCGATCTGCAACTGCACAGCATCGCGCACGGCGTGATCAGTCTGGACAGCATGGCGCACGACTACGGCGGCAACCGGCGCCGTCTGCGGATCGCCAAGATGCGCGGTATCAAGTTTCGTGAGGGCTATCACGACTTCTCGCTCGATACCGGCGGCATCAAGGTCTATCCGCGTCTGGTAGCGGCCGAGCACCATGCGCAGTTCGATTCGCATGCGCTCAGCACCGGCAACGAGCGCTTGAATACGCTGCTCGGTGGTGGCCTGATTCCGGGCACCAGCGCGCTCATGATAGGCCCGTCGGGCGTCGGCAAGACCACGACGGTGGTGTCGTGCCTGATCGCAGCGCTAGAGCGCGGCGAGCGCTGCGTCTACTACCTGTTCGACGAGACGCTCAGCACGCTGCTGCTACGCTGTACGAAC
>Ga0302220_10001876_pt1 | contig 15916 bp, 16 predicted proteins | sample II_Palsa_E1_3_FD_194572 | JGI IMG/M metagenome (GOLD analysis project Ga0302220, IMG submission 194572) | Peat permafrost microbial communities from Stordalen Mire near Abisko, Sweden - II_Palsa_E1_3 | ecosystem: Environmental > Terrestrial > Soil > Palsa > Peat permafrost | place: Sweden...
TCCGGCGACCTTCGCGGAAGTTCTGCAACTGGTTGTACAAGTAGTCAGCCGGCTTGCCGGCAAGACGCGGGAAATAGTCGTTGTCCGTGCCTTCGCCGTGGACGCCGTGACATGCCGTGCAACCCTGCACACGCGCTGCCATGGTGTCCGGCGCCATTGGCTGGGCGGCGGCTTGAGCGGGCGCCGGGGCTTCTGCTGCGCCGGCAATGCTGGCACTGGTGATCAGCGCCAGAGCCATTAGCGGGGCGAGCAACGGACGAAATATGCGTCTTGAAGACACGCGACACTCCATGAATTTCGAGGACCTGCCGAGCTTCGTTCGGCCCGGTGCGAATATGTGGTGAACCATTGCCACATTGGCTCTGGGAGCCCTGATGCGACGCGGCATTCTATCATCGATGACTGATGATGACTATTTGAGCATTGCCCTGTTGCGCCGCATTTTCAACGTGTACGCGACAATTTGCCGCGCGACCGATCGACAGGGGTTTTTGAACATGCGTAACAGTTAACAGTCGATGGGATTCGACAAAGTATCGACGGGTTTTGTGAGGTTTGGGTGCGGTTTTTTATGGCTCGGGCGCTCGTGAGCCATGGTGCATCCGATGTGCCCGTTCCGCTAGACTCGCGTTCCTGGCCCCATGCGGTTTGTTTTGTTTCTTCTTCGACCCTTCATCGAACCTTCAATGCATTCCTTGTTTGCTTTCAGCCTGAATTTCTTCGTTGAGTCGCGGTTATGAGCAACGATCCGCTGTGGTTCGCTCAAATCCTCATTGCCGCGATTGCTGACATCGCGTTTGCCTGCGCGCTTGGCGGGGCGTTCCTGAGCGTGTGGTTATCGAAGGAAAACGCGGCTGCGCCCGTTTCGCCCGCGCGTCTCGGCTGGGTGAGGGCGCGGCGGCTGAGTACGGGCGGCGGGGTCGTGCTCGCGGTGGCAGATCTTGTACTGGTGTGGATGCAGGCGGCGTCGATGAGCGGTGCGCCTCTCTTTCAGGCCTTCGATGCCGTCGTCACCGTTGTGACCGGCACGCACGCCGGCATGGGCTGGGCGATCGCGTTCGCCGGCAGCGTGTTGCTGATCCTGGCTACGTCGTTGGGTAATCCGAAGGGCGGACCGCGGGTCGGGTTGTTCGCGATCGGCGCACTCGTGGCGGCGGCGGGCAAGGCGTCGATAGGACATGCCGCCGATGCCGGCGCGTTTTCGCTCGCCGAAGGCGTGCAGACCGTTCATCTGCTGGCGACGGCCGTGTGGGGCGGGTTGGTGATCGCCAGCGCTTGGCGAGTGTTGCCGGCGCTGGGGACGTCGCAGGCGCGGGCGGCCCTGATTCGTATTTCCGGGAAGGTTTCCGCGGCGGCCGTGGTTGCGGTCTCGCTGGTGATTCTCACCGGGATATATAACGCGTGGCGCGGGCTGGGTGGATCGGTGGAAGCGCTTGAAACGAGTGGCTGGGGCCACGCGCTGGTCGTGAAGGGCGTACTGATTGCGACCGCGTTGTTGCTCGGCGCGATGAACCGATGGTCGGTCATGCCGCGATTGCAGCGCACTGCATCGACAGTCGATGCGCACACGTTCACCGGCGTGATGCGGATGGAGGCGTTGCTAATTGTGGGAGTGTTCGTCGCGGCCGCCGTGCTGTCGCACAGCGTGCCGGGTTTTTCTGCGATGGGTTAATCGGGCTGCCTGACTCGGCCCGCCCGCGCCGATATCTACTCGTAGCCCAGTTTGTGACTCACGATCGGTGCGCAGAACAGTGCCAGCGCGCAGCCGATTGCCTTGCCCTCGAGCTCGATGAACGCGCGGTGCGACATGGGCGACGAGATAATTACATCGAGGAGTTGCGGCAAGCAAAACAGCACGGCCGCGCCGATAAAGCAGCGCGTCACCGTCGACATGCGCCAGCCGTGCTGGGCGCCCATGACGGCACCGATCACGCGCAGCACGCCGAACAAAACCAACGCGCCGACGGCCATCTGCGTGCGGACGAATTCATCTGGAAGGGTGTAGTAATACATGCTGGACTCTCTAGCTTGGTCGTTGCGCTCTTCCCGGGCGCTGGGTCGAAACAAACACACGTACGCCAGATAATGCAAGACGCGGGCCAGGCGTCGTCACCGCATGCAAAGCCTTTCGGCACAAGGGTTTCATGTACCGAAAGGAAGCCGTTTTCAGCCTTGTAACTGTTGGCGGATGAAACTTGCCGGTACCGCGTTACGTAACATGGGTGACGTCGCCGAGACGGAATTCCCGCCTCAACGACGCTATTCTACGATGCCTTCCGCTTCTGCATAGTGCGGTGCAACGCAATTCTCCCATCACCACTCTGCAACGCTGCCATCCGCATGACGCCACACCGGATTGCGCCAGCGATGCCCAACCTTCGCCATCTCGCGCACTTTCTCCTCGTTCACCTCGATACCCAAGCCTGGCCCTTGCGGAATCATCACCATGCCGTCTTCGTATTTGAAGACTTCGGGGTTCTTGATGTAATCGAGCAGGTCGTTGCCCTTGTTGTAGTGAATTCCGAGGCTTTGCTCCTGGATGAAGGCGTTGTAGCTGACCGCATCGATTTGCAGGCAGGTCGCCAGCGCAATGGGCCCGAGCGGGCAATGCAAGGCGAGGGCGACGTCGTAGGCTTCGGCCATCGATGCAATCTTGCGGCATTCCGTAATCCCGCCTGCGTGCGACGCGTCCGGCTGGATGATGTCGACGTAACCGCCGGCCAGAATGTGCTTGAAGTCCCAGCGCGAGTACAAACGCTCGCCGAGCGCGATTGGCGTGCTCGTCTGGTTCACGATATCGCGTAACGCCTCAACGTTCTCCGACAACACCGGTTCTTCGATAAACAGCAGCTTGAACGGATCGAGTTCCTTCGCGAGCACCTTTGCCATCGGCTTGTGCACGCGGCCGTGGAAGTCCACGCCGATGCCGATATTCGGTCCTACCGCCTCACGCACCGCCGCCACGTTATTGATGACGGCCTGGACTTTGTCGAAGGTATCGATGATCTGAAGTTCTTCCGAACCGTTCATCTTCACCGCCTTGAAACCGCGGTCCACCACGGCGCGCGCATTGTTCGCGACATCGCTCGGACGGTCGCCGCCGATCCACGAATACACCTTGATCCGGTCCCGGACCTGGCCGCCGAGCAGCGCGTGAATGGGCACGCCGTGATGCTTGCCCTTGATGTCCCACAGCGCCTGGTCGACGCCCGCAATCGCGCTCATGCCGATCGGCCCGCCGCGATAAAACCCCGCGCGATACATGACCTGCCAGTGGTCTTCGATCAGCAGCGGGTCTTTGCCGATCAGATAGTCCGACAGCTCGTCGACTGCTGCCGCGACGGTGTGCGCGCGGCCTTCCACCACCGGTTCGCCCCAACCGACGATGCCTTCATCGGTCGTGATCTTCAGGAAACACCAGCGCGGCGGAACGATAAAAGTTTCGAGTTTGGTGATTTTCATGCTGGTGTCTCCTGATTTTTCCGATGGGTGGGGAACGAGGGTTTCTATGCTATCAAAAATCTGTTTGATGTGTATATTAATAGTACTATTCGACGGAAACCCTTGTCGGGAAAGGGTCCGTATAATCGCGTGGTTTCGATTGCTTGGCGTCAACTTTGGGAAAGGGGAAGGATATTCAGCAAGATCTGCATGGACGCGTGGCGTACGACCTTGGCACCGAGATTTTGCGCGGCGATTTCCCGCCTGCTTCTACGTTGCCGCGCGAAGCCGAGCTGATGGAGCGTTTTGGCGTCAGCCGGACCGTGCTGCGCGAGGCGTTGCGGACGCTGACATCGAAGGGATTGATTGAATCGCGGCCGAGGATTGGGACGCGCGTGCGGCCTCGGCAGGCCTGGAATCTTCTCGATGCCGACGTCCTGGAGTGGTATTCGCGAGTCGCCAAGCCGTTGCAGTTCGCGATAAAGCTGCAGGAAATGCGCGAGATGATCGAGCCTTATGCCGCTGCTCTGGCCGCCGCAAATCACGACGACTCTTCGTTGGCACGTTTAAGTCAAGCACATCAGGCGATGCTGGACGCGCGCAATGTCGATGAATGGGTGCGTGCCGATTTGCGGTTTCATCTGAGCGTGTTGAATGCGTGCAGCAATGAATTGCTGGTGCCGCTCGGGACGTTGATCGAGCGCACGCTTGAGGCGCAGTTGCGGTTGAATGCGCGGCGGGCGGAGGTTTTCAACGCATCGATGGCGGAACATACGGCCGTTTTCGATGCCATCGTCGCGCGGGATTCGGCGGCGGCGCGTGACGCGATGGGTGGCTTGCTCGGGGTCACGCGGGCACGGATTGAGGGGTAGAGCGGGTATTCTCAAACGCATCTGCACCCAGCGACGATTCATGGAGAATTCACCTTCCGCACGCAATCCGACGACCGTTTCCTCGGCGTAACGTGGAGGCGACCTGCAGACCAGGCGGGCGCATTAAACGCTTTGTCCATTCGGCGATATTTTCAGATTCGCGATAAAGTTGCAGGCCCGGGCGCCGTTTTGTTGATATCGATCAGGTAGAAGTGGTTCACCACGCGGCGCTCCGCACCTTCCGCAAGGAGCCCGAATTGCCGCACGTCCCGATTTCCGTTGTGTCGTCGTGGGGCGCGTGGGCCGTGTTCGTCAGCGTGCTCGCCACCCAACTTGGCGTTCCCATTCCCGCTGCACCCATGCTGGTGCTGGCCGGCACGTTAGTCGCGGCCGGGCTGGCTTCGTTCTGGCATATGTTGGCGGCCGCGGTCATCGCGGTGGTTATCGCCGATTCGCTCTGGTTTGCTGCCGGGCGGTTATATGGCAGGCGGTTTCTCAACTCGCTCGTGCGCTTCTCACTTTCCCTCGATACCACTTTGCGTACCGCCCGGCATTGGTTCGAACGGTTCGGCGCGCCTCTACTTGCGTTGTCGAAGTTCGTGCCGGGATTGGGATTGGTGTCGTCACCGTTGCTCGGGACGACTCAGATTGATGTGCGGGTTTTCGTGTTCTGGGATCTGGTGGGCGCGACGCTTTGGGCGTCGGCGTGGATGCTTGGCGGCGCGATCTTGAAGGCCGAAGTCGCGCAACTGCTGGTGTTCGTGAGGACGTATGGGCTGACCGCGCTCGATGTGCTCGGGATGGCTGCGGGCGCGTTTTTGGCGTACCGATGGGTGCGCCGCCTGCAGTTCCGTCGATGGCTCGCGAAGTATCGGATATCGCCCGAACAGCTCAATGAAATGATGCGCTCCGATGCACCGCCCGTTATTTTCGATGCCCGGCCGGACGAGGTGAGGAGGAAGGAGGCGCATCGGATCAAAGGCGCGATTCCGCTGGATTTGGCGTCGTCAGGGAAAGTCGATGAGATGTTTCGGGAACACGAGGTCGTGGTGTATTGCGTGTGTCCGAATGAAGCGACAGCGAAGCAGATCGTGCGGCAGTTGAAGGCGAAGGGGTTCCGGAACGTGCGGCCGCTGAAGGGCGGGTTGGACGCGTGGGAGAAGAAGGGGTTTCCGGTGGAGGCTATTCCTATTGATTCTTTACGGACGGCTGCTGGGTCGTTGGATTCTGGGTCTTCTTCCTCTTCGCTCGATGACGACGATGATCGGAGCATGGGCGATATGGTGACTGTTCGGGCTACGGCGCCGGAGTGAGTTTGTTTGCGGGCTTTTGTTTTTCGCGGTATTTCGTTAAGCGGAGTTGCATCGGATGAAGCTGTTGGACGGGGTGGATCCCTCGCAACTTTTTGGCCTGCCAGCGCCGGATATCGCCACGCTTGATGATGGTTTGCAAATTCCCTTTGTACAGACCGGGCACGAGCATGATGAGGTGATGCTGTTCGTGCATGGGTCGCTTTGTGACTTTCGATACTGGAAGCCGCAGTTAGGGCCGCTTGCCAAGCAGTATCGATGTGTCGCGCCCAGTCTTTCGCATTATTGGCCTTCGGGGGTGTTGGGGTTTGGTGCGATGGCGGGTGGATCAAGGCAGTTTAGTTGGGACGCGCATGTTGATGAGTTGGGGCGGTTTATTGAGCGGCTGGGCGTTGGGGCTGTGAATGTTGTCGGGCACTCGAGGGGTGGGTGTGTTGCGTTTCATCTGGCCGTGAGGTATCCGGAGTTGGTGAAGACGCTGGTGCTTGCTGATCCGGGTGGGGCGGTGGCTAGGCCCGGTGATGATGGGAGAGCGCGGACGGTTTTGCCTGCGCCGATAAATGCGTTGCGGGCGAAGGCGGCGGAGTTGATTGGTAGCGGGGAAGTTGACGCGGGGTTGGAGCTTTTTGTCGATTCGGTGAGTCGGCCCGGGTTCTGGGCGAGAAGCCCGAAGGAGTTCAAGGCGATGGCGATGGATAACGCGAATACGTTGGCGTTGCAGTTCAGAGATCCGTTGCCGGCCTACGATGCGCGGGCGGCGGGGAGGGTGCAATGCCCTACGCTGCTAATCGATGGGGAGAAGAGTCCGCGGATGTTTCGGGATGCGGTGGGGGCGTTGGAAGGATGGGTTGATGGGGCGCGGAGAGTGACGATTGAAGGCGCGTCGCATGGGATGAATGTGACGCATGCTGGCATTTTTAATCGAACTGTGGGGACGATGGTTTCGGCCGCTTATTGAAGCAATCGATGCGAATAGAAGCGTGCGCGAAAAACCAGCCAGCGCAATAAGGTATCCAGCGCGCTGACGATCTCCCGCAAGATTTGAGCTAGAACCGGACAGCCTACCCTAGGTGATCGCGACGGCCAGTGACGGCTATACATCTTTTGACGATTTTTAGTAAAAAACGCTTATGCTTCTCACTTCATCTTTGATCTGAGATTTGAATGAGCCGTCACTGCGGGGATAACTACGCTAAGCCGATTTTAGATGCAGCCGAGTACTGGCGAGACGCGGCATTAGTCGGAGAAGGCTCAGTGTTCACGACTAAGAGTCTTTGGACCAATGCGTCTCTCGAAGCACTCGACGAATTCATCGTCAAGAATCCCGACGTTAGCAATGGATCGTTTTGGACGAAGCTGGAGCAGCAGTTGGTGCCGGCGGCTCCCGAAGCAAAGCAGCTTGCTTCCGAGATGCTCTGGGTCTTGTATCTCTGTCCGAGCAGCCTCACGCCGGAGCACAAAAAGCGGAGCGTCGAGTCGACATGGGCATGGTCCGGTGAAAGTTTTCCTTCGGGTACCCAGTGGCTTAGCGACGAAGTCCTTAGCGGTATCGGCAGTGCGGGCCCGGGTTTCAATCAAAACCAGTGGCGCGAACTAGTCTTCTTGATCAACTTAGTTCGGCGCTTTCGGATACTTGATCCGGAGCAGCAGAGAAAATTGTTGAGCGATGGATGGGTTTTTGATGAGTGGCTTAAGCAGGTTCCCGGTTGGGAATCTAGACAGTTTCGTCACATGCTGCTTTTTTTGCTCTTTCCAGATAATTTCGAACGTATCTTTGGGCAGCTCGATCGGAAGACCGTAGTTAAGCATTATTCGAAGCGAGACAAGTCTGAGCTAAGGGGCATGGACCCACTGCAACTGGATCGCGAGCTCTATGCCATCCGCAAACGACTTGAAGACGAGCTGGGAACACATGAATTGGACTATTACGTTCCTCCGTTAAGAGATGAATGGAAAAATGAGACCTTTAGTAATGCAACTGAGCCTATAACCGAAGCACAAGTTCTCACCGCATTAGCTGAAATCGATAGTCAAGGCGTACCTGCTGACGCACAGTCAACCGGATACGATTTGATCTATGAGGGAAAGTCATACCCTCCCAAGTTAGTTGTTTCCCTTGCTGTGAAAGCTTTAACCGGGGAGCCTCTTGACCGAGGCACTTTTAGTGGTGGAGAAAGCTCACCCGCCTTTCGCCTTTTACGACGGCTTGGCTTTGAGGTTAAACCCAAGAGCGTGGGTGTTAGCGACGTTGCCGAGCTTCTGGATAGATTTTTGGCGCAGGCGCAAGGTGGCGTAGAACTGGGTGTTCAAGACTACATTAAGGAGTATCGCGGACTAAAAGTGGCGGTTAGCTTTGGTAAAGGAAACGTCGCGCGCATTCCTTGGATCGCCTTCCTAGGCCGCGGGCAGACCGTGTCGAAAGGGATCTATCCGGTGCTGTTGCTGTTTAAGGACCAACGAAGGCTTTTGCTCTGCAACGGCGTCAGTGAAGAAAATCCTTCCGACCTTACTTGGGGAAATCTGCCCGGCAAAGCTACCGTTCGAGAGTGGTTTCAGCAGCAACACGCCGAGAAGCCAAAGCGATACGGCGCATCGTTCGTCCATGCTGCATACGACGTCGATCAACCGCTACCGATCCAGGAATTGCAACGGGAGCTGAATCAGATGGTTGATGACTATACGAAAGTCTTGGCTGCTCCCACTGCTGAGCAACTGAATCATGAAGAGGTCGATCCAGAGCCGTTGAGGGCCAGAATGGATATCCGCGAATCCGTCGCCGCGTTCTCGGCCGCGTTGAGTGCCTCCGGGGTGCGCTTTGGTGATCGGCACGAAACTCTCGTTGCATCGTTCGTCGCGAGTCTTGTCAGTAAGCCGCTTGTTATCCTTACCGGGCTTTCTGGATCCGGCAAGACGCAGATCGCCATTCGTTTTGGAGAATGGCTTGGGAAAGACCGTCTGCACGTTGCCGTAGTACGCCCGGATTGGTCCGGGGCTGAAGCGCTTTTCGGATACGAAGACGGGTTGAAGCCCGCTAAAGAAGGTGAACCGGCGTGGTCCGTGCCCGGACCGCTGGAATTCATGCTGAAAGCAGCCAGGGATCCGCATCATCCATATCTGCTCGTCTTGGATGAGATGAACCTGGCGCACGTAGAACGGTACTTTGCAGACGTTCTTTCGGGCATGGAGTCCGGACACCCGTGCTTACCCAATGTGCGTAAAGGCGGTGACGGCTGCTGGCGCGTGAACAATGACGAAGAGAGAAGACTGGTGTTCCCGCGCAACTTATTTATCGTGGGAACGGTCAACGTCGACGAAACTACCTACATGTTCTCGCCCAAAGTGCTGGATCGCGCAAACACGTTCGAGTTTCGCGTAAGCACTGCCGATCTCTCAGTCAACGCTCAGAAGCCTGTGCCTTGCCAACAAGGTGAGATGGACCTAGTTCGAGGTATCGCAGGTATGGCCAGTGACGACGACTGGCACAGTCGTAACCCCGCTTCTTTTGTTGGGGAAGTTACCGAGCAAATGCGTCGGTTGCACGGCCTTCTAAGTCACTTCAATTTGGAGTTCGGTCACCGCGTCTTCTATGAGGCAATCAGGTTCGCATCGCTGGCAGAACGTGCAGGGATGGAAAGCTTGGAATCAGTTCTCGATGCGATAGTGATGCAAAAAATTCTGCCGCGTCTTCATGGATCGCGCAAGCGGCTTGAATCGCCGTTGCTGTCACTTTCAAGGTTTTGTCGTGACTTGTCCGTACAGCTCAAGCCGAACGAGTTGCTCGTTCCTGCCGATGAAAACAATGCCGAAAGCACAGGTGCACGCTTGCCTACTTCTGACGGAAAGCTGGTTCGTATGCTTCAAAGTCTGAGGACTAACCAGTTTGCGAGTTTCACAGAGTAAGCCGTGCTAGCCGTAAATGAAGTCTTCATCCCGCTGAAAGGATCACTTGCTCCAACAGGCGCGCGCTTACATATAGCGATCCTCCCAAAACAGAAAAGGGCAGATCAGGAAGCGCTATGGCAGTCAGACGAGCAAGCGGAAATCGATGCTCTTCATAGGCCAGTGGAGGTCTTAGAGGGCAACGAATATCGCTATGAGTGGCTTGGCCTTTCGCCGTCCCTCGGAAGCATAACCGCTGATCCTGAAGAACTATTTCAACCAGACGCGGATGATGGTCTCACAGGCCGTCTCCGACCGCGGTTGTCCACTGGAAGCGTGCAAGTGGTACTCCGAGCTGGTTCTGTCGTACTCGGGGAGTTGGAGTTTGAAGTTCGATCGCGGAAGTTAGCTTATCGATCAGAATATCAGTGGATGTTGCGCGATATTGCCGAGCGAATGGCGGAGCTAGTCATGAATCGCTTTGCCGCAGGGCATAGCCATTTCAAGCAGGATGGAGCGGCCGACGCTGTCACGTTGTATCAGCGCTTTGCGTTCTTGCGCGCCGTGTTTGAACGCGAGAGTTTTCAAGTCGCTGTTCAAGAGATTTTGCGCCGCCCACATACCGAATGGGAGGAGGAGGTCGTTCGGGTCCGTCCGGGTGAGGGATTGCGGGCCAGCTCTCACGTGATCCGCCAGATTGTTAGGGGTGGCGGCAGGTCTTCCTGGGATGGGGGCACGATTTCTTCGTTGCCAAACTACCTTGAACGCAAGCGAACCGAAGCAACGCATGACACCACGCCGAATAGGTTTATCAAATTTGCTCTTGAGCATTGGCGCGAGATCTTATGTGAGATTGATAGGCGTCTAGCGGAGTGTGCCGCGAGTGTGGTCACCTCGCGTGGGCGTCGCGAGATCGCAGCAGTGTTAATTCAACTCGATGAAATTCTGCATCATGAGCTGTTTTCGGACCTAAAGCCCATAACGAGGTTTCCTGCGGACAATCAGGTGCTTCAGAAAAGAGAAGGCTATCGAGAGGTGTTTCGGGCGTATGTTGAGTTTGAGCTCGCGTCTCGCTTGTCATGGCGAAGCGAGGAAGACGCCCACGGTGCCGGCGTTCGAGATGTCGCCACGCTATACGAATATTGGGCGTTCATTCAACTAGCTCAAATGGTCGCGGAGATAATCGGTCAACCGTTTGACATGAGTCCGCTGCTTGCTGTGCAGCCTGACGGCCTTAACATTGCGCTTCGATCAGGCACCGAGATTGTTCTAAGAGGCAATGTGATGCGGTTAGATCGACGGATGACGATCGAATTGTGTTTCAACCGCACTTATGGCGTCGACTCGGAGAAAATTGGTTCGTGGACGAGGCCAATGCGGCCTGACTACTCTCTGCTTATATATCCAGCGGCCGACGAGAGCGCTGCGTTTGAACCGGTCGCCCTGCATTTCGACGCCAAATATCGTGTCGACTTCGTGCAGCAGTTGTTCGGAAATGAAAGCGAAACGATCACCGGTAAAGGTGTTGATAAGCTGGCAGCGGAGCTTGTTCGCGGCGGTCCACGTAGAGACGATCTGCTCAAAATGCACGCCTACCGCGATGCCATTCGCCGGACTGCCGGCGCTTATGTACTGTATCCCGGTGGCGATGGCGAGTTGAATCGCGGGCCATTCACTGAGTATCACGAACTGCTGCCCGGTTTGGGGGCGTTCGTGCTTCGACCGACGTTAGACGGTACGGCAAGCGGGACCTCGGTGATCAAACGATTCTTAAACGACACTCTCGAGCACGTTGCGACCCGGCTTACACAGCACGAGCGTGGGCGATTCTGGGCGGGGCAGATTTTTAGAACTCCGTCTCCTAGTTATCACGCACCGCTTGACCCGCTTGATGAACTCGGAGCGGAAACCACCGTTTTGCTCGGCTTCGTAAAGAGCGAACAGCATTGGAATTGGATTGCACAACGTGCGACTTATAACGTACGGGATGAAGGTCGTGCCGGGGGTGTTAGATCGGACGCGCCGCTATGGACGAGTCAACTGATCCTATTGTATTGCCCGTCGATGGAGCGAGTAGCATTGGCTAGGATCGTTTCCCAACCCGAATCGGTCTCTTCTCAGGGAATGATGGCGACCCATTATCCAACGCCGAACGGCAGCTATTGGTGCGTGCAAATTAGTTCAGTAGATAGGCCGGATTGGACAGCAGGGCTTGCTGCAACGGTGATTGAGCAGCGCATTCGAGCGGGCGGACATCTTCACGGAGCACCTATAGCAATGCCGTGGCGTGAGATTCGACCGACTCACTTGTCGAGTTCGTGAGTTACGGTGAAGTCCTCTATTTTAGCGACCGAGGCGAACTGCCAAATGGTAATGGGCATGTCTCCATGTGGCATTGCTGTCGGCTGGCCGGGGGTACGCATTGATGGACGGCAGACCATAGACCAGCCTGCGCGCTTGGCGGCTGGGGGGGCGATGACAGGGACGTAGAACATAGTTCGCAAGAAAATCGACAAGCGCGCCGCCGTCCGGACTGGAGTCTCCGAGGCGCTTGGCTTCCCAGTTGGGAAGTCAGACGAGATCAGCATGAAAAGAGTCATTTTTTGTCGCGACAAGGACAGCGCATCAGCGCATCCGATCGAAGTTCACCAGTTCCTGATCATTCTTGACAAGTAAATTTGTGAACGATGGTTATGCTGAGAAACGTAGCGCGTAGTCGCAGCATCAATTAACTTAGGACAATTGAATATGCCTGAACAGCAGAAGAACGAAACGACCTACCTTTTTGTAACCGTCGGTTCGCGCACTAAGGACGGAGGACATGTCACGCGGGTATCAACGAAGGCGGAATACGAAGGAATGGCACTGGCCCGGGTCGGCGATATCGTCACATACGACGACGGCAGCGAGGCTTCCATTATTGACGGCGCAGGGTTCGCTGCCGCTTGGGAAGACAAGCCGCTCGCGCTTGTCGGCTCTCGACTGAGCAATGGCGACACGATCACGGAAACATTGCAGGATGGATTCGGCATCTCGGTTCGAGAGGGCGAACTAATTCCTGGCCTGTTCGATCCCGCCTATACGCTGCCGCCGATTGTGGAAACGGATGAGGGAACTGCCAATGCGTAGGGCGGCGGTTCGGCATGGCGACCCGACTACGACGCGCGGTTTCGTCATGGCCTACTCATCGACTTTTCACGATGACGGGAAAAAGATTGCTCTCAGCGGCGATGAGGCGACCTGTGGCAACTGCAAGGGCGCATTCAAGATATATGGCACAGGCAAAGGAATATCGGAAAAAGGACGAGACGCTGTTCTCGACGGCGATCCCGTGCTGTGCCCGTGTGGAAGGAACAGGGTTATCTTAGGCGATAACCCTGGAATTTTTCTCACCACGAACGAAGGATCGGCGGTCGCGAAGAGCGCGGCGGGAGGCTTTAGCATTGCTTCAACTCTGGCCTCGTCTGCGCGAGTTGCAGACGATGACGATGACAATTCAGAAGGAATCTATCCAGCCCCTGTCGCCGATGCAAAGGCCAAAACAGACTGCTCCTATCTCGACGGTTCGAAAGCTCGCGTTGACGCGCCGGCTGACTTATACAAGCACGTAAACGACGTCACGGTAAGCCCGGGCAAACAGACTACCTTCGCCTTTCCCAGCGGTGGGACAGGTGCTGCAACTCAGTACGACGCTACTGTAAACGGTCGTCCGGTCAGTATTTACGTTCCCGCGCAGACTCCGGCGCAAGGCTACGGAATACCCGGTCAGAAAGAGATCGCCAAGGCGCTTGAAGCCGTTCCGACGCAGCAGTACAAAGACTTGGATAGGGTTTCGCTTAATGCCTTGCCTAACCCTCGGGATGCGCTCTGGCAGGAAGAATACGGCGATTCGTCATTCTCGTCAGCCGCGACCGCCAATATCAAACAGGGGGGTTGCGTTCTTTCCGTGGAAAGGCTGGTCAACTTTTCCACAGCGATACATCGATAGCACGATGCTGCATGAAACGGGGCATCTGTGGGGTGAAGCTTTATGGAGCGATCCGGCAAAGAAACAGGACTGGCAGGACGCTATGACGAGCGATGGGCAGGCACCATCGCAATACGCGCGAAACAACATGACTGAAGACTTCGCGGAGTCTGCCAACATGTACTGGTCGAGCAAAGGAACGCCATGCGAGACGGAAGGGCGCAAGCGCTATCGTGCTCGATACGAATACTTCGACAAGATCGCACAGTGACGGTCAATCGCCGCATTTCACTTAGCCTCTGTATTGCCGCCATTGCGTGCGGCTGCATTTCTACGTCTGGAGCGACAGAGATGGCAAAGCAATTTCCACGCGGTGCGCAAGAGCCTTCCGCCCCGCACCCCGGGTCGATCGCATTCAAGTATTCGTGGAATCAAAGCACGGAAATTAAGGACGCGTCGAAGTATGCGGAAGACTTCATTTTCCGTTGCGCTGATTCGAACGGGGAGCGAACAGATCGCGCGCATGCGGCGTGGTGTATCCCCCTGGTTGAAGTTGAAACTGTTTCTGTTGACGAGAACGGAAGACCGGTTGCTCCGAAAGAGGCGGATTCCGTGTCGATATCAGAGTATGGCCCGGGGCATACTTTTATCGAGCATACGCAATCGGTTCCACACCTGAAGCGTCAGCGTGAACTGGATAGGCAGCAGCGAACTCCTCCGCCGGAGGACGCTATGCCGGCACCATCTCCTCAATCATCTACTCCTCATCAGTCGAACTACACGGTCGCGGACTATCAACAACCGTTGACGGACGTGCAATTGAGTTGGTGGGCAAGAGTTAAAACTTGGCTCGGGCTTGCATAGTCCGTCAAGGAAATGGTCTGAATGCGTTCGTATCCGTTTGGATGAATATGAGTATGTGCGGTTGGGAATCGACGTCATTGCGCGTACCGTTTGATTCTTGTCTCTGCGAAGCAGGCCTTTCGAGTAGTTGACCTCGAATGTCAGTAAATGCGGACCGTCGGCAGACAGCGTCGAACTCCGAGCGTCCATTGAGAGTGGGCGCGTACAGAATGAAATCAAGCGGTTCGACTTATGTGTTGCGTTACACGGTATCTACCGGACGCGAAGTCGTTTCGATATCTAACGGTTACGAAAGCCGCTCAATAGGAGCCGACGTATGGCGCTTCAACAAGTGAAACGGTGGGGCAACAGTCTCGCCGTGAGAATTCCTGCAGAGCTCGCAGAAACTCTTTGCCTGCAAGAAGGCACGGACGTGGAGGTGAGCGTAGAAGATGGCGCTCTGATGATTAAACCAGCGGACGTGAAAAAATTCTCGATGACGCGCTTTCTTGAGGAAGACCCGGCGTGCAGGCGCGAGCGGCAGGTCGATCCGTTGCTGGATGACGAGCCGATGGGTTCAGAGGCCGGCGGCCCGGATGATCCTGCCCGCAATGACGCGTGGTGATAGATGGACGACGGCATTGCAAAGGCTAGGTGAGGCGGGCAAAGATTGGCGACACCGCCTTACCAGATGGAAAATCTATGAAGAGAGGGTTCGTGGGCCACTGATTCGGCGCTGGAAATTCGCTATCCGCCAGGACCTATATCCGGATCGTGTCTGGCACACAGCCAAACAAAAAGCCGCTACTTCTTTCGAAGTAGCGGCTTTCTTTACAACTTGGTGGCGAATCAGGGAGGAGCAACTGACGACTTTAGTCATCGTCGCTTCCCATAAAAATCAATGACTTGAATTTGTCGCCGCGCCGCGCTTTGTACCGCACTTTTGTACCAGATTGGCGCGAGTGTCGCAACCAAAAGTGCTGACATCCTGTCCTATTTTGTTGGAGGCGGTGAAGGTGAATAACGGCATACCGTGCTGATTGCCGGGGCGCGCTACGCTCGGTGTTGCTGAAACGCAATATTGGTAGTTGAGATGTAACAGCTTTGTGCAATCGGTCGGAAGATATTGCCTTAATATACGGAGCATCTTTCCCTCGGGCGGCGCAAGCTAAGCAACGGCAACAATGTGGTCTGGGTATATCGGTTCGAGGTAGCCGTGTAGGTAATAGTCGCATCGGCCGAGTTGTCACGGACAGGCGCAGTTGCTGTTGATTCGACACTCAAAACATACAATACGGACCAAAGTCGCTGTCATGGCAAGTGCAACATGGGTAGCCGAAGGCCGCCAAATCTTCCTCAAAAAGGCATCTGGAGAGCGTTTGCTCGTCCCGGCGCTGGACATTTTCAAGGCGGTTTTCGGCCGATTGCGCACCTGTGCCGGGGAGGCTGTGGGCAGCCCCGTGGACGACATTGCCGGTTTAACTTTTTCCCGAGAGCCGGCGCAACCCGCCGTTTTTCTTTTTGGAAATGACGGGCGCAATCTCCAAATATCCCTTGGCCTAGCAACGGACTCGGGCTTTGCACGTGCGGATGGGGAGGCGGAC
>Ga0302220_10001878_pt1 | contig 15914 bp, 9 predicted proteins | sample II_Palsa_E1_3_FD_194572 | JGI IMG/M metagenome (GOLD analysis project Ga0302220, IMG submission 194572) | Peat permafrost microbial communities from Stordalen Mire near Abisko, Sweden - II_Palsa_E1_3 | ecosystem: Environmental > Terrestrial > Soil > Palsa > Peat permafrost | place: Sweden...
ATAAGCCATCGCGGTGGACGGCGCATAGTCATGTGATCGATCAATCGACAAACGAACACCGCCGACCAAATGCGGGGAGAACACATACTGGAAACTGGCGCTAATGGAATATGAAATGCCGCCCCCGGTTGACGCAGAGTTCGTATTGTTGACGGAATTTGCGAGTGCACTCGCTTGTAAAGCCGGGTCGGTTGGAAAGAACGGTGAACTAGCCTCAAAGGTATGGGATATCCCAATCGAGCCTTCAAGTTCCCATGACGCTTTACCATAGCGGGCAACCCAGTCCAACGGAACGCCTAATGAAAGATAGCGTTGCGGACTGTAATAGCCGCCCTGTCCGAAGGTATAAAAACGTAAATTTTGAGCATAATGCCAATAGTTGCCGACCAGGCCTGTGTCCAGGCGCCAATTCGGTGAACTGTACAACGGGATATCGACGCCGGCGCGCACGGTTTCTTCCTGATTGGTTTCGACATTGTGACCGGTCAAAACGCCGGCGCCGAGTGCCGCGAAAACGCTGATTCTGCCGATATCCTTGGATGTATAGATATCGACCCCGCTTCGAACCACACCACCATAAATCTGATTCGTTACCGGATCATGTGCTCCGGCGTAGGACAGCATGCTGCTGGTCTGCGGGCGTCGAGAAATATTGATGCTCAAGTTGCCGATATCGTTAGGCACACTAAACTTGAAGCCGCCGACCACGTTTTGCACCGGGAAACCGATCGGTGTCGTACCTAGGTCGGCCCGCCAGTTGTCGGTCTCGAAGCCGACGCCGACGGCTACGCCGAATGCGTGCTGGTGCAAGGGGCCCAGCAAGGCGACATTGGCGGCGCCCGGTGTTGTCGAAAATGTCGTGCTGGTCGGATAGGCGGCAAAAGTCCCGGTGCCACTGGCATCGCTGAAGGACGCCCCGGCATTATTCGGGTTGAGGGTGCCGGCATCAAGATTCACGGTATCCGCGTGGAAAAACCAGTGCCCGCTATAGCCTTGGGGAATTTGGACATAGACGGGGGCTTCTTGAGCGTGCAGTGCTGCGACACCGGATGTGCCGCTTTTTTCCGAGAAGTAAATCCCACTTTCGACGATCGGCTGGCGCCGTTGATCGAGGTCGAATAGCGCCGCCTGTGCAGGCGTTCCATCGGGACCGGCGACGACATCCGTTGCAGTTTCCTGCGATTGGGCGGTTTGATAGGCATACTTTGCCTGGTCGTACTGTCCGACCGATTCGAGCACGCGTCCACGCTGCATGGCCACATCGGGATTAGTGGGGAATTGAGTTTGTAGCTGGTCAACTACATTGCTCGCATCGACGGGTTGTTGCAAGGCGAGTAATTGGCGCGCTGCCGCTAAGCGGGTGTCAATATCGTCGGCCGGGGCTGCCTGTACGACCTGCCGGACCAGCGTCAGAGCTTGCTTGGTCTGGCCGCTCTGCGTTTCGATACGGGCCAAGGACAATTTGGCATCGAGATCGTCGGGGTTTTTAGCCAGCACGGGTGCTATTGCTGCGCGAGCCTCCGCATAGCGCCCTTCGGCTCGCCGCAGGTCGGCCAGTTCCAGCGACCAGCGCTTATCCGTCTTGCCGGTCGCGCTAACTGCCGCGAGGATAGTGTCGGCTTGGCTGTAGTCGCGCTTCGCTTGAGCGGCATCGGCGAGCCGTAAAGCTTGTCGCAAGCTCTGATCATCCAGGCGCGCAGTTTGTGCCGGCGTGAGGTCTTGACGCTGGTGCAATTGCGCGAGCCAGCCTTCCAATGCGGATTCATGGTCGGCGTTGGCGAGCAGATCGCCATAACGCAAGCGGACATCGATCTGCGCTTCGCCCGCATGGCGTTCGAGCCAGTTTTGCACCAGCGCCAAGCCGCGTTCCGGCTGCCCTTCCGTGATCCACTGACGACTCAGCGAAGCCAGCATGTCGGGATCGTCCGGTACGAGTTGGGCGGCCTCGGTCAGGCTTTGCTCGCTGGCGGATCCGTTGCCCGCCGTGAATTGCTGCTGGGCCAAGGTCAGTAACTGTTGAGCTTGCAAATTATGCGCCAGACTGCGCATCTCGTCGGTGCGTTGCGCTTCAGGGATCGGTTGGAGCGCGGCGCTTGCCGCCGCCGCATCGTCGACCGAGTTAAGGTACAAGGCACTGGCGTAGCACATTTCCGTGCTTTGTGAGGCCGTCAAACCTTCTTCCATCACCTCGCGCCCAAGTTTTAGCAAACCCAGATCGCGATAAGTGCGAGCGAGTTTGTAACGGGTCCATGCCGAAGTCGGCGCAAGCCGGATCGATTGTTCCAGGGTTTCGATAGCGGGGCCGTTTTTGCCTTGCGCCAATAAGCGATCGGCTTCGTCGGCAAGCAGATCTGCGTGTAGCCCGACGAACGCGGTTTGCTGATTGCCGGTAAAGCGATTTTGCATGGATGCCATCAGCGGGGCGATTTCCTTGACGCGCCCGGTAGCGCTCAACAACTCCGTCATGCTGTGCAGTGCGCCCAAAGCTTCATCGGGTTCGTCGAGCTGGGCGCGCAAGATAGGCTCGGCTTCTTTCCAGCGATGTTGCGCAAGCAATGCATCGACCAGCAAACCGCGGGCATTGACGTTACCGGGTTGCAGTGCCAACGCGGTGCGGGCCGCGCGCTCGGCCTGCTCGGCATGACCTTGCGCAAGCGAGTCGCGCCCCTGGCTCAGCGTGCCCCAGAACAAGGAGGTCCGCGCCATGTTTTCCAAACCCGCCCGCCCGTTGGGATCAAGTCGCGCTGCGGCGAGGAAGAAGGTTCGCGCTTCCATGTGCCGACCTTCACGCATGCGCAGCAAGCCCAGGGCGCCGAGCAAATCGGCATCGTTGCCGCGCGAGGCCAGCGCTTTCATCAGCAGCGGGTCGGCCTCGGTCAAGGCGCCTTTATCGAGTAATTTCATACCTTGTTGCTGGGCTTGCCAGGCCGGGTCGGATTCGAGCTTAAGTCTGGCGGCCAACATGGCGCGACTGGCGGCCAGCATGTTTTTGAATTCGATGTCGTCTGGAGCCGCGTCGACGTAAGCTTGTTGAGCATCGATATAGGCCGGGTTCGCGCCAGTGTCGCGCAACACGCGACGCCAGGCATCGAGCGCGGCGGGCCGATCGACATCCGGGTTTGACGCCACCTGCTGCGCCAGCTGGATACTCTCCGGCAGGGTGGCAGTATCGCGTCCCAGTAGAAGAACCAACGAAATCGCCGCATTAAGATTGTTGGGGTCATTGGCGATCACGTGCCGTAAGGCAAGGATAGCTTCGGCGCGGTGCGGCGGATCATTTCCCAATATGCTGTAATACGCTGCTGCCAGATCGCCCGTGGGGGGGCCCTTGGAAAACAACGCCTGCAATCGCTGCACGGCTTGGGCGGTCTGTTTGTTGCGGCTTAAAATGGTGATAGTGGCCAATTCCTGCTTACCAGTGGTGGCGACCAAATAGGCGTACCCCAGTTCACGCGTGCCCTCTGCATTGGGATATAAAGTCTGCAGCCGGAACAATTGGTGCGAGGCTTCATCGAGTTGGTTTGAGCGAATCTCGATCTGGCCAAGTTCGGAGAGTGCCGCCGGGTCGTTTGGACTGACCAATAGGGCTTTTTGGATCATCTGCAAAGCCAGATCGTTGCGGTATTTATTGCTCCACATCCGCGCGCTGACGATCAGCTGAGGTACGGCGCCGGCGCCCGATGACGGGGCGCTTGCCGCCGTTTGAGAAGCCTCCATGGCATGGGAGGTCAGCGCCTGGCCGAACACTAACAGTCCTAGCAAAATGGTGCGCTTCATAGCTTTCCTCACAATTTTCTTTGCAAGTAATCCGACCCTATAAACTCCGGGCCGCTCCCATTTTCAATTCCCGACGCCGATTTAGTGCAAGCTGTAAGAACATGCCGTGCTCCATGCCGGCCGTAGACTGCCGTCGGTAGCAAAGCGATATCGTGCTTCGTGCCAGCCCGTGCCAAACAATGTCAGAACTTGCGAAAAATAGGCTGGCGGCGCGTGCGATTCGAGATCATTGACGCGTGCCAATTGATTGTTGGCAAGCGCCGCTTGATTCAGCGCGTCCAGCAAGGGCAGCACCGCGGCCGAAAAACCATAGGGGCCGGCGTTCGACCCGCTATTCCCGGTCGCGGTATCGACTTTTTCCGGTGGGAAACCCTGTGCACCTATGAAATCGGCCATAGGCTGAAATGTCTTGAGCAAGCGCGCCCGTGCCGGGTCGCTTGACGCCAGCATGCCGGCCCACAGATAGACCCGGATCGCGTTATATGAGCCTGCCGAGGCCGTGACGGCATCGCGGCTAAAACCAGCTGCTTGATCCGCGGCAGGCTCGGCGGCCGTGCGGTCCGTAGCGTGGTATTCGATCCAATCCGGAGCAAACCCCTTTGCCGCGGGCTCAGTGATCAGCCGCAGGGCGGGAGCGGGGAATGTTTTCCACTGGGGCTGGTCCGGCAAAGCAGTGGCTAGCCCCTGCAGTACTTGCAGCGGCGTGTAACTCGCGTTGAGTCGCCATGTATGGGGATCTGGCTGAAAACCGGTCGGCGCGGGCAAGATTGACGGGCCCAGTCCGGGCAGTGACGCGGTCTCTTGTTGAAGTATTCTTTTTGCCAGCAAAGTACCCAATGCGGTATAGCTGCGCTCGTGCCATTCACGCCCGGCCTGCAACAAACTGTAGGCAATCCATAGGTCTGCGTCGGATGAAGAGTTCTCATCGAGCACGCCCCAAACGCCGTCCTTTTTTTGCCCCCATAGCCAGGAAGGCAAATGGCCCACCAGATCGTCGGCCGCGAGGTTGTCCTGGGTCCAATCGAGAATTTTCTGGAATTCGGCTTTGTCGTTTGCAACTACAGCAAAAAACAGGCCGTACGATTGCCCCTCGGAAACGGTGCGTGTATCGGCCGAGCCGACATCGATGACGCGACCCTCAGGACTCACATAATGTGCCTTGAATGCCTCCCAACGAGGCCATGGTTTGCAGGTCTCGTCGCTGCCGGGCGTTGTGGCCGGGGCGGGCGCCGCATGGGCAAACGCCTGCGCGAGCAGTAGGCACGCTGCTACACAGAGATGGCGAATCGGCAGGGGAGCTAAGTGCTTGGGCATAGGATTAGAGTCCTCGTCGACGTGACGCTAGCGCTTGCAAACCGAGGAAGGCGCCAATCGCCACAAAGATCCCCGCGAGCACCCCGAAAGTTGCCAGGGCCAACGGGTATTTGATGGCCACCACCCAGACGCGGGCGTACCAAGGGAAATCACCGACCAAATACTGAGGACCGATACGCAGGCCTTGAATATCCTGGCCGCGCACAATGGTCAGGTCACCTTGCATATGGCTGATCGAGCCCGGATTTTGCAGTGCGTCGACCACATCCTCCAAGCTGGCGCCGTCGGTCGCGGCCAAGGCAACCACGCTGCGGTATTTTGCATAGGGCGATTCGAATCCAATCAGGGTGCCGAAAGAACCGCTCTCACTCAATAAGTCATGGGTGCGCGCGATCGCATCGATCACACCGTCTTGTTGGCTTACGCGGACCGTAAATCTAAAGTGATCGTTGGCCGCGTTGCCGGTTGCCGCGCTAATTTGCAGGGGCGCCACGTCGCTCCAATTCTTCATGAGCGCGGCGGTGGCTCCGCTGCCGATCACAATCAGATCTTTGTTGATAACGCCTTGCACTTCGCTGGCATGCATGATTTGCACACGCAAGGCAGGAAAGCCGGTCCACTTGCCCATTTCGCCCATGAGCGCGAGCACGCTTTCGATGTCGGTCGTTGTGGGTTGGTTGGGAATCACCACCAGGGTTTGGGATAGATCGGCGTAGGTGGTAAATGGAAAGCCACTATTGGCAAAGAAGGCGAGATTGGGCATCAATGCATAATGTGCAAAGCCGCTAAAGTCGATGGTCGAATCCGGGTCGATCGCCGCGCTCGAGGGATTGCTGGAAACTCCCGCGCAGACCCCGGTTTTCTGCGAGTCCATAGTGAATTTCAACTGCAACTGATTGTCGCTGCCGACCCGGAATGCGGGAATACTGATCGTATTGCTGACCCCGGACGTGCCATCGCTTAATATTGGCAGCCGTAGTTGACCCAATTGGGCCCGGTCTTCTTCTGTACCCGATGGCCTCAAGTGATAGGATTTGATCAACAGTCCGTTGATTTCCACGCTCAAACTCGAATCATTGACTACCGAGGGGGCGGTATATCGATATTTCAAATCAAGCGGCACACCGCGGCCGTTCCAAGCAAATAAGTCGGCCGGCACGTGCATGTCGATCCGGATTGGATCGGGCGAACCGCCCTGAACTTGCAGCAGATCGCTGTTGGTGATGATGTCCTTGAACTGCACCGGCCGGTCGACCGGCAACCATTTGGGTGCGTCATAGGGTTTTCTTGGGGGGCCGAGATCGACATCGCTGACGGTGGCGCTTGAGCCTGCCAGCACGAATTTCCCGAGCACTAAGGCATTAACTGCCGTGTCCAGTTCACGGGTATTGCGACCCAGTAAAACTAATAGCTTTTTATCCGTGGTCTGCGGATTGGGGACCATCAATAAGGTCGGTCCGTCGATTTTGGGTAGATCCAGACCGACGGGCAGATGGTCCGTGGTTGCCAACACAACTGCATTGCTCTGGCTGGGGAAGCTTTGCATGACCGGGAATTTCGCGCCCCGGTAATTGGCTAGCGAACCGAACCAAGATGCCGCGACCGCGGCGCTATGTATCATTTCGTTGCTGGGCGAAGCCGGCAAAACAAACGGCAATTCCAGTGGTGCGCTATCTCGTGCATCGAAGAACGGCACCGGCAACAAGGCGAGATCGTTTTGCAGTGCGACGGATTGCTGATCCAGCAAAACTTCGCTTAGCGGGCTGATATCTGCCCACAGTACCGAATTGGAAGGATCCTCGCAATTCGTCGTGGTGTAATGTGCGACGAGTTCAAGAGAAAGCTGATTAAAGTCCGCAAAAAAACGTGGATCCAGTGGAATGTCTGTGGAGGTGGGGCTCCCGGCGTGCTCTTTATCGAATGGCACGGTCGCGATCACCTGTTTATTAATCAAGACGCGTATATGGGACAGAGAGAAGATCAAGGCCGGCGAGTAGGTATAAACCAAGTGCAACTGTGCCGCGGTCACGACTCGATCCAGCCGCACCCCGATACCAACCGAATGCGTATCGCTGATGCCGCGCAAATGAATCGGCTCGAATGCACCTAGCGCGGAAAACGGCAACCGTATTGAAGCAACTGGAGCGTTGCCGGATAGCGGGCCTATGGCCGCAGCGACCGGACTGATTGCCTCCGGCGTGGCAGCCATCGTGGCGGAATTGGCGACTGCCGGCGTGGCTGGCACGGCGGTGGAAGTGGTGACGGCTGGTGTGGCTGTCACCGTGGTGGAAGTGGTGACAGCCGGTGTGGCTGCCACCGTGGCGGAATTGGCGACTGCCGGTGCGGCTGCCATCGTAGGGTGATTGGCGACTGCCGGTGTGGTTGCCACCGTGGCGGGATTGGCGACTGCCGGTGAGGTTGCCACCGTGGCGGGATTGGCGACTGCCGGTGAGGTTGCCGCCGTGGCGGGATTGGCGACTGCCGGTGAGGTTGCCACCGTGGCGGGATTGGCGACTGCCGGTGAGGTTGCCGCCGTGGCGGGATTGGCGACTGCCGGTGTGGCTGGCACCGTGGCGGAATTGGCGATGGCCGGTGTAGCTGCCGCCACGGCAGGATTCGCTTTATATGTATGGGCTGCCGCGGGTGACTTTGCCACCCGGGTTGAATTGGCGGCTACCGGCGGCGCCGCCACGTCAGAATGAACTGTTGCAGGTGTTTTATCGGCAGGCTGCGTTGTCGCGGGGGCGAAATTGGGAAGTGTTTGACCGATGGCCGACGTGTCAGCCATTAGCATGACCATTATCAGAACGAGGGAGATTAAAGATAAGCCTATTTTCATGGACCTTTTCTTTGCTCTATTCGCGGCGCCAAAAGTCTATGGACGATATTGCAATGCAATAACCTACAGCCTGAATTTTTCAGATTAAGATATTTTCTGAAAAATTTCAGGAAGAGGTGTATCAATAATATATCTATGGTTGTAAGGGCAGTCTCTATTTATATCGGTCTGCGTATCGAAATGCGACAAAGCGTTCGGACCGATTGACGACGGCCTTGAATAAGGGAGTAAAATTCGCCGTTCATATAAGACGGCAAGCCATATGGGAGCGTGTATCTGCCCATTCCTTTGAATTGGACCGCGTCGTATAAAACCCATGTTGCCTGAGCCATTGAACGTCGAGAAGCAATCCGCCGCACCCCCAAGCCGCCTCTATTCGCGCCTGTGGCTGGCCGGCAAGCTCAGCGCGGCAATTGGCTTGTATGGCTGTGTTGCGGCAGCATGGTTAAAGCTCTCTTATGTCTCCGAACTGATATCGAGTGTGGGCGCCGCCCTGTTGCTGCTGGCCGCGGCCCTCTTCGATAGCTGCTATGGCGCGCTCGGAGACAGCCGTCCGGTCAGCCCAGGCTTAGGCTCGGTGCTTGCTCATCGCGCTCTCGACCGGTTCCTGAAACGTCTTCCTGATGGTATGCCGGGGCGCATCGGCGCGCGTTACCGCGGCTACAAGCCCAGCTTGAGCGCACTGGTGTTGGGCGTCAGTGCTTTGGCGGGGGTCTATCAAATGCTCCACGTCGACGACGGGATGGTCCTGCGTCCCGAAATCGGCTTGGTATTTGCCGGACTGAGCGCGCTACTTGCCTTGATACTCATTGTCGCTGAACGTTATATGGCGGCGCTGCCGGTCGAGCGCCTGGCGCATGCGCCGGCTTTGGCGCGCATGCTGCGTTTGCCGATCGCCGTCTGCGCGATGGGTGCTGCCGTGACTTTTGCAGAAATCGATGGACATGGGTGGGCCCGCATCGTCTTGCAAGTTATCTCGTATGGCGTCGGCATCGTCGCGCTTGAAATTGTGGTGCGCGCGGTGCTGGGTATGTACGATCCCTTGCGTCATGACGCGCAACATCGCGGCAATGCACAAAAACCGTTGGTCGACAGTATTTTGATCGGCTGGCTTAAACCGGGGGCCTCGCCTTGGCGTGCGCTATGCGATTACTACTCAGCCAAATTCGATGTCGATTTGCGGCAAAGCTGGGGCGTGCGTTTTATCTTGCGTGCCGCACCCGGGTTTCTGACGCTGTCGGCCTTGCTCGCTTATGCGCTTAGCGCCGTGACCGAACTACAGCCCAATCAGCGTGGCATTGAAGAACACTTCGGCCGGCCGGTCAGCGTGCTGAAGCCCGGCTTGCATATTGGCCTACCCTGGCCATTTGGTCAGGTGATTCCGGTCGAAAACGGTGTCTTGCACGAAATTGCTGTGATTGCGCCGGAGGCCGGCCGCGATGCGTCGGCGCCACGTCGTGAACTGGCTAACGCCCCACAGGCTGAGGCGTCGCAAACACCGGCTACGGCTATCGACGCGCCACCGCCCGACAGCGCCAACCGGCTCTGGGACAACACCCACGCTTTCGATACAACCCAGCTGATTGCCGGGCTAAGCAACGGCCAGCAAAGCTTTCAGATCATGAATGTCGACGCGCGTTTCGTTTATCGGATTGGCGCGTCCGATCAGGATGCGTTAGCAGCCAGTTATCAGCTTGCAGATTTGCCGGGATTAATACGTGATCTCGCAGGCCGTGCTCTGATCAGGCATTTTTCGGCTGAAACGCTGACCGCAATTCTCGGCGAGCCGCAGGATCAAATGGCACGCGCCCTGAAAGCGTCGCTACAGGGTGATCTCGATCGTTTGCATAGCGGTATCGAGATCGTGGCCGTAGTTGTCGAAGCGATCCACCCACCTGGTGGCGCCGCCAATGCGTATCACACTGTGCAGGCCGCCGAACTAGAGGCGCAAGCGCTGATTTTCTCTGAGCAAGGCCGGGCGGCGCGAACGCGGAATGAAGCCGCGCAAGCGGCCGCTGTATCGTTAAATAGCGCCACAGCGGCCGCTGCGCAGACCATGGCAGATGCACATGCCACGGCCTTGGGCTTTGATGCGGCGCAGGCGGCTTACCGTAGCGCCGGTAATATTTACCTGCGTGAGACCTATCTGCATACCCTGGCGAAAGGCTTGTCCCAAGCACAACTGACCATTTTGGATCATCGGATTGCTGATTCGGGCCGGGCGACGATCGATCTGCGCGGCTATTCCGCCGGTTCTTCTGATCTGACCGGCGCGCTGCATGGTTCGGGGTCCACGGGCGCCAATTAGGAGAGCGAGCTTGAGTTTCTTTCATCACCACGGGCATGGGCATGACGAGCATCGCGAGTCTGGCGGGCCGACCGCCTCGCGCAATTTCTATCTGCGTTGTCTGGCGGCCGCGGCCTTGTTGTTGCTGGGCGTACTGACGGCTTGCCTGGTTCAAGTGCATGCCGGGGAGGCTGCCGTGATTACGCGTTTCGGCAACCCGACCCGGGTTTTATTGGAACCAGGATTAGCCTGGCGTGCGCCGGCGCCGCTCGAAGCGACGATTCCGGTGGACCTGCGTTTGCATACCACCTCGACCGGTCTTGAAGATGTCGGCACGCGCGATGGATTGCGGGTGATCATGCAAGCCTATATTGCGTGGCGGGTACCCGCCGACCCGGAGCATATCAAGCGCTTTTTGCGGGCAGTGCAAAACCAGCCCGACGAGGCCGCCTTGCAAATCCAGACTTTCGTAGGCTCCGCCTTGCAGACTACCGCCAGCGGTTTCGACATGGCCTCGCTGGTTAACACCGACGCCGGCAAAGTACAACTCGACGCGTTTGAGCGTCACCTGCGCGCCACTGTTGAGCCGCAATTGCTCGATGCCTATGGTGTCGAAATCTCCCAAATCGGCTTGCAGCGACTGACACTGCCGGCCGCCGTCCTGGGCGCCACCGTCGACCGCATGCGCGCCGAGCGCGAGACGATTGCCGCGCAAAGGACGGCCGAAGGCAATCGGATGGCCGCCGAAATCAGTTCCAATGCCGACCGCGATGCCCATATCAAACTCGCCGAGGCCGGCGTCCAAGCGGCCGGCATCGAAGCTCAAGCCCGCGTGGATGCCGCCAAAATCTATGGCCTGGCTTATGCGGGCAATCCGCAGTTGTATACCATGCTGCGCTCGCTCGACACATTAAGCACCATGATAAATGCCAACACGCGCATTATTCTGCGTACCGATGCCGCTCCGTTTAACGCTTTGGTCGATGGGCCTGCGGCGGCCGCGCAGGCCATGACCGTGGGCAAGGGGAAAAAATGACGCGGCGCGAGGGCATCGGCCCTTTCGCCGAAGCGGGGGTGATTGTTTTCTATCTGCTGTTTGCCGGCACACTGATCGCCGCGCTGGCGTGGTCTATCTCTAATATACGCGTGGTCCCGGCGCAAAGTCGGGCGGTCGTGCTGCGCCTGGGTGCGCTCGACCGGATTCAAGGGGCGGGGCTGTTGTTGGCCTGGCCCGCACCGATCGATCAGGTGGTGCTGGTTCCCGCAGCCGAGCAGTTGCAGGAGCAAAGCATTCAGTCTTTGCAACGCAGTTCGTTTGCGCAACAAGCCGATCGGAATCAGAGTTCGCTCAGTGATTTGCCCGATGCACAGGCCGGTTCCGGCTATTTGCTGACGGGCGACGCCAGTGTGGTCCAACTGCAAGCCACGGTTTTTTATACTGTCGACGATGCCTATGCCTATGTGCTGCAGCATGCGCATATTGCGCCCGCCTTGGAACGGATTTTTTCGGCGGCGACGCTTGCGGCGTGTGCATCGCGCGATTTGGATGCGGTGTTGGTCGCGCGCCCGGAGCTGATCGCGCACGATGCAACTGCCGCCGAAGAGCGCGAGCGCTTGCACGCCGATCTTGCGGCCCTGGCCAACCGGCGTCTGGAAGATTTAAAGCGCAACGGCGGCAATCTGGGTATTCATATCCAACGTGTCGATGTGCAATCGTCGCTGCCCGCGGCAACCGCGCTGGCCTTCACCAGCGTCCTCACCTCGACGCAAAGTGCCGCCCAGGAAATCGCCAATGCTCACACCCTGGCCGAGAATACTCGCCAGTCTGCCGAACGTGACGCGCAAGCGCGCGTCAAGACAGCGCTATCGAATGCCGCCGAGCGGGTCGCGACGGCCCGTATCGAGACGGCAAACGTGTTGCCGTTGAACGGCGCATTGGCGGTGACTGACCCTGGCTTGCCGCAGCGCGATTATCGCGCGGCCGTCCAGGCCATGCTGGTCAAAGCAGGTTCGGTGATCACCGTCGACCCCAAAGATCGTTCTACCCTGATTCTCACGGGGCCGGGATCATGACGCCAAGGAACGCAACGAGCGTGCCTGACTTACCTTTGGCGGATGTGCAAGCGCCCCGGAATGCCCGTTATGCCGGTCTGCAATTACTGATGGCCATGAGCGCCGCGGGCCTGTTATCGATTGGTTTTATCTGGTCGGAGCTGGTGCCCGGCGGCGCCGATATCGGTCAGGTACTGGCCGGCATCGCCTCCTTGATCGTCGCTATTCCCGTCGTAGCGGCCGTCTGGCACAGCCTGCGCCATCCAGGTCTGCATGGGGTCACCGATCGTCTGATTGGCCTGGCCATGCTGGCGGCCTGGGCTACCGGCGATCTGATCACGGCCGCTTTGCTGCCGACCATCATGATTTTTGGGCATGTGCTGGAGGAGCGCAGTCTGCAAGGCTCGCACAATGCGATTCGCGGCCTGCAAAAACTGGGCATAGGCGTCGCCCATCGCCGCACCTCGGATGACACATTCGAGGATGTCGACAATCGTGCGTTGGCGCCGGGCGACATCGTCGAAGTGCGTGCCGGGGAGCGGATTCCGGCCGATGGCCTGGTGTTGAGCGGCAGCGCCAATATCGATAGCTCGCTGTTGACCGGCGAATCGATGTGGACCGAGGTCGGCATCGGGCAACATGTCTTGGGCGGGTCCATCAATATGGATGGCTTGCTGAGGCTAAGCGTCACCAAGATCGGTGAGGACGCGGCCCTGGGGCAGATTATCCGACTGATGCATACAGCCGAACATGCCAAACCGCCGATCACACGCTTGATTGAGCGCTATGCCGGCACTTATATGGTGATGATTATCATGCTCGCGGCCATGACCTGGTTCGCCAGCGGCAATGTCGCCGCGATGCTGGCGGTATTGGTCGCCGCCTGCCCCTGCGCACTGGTGCTTGCCGCACCGGCGCCAGCGCTGGCAGCGGTTGCCGTCGCCGCCCGTCACGGGATTTTGATACGGGGCGCGGCTTTCCTTGAGGAACTTGGTGATCTGACCTCGCTTGTGATCGACAAGACCGGTACGCTGACCTTCGGTCGATTGGAGTTGGTCGCCGTTGACGCCGAGCGGTCTGACGAGGGCGTGCTGGCCGTGGCTCTGGGGGCGGCACTGGGCAATCATAGCAATCATCCTGTGAGTCGCGCCCTGGCTCGCCAAGCATCGACCGCGCCCCTCGGCGAGCCTGCTGTTACATTGCACAGCATCGGCGAATATCAGGGCCTGGGCTTGGTCGCCGAGAGCGAGCAAGGTCGCGTGGTATTTGGCCAGAGCACGCTGTTCGAACGTTTAGGCATAGCCAGCCCGGGTCTGCCGGACCATGACGGCCCGATTGCAGGTCTTGCCCTGGATTCGCGCTTTCTAGCGTGGTTCAGGTTTGCCGATCCCTGCCGTCCGGAAGCCAAAGCCGCACTGGAGGAGCTAGCGCACCTGGGTTTGACGCGACAAATCTTGTTGACCGGCGATCATCCGCGGGTGGCGCAACGCATCGCAAGCGAAGTTGGTATCCTGCAGGTGCGGGCACAAGTTTTGCCACAGGATAAACTACATGCGGTGAGCGAGGAAATCCGCGAGGGCCATCGTCCTTTGGTTGTCGGCGACGGCATTAATGATGCGCTGGCGCTGCGCGCGGGCGCCGTTGGCATCGCCATGGGAGAAAAGGGCACCGATATTGCGATTGCTGCGGCCGACATTGTCCTGATCGGCGGCGATTTACGTCGCTTGGCGACTTGCGTCAGGCTGAGCCGCCGCTGCAGCCACACAATACAAATCAACGGTCTTATCGCGCTAGGGTGGACCGGGTTATTGCTTGCTTTTGCGGCCGGCGGCGCGCTAGGCCGTCATGGCGCGATTGGCGCCGCGTTGCTACATAACCTGGGCACCTTGCTGGTGTTGGCGAACTCCGCCCGCCTAATGCGTTTTCACGAGCCGCTGGCCGATTTGCCGACTACGCCGCTGCGGGAGGGGCCGGCTGCAAAGGCCTAGAGCTGGAAAAAGCGGCTGGATGAGGATTTTTGCCGGGTAGCGGGCTTTAAGCCGGCAAACTGCTTACCGCGCGGTTGCGGCCCCGGCTTTTTGCCAAGTACAGGGCGCCGTCAGCCTGTTTAATGAGCATTTCATACTGTTTGATTGCCGACGTGGTTTGAGCAACGCCTATGCTTACGCTAATCTTTACGTGAGAATCGCCGCATTGCACCGGCTCCAATGTGACCGCCTGACAAATTTGCTGGGCGATCTCCATGGCTTCATCAAGCAGCGTAGACGGCAAGACTACGGCGAATTCCTCACCGCCATAGCGCCCGAAAATCGCCGCTTCCGGCAATAACTGGCCAATGCGCAGCGCCGACATGCGCAACACCGCGTCACCCACCAGATGACCGAACTCGTCGTTGATCTGTTTGAAATGATCGAGATCGATCATCAGCAGGCTGAAATCATCGGCGCTGCGCGTCCATTGGTTGAACGCGTCGCTCAACCGTTCCTCAAGGTGATGCCGGTTGAACACGCCGGTCAAGCCATCGCGGCGCGAACTTTCGCTGAGCGCCGACAACGCGGCTTCGCGTTCGTAGCTAATCATCGCGGCCTGAGTCACATCGAACAAAATGACGCATACCGCCGTGACTTCGCCGCCTTCAATCAATGGCAGGAAGGTGCAGTCCTGCCGCATATAATCGATGCCGCCGGTAATCGGCCGGTCATGCTGGAACTGGAACAGGTAGGGGCGATTCTGCCAGGAGGTGAAGGCCGAATTTTTAAGCAGGAAGACGCTTTCGAATTTTTTGCTGAGCCATGCGCGTGGCAGCTCCGGGAAGATTTCGAACAGATTGTGGTCCAGCACATCTACTGCGCTGCGCCCACTGCGGTTCTGCATAAACCGATTCCAGCGGATAACCTTGAATTGGGCGTCGACCACGAATACGCCGACACCCATATTGTCGACGATCAGATCGGACAGCGCACCTTGCATGCCAGCCGTCACATGCACTCCAACAACTCGTCGAGGGCCATTTTCAATGTTTTCAGCGAATCCTGACCGGTAAACATCACCAAATGTGCGCAGAAGGTGTGATTCTCAATCGAGAACTTCACTTCGACCAGCAAGCTGAGGTCCCAGGCCATGGCCTCCGGGCGCAACAGGTTGGTCAGGGAGACGCGGCGGCCCATCAAGGTCGGCGGGGAAAAAGTCAGCGATCGCCCGAGCTGTTCAAACATGCAGGACAGGCACGCGCCGGTAATCAGATTCGACAGATCGATCAGGACTTCTTGCTCACTCGCGGTGTCCAGCGTATCGAGCAAGGGATCGTAACCCATCAATTCCCAGAGTTCGGGGATGGCATCGTCGCCCAGCAACACCAACGCTTCGCCTCGAACATCGCAGGTAAAGGCCTGGCGTACGACGGTGACAAATTCCTGGCCGCCAACGAATTCGCTCAGTACGGCAGGCAGGTCTTCGACCCTAACCGGCGTGATGCTGGGAATCGATAATTGAATGAATTCACCCAATAACGTGGCCAGGCGAGCGCCAGCCAAGCCCATGCCGATATTGGCAATTTCCTGAAGCGCGTCGCGCTGGTCTTCACTCAGCATTTGCTCATGCGTCAAAGCCGTACTCCTTCAGCACAGGCAGCAACTTTTCAGGCGT
>Ga0302220_10001887_pt1 | contig 15887 bp, 16 predicted proteins | sample II_Palsa_E1_3_FD_194572 | JGI IMG/M metagenome (GOLD analysis project Ga0302220, IMG submission 194572) | Peat permafrost microbial communities from Stordalen Mire near Abisko, Sweden - II_Palsa_E1_3 | ecosystem: Environmental > Terrestrial > Soil > Palsa > Peat permafrost | place: Sweden...
GTTCGTGCACAAATCGCGGCGGGCGCCAAAGGCATCACCGTTTCGACGTTGAAAGAGGCGGAAGAATTTTTTGCCGCCGGCGTGACCGATATTCTCTACGCCGTGAGCATCGTGCCTGCCAAATTACCGAGAGCGATGGCGCTGCTAAGCCGCGGGTGCGATCTGAAGCTGGTGGTGGATAACACGCTCGCCGCAACAGCGATCGCACAATTCGGTCGCGAGCATGAACAAGCATTCGAAGTCTGGATCGAAGTCGACACGGACGGCCATCGATCCGGCATTACGCCGGAACAGGACACGCTGCTGCACGTCGGCCGTATTCTGCATGACAATGGCGTGCGCGTCGGGGGCGTGATGACCCATGCGGGATCCAGCTATGACCTCGATACGCTGCGTGCCTTGACCGCGCTGGCCGAGCAGGAACGCGCCGGCTGTGTGCGCGCGGCACAGCGTCTGCGCGCCGCCGGCATTCCCTGCGCGGGAGTCAGTGTCGGTTCGACGCCCACCGCGCTCGCTGTCGAGAAACTCGACGGCGTGACCGAAGTGCGGGCCGGCGTTTACGTCTTTTTCGATCTTGTGATGCACAACGTCGGCGTATGTGCGCTCGATGACATCGCGTTGAGCGTAGTCACCACTGTCATCGGCCACCAACCGGAAAAGGGCTGGGCAATACTGGACGCAGGCTGGATGGCAATGAGCCGCGATCGCGGCACGTCAAAACAGGGGCACGATTTTGGATATGGCCAACCGTGCGAGCTCGATGGCACGTTGCTGACCGACTACGTGCTGAGCGCCGCCAACCAGGAACATGGCATCCTCTCGCCGCTGCATCCTTCAGTTGCGGGCGAATCGCAGGCCGTCGCGGTGGATGACGCGGCGGCGGCCGCAGCCGCCAACAACGTAGTCACGCGGTTTCCGATTGGAACGAAGTTGCGTATCTTGCCCAATCATGCGTGCGCGACAGGCGCTCAATTTCCCGAGTACCACGCTCTTGCGGCCACGGGCGACGTCGCTGTTTGGAGGCGTTTTCACGGTTGGTGAGTCTAATACCGGCGTGCCCGGATATCCCGACACGCCGGGTTTTGCCCGGTCCTGCATAACTCGCCATCAGCTCAATCCGACTGCAGCGGCATTTCCAGGAACGCCTTGAGCGCGTGATAGAACTTCTTGCGATACACGCCCATCATCGGATTGTGCGCGATGCCGGCAAGCGCGACAAATTGCTTGTCCTTGTTCGGCAACCTGGCGAAAAAATCGAGTAGATCGGGCTCCGCCGCGATACCGTCGTACTCGCCTCGGATAATCAGCACGGGGCACACGATCTGAGCCGGATCGACCGCCGGAAGATTGACGCACATGTCCACGTAAGTACCGGTCGGCACTTCACTGACCAGCGGCAACTCGGCCGCGGCGATCGCCTGCGGCACCAGCGCTTCACTCGTGCCGGGTTTGTCGCGATTGAACATACCCTCGTAAAACGCCAGATTGACCTTGCGCCGGGGGCTGGCCGAGTACTCGGGCAATTTCGTGCGGCGCTGCTCCAGGGTCGGTGAGCCCGCGCCCGTGTAGACCAAAGCCGCCATTCCCAACCTGCTGATCTTTTCCGGGTTTCTCGTCGTGAACAACGATGCACGCAACGCACCCGACGAAGAACCGAACATCGACAGGGTGGAAACGCCTGTGGTCTCGAGCACGAAGGGCACTGCCAGTTGCAGATCGTCGGCGCCGGACTGTATCCCTGAGTTCGAGCCTTCGGTCCACCCGGAGCGGCCGTAGCCGTCGTGGTCCATCGTCCAGACGTCGTATCCCAGCGCCGCAAAATGGTCCATCACCGAGTAATCATCGCGCCCCGGCACCTGCAGGTCGTACGTGTTGCGACCCGACACGGTCGACCCGTGCACCAGGAATAAAACCGGCAGCGGCGCCTGGCCAGCAACCGGTGGCGTGGCGCGTTTGCGGTACACATAGAGTCGCACCGGACCTTTGTTGACGTAATATTCGGCATTCCAGGTCATAACGTTTCCTTGGTCGTGTAGTCGCATAGTCACGTACTCGCGCAGCCAGTACAGCGCGGTAGCGTGATAAACGGGGGAATGGTGAAGGCATAATGCCTTCAAGGCGTGGTTTGCATTATCGTCATTCGACTCGATCGATTAAACCGTTTTTGATGAACAGACAATTCACCAACGTCACTCTCAGCCCGGCAACCCATGCGTGACCTGAATGCTTTAGCGACCTTCGTGGCCGTTGTCGACCTGAATAGTTTTTCGCTGGCAGCCGAACGCTGCGGCATTTCGAAAGCGCTCGTCAGCAAGCATATCCAGACGCTCGAAGCGTCCATGGGCGTCAAGCTGCTGAACCGGACCACACGCAAATTGGGGCTCACGCAAGCCGGCGAGCGGTTTTACGAGCGTTGCGCCCGGGTGATAGCGGACGCCGAGGACGCCGTCCGCGACCTTGAAGACGCCTCGCCCGATGCCCACGGCCTGATACGCGTGAGCACCGCGATGTCCTTCGGGCGGCTGCACCTGTTGCCGGCGATTGCGGACTTCCTGCGTGAACATGCGTCGATACAAATCGATGTCACGCTTTCGGAACATTTTGTGGACCTGATTTCGGGCGGTGCGGATATTGTGGTGCGCATGGCCGATGAGCCGCGCCTAAGTAACCTCGTAGCGCGCAAACTGGCGCCCGTGCACCATGCGCTGGTGGCGTCGCCCTCTTACCTTGCGTCGACCGGCATGCCGGCGTCCCCCGCCGATCTGCTGCGGCGCAATTGCCTGATCTATGCCGGCACCGGCAAACGGGAATGGCAGCTGACCGGGCCCGACGGCGAACATCGCATCAAGGTGTCGGGCAATTTTCGCGCGAACAACGGCGATGGAATCGCCGAGGCGGCCCTTGCAGGTTTGGGCGTGGGCATCTTGCCGTCGTTCATCGCGAGCCCTCATCTTGTCGCGGGCCGGTTGATCCAGGTGCTGCCGCAATATCGGCCGCCCCAGCGCACCTTGTATGCGGTGTTCCTGCCCGACCGACATTTGCCCAAGCGTATCCGGGAGTTTGTGCGTTTCCTGAGTGAGCGCTTTGGGCCCGAGGCGTATTGGGACACTGCGCTGCGTGCCTCCGAGCGTTAACGTACGGGCGCAGACGTGGGGCCCGCGGGTCCCACGGGGCCCACGGGTCCCAGTTTCGCCGCCATATTCACCAGATCGGCAAGCGATCCAGCCCGCATCTTTCGCATCACCTGGCCGCGGTGCGCCTTCACCGTGATCTCGCTGATGCCGAGCTCGCCACCAACCTGTTTATTCAACAGGCCGGAGACGACCAAGGCCATGACTTCCCGTTCGCGAGGGGTGAGTGACGCATAACTATCGCGCAGCGCCTGCATCTGCGCCTCGTGATCCAGTGCGGTGTGGCTGCACTCGATGGCTTGCCGGATCGCGTTCAACAGCACATCGTCGCCGAACGGTTTCGTCAAGAACTCGATCGCTCCTGCTTTCATCGCCTGGACCGTCATCGGCACGTCGCCGTAACCGGTAATGAAAATGATCGGCATATCGATCCGATCGACAGCAACGCGCTTCTGCAGATCGAGACCATTAAGGTCCGGAAGGTTTACGTCCAGTATCAGGCAGCTGGGCGCAAGGACTCGCGGGTAAGGCTGAAGGAGGTGGGACAGGAATTCCTGTGCGGAGGCGAATATCTCCGGCTGCCAGCCCGCGCAGCGGATCAGTAGTTCCAGCGATTCGCGCACCGAGACGTCGTCGTCGACAACGAACACGATGGGTGTAGCGCGCGATATCGCCAACGACTCCGATTCGCGGTCAGAGGTGTGCGTATATCGCCTAGGGTAAAAAATCATGGCGGATTCCTTAGACCACCCGAAGCGCGGTGCTGAGCGCTTCCAGCAGAGCCGCCTCGCTGAATGGTTTGAACAGGCACTCCACGGCACCGAGTTTGATTAGGTGCGGACGCACAGTCACATCCCCGTGAGCGGTGATGAAAACGATCGGAATCGGTTGCCGGCGTAGCGTCAGTTCCCGTTGCAGATCGGGCCCGGACATGCCCGGCATGGCGATGTCGAGGATCAAGCATTGGGTCTGGGCTACGTAATCGGACGCGAGGAACTCTTCCGCCGACGAGAACGCCTGCACCGCAAAGCCGCACTCCCTCAGCAGGTCGGGTAGCGACTCGCGAACGGACTCGTCGTCATCAACTACCGAAACGAGCGAAGGGATGAGCATCACGGATTCCTTATGACGTGCTGCGTATCGGTCGTCGCCGTGAACGCGCGGATGGCATCGAGACTGTGAGCGACCGTTACACCCTCGTGTCCGCAAGGAATGGAAAATGAAAACGCGGCTCCCGGACCCTCATTCGGTGTTGCCCATAGACGGCCATGATGACTCTCGATAATGGAGCGGCTCACGGATAGCCCGATCCCCATACCGCTGCTCTTGGTCGTGTAGAACGCTTCAAAGAGCTTGTCCACACCTTGAGGTTCGACACCCACCCCCGCATCTTGTACGGTCAGGCGCACGCAATCGCCTTCGTCTCGTTCGGTTCTGATCACCAATTGCCTCGGACGATCGTTGACATCGCTCATTGCATCCGATGCGTTCAGCAGCAGGTTCAGGATCACCTGTTGAAGTTGCACACGATCGCCGGTGGCGGGAGGCAGGTCGTCGGCCAGTTCCGGGCGCAGGATCACCCCGCTGCGCTGAAGTTCTTTCCACGACAGCGCAATCACCTCTCGGGTAGCCTCATTCAGGTCTACCGATTCGGACGTGGCGCTCTTCTTGCTGAAGAGCGCGCGCAATCGCGTGATCACATCGGACGCACGGTTGCCATCGCGTATCGTGCGCCGCGCGGTTTCGCGCGCGCCGTCGACGTTGGGTGGATCGGCGGCCAGCATCCGCAAGCAGGTGCTGGCGTTGGTGATGATGCCCGACAGCGGCTGGTTGACCTCGTGCGCGATTGACGCCGTCAATGCGCCGAGGCTCGTGACTCTGGCCATGTGAGCGAGCTCCGATTCGACCCTGCCCAGCGCCGCTTCCGAAAGTCGGCGTTGCGTCACATCGTGAACCGCACCGATGTACTCCAGTTGACCGTCCTGGTCTCGGGTCCCGTGAGCGACCGTGTGCAGGTACTTGACGGAACCGTTGGGCATCAGCAGCCGGTGCTCATACTCGAAGTCCTTGCCGGCTCGCGCCCGCTCGACCATGGCACGCATCAACAGCGCGTCTTCGGGATGATGTCGAGAAGCGATCAGCTCCAGCGTCACGGGCAAATCCGGGTCAAGCTCGAAGATGCGATAAACCTGCTCCGACCAGGAGATTTCATCGGTCGCCACACGCCACGAAAAGCTGCCGGTCGAACTGATGCGCTGAGCCTCCACGAGAAACGCTTCACTGCGCCTAAGCGCCGCTTGACCTTGTGTGCGCTCGATCGCAATGCTGGCAAGATGTGTGAACTGCGCGATGAGATTCTGGTCGAGCGGCATCGGTGTTTTCGGCTCGCCGTAGAGGATGGCGAAGGTGCCCACGACTTTCCCGCTCGTGGACGATATCGGCGTCGACCAGTTCGCTCGCATCCCGTGCGATAAGACCAATGAGCGCCACGGTTCCCATCGCGCCTCCAACGCGAGGTCGACCGAAATCACCTGCTTGTTCAGTATCGCTGCCATCGCGCAAGGACCGGAATCGACGTCCACCGGTCGGCCATCGATGCCTTCCATCAAGCTGATCGGCAGGCTAGGCGCGGCCCCAGGCTGAAGACGCAGGCTAGTCGCGGCCCCGTGCTGAAGGTGAGTTTGTCTGGGGTCGACCAACAGAATGCTGCAATGACAACCGCCGGCAGTGGCTTCGACAAGTTCACAGAGCGCCTCGAGAATAACCGCCAGCGGACAATCGCTCGCCATCATTTCCAGCAGTCGTTTTTCGCCTGCCAACAAGGTTTCGGCTTGCTTCCGATCCTCGATATCGGTGTTCTGTCCGTACCACTTCACGAGATGACCTGCCTCCTCGCGCAGTGGAACGGCTTTGATCAGGAACCATCGAAACGTCCCATCGAATCGACGAAACCTGCCCTCGGACTCACCGGCCGAGCCGGACTCCTGCAGCGATCGCTGATAGTGAGCCAGTCGATCCGCATCGTCCGGATGAACGGCCGCCTGCCAGCCCGAGCCGCACGCATCCTCCATGCTCACGCCGGTATAGTCGCACCACCGTTGATTCAGAAAATCGACACTGCCGTCGGGCGCCGCGCTCCATACGAAGCCTGGAATCGTATCGATAATCGTGCGCAGCCGGCCCTCCGATTTCTTGATCTCGGCAAGCGCCCGCGTGAGCCACATTTGAGACCGTTGGCGTTCGATGGCGATGCTCGCGATGTGTGTGAATTGATCGATCAGGGCTTGGTCCTTCGCCGTGGGGGTTCTGGGTTGCGCGTAATAGATCGCGAACGCGCCCAAGACCTTGCCGGCCGCGGACGAGATCGGCGTTGACCAGCACGACCGCAACCCGTGCGCCAAGGCCATGGGGCACCACGCGCCGGCCGCCCAGCGTGTCTCGCGCGCGATGTCGGTCGTGATGACTTGCCGGTTCAGGTAGGCCGCCATCGCGCAGGGCCCCGAATCGATGCCGACAGGCCGCCCATTAATGGCGTCGATGAAACTGGCGGGTAGGCTAGGTGCAACACCGTGTTCGAGACGCGTGCCGCTGGTATCGACCAGCATGACGCTGCAGTGGCACCCGGTGGCCGTGCTTTCGACAAGCTGGCAGAGCGTTTCGAGTATGCCCGGCATCGAATAGCCGTCCGCGACCATTTCGAGCAGGCGCTTTTCGCCGGCGAGCAGCGCTTCGGCCCGCTTGCGCTCGTCGACATCGGTTTGCAACAGGCACCACAGGACGATGCGCCCTTGCGCATCTCGCAAGGGAAAGTGGCACAAATGGAGCCAGCGGTAGACCCCATCGGCGCGACGGCGGCGCGCGTCGATCTCGTACGGTTGGCCGCTTTTGAGCGCCGCCTTGCGCGCGGCAATGACACCTGGGCGATCATCCGGATGGCAGCTGTGGACGGCCCCCCGCGCTTTGAGTTCATCGAGCGGCGCGCCGAAATATTCCAGGTAGTGGCGGTTCGCATGGTCGAGTACCAAATCCTCTGTCGAAAGCGCGACGAGGGTCGGAAGACCATCCACGATCAAGCGAAAGCGGCGCTCTCTTTCACGCAGGGCTTCCTCGGAGCGCCTTCGGTCTTCAATATCCATGTTCATTCCGCACCATTTGACGATCTGCCCCGATGCATCGGTGAGCGGACAAGCACGGATAAGGAACCAGCGATAGTCGCCATTGAAGCGCCGCAAGCGCGCTTGCATTTCACCTGGCGCGCCAGCGGCCAGCAGGGATCGCCAGCATTCGAGCAGCTCAGGCAGGTCGTCGGGGTGGATCGCAGCGTGCCATCCAGTGCCATAGGCTTCGTCAACGGTAAGGCCGGTGTATTCGCACCAGCGTCGATTAAAAAAATCGATGCGGAAATCGATGCGGAAGTCTGGGTGGCCGTCGGGGGCTCGGTCGGGGGGCGCAGTCCATACCAATCCGGGCAACGCATCGATGACGCGGGTGAGTTCGTTCTCCATTCCGGTCCTCCCCATACAGGCGCCACATCACGAGGATGCGCCATTTCACGGGCGAGCACCTATCGTACTTTGGTGTCGGTCTTCGCTTGACACCGTCGTGCTATCGATTCGCCGCCCAGCCCCTCGACAAAGTACTTTACACCCTCAATACACACACCCACACCCACACCCACACCATTGCAAAGACTCAGTCCACAGACTCAATCCGCTCGTCGACGCGGACGGCGTAAGCTATACCTATCGAAGGTGACCCGAACACCTTTTCGATTGGATGCAGAATCTCACCAGGAGAAGCGCATGAGCGAATACATCACTGTGACTACACCCGACGGTAGTTTTTCGGCCTACGTGGCACGCCCGAAGGCGCTACCAGCGCCAGCCATCGTCGTCATCCAGGAGATCTTCGGCGTCAATGCCGACCTGCGAGACACCTGCGACGAACTTGCTGCGCAGGGATATCTCGCGGTCAGTCCGGATTTGTTCTGGCGGATGGAACCGGGCGTCGATATGTCGGATCAATCCGAGGCTGAATGGAAAAAGGGGTTTGCCCTCTACACGGCCTTTGACTATGACGCCGGCGTCGCGGACATCGTCGCGACGATGGAGACTGCGCGCACGTTGCCCGGCGCCAGTGGCCGGGTAGGATTGATGGGCTACTGTCTTGGCGGCCTGATGACCTTCATAACCACGGCTCGCAAGGGTGCTGACGCCTCTGTCGTCTATTACGGCGGCAGTACGGAAAAATATTTGGGCGAAGCGGACAACATCAAGAACCCGCTGTTGATGCATCTGGGCGAGGAGGACGAATATATTTCCAAGGACGCGCAAAAGGCCATCATCGCCGCGCTCAAGGACAACCCGTTTGCTCAAGTGTTCACCTACCCGGGTTGCAAACACGCGTTCGCCCGGCATCGTGGCACGCACTACGACAAGGATGCTGCCGCCCTGGCCAATGGCCGGACCGCCGACTTCTTCAAGTCGCACCTCAAGTAGAGCGACTTTCCCTACGCCCCTCCCCTTCGCCCCTTTCCCTTCGCCTTCCACCAGAGCAAGCAGCGCCCCATTCGAATGGGGCGCGATGAATCTCTCCCATCCCGAGATGGTGTCGGCACCGAGCTATCTCCCCCCGCATCGAACGCCGCTCCTCGCGCCGACCGATACCAAGGTATCGACCGATACCTTCGTGCAATCGATTCGCCTGCGCACATCTGGTCTGATCGAATCTGTGTCTTGTGTATCGCATTCGACACAACGATCCGGCCCTTTCGCGTCGACGTTTCGCAAGCCGCACTCGACGACTTCGACGGCGCACACAACCTGCACACCCACAGCAACCTCGACCGAATCCGATAGGAGAGAAATAAATGTCAGAAGAAATCAACCACCGTCGCCGCCTGTTCGGCGCTGCGGCCATGAGCCTCGCGGCCACCCAGCTTGGTGTAACCGGTTCGGCCGAAGCGCAGTCCGGCAACACCAATCCGGCAGCTGTGCCCCCGACCACGCCGGGGACGAATACGTCGTTCGGCCCGATCAAACAGATCAATGCCGGCCTCCTGAATATCGGCTACGCGGAAGCGGGCCCGGCAAACGGTCCCGTGGTCATTCTTCTGCACGGCTGGCCCTACGACATTTACAGCTTTGTCGACGCCACGCCTCTGCTCGCATCGGCCGGTTACCGGGTGATCGTCCCCTATCTGCGCGGCTATGGCACGACGCACTTTCTTTCCAGCAAGACGATGCGCAACGGGCAGCAGTCGGTGGTCGCGGTCGACATCATCGCATTGATGGATGCGCTCAAGATCCAGACCGCGGTCGTCGCGGGTTTTGACTGGGGAGCACGCACGGCCTGCATCATGGCGGTGCTATGGCCGCAGCGCTGCAAGGGGATAGTCTCCGTGAGCGGCTATCTGATAGGCAGCGTTGCAGAAGGCAAGCTCCCGTTACCGCCCAAGGCTGAGCTCGAATGGTGGTATCAGTTCTACTTTGCCACGGAACGCGGCCGTGCCGGCTACGACAAATACCGGCACGATTTTGCAAACCTCATTTGGCATCTTGCCTCACCGAAGTGGAACTTCGATGACGCCACATTCGATCGCAGCGCGGCGGCCCTGAACAATCCGGACCAGGTCAGCATCGCGATTCATAACTACCGCTGGCGGATCGGCGTGGCTCCAGGCGAGGCGAAATACGACGCACTGGAAAAGCGGCTCGCCACGATGCCGCCGATTACCGTGCCCGCGATCACGCTCGAGGGCGATGCGAATGGTGCACCGCACCCGCCTCCATCAGCCTATAGCAATAAGTTCACGGGCAAATATACGCACCGGAACATTGATGGCGGCATCGGCCACAACCTGCCGCAGGAAGCGCCGAAGGCCTTTGCTGACGCGGTCATTGAAGTTGCTGGGTATTGAACGCTCCCGGACAAACGGCGTCCCGGAAGACGCGTCGCACTACAGGATTACAGGGATATTTGTGCCGCAATGTATCTGCAGATCACATGGATACAAAAAATTGCACCGCCGAGTTTTCTCGACATAAGCCAGATACTCCGGCGCGTTGCAATGCATCAACCGGAATCTTCCTGTTCTGCGCATCGCAGATTCCAGGCAGCACGCCAGATGTGCTGTTCGATGTCCGGGCTTCTATCGATCCATTCAGATTCAGGAGAACGCTATGAAAGCTTTAATGATCGCGGTGTCATTCGCTGCTTGCGCTACAACCGGTCTCGCTTACGCCGCTGATTTTGGGCCGGCGGCCGCCCAGAATTCGTCTGACACGAGCCAGGGACAATGGTCGCTCAGCACTTCTGCACAGCCTCTGACTCGTGCAGAAGTGCACGCACAACTGGTGCAAGCACAGAGAAGCGGCGAGCTTGCACGCCTCAACAACACGATCTATAGGGGCGATTGACCATCTTTCCGATGTCGTTAGTCTCGCTATTTTTATGATTCGTACCCCTATATATTTAGGGTATCGAATCACGTTGACTTAAAATTTACTCAATCACACAGAATTTATTGGAAGTTTCATCATGAAGAAATATCTCATCGCCGTGGTCATCATCGCAGCTAGCGCTGCAGTCACCTCTCCTGTGTTTGCCAGCGGCAATGGCAACTACAACCAGTCGCTCTATTCCCACCACTAAACTAAATCAAACCGAACGAGGAATTCACCATGCCCCAATCTGACAAAGTACTCTATACGGCCAAAACCCACACCTCCGCGGGTGGGCGCAACGGTACGTCGCGCAGCTCCGATGGCCACCTGGATATCAAGCTTTCGACTCCCGGCACCTCAGACAGTGGCACCAATCCGGAGCAACTGTTCGCGGCCGGTTGGTCGGCCTGCTTCATCGGTGCGATGGGGCTCGCGGCTGGCAAAATGAAGGTCACACTGCCACCCGACCTGGCCGTTGACGCCGAAGTGGACTTGTGCAAAACCGAAGGCGCCTTCTTTCTCCAGGCACGTCTGAATGTGAGTTTGCCGGGTTTGGAGCACGAAGTCGCCAAAGCCCTGACGGACGCTGCGCATCAGACGTGTCCGTATTCCAAAGCCATACGCGGCAATGTCGATGTCGTGATTAACCTCGTCTAGGCTGAAACCGTCGTGGATCTGGCCTGCCCGTGTTTCATCGGACAGGCTAGCTCTCGACATCGGCTTTAATTCGCTGTCGTTCATGCGCTCGACGCAGCCATGGCTTTGGCGGCCGCGGCACGCGGAAATTCCGCCAAAGTTTTCGTCTGATCGTCCTGGGTAGTGACGTATCCCGCCTTACCCCTTTTGCGCCAGCAAAGCCTGGATCTCCGCCTCGGTCTGTGTGTAGTTGCCTTCGCCGAAATGCGTGTAGACCACCTGCCCTTGCTTGTTGATCAAGTAGAACGCCGGCCAGTACTGGTTGTTATAGGTGCCCCAAGTTGCATACTCATTGTCCTGTGCCACCGGGTAACTTATGCCGAAGCGCTTGATGGCCTTCTCGACGTTGGTGGTGTCGCGCTCGAACGGATACTCGGGCGTATGCACGCCCACCACCACCAGGCCTTGATCCTTGTATTTCTGATCCCAGCCCTTCACGTACGACAGCGTGTTGATGCAGTTACTGCACGTATAGGTCCAGAAATCGACCAGCACCACCTTGCCTCGCAGCTGCTTCATGGTCAGTGGCTCGCTGTTGAGCCATTTGTCGATACCGGTGAATTCCGGTGCGGGGGTGCCGTTCTTGAGCTCGCCACCCATCGGGGCGCCGCTAGCAACCGACGTTGCGACGCCGATAGCAGCCGCGGTTGCGGCGAATATCGCCACAGTAGTCATGGTCTTGAGTCGGGAAATCATGTCAGTGTCCTTACAGAGAGAGGAAGAAAGCGGTGAACGAGGGTTGGGTCGCGCGTTTGGCTCGATTCCGCATGACTGTATTGGAACGCCTGCACGTATCTGGCTTGTGTCGTGTGTGCCGCCCGGGTGCAATGTTTTGTGTCTGCGGGAGTGTCAGATACATTGCGACACAAAGCGCCGCCCAAGCTGAGCTATAAAGCGAACATCGCTTATCAAGGAGAACCCCACATGACCACCGACCTGCTGCAAGGATCCTGCCACTGCGGGACCGTCAAATTTGAAGTCCGTACGGCCGTCACCCCTGCGACGCGCTGCAACTGCAGCCTGTGCCGGCGCAAGGGCGCGCTCATGACCCCGGCGTTCGACGCGGGTGAGCTGAAGATCCTGCACGGCGAAGAGGCGCTGACGGTATATCAGTTCAATACGCGCGTGGCGAAACACTATTTCTGCAAGCACTGCGGCATCTATCCGTTCCACCAGACGCGCAAGGATGCGCAGCTCTGGCGGGTTAATATCGGTTGCCTGGAAGGTGTCGATCCGTATACGCTGGAAGCCGGCGTGGCCGATGGCGCGAGCCTGTCCGTGGTGGTGGACGCATGAGACGGCTACTGGCGATCGTCGCCTTCCTCGCGGGTGGACTTGCAGCGGAAATGGCGCACCCGCTGCAGTGTTCGTTGGTCACTGCGAGCCGCGTGCAAGTAAAACGCCGAAAGGAGTGATCCCCTGATGGAAAGCATCGACCACGTACTGATCGTCGACGACGACCGTGGCATCCGCGAACTGCTCGCGACCTATCTCGAGAAGAACGGCCTGCGCGTCTCGCTGGCCGCCAACGGCCGCCAGATGCGGGCTGTCCTGGAGCAGGGAGCGCCCGACCTGGTCGTGCTCGACCTGATGATGCCAGGCGAAGACGGCCTGGTGTTATGCCGGGAATTGCGTGCCGGCAAATTCCGCTCGGTACCGGTGTTGATGCTGACCGCCCGCAACGAGGAAGCGGATCGCATCGTCGGCCTGGAAATGGGCGCTGACGATTACCTAACCAAGCCGTTTGCCGTGCGGGAGCTGCTGGCGCGTATTCGCGCCGTGCTGCGCCGCGCGCGCATGTTGCCTCCCGGTATGCAGGTGACAGAATCGGCGCAGATGCTGGGCTTCGGCGACTGGCGGCTCGACACTACGGCGCGTCATCTACTCGATGCCGATGGCACCATGGTGGCGCTAAGCGGCGCCGAATATCGCTTGCTGCGCGTATTCCTCGACCACCCGCAACGGGTACTGACGCGCGAGCAGTTGCTCAACCTGACCCAGGGCCGGCAGTCCGATCCGTTCGACCGGTCCATCGACCTGCTGGTCAGCCGGTTGCGTCAGCGCCTGCAGGATGTTGCGCGCGAACCGCGTTACATCAAGACGCTGCGCAGCGAAGGCTATGTGTTCTCCGCGGCCGTGACGATGCTCGAAGGCCCTCAATGAACCGGCGTTCCTTGTTGCACTGGCCGCGTTCCCTATTCGCAAGGCTGACCCTGATCCTGTGCATTGGCCTGGCGCTGGCACAAACGTTATCGTTCTGGCTCACCATGATGGAGCGCGACCAGACCATGACCAACGTGATGGCGGGCTACGTCGAACGCGAGGTCGCCAGTTCGGTTGCGCTGCTCGATCATTTACCGCCGTCCGAGCGCGCCGCGTGGCTGCCGCGGCTGGCACGGCGCACTTACGAATTCGTCCTGGGCCCCGGGCTTCCCGGTCAGCCGCCCGATGCCCGATTGTCGGCGCTGCTGGCCAAATCGATTGAGGACGGCATCGGCACCCGATATCCGCTGACCGCGAACGCGATTCCCGGCGACCGGGAGCGCTTGCAGGTCCATTTGCGATTGAGCGACGGCACGCCGCTGACCATCGACGTGCGTCCGATGTCGAGCCTCCCGCTGTCGCCCTGGCTGCCGCTGGTGCTGCTGTTGCAGCTGGCTGTACTGGCCATCTGTTGCTGGCTGGCGGTACGGTTGTTGACTCGCCCGCTGCACGACCTGGCGCTGGCGGCCGACACGCTCGGGCCCGACCTGAAGGCGGCCCGCTTGCCCGAAGACGGGCCGTCCGAAGTGGCACGCGCGGCGAAAGCGTTCAACGCGATGCAGGACCGCATGGCGATGTACGTGACCGAGCGCATGCAGATCCTGGCGGCGATTTCGCATGACCTGCAAACACCGATCACCCGCATGCGTCTGCGCATCGACGTCATGGATGACAGCGAGCAGCATGCGAAGCTGCGGCAGGACTTGCAGGAAATGGAAACCCTGGTGAAGGAAGGCGTCACCTATGCGCGCACTTTGCACGGTGCCACTGAAGTGCCTTGCCGCATCGATCCGGACGCCTTGTTCGACAGCCTGGTGTGCGACTATGTCGATGCCGGCAAGGAGGTCAGCCTGCAGGGAAGTGTCGCCATTGCATTGATGACGCGTCCGCAGGCGCTACGCCGGGTCCTGGGCAATCTGATCGACAACGCATTGAAGTTCGGCGGGGCGGCCGAGGTCAACGTGGCGGCATTGCCGGACGGCCAGGTGACGATCGCGGTGCTCGACCGTGGACCCGGCATACCTGAGCAATCGCTGGAAGCGGTGTTCGAGCCGTTCTATCGGCTGGAAACATCGCGTAATCGCCACACCGGAGGCACCGGGCTGGGCCTGGCCATTGCGCGGCAACTCACGCTGGCCATGAATGCGACGCTGTCGCTGCATAATCGGCCCGGCGGCGGGCTGGAAGCCAGGTTGACGTTGAAAAACCTGCGCTAGAAACGACACAACATGCCCAATGATTCGTCGAATCCAACGTTGCGCCGTCTGGCTTCGCAAGTCGCGCTCGCTGTCGCGGTCTTACTGATCGGGGTAAAAACGTGGGCGTGGCTGGCGACAGGCTCCATCTCACTGCTCACCTCTGCAGCAGACGGCTTGGTCGACGTGCTTGCGTCGCTGGTCACGTTTGCCGGTGTCAGGTATGCCGGGCGTCCGCCCGACCGAGGGCACCGCTACGGGCACGGCAAGGCCGAGGCCGTAGCGGCCTTGATCCAATCGATTTTGCTCGCTGGCGCGGCCGTCGGCCTGGGCATCGAATCGGTCCAGCGGCTGTTCGTGCCTGCGCCGCTGACCGAGATGGGGTTGGGCATATGGGTCATTATCGGTAGCACGGTGGCGGCGGCGGGCCTTGTCGCGATGCAGACCTACGTGGTGAAGCGGACGGGATCGACGGCTATCGCGGCCGACCGCGCACATTATGTGACTGACGTTGCGGTCAATATCGCTGTCCTGGTCGCGCTGGTTCTCGAGCGGTTTCTTGCGTGGAACCGAGCCGATTCGATCGGCGCGCTGGCGATTTCCTGCTACATGTTGTGGAATGCCCGAGGCATGGCGGTGCATGCGCTTGTTCAGTTGCTCGATAGCGAACTCGATGTGTCCGAGCGCAAGCGTATCCAAGCCGCAGTGCTCGGCTGCGATGGCGTGCAAGCGGTCCATGACATTCGCACGCGAGATGGCGGCGACCGCGTGTTCGTCGAATTTCATGTCGAGGTCGATGGGCAGATTTCAGTCGTGGACGGCCACAACATTGGGGACCGTTCGGAGCATGCGGTGAAAGCGTTGTTTCCCGCCGCCGATGTGACCGCCCACGTGGAGCCTGTGGGCATTCAAGATGAACGGCTCGATGATAGGGTCAAGTGACGACGGGCGACTCGATCCGTTTCACTGCGTGCAAAACGGTACACAATTCCTTTGTTTATCAGGTCTATCTCTCTCGCTGAAAATCTGCTCGATGCGCATGCGGCTTCGTGGTCTGACGCGTCGTTGCACAGCGACGTTGCCGAAGTATCACCACCGGGCTGATCAGCTCAAAAACAAAAAAGCCTCGCAAACCAAAAGGTTGCGAGGCTTTGTTT
>Ga0302220_10001892_pt1 | contig 15851 bp, 13 predicted proteins | sample II_Palsa_E1_3_FD_194572 | JGI IMG/M metagenome (GOLD analysis project Ga0302220, IMG submission 194572) | Peat permafrost microbial communities from Stordalen Mire near Abisko, Sweden - II_Palsa_E1_3 | ecosystem: Environmental > Terrestrial > Soil > Palsa > Peat permafrost | place: Sweden...
AGATCGAGGAAGAAAAACTGATCCATACACTCATGCGCACCGCCCTAGAGCATGCAGGTGCCGAGCGGGGTTTGTTGATCCTGGTTCGGGACGGTGAACCGCGCGTTGAAGCCGAGGCCATCACAGTCCCCGGGAAGATCGAGATAGCGGTTGGGCCGGCGCCTGTTACGTCGGATCTCCTGCCTCAATCGGTGCTGCAGTACGTGATCCGGACGCAGGAGAGCATCCTCCTGGAGGATGCTTCGACGAACACCATCTATTCCAAGGACGAATATATCGGGCGGAACCACTCCAAGTCAGTACTGTGTCTGCCAATCATCAAACAGAAGAAACTGGTTGGCGCACTTTATCTCGAGAACAACCTGGCAGCGCGTGTCTTCACGCCGAGCCGGGTGACGGTACTGCAGTTGCTGGCTTCGCAAGCGGCTATCTCGCTGGAGAACGCCGCGCTCTATACCGATCTGCAACTCCAAGTTGGTCTGCTCCAGCATCTGCCAGTGTCTGCTTGGACGCTGAGCCCTGATGGAATACCGGATTTCGTGAATCAAGGTTGGCTTCAATTCTCCGGTCAAACTCTCGACTTCGTCCGATCGCATCCCGAAGCCTGGATGACCGCGGTCCACCCTGAGGATCGGGAGATGGCAGCCAGGACCTTGTGGGAGGGAGTGAATTCGGGACGTGGTTTTGCGATCGAAACCCGATCTCTCCGCGCTAAGGACGGGACCTATCGCTGGCACCTGCAGCAAGCTGTGGTCTTGCACGATCCCGATGGAAAAGTTCTGAAATTTGTCGGCACGACTACCGACATAGACGACCAAAAGCGCGCCGAAGAGGCGTTACGACAGGCGCTGGGCGATCTCGCGCGCATCAACCGGGCGACGACCATGGGAGAGTTGACGGCATCCCTGGCGCATGAAGTCAGTCAACCGATCAGTGGTGTCATCACCAACGCAAACGTTTCACTTCGAAAGCTCGGGCGTGATAGCCCCGACCTCGACGAAGTACGCGAGGCTGTGACCAGAATTGTTAGAGACGGACAGCGTGCGGCGAAGATCCTCGGCAGGATCCGTTCACAATTCCAGAAGCGCGCCCTGGATCGAGAGGTTCTTGACATAAATGAGATCAATCGAGAAACTGTCGCCCTGATGCGAGGGGAGGCAGTGCGACACCACATAACGGTCCGGACGGACCTGGCAACCGATCTTCCTCCGATCGTCGGAGATCGCGTGCAATTGCAGCAAGTGGCGATGAATTTAATCGTCAACAGCATCGAAGCGATGAAGGACGTTGATGGATTACGAGAGCTGGTCATCAAGTCACAGCGAGCTGAGAATGAGCAGCTTCTTGTATCGGTGAGTGATACCGGCATAGGACTTCCGCCGCACCTCGCGGAACAGATATTCGACCCGTTCTTTACGACCAAGCCCCACGGCACTGGAATGGGGCTCCGCATAAGTCGGTCGATTATTGAGTCGCATGGCGGGCGCTTGTGGGCAGTCGGTACTTCCGGACGCGGTGCTACTTTTCACATGAACCTGCCCTCCGCGATTCCGGGCCGAAGATAAATTCAGCCCTTGTTGGCCATTGAAATCACGATTCGCACGACACCAGTTAGGAATGGGTTCCGACGCTCGCCAAGTTGATCAGCGTCCGGAAATGGGGCCCTGCCAACTTGCGGATTGTCTGACATCACGTTGAAGAAACTATTGCCTGTTTATGAAGCGGCGAGAATAAAGCCGGCCGTGATTCAGGTTGAAGCGCATCCGTATCTTCCCGAGACGGAGCTTCTAGAATTCTGTAAAGAGAAGGATATTGTGCTCCTGGCTTTTGCGCCCCTGGGCCATGGAGCGAGACCTGGACCGCTCGAAGATCCAGTGATCACCGCGATCGCGACGCGGGTCGGAAAGACGCCTGCACAGGTGTTGTTGGCTTGGGCGGTACAACGCGGCACCGCCTTGCTTACGACTCCCCGGACAGCGGACCGCGCGAAAGAGAATTTCAACATCTCCGCGCTTCCACGAGAGGCGCTGGAGGAGATTAATCACATCCAGATCAGGCAGAGGCTCAATGACGTTGTGAATACTGGCAGCCCGGGTTTCATTCCGCGAGTGAACCCAGCTTGAAAATCAACGCGGCTACTGAGAGTCGTGGCAGCAGGGAATTGAGAAGGCAAATGTAGAGCCCGGGCCGTCGTTTCTGGCCGCCCATAGTTGGCCATGATGCGCCTCGACAATCGAGCGACTCACGGAGAGACCTATACCCATTCCTTCTTCTTTGGTCGTAAAGAATGACTGAAAAAGCCGGTGCTTCATTTCGGGATCAAAGCCGACTCCGGAATCCTGTATCGAAACGCGAACAAGATCTCCATCCGCGTCCGTATGGATGATCAATTGTCTTGGCCTGTCATCCACTATTGTCATGGCGTCTGATGCATTGCGAAGCAGGTTGAGAATGACCTGTTGTAGTTGAACGCGATCTCCCATGACGCGGGGTAGATTTTCACTGAGTTGAAGCTGCAAAGACACTCCGTCTTTCTGTAACTCGCCCAGCAGGAGTGCGACCACCTCTCGAGTGGCCTCATTCATGTCCACCGATTCGATGTTGATCTGTTTCGTGCTGTAGAGCGTTCGCAGTCGAGTGATTACGTCTGTGGCACGATGTCCATCGCGAATTGTGCGTTGCGTCGTTTCTCGTGCCCCGTCGACATTCGGAGGATCGCTGTTCAACATGCGGAGACAGGTGCCTGCGTTGTTGATTATTCCCGACAGGGGCTGGCTCACTTCGTGCGCGATCGAAGCGGTCAATTGGCCCATGGTCATTACCCGCATCATTCTGGCGAGTTCTGATTGTGTGTTGCGTAGTTCTTCCTGGGCCTGCTTCCAATCATGCATGTCCACGACAGTGCCGTGCCACTTCAAAATGTGGCCATCATCATCGTGTAGAGGAAGCGCGCTTGTTACACACCAGCGATACGTTTGATCGGCAGCATGAATCGTACGAACTTCAACCCGGTAGGACGTACCACTCTCGACACAAGACTTCCATGTCTCCGCTGCAGGCCCGACATCGTCGGGATACAGAAGTTTCATCCAGCCGTCGCTCATAATGTCTTCGTGCGAAAAGCCGGTGTATTCGAGCAAGCGACCATTGCAGTAATCGATGGCACCATCCGGCGTCGCACTCCAAAGCATTTCCGGTATGGTCTCCGTTATCTGCAGCAGGTTGAGTTCGCGTAGACGCAGCGCTTCCTCCGCTCGCTTGCGATCGTCGATATCGGTGTTAGTGCCGTACCATTTGAGGATGTTGCCTGCGTCATCGCGCAAGGGGTTGGCGCGGAACAGGAACCATCGATACACCCCATCGAAGCGGCGCATGCGTGCTTCCACGTCAACATCGGTGCCGGAAACCATTGCCGCTTGCCAGTAATTCAAAAGCCTTTTCGCGTCCTCCGGATGAATCGCAGCGGCCCAACCCCACCCGGCGCCTTCTTCCGCAGACATGCCGGCATAATCGAGCCAACGTTGATTGAGAAACTCAACGAAGCCGTCCGGACCGGTAGACCATGCAAGCATCGGAATCGTATTGATAATCAGATCGAGGTTGCGGGTGCCTGCTTGTACTGCCTCTTCGGCACGCTTCCGGTCTTCGATGTCGACGATGAGACAGTACCAGCGGATGATTGCGCCTTGCGTGTCCTTCACAGGAAGAGTGTGAAACTGAAACCAGCGATATACCCCGTCGGCACGACGATAACGGACTTCAATGTCGTAGGAAGTTCCGGTCGTCATGGCGTGTGTGAATTTCGCGATCACACGCGGAAGATCTTCTGGATGGACCGAACCGTTATCGCCTTCCCACATGTTTAATTGCTCAACCGTCATGCCGAAGTATTCGGTAAGTGGCTGATTGGCAAGCTCGATCAGACCCGCCGGATTTAGCGTACATACCTGCCCGGGAATGCTGTTGAGAATCTGACGCAGCTCTTCCTCGCTTGCTCGCAACTTTTCGGCACGCTTCTGGTCGTCGATGTCGGTGGTCGTGCCGACGTATTTGAGGACGTTTCCCTGGGAGTCGCGCAAGACCACAGCTTGATTCAGGTGCCAGCGATATGACCCATCTTGAGCGCGGAGAGACCGAGTTTCGATCGCGAAACCCTGTCCCGACTGCACAGCCTCCCAAAAACTTTTGCCTGCCCTCTCTCGATCTTCAGGGTGGATCGCAGTCATCCAGGCCTCGGGATGACTGCGGACGAAGTCGAGGGTTTGGCCGGAGAACTCGAGCCAGACTCGATTCACGAAATCCGGTGTCCCATCAGGCGTGAGGGTCCAGGCAGACACAGGAAGATGCTGCAGTATTCCAACCTGGATTTCCATCTCGCTGTTAGTTTCGACAAGCTCCCTTGTGCGTTCCGCGACTCGGAGACCGACTTCACTTGCAGACCGCTTTTGCTCATCCACGCGTAGTGCGTGCAGCAAACCGATGGCCGCCTGATTCGCCGCTACACTTAGGACAAGCCTTTCGGTCTGTTCGGGAAAGCCTGATCTGCCGGATCCGGCAACGATGAGTCCAACCTCGCCTTCTGCTCCCATTTGCAGAGGGTAGATCGATACCTCCTTATCCCCCAGAGTTACCGAGGACTTGGTAATCCGTCGCTGCACACCTTCGCCAAACAACGGGTCCAGAGCCTGGCGAATTTGCTTTGGACTATGGCTCGCGCCATAAGACTGAGCGGTTTTGAGCGCCTCGATCGGGATGCCGATGGAACCAATTCTGACTTGCACATACAGGAAGTCGAGATCGAGCATTCCTACCAGAGCATCGAGAAAAGTTTCAACGACTCGACCCGGTTCGCTACCGCTCCAAAGAGCTGGCAGAGCAAGCGCGCTTACCAGATCGTTCATGGAACGCTGTAGGCGTTGGACTTCAATAGCGGGATCGGAAGGGTAATTGTGCATGCTTGTATGCCGCAATCAAACCCTTGGCCAGAAAGGGTCTGCAGGATTTGAAGAACCGTCAGGACAAGTCCTATTCTACTGTCCATTTTCCATCTCCAGGCAGCAATTGACCGGAAAACCGCCACCAGCAAGCCTCCTCGACGTCAGACCAGAAAGGTAGAGGTCGAGTTGGAACCACTCCAGCGATACCGTGCCTATGCGTGCCGGTGAAGAAAGCGCAATCGGTGAATTGCCTTCATCACGTCCAATGTGAACAGGATTTGTTCAATAGCCGTCAACATCCACGACGGCCTGGGCAAAGTCAGTCGGGGCTTCCTGACGTAGGTTGTGGCCGATGCTGCCTGTGATGATTCGATGAGCATACTTGCCGGAGAATTAATTGGCATAGGCACTGGCTTGCCGATGCGGTGCGCCATTGGCATCACATTCCAGGGTGATGGTGGGCACGGCGATGACGGGACTTCGCGGCTAGTCGCTTTTCCAACTCGTTATACTCCGGCTCTCCTTCAGCCACAGTCTGCCGCCAGCGGTAGTTGTGGATCACGATTTTGACGTGATCCGGATTATCGAAGGATGCCGCGCTGCGAGCGAAGGTGGCATTGTCGAAGTTCCATCCCGGCGATGCGAGCTGCCAGATGAGCTTCGCAAAGTCACGCCGATATTTCTCGTACCCCGCCTCGCCGCGTTCGGTGGCAAAGTAAAACTGATAGCACCACTGGAGTTCAGCCTTCGGAGGCAAGGGCACTTTGCCGGCGGCCTGGCAACCGATCAGATAACCGCTGACGGAGACGAGAGCCTTGCTGCGTTCAGTCAGCCTGATGGTGATGGCTTTACGTCTCTTAAAATCAGGCGGTTCTGCTGCAGGATCTGAATGTTCAAACTGATTGCAACGCGTGATGCCGTCGCGACTCTTCGGCATTCCTGGAAAAGCATGGAATTGAGAATGAAAATGTGGCTCCGGGGCCGTCGTTTGGCATTGCCCATAGATGACCGCTGAAGCGCTCCACGATAGACCTGCAGATGGACAGCCCGATGCCCATGCCGCTACTCTTCGTGGTATAGAACGCTTCGAAGAGCATCGCGGTGGCTTGAGCGTCGAACCCGATCCCGGAGTCTACAACGGTCAAGCGAACATGGCCGTGTTCGTCGAGTCCGGTTCTAATCAGCAACAGCCTTGGACGGTCTTCGACATCTTTCATCGCCTCCGATCCGTTTCGAAGCAGATTTAGAATGACCTGCTGAAGTTGCCCACGCAAACCTGAGACAGGCGGGAGACCGTCTGTAAGTTCCAACTGAAGCACTACGTGGTTTCGCTGCAACTCGTCCCATGTCAGTGCGATGACGTCTCGCGCGGCATCATTCAGATTCACGGGTTCGGTCAGGGTGTCATTGTTGGCGAAGAGTGCGCGGAGTTGTGTGACGACTTCAGCGGCGCGGTTGCCGTCGCGGATCGTGCGTCGTGCCGTTTCGAGTGCGCCGTGAATGTTGGGAGGATCAAGCGCCAACATCCGCAAGCAGGTGCTTGCATTGGTGATGATCCCCGATAGCGGTTGATTGACTTCGTGTGCAATCGACGCAGCTAACAATCCAAGTTTTGCAGCGCTTATCGAGGTCTGGGGCAACGAACTTGCAAGCAGATTCATATCTCACTCCCTGTTTCGTTACTGATCGCTGCAGAAAAGATAGTGGAACTCTTTTATGCTTGTGCCGATTCTCAATGAATGCGGTGAGCGCGCGAAACCCCAGATAGAGTCGTGTGCGAACTGGATCGAGTTTGCGGCAGGCCCGTTTCGAGTCGGCAAAATCTCGCAGGCTGAAGGTGGACCTAATCTTCGAGATCGATTCTCTTCCATCCGAAGAGCCACGCATCCAATGACCACGCTCCGGGTCCTACGAGAGCCAGCCCCGCGCCGATGGTGGCCGATAGAACAGCAGGGCAAACACCTGTGTGTTGAGCGCGAGCGCCCCATGTGGTCAGCACCATCACCAGAAACCCTGCAATGGGCGTCCAGAGCCCTATGGTTACCAGCGCACCGACAACAATAGTGAGAATGTTGAGGACTTCTAACTCAATGGCCTGGCCAGCTTGGAATTTCACGACTCCGTTTGCGATGAGGGAGATGCCCAAAGCCAACCGCATCAGCAAGAGTCCTGTGCCGGGTAAGCCGCGGGCGAAGGTAGAGAATAAACGACGCAAATGAACCTCTGACCGAAGGTACCGTTTTGTAGCGCTCGCGAGATACCCTCGAAAGAGTCCGGGGAAGACTCTTTCGAGCAGGCTGGAGCATCCGGCTCTCGAAAGAGCCATCCTGTCCTTACGGCGCAACTACAGAAGCCGTGGCGCAACTCGGCTCCCTTGGCGGACTTTGCGTTAAAGATTGTGCTTTTCCCAATGGGGCTTCGCTGCCCGCTGCGGCTTCGGAGAGAGTTGCGCCCGTGGCAGGAGTACCTTAGCGCAAGGGTCGCGAAGAAATGTGCCGGTTCCGCCATGGCATCTTTCCAGTAAATGGCAAGGTGCCCGAGGTCCGTGGCTAAAGCTCTATGATTCCACGCTTCAGTCCGATCGTCGCGGCGTGGGTCCGATCGTTTGCATTTAGCTTGGACAAAATGTTTTTCACCCGGCCTTTGACCGTCTCCTCGGTGATCGAGAGACGGTCGGCGATCTGCTTATTGGCGTTGCCCGCGGCGATCAGCCGCAGCACGTCCACTTCACCCTGGGTCAGCGCATCATCTGTCGCATGCTGTGCGATCTCGAAAGATGCCTCAGGCGATAAGGCCTTTCTGCCGGAGTGAACAGCCCGGATCGTATCCAGCAATTCTTTGTGGAGGAGGTTCTTGAGCAGGTAGGCGTGGGCGCCTGCCTTCAAGGCTCGCAACACCTGGACATCGCCGGTATAGGTGGTTAGCACAATGAGTTTGGCTTCGGGAAACTCACCACGAATGGCGATGACGGCGTCGAGGCCATTCATCTCAGGCATCTGGATGTCCATGAGGGTGATGTCCGGGCGATGGGTGCGGTACTGCTGGATCGCTTCCCGTCCATTGCACCCTTCGGCGACAAGCAGCATGTCCGGCTGGTCGGACAGAAGTCCCTTTATCCCGCCGCGAAAAATGGGATGATCGTCGACCGAGAGGATGCGAATTGGAACGGAAACGTCGTTCATTGTTAGCTCCGCGAAAAGAATGACCTGAGCGAAGCGGAGCGTCTTGCATAAGCGCTTGCGGCCGGTATCTTCAATTCAATTTCGGTACCGGAGCCCGTCTCGCTCCATATTTCAAAGGTTCCTCCGATCAGTTTGGCCCGTTCGCGCATTCCGCGTAAGCCCCAATGTCCGGGTGCGTGCTCCTTGTCGAGAATGCTGTTGTCGATGCCTTTACCGTCGTCGCGGATTCGCAGTCGCAAGTAGTCGAGGTCGTAACGTATCTCCACTTCGATTCGTTTGGCGTCCGAGTGTCGAATCGCGTTTCGCAGCGCCTCCGCTGTAATCCGGTAGGCTTCGTCCCGGACCACGGGATTCAGGTCATTCGGAGTGCCCTCCACCTGAACATTGAATTCTGGCAAACTCCCACTTGAAAAATTGCCGAGCAGTTCTTTGACAAAACTTCTGATGGACTCCGCTAGATCGATCGTCGTCAGTCCCATGGAGCGCAGTTCATGCACGGCGTCTCTGCCCTCGGTAATCGCACTGGATCCCTCCTCGATCACACTATCGATTCGCGTCTTGGCGTCCTCGGGCCGCGCTGGCAGCAAATTCGACACGGTCTGAAAGCGGAGAAGCAGCCCTTGGAAGCTTTGCAGCAGAGTGTCGTGCAGCTCTCGCGCGATGCGGGTCCGCTCATCCACGCGCGCTCGTAGCGTCGCGTTGAATTGCCGCTCAAGTTGGCTGAGGCGAAATTGATACAGTGCCCAAAGCAACAGAAGAAAAACTCCAACGCAGAGAACTTCGAACCATCTTGTCTGAAACCATGCGGGCGCGATGCTGAAGTCAAGGTTAGCGCCCTCTTCGTTCCATACACCATCGTTATTGCAGGCGATAACTTGGAAACGATAATGGCCAGGCCCAAGACCGGTGTAAAAGGTCTCGCGGCGTGTTCCGGCGTCCTGCCAATCGTGGTCCGATCCCTCAAGCTTGTAGCGAAACAGGACGCGTTCTGGGATCGCCAGGCTAAGCGCGGTATAGTCGATTTCTATCCTTCCGGTGCGTGGAGGTACCACGAGTCCTTTCAGATTCGAATGTGTTTTCCCATTCCAAACTAGCGACCTGATGAGGACGTTGGGCGGCGTTGAATTGTGGGCTTTAGCGAGCGACGCCGGATCGAGCCATGCAACTCCTTTAATCGTGGCAAACCACAATCGGCCATCGCCGGCTTCAACAATCGACGGGATATATCTCTCTACAGCGAGGCCCGGAAGCCCGTCTAAGGTATCGAACTTCTCCCCTGAGACGGCGTAATCCGGGTTCTGTAACCACTTAGCAAGCTCGTCAGCCTTGACATGTGCGATGCCTGAAAATCCGCTGGTCCAAAGATCCCCTGCTGCCGTTTCCACCATACCCGTCACTCGTCCCGGCAGGCTCGGATCTTTCCACCGCAACATGTGAAACTCGCCCTTGCTGAACAGTTGAACGCCATCTTCCGCGCCAAGCCAGACGTGCGTCCCTTTCACCGTAAGAGAAATGGGATAGCGGTTCTTTCCGCTAAAGGTGTATCGGTGGTAGTTGGCGCCGTCCCACTCGATGACATGGTTCGAAAAAGCGAACCAAACATTGCCTGCCTCATCTCCTTCCATGGCGCCTAATATGCCAGGTTCTCTTCCGAGCACTTTGTTCTCGTTTTCCCAAGTGTCGCCGATGCGGCGATCTACCTGCTGATCAAAGGTGATTAGCCAGAGGTTATTGTTCTTGTCGACTGCCATCGAGGCGACAAATTCGACGGCATCATTAGGAAAAGTGACGGGCTTTATCCTATCCCCGGAGGCCTTCCAGAGGTGTGGCACGGCGCCCAACCCACTCGACCAGACATCGCCTTTGAGGTCGCGCCGGATCGTCATGGCCTGCTTGGTTTTGGCAAACGTCTTCGTCCTGCCATCGGGACACACCTCTGTGAGAGGCAGGGTTCGGTTGCCCGTCCAAACACAACCACGGTCGCCGGACCCGACTGCAAACTGGTATTCATTGGTTGGCGGGGTCTCAAGCTGCGATATTATATTTCGTCGAAGTTGATCGAGCCCCGCGTTCGTCCCAATCCAAATGCTGCCTTCGCGGTCCACCAGAAGCTTCCGAACGACATCAGAACTGAGTCCCTGAGCAACGGTGAAGTTTTGCCCGGCCGCTGGATCGATACTCACCCCGATCGGCACTCCAGTCGCGTCTGGAATCCGCTTCAATCCGGTGCTGCTTCCAGCCCAGAGTGTCCCGCTGCCATCGAAGGTAAAGTTTACGAATCGCGGACCTTTCGGACGGTCTGGATTTACCGCGGAGGTTGCTTCGAACGGCACGCCATTCTCCGACACCCGTCGCAGCCCCACAGCGTCGGAGAGCCACACCGAGCCATTTGGCCCATTATGCAAGTAACAATTATTTCCAGCCGTACCGTCGCCATACCGGCTCAGCTTGAACCTGGTTCCACCGTGCGGCAGATACAGGAGTTTGCCTGAATCCATCTTCACCCAGAGAGTGCCAGCTCTGTCAAACAATATGGCGTAAGGAAGGCCGTCGGGAAGTTCATACTTCTCGCCTACCCGTTCGCACCTTCCTTCGCCCACGATGAACAGGCCGGCTGACCCGCCGACCCAGATTGTGCCGTCAGGACCCTCAACAGTCGATTCCGTTGGCAATCCCGGCGTGCAACCCTTGATGGGATATACCGATAATTTTCCATCTCGCCAAAGTAGAAGTCCAGGCAATCGAGTTCTGAACCAGACGTCTCCTGAAGACGAGACGAAGGCTGAGAAAAGTTCGAAACCTTTCGTGGCTCCCGAAGTGATTTCGTCGGCAGTCTGAAAACGAGATCCGTCGAACCGGAAGACTCCCCTCGACGTGCTAAGCCACAAATACCCGTCTGGACTTTGCTGAATGTCCAACACTGCACCCATCGCGCCGTTAGAGGACCACGCAGTGTGATGAAAGTTTCTCAATTCCTGGGCGCCGACGGTCTGGATTACCCAGAACATCGTTGATAGCACAAGGAAACCGATCTGCGATCGTGTGAGCGCGCTGAGGCGTGCCCGCAACATCCCATTCCCCATATCCTGCGGAAGGGATGCTATTTGCTTCTTGATCAGCACGCCTGCTTGCCGTTCCATTTCTCGCCAGCCTCATTCAGCCGTGGATCATCGCGATACTTTTCAACTCTTCACTTATTCGCGTGCCGCTCAACTATAGAACGGGTTCGAAGGCAGGCGCCATTATGCTTTGGTATTGGTTAATTCATCCCGGAAGGAAGGGGACGGTCGTTGCGTCTGAAATGAGGCATTTCGTGGATGGATCATGATGGCGATTCCGTCTCACGTCGAAGGACCCAATACCAAAGTATTATCGACATCGGAATGGCTCATGGCGCATGGTGTTGCTACTGAGCACTGCCAGAAAGGACCCCGTGGAGGATGAGTTCAGTCGCGTCGTCAACGCGCTGTCCGCGTTGATTCGGGAAATTGCCTCGATTGGCGGTTTTTTCTCAATGACATGCAGAGCGTGGTGAGAAACATATGAAGAACAAACGCTCACTCATCTCTGTGGTTGATGACGATGAATCAGTACGCGAGTCGCTGCCGGATTTGCTGGGTGAGTTTGGATTTGCTGCCCAGACGTTCTCGTCCGCGGAAGAGTTTCTCGCGTCTGACTTCCTCGACCAAACCGACTGTTTAATCCTTGATGTCGCCATGCCGGGAATGACCGGACCAGAGCTGCAATGCGAATTGGCGATTCGCCGGCGAAATGTTTCTATCATTTTCATTACCGCGCAAAGAGAGGAAGCTCTCCGGCCGCGTTTGCTCAAATTGGGGGCCGTCGAATGCCTGCTGAAACCCTTTAACGAGACGGATCTTCTTCAGGCACTCGACACCGTATTTAAGGCAGGCTGAACGACTTGCAACTTGCTCTACAGAACAATATTTATGGGCTGCGTTTCATCGGATATGAATCGAGTTCATCGCTATGCAACATGCCACGCCGATGGTGTTTGTTGTCGACGACGACATTTCTGTAAGCGAATCGCTGGAAGCGCCGATCCGTTGCGAGGGTTGGGAGCCGGAGGCGTTCGCGTCCGCACAGGAATTTCTGACCCGCCCACGCGTTGTCACTCCAAGCTGCCTGATACTCGACGTAGATCTGCCTGACCTTAATGGTCTTGATCTGCAGAAGTGCATCGCTTCCGACCGGAAAAACATGCCGATCATGTTCATTACCGGTCATGGAGATGTTCCGATGACGGTCAGGGCCATGAAAGCGGGAGCCGTCGAGTTCTTGATGAAGCCGTTAAATGACGAAGCGCTCTTGAGTGCCGTTCGGCACTCCATTGAGCGCAGCACCGTGGCTCTTCGTCGAGAGACGGAGACAGGAACGCTTCGAGATTGTTACGCATCGCTTACGCCTCGCGAAAAGGAGGTCCTGGTGGTGTTTCTGGACTTTCGAACAAACAGGTCGGCGCTGAGTTGGGTATAAGTGAGATCACCGTGAAGGCCCACCGTGGCAGGGTGATGCAAAAGATGCAAGCCGAGTCTCTCCCCGGCCTGGTAAAAAGGGCGACAAGGCTTCGGTTAACGCCGGCGCATAGGGCCTGACGCTTTCGCGGCGATTGCTTCCCGCTTGCCCACTTCTTCGCTAAGTTTTTCCCCGATTAGCGGTCGCTGCTCATGGCTTCCAGCTTTGAAGTATGTGTGCCTCGCGAGCTCTCGAATAACGTCAGAAACGCGCACTTCAAAATGGCGAATGAGATAGCGCTGAGAACAATGTTAATCGTCGGGCCATACTCTGTGTGGCGGCTTGAGCGTGCTCAGCGTATGTATGCAGGCACATTGATCCGCACCGTTTTAGCGGGCATTCCAACAGCTATTCTCATGCTGAGAACATAGGCTCGAGGTCTGCAGCAGATCAGTGGTCGCGCTCTTCAACCGAGTCTTTGAAGTTGCAAGTCAGCCGAGGAGACGCAGCTCATCCGATCGCTGCAGACATTTTTTGTGATACTTTTGGTGATACTTTGTACCGGGATTCAGTGCGCTGAGCTGCGATGCCATGCGAAGGTCAATGTTCTTGCAAACGGTTCGTTTGCAAGGCTTTATGCAGTGAGGATGCGAGAGCCTGCGACCCCCTGCAACTGTAGAAAATTCGGACTTAAAATCCGCTGAGGGTCCGCATCTTTAAGTGGCAATGTCACCGCCCGTGTAAGGCGGCAACCCATCTTCCGATTCGCGGACGGAATTACTTCCGACATGCCGACTAATGAGATGGTCCGCCGCTTGATTCCCCTGCCTGAGCAGGAGGATCGTGAAGGCAGCTTCTAAAAGGAGGATCATCGTTATGCAGATACATTCGGTTGGCATCGACCTGGGCAAGACCACTTGTCACCTCGTCGCACTTGGCGCGGCCGGCAAGGTGCTGGTGAAGAAGAAGTTCACACAGAAGCAGCTTCTGGTATTCACCGCGAACATGCAGACTTCGCTGATCGGTTTGGAAGCCTGTTCAGGAGCACACTTTCTCGGTCGGGCGTTGCGGAAGCAAGGCCACGATGTGCGGTTGATCCCAGCCCAGTTCGTGAAGCCTTTCGTGAAGTCCAACAAGAACGACTTCGTGGATGCGGAAGCGATCGCCGAAGCTGTCGAACGCAAGAACATGCGCTTTGTTCCGATCAAGACGGACGACCAGCTAGACCTCCAAGCGATCCACCGGGTGCGCGACCGGCTTATCTCGCGGCGCACGGCCGTCATCAACCAGCTAAGGGCATTTCTTCTCGAACGAGGGATGGTATTTGCGCAGACGCCAGCGAAGCTCAAGGCCGCCATGGCTGACATCCTCGAGAACGCGGAGGCGGATCTGACACCGCAGATGCGCAACCTCATCGACATGTTGTGGAGCGAGTGGAAGACGGTTGAACAACAGATCGAAGAACTCACCACGCAGTTGGAGCGGATCGCCGCTGCAGACGCGGGCTGCACTCGTATCCGTCAGATCCCAGGCATTGGACCGATCGTGGCAACAGCCATCGTCGCGGCTATCGGCAACGGAGCTGCATTTCGCAAGGGACGAGACTTTGCAGCCTGGCTAGGCGTCGTGCCGCGGCAGTATTCCACTGGAGGCAAGGCGAAGCTGCTCGGCATCAGCAAGCGAGGCAACGTCTACCTGCGCAAGGTTTTGATCCACGGTGCACGAGCTGCCGTATTGCGCATTAAGCGAGATCGAGCGGCCATCGGACCCTGGTTGGATCGACTCGATGCCAGAGCTCCTAAGAACGTCGTCGTGGTTGCCATGGCTAACAAGCTGGCACGCATCGCATGGGCCGTCCTATCGAGTGGACAAGACTACAAGCCATCACCGATCGTCGCGGCAGCCTGAACTAAAGCCCTTGTAACGGCACCATAGAAACGGATTTGAGCTTACCCACCGAAGTCTGCACAGGAACAGCAACGACGAAAGAACAGTCACAACGGCGTGCCTTCAACCTGATACCGATAATGGTCTACAACGACCGACCGACTTGTAAGGACAGGCACGCAGCGGAACTCATCATGGCCAGGAGAGACGTTCTCCACCTAAAGGCCGAATACATTGCCGCAGACTTGTCTATCGCTCCCAAGCTTTTCCCTTGCAGTCCGGCGGCGGACCATACATTCTCGGTACTAATCCGGCCTTCGCCTTACCCGCTGCCCGCCTTCTCGATCAACCGAATGTATCGGAAGGCCGGCAGTCCTGATAGGCCGTCTGTCATGGCTTCAGGAGTTGTAGAAATGAGCTGTTCAGCCACTCTGCGCGATGCAGAGTTGTCTGCTCCGACGATTGCTTCCACGTAGAAAGCAGGTATGCCCTGCAAGCCAAGCCCGTATTGCATGTCTGCAATGCCTGCTCTGATTATCTCCTTTGCGCGGCCCTGCCCACGATAGCCTTGCGGCACCGCATAACCTATGCCCGCACACGGAACCCCGTCGATGTACTCCTCGGGAACGAACACCACGAGGGCGGTGACGGTGCTCCCTTCGAGTCTCACGTATGTCATACGTGATCCTTCGCCCAACGGACTGTCACGGTAGAGAAAGAGGTCCCGGTCAAGCCGGGTGGGTGTCGGACGTACAGTCCCCAGCAGCAATTCTTCTTGGAATGATTGCAGAGAGTTAGCTGGGTCAGTCATCTTCTCCTCTATGCCGTGCGTGGTGCTTCAGCGACCGCAGCGATTGGTACAGATGTTGGTGTTGTGTACAGTGACTCGTTCTCCTCGCAGTGCTTGCGAACCACGGTTATCCAGCCCTCATACCAGAACCAGATTCCCTCAACCGTTGCGCCGTACTGATGCTTTGGGTTCTTCCCATCTTTTGCTTGCCACAGCTCTGTGTGCGAAGTCATTGTGAACTTCGTGTAGCCTTCCGCTTTCATCTGCTTCACGATGGTCCCCGGTTTGTACTTCTTCTTCTCTGTTTCCTTCAGAATAATCTGGTTGATTGCATTCGCAGTTTCGCTGCCTGGAGCAACCATCTGGACCACCTTGTCTGCGGTGTTCCTGTTGTTCCCAACCCTGGGAATCAGGGCAACGCGGTACGAGAAGCGCGGGTCATCGTAGTCTGCTTGACTGATGCTGTTCTCAAATTGAACAACAAACGACTTGATGTGTTGCGGCAAGTCGGACTCAACTAACATCGTGCGAATGGTGTTGTCGTCGATAGCGCAGAACTGGATGCTGAAAGCCTGCTCA
>Ga0302220_10001893_pt1 | contig 15844 bp, 12 predicted proteins | sample II_Palsa_E1_3_FD_194572 | JGI IMG/M metagenome (GOLD analysis project Ga0302220, IMG submission 194572) | Peat permafrost microbial communities from Stordalen Mire near Abisko, Sweden - II_Palsa_E1_3 | ecosystem: Environmental > Terrestrial > Soil > Palsa > Peat permafrost | place: Sweden...
GTTTTCCCGCGCGCCAACTCATTGATTCGTAGCGTATTCACACGTTGCTTGCGCGCTGCCGTTGTGGAAAGTCAGACAGCGCGACGTTTTGTGTCCGGGAAAGGTGTCGATTGCAAACTCGACCGCAAAGGAGCGCTCAGTCACTGCCGTGCGTCGGCCTTTCAACTTGTCGCTTTGCCGCGCCTCTTTCGAATCCGCGGCTGCGCCGAGACACAATGCCCTGGCACAGTGCCCACTCTGCACTCTATTAAAAGCGCGATTTACATTGGAGACGTGATCTGATCAAATCCGTAGTCTTTGCGTCGCGGGTCATCCGTCCAGATGCTCTTCGGAGCACCCATGAAAACACTGTTTCTTCGCCGGAATAGCAGGCGTATCTGCTGGGCGCATACCGTCTCCCCTATTCCCTGCTCCTTGGCAGGTCCGTCAGCGAAACCTTGTCGAGCGCCGAGAGCACGCGCAACTTGCCTTGCCCGACGTGCCGGAAGCTCGCCTGGTAGCTACGGCTCGCGTCTCCGGACTTGAGCGCGCTCACGATCTCGCGATGCTCCTCGTTCGACTGCAACAAGGTGGCGCCCTGTATGAACCCATGCGTGCGAAACATGTGGAACTCCTTGACGAGCCCGCGATACAGCCTGATCAAACGGGTATTGCCCGTCGCGCGCACCATGAAGTCGTGGAACTCGAGGTTGAGCGTGTGGTAACGCGCGAAGTCGCCGACTTGCGCCGCTCCTTCCATCTCGTTCATCAGGCGATCAAGCCCAGCCGAGACATCGGCCCGCAGGACCGGTATCAGCAGGAGCGCGGACAAGGCAATCAGGCCCGCGCGGAGGTCGAAGACCTCCGCCACGTCCTGCTTGGTGAACCGTCGCACGAAGATGCCCCGATTCGGGACCAGGCAGAGGAGTCCAAGCTCGACAAGCGAACGGCAAGCCTCCCGCACTGGCCCGCGGCTGACAGCTAGCTGCGTGGCCAGCGCCGTCTCGTTGAGACGTTGCCCAGGCTCCAGTTCGCCGCTCAGGATCATGCGTTCGATCAGGTGCTGCACGAGGCCGGTGACGGTATGCGTGCGCAAGTCGGCCACGGTGATGTCATGTTCTGGGTTGTCGCTTTCCATGATTCCATCGTAAGTTGCCAGCCTTCAAGGCTCCGTTTCGTTTTGCGAATGCGCTCCTCCAGGCCGCCGCTGCAGGCGACCCTCTGATCCATCCGATGTTATGCCGCACCCGTCATAGCCGGCCGGCCTTGCCTGTGATCCACGGCAACCCGCATCCATTGCGCAATCAGGCCGAACGTTCCGTTGGGAGGGTAAAAAACGCATGCATCACGTGCCAGATGCGGTGCCGGTTGATGCCCAGTACCGCGACGTGGGCCACACCCCTGATCTCGCAGAACTGCTTGTCCTTATTCGGCAACTGCGAGAAGAAGTCGAGCAGTTCGGCGTCGGTTGCGTTGCCGTCGTGTTCTGCCCTTGTCATGCAGACGGAACATGGCAGCCGCTTCGGGTCAACCATCGGCATGTGGATCGCCATGTCGACATAGGTTCCGTTCGGCGTGCGGTTCGTGAGCTTGAGCTCATAGTCGCCGAGCGCCTTCGGGACCGCAGGATCGACTGTCGATGGGTCGTCCCGGGCGAAGATGGCGTCGAAGCTTGCCTGCGAGGTCGGCCGAAAGTTGCTGGCTGTGAGGCTCGCGATGTTCGCGCGCCGCCTCATGATTTCCGGCGCGCCTTCGCCGGTATAGGTGAACGCATCCAGCACCATGCGATCGACGCGCTCGGGTTCCTCCATCGCAAACATGCCGAGCCGGATCGAGCCGGACGACTGCCCGTAGAACATGACCTTCTTCTGTCCGGTGACGCTTTCGACCACCGGAAGGGCAGCTTTCAGATCTTCGACGCCCGAGCGGATATCCGAATTCGATTGGGTCTGGGACGAACGGCCGTAGTTCTCGTGGTCCATGGTCCAGACGTCAAAACCGTATCGGGCGAACTCGTCCATCAACGAGTAGTTCGCCGTGCCCGGCACCTGCAGGTCGAAGCCGCCGCGTCCCGAGAACGACGAGCCGTGCACGAGGAACAGGACGGGCCTGGGGGTTCCGTTGTCAGGCATGCGCTTGCGATACAGGTACAGCTTCACCGCGCCCTTGCGCGCCCAATGATCCTCCGCGACGATCCGTGCGTTTTCCGTCGCGCTCGCGCCAAGCGGTACGGCCGCGGCCACCAGCGTCAGCGCTGCCCCTTGCAGGAAACGGCGCCGCCGTCCTGCATCCTGCGTGTCATCCGTGCTGCTCATTCTTTTTATCCCTGCCTGCAAAAGCTCAACGTTCATTTGCGCTCCCTTCACGAGCGAGGGCAGGCGGCCGCCCATCCTTGCGCCTGATCATGTGGAAAATTGCACAGGCCGGTGCTTGCCGTCCGGAAAAGGTGTCGCGCCGCGAGGGCCACTTTCATGACCCAACGACCTCCGGCGATGGGGACCTTGCGCTAGACAGCGACGCGGCGAATTTCGTTGCGGATCACCCCGATTCGATCGATTTCCGTCTCCATGACATCACCGGGCTTGAGAAATTCCGGCGGGTTGCGCGCGGCGCCGATACCGGACGGGGTTCCGGTGGCAATGATGTCTCCCGGCTCCAGCGTCAACCCAAGAGACAGTTCCGCGATGAGGCGCGGCACCTTGAAATACATCTGGCTCGTATTGATATGCTGCTTGACCACGCCGTTCACGCGTGTCGTCAATTGCAGGTTGGTGTAGTCGATATCGCTGGCGGGAACGATCCAGGGGCCGATCGGCCCGTGGCCATCCAGGCTCTTGCCCTTGAACCACTGGCCGCCGTGGTCGACCTGCATGTCGCGTGCGGTGGTGTCGTTGATGACGGCATACCCGAACACATGCTGCATCGCGTCGCTCTCCGCCACGTTATAGCCGCGCTTGCCGATGATCACGGCCAGCTCCCCCTCCCAGTCGATCTTGACTGACACCGCCGGATCGAAAGGGATCGGGTCGAAGGGACCATTGATGGTATGCGTGCCCTTGGTGAAGAACACGGGGTGCTTCGGCAGTTCGGCCTTCTTGGCTGTCAGGCTCTCGCCGAAATGTTCGAGATAGTTCCAGCCGACAGCATAGACATTGCGGGCCGGCACCGGGATCGGCGCGAGCAGCCGCACCTGGTCGAGCGGCGCGTGCGGACGCCCGGAGGCGGCACAGCGGCGTGCCTGCGCAACCGCATCGGGGCCGGCTGCGATCAGCGACAGCATGCTCGCGGGATCGAAGGCGAGCGTCATGTCCATCGCCTTGGCGGCGGCCCCGAGATCGACCACCATGCCCTGGGCCGTCACTGCTCCCAGCCTTGGCGAACCCGGGGCGCCCTCGCTGAAGGTGACAAGGCGCAATACAGCGCCCCGCGGTCCAGATTCTGCGGGAATGGTGATCGACGCGGAAGCGGCTCCTGCCTTGACGGTCACCGCGGAACTCAGGGCGAAGCCAGTGCCCAGTTTAAGAAGCCTGCGACGTGAATTATCCAAGTTCGTTCCTTCGAGGAAGTGACGCCTGCACAGCGTCCATTCGCAGGCATGCCGGCCTATGGGGAAGCGGTGCCCACCTCCTGACACTGTGGCGTGAGTGCCGCTGCATGCCGCGCGGGCGATGCGCAACCAGCGCGACCCGAGGGGCTCTACACGAGCATCCGGCGATCTCGTGGAAAGCGCCGCGGTGCACAGACGCTCAGTTGCCGGGCGTTGACAGGTCGAATCCATTCGCCTTCAACGACGCTTGCACCGCGGGTCCGCCGAGATAGGACAGCAGCTTCCTGGCCGCGTCCGCAGACGCGCTGGTTGCGCTGATTCCCGCTGCGTAGGTGGTCTTGAGCTGCAGGTCTTCAGGGATCGGCCCGACCAGGGTGACACCCTGAACGGGCATGATCTCGCTGATCTGCCCGAGTCCGACCGACACCTCGTCTCGCGCCATGGCTTCCATCGCGGTCTGTCCTTCCGGATAGTATTTGAGCTTGGGACCCACCTTGTCCCCGAGCCCGAGACGGTCGATCAGCTTCGCCAGGTACACGCCCGATGTCGCGCCAGTTGCCGGATCGGCCATGCCTATGGATCGGGCGTCGAGCAAGACCTTCGCGAAGGCCTGGTCATCCGCGATACCCGGTATGGCGGCGCCGGTCTTCACCGCCAGCCCGAGCCTCACTCGCGCGATGTTCTTCTCCGAGTCTTCACTCACCAGGTGGCGCGCGGCCAGATCCGCAAGCGGCTTGGGCGGGAGAATGACCAGGTCGAAAGCCTGGCCCGACACGACCCGCTCGCGCACTTGGCCGGCGGTGCCATAGACCAGGTGCACATGGTCGCCGCTCGCCGCCAGATACTGTTCCGGCAGGTTTTCGAGGGCGCCTTTCATCGCCGCCGCCGAGAACACCACCAGATCAGCCGCACGCGCCGGCTGAACCGCGACAAGCATCAGACCAATCAAAAGTCCCGCCCGGGCTTTCATGACAACCAATCTCCTGATAGGTCCCGTTTTGTACGTCATTGGCTACCGTACACACCGATGCAACCGCCGCACGGTCCGCCCGTCTTCGGAAGCGGCACATACACGTGCCCGCTCACGTCGCTCACCGCGACCGAATGCGCGTTGCCGCCGGTGGGGATGCTCTGCAGCAGCGTATTGGTCTTGGCATCGATCACGCCCAGGACCGGACCGTTCGGCATCTGCCTGGCGCTGATGTAGTATTGCCCGTTTTTCGCGCTGTAGGCCACTTCATCCGCCGCGCCGATGTCTGCGACCGTGGCAACCGGGGCTCCAGTGTCCCCATTGATGATCTGTATGATCGGCTTGAGACCCGACTTCTTGCCGCCCGCATTGCAGCCAATCACCAGCCGGTTGCCAGGCCCGCGCGCCAGCCCGGCAGGCAGGCAGTTGGCCACCTTCATCGCACCCGTGACCTTGACCTTAAGCGGGTCGATGATGGTGATTTCGCCCGCCGACTTGTCGCCCTTGAGTTCCGGCACCGACATCATGAACATGCCCTTGGGCGCGTAATAGATCGGCTGCTCAATCCCGTCGGTCGCGTCCTTGAACTCGATCTTGCCGAGGATCTTGTGGCCCGGCCTGGTCGAAATCAGCGTCACGAACGGCGGATCGTCCGCATCGTTGGCCACGATGAATATCTGGTGCTTCGGGTCGTAAGCCATTTCGTCCGCGCGTTTCTTTCCGCCAGTCCGAATCGTGTCGACGATCTTCTGGCTCTTGATATCGATCACCTTGACGGTACTGTCGCCGTCACCGGCCCAGACCTCGTTGCCGACGGTAAGGACGCCGTTGGGGCCAGCCGTGTCGTTATCCTTGTCCGCAGGGACGCCCACGAAACCATTCACCTGCCCCGTGACCTTCAGGGTCGCCCCATCGACGATATCCACTGCCTTGTTGCTGCGGTCGGCGAGAAAGTAGTGATCGGTTTTCTGGTCGACGAAGCTGATGTCGAACGAATCCAAGGGCTCGCCCGGCACCTGGATCTGCGAAATCATCTTGAGCTCGGCGGCGCCTGCGTGGTTCGCCAGAACGCATGAGAACAGACTACCGAGCAGCGCCAGCGAATTGAGTTTGCGTAACATCATCTCCATCCTTTCTTGGTATGTTCAAACGTTGTCCTACCGATGCATCAGAACTTGTGGGTGATGCCGAGGATCAGGGCGACCTGGTTCGGCGTGCTCGAGCTCGATTCCAGGTCGCCCACCGACCCGGCCGCGGCGACGATACTGTTGCCGTCGGCGCTGAATGTGGTGCCGTGCGCATGCGAGTAGCCGCCGATGGCGTAGACCGTGGTGCGCTTCGAGAAGAAGTATTCGGCACCTGCGGCCACCGTGTGATAGACCGCGGACGACGCCCCGCTCGATTTCGTGTAGGTATAGCCCGCATCAACCTGGACCGACGGCGTCACCAGGTACGCAAGGGACGCGGCACCTGTATTGAACGTCTCCTTGCGGGTGAACGCCGTGAAGGAAGCATAGGGCTTCCACTGCGCGTTGCTGTAGCGCACGTTGCCGGTCCAAGCCCCGACCACATATTGGACCGCGGCCTGGCTGATCAACCGGGAGCCGACGAACGCGGTGCCATCGTAAAGCGGCGTGACGGAGTTGTTCGCCGTCGTATCAGCCGTGCCCACGCCGCCGGGGCCGTCGTTCTTGGCAAAGACATAGCCGCCAGCAACGCTGAAGCCGGCATGCGTGTATGCCACCGACGCCGACGATGTCTCCTGCGACGAGATGTTGCCGGCCACGCCGCCCAAGCCGTACATCAATTCGTACTGCAGGCCGCTGTATGTCGGGCTCGTGTACTTGATCGAGTTCTGGACGCGGAAGGTATTGTCGTTGTTGTCGGCATCGCCCGGGGTCGAAAACGCGGGGCCGTAGCCGTCGGCGGTCAGCGGTTGAATCAGGTCGACCGTCGTGTCCAGTTGACGGCCAATCGTGACCGTGCCCAGAGAGGTGCTCGACATGCCGATCCATGCGTTCTTCCCGAACATCCTGCCGCCCTGCTTCAGCTTTCCGCTGTTGACGTCAAAACCGTTCTCGAGGTTGAAGATCGTTGCGAGGCCACCACCCAGGTCTTCCTTGCCTTTTATGCCCCACTGGTTGGCTGTCAGGTCTGAACCCTGCAAAGTAACCAGGGAGGCATGTCCGACGTTGTTGTAGTACGCGATCGCGTCATCCAACTCCCCATAGAGCGTCACGGTGCTCTGCGCCTGTGCGGCCGATGCCGCGGTCAGCGCGGCGATGGTAAAGCCAGAAAGTACGAAGCGTTTCATGTTATCTCCGAAATTCATAGGTATATGTTTTTTATAATTTAGTTAGTATGCCGATTTAATATTTCAAAGCTTGTTTCGGCTGGATCGCTGTCTACCTGCGTCAGGACAATCTGGCTTATGGCCTTTGATCTGAAAGCGGAAGGAACCCGCCACGCTGATACGTCGTGAAGTACGCGGTCTAGCAGGAGGTCCCGTTGCAGTTGATCTATCAGAAACTACGCAAGCGACGTGCCAAGATGAGTTGGCATCAAGTCATTGATCTGACGGGGGAAACGACAGGGCTTTCAGCCGTTCGTTGCGGAAAGCCGGACAAGTGGCCAGTTTGATGGATGAAATCGGTGACAAACGCAGCGGAGAAAATCCGCGACGGCTTTCACTTGAACTCGTCCGAGCTGATGCCAAGTCGACGCATCTTGTCGTAAAGCGTTTTTTTTGGTACTCCCAACGACTCGCAGGCCAGGGCCGCGCGGCCCGAGCATCCGCGCAATGCCTCTTCAATCAACTGCCGCTCGAACGAGTTGAGCTGCGTTTCCAGCGACGCCTTGCCGGCGCCGCCACCACTGCCCGTCGTGTCGACGCGCGTCGGCATGCCGAGGGTGAATCGTTCGGCCACATTGCGCAGCTCGCGAACGTTTCCGGGCCACTGACGGGACATCAGGTCCCGCACGTACGCCGCGGAGACGACCGGCACCGGCTTGTTGTATTCTGCCGCCGCCTGCAGGACAAAATGCTCGAACAGCATGGGGATATCCTCGCGACGGTCGCGAAGCGGAGGAATTTCGAGCACGACGACGCCGAGCCGGTAATACAGGTCATCGCGGAAGTGCTTGAGCGCGGCCAGTTCCAGCAGATCCACCTTCGTTCCCGCAACAATTCGACAATCCATCTTGAGCAGATCGTTGGAGCCGACGCGCTCGAACTTCTTCTCCTGCAGCAGGCGCAGCAGCTTTACCTGCAGCGACATCTGCATGGTTTCGATTTCATCGAGAAACAAGGTTCCACCCTGGGCGTGTTCAATCTTGCCGATGCGCCGTTTGATCGCGCCGGTGAACGAGCCGGCTTCGTGGCCGAATACCTCGCTCTCGAACAGCAGTTCCGGGATACCTGCGCAGTTGATCGCGGCGAAATTCCCGCCTTTCCTGTGCCCGTAGTCATGCAGCGAACGCGCGACCAGTTCCTTGCCGGTTCCGGTCTCGCCGAGAATCAGCGCGTTTGCGTCGGCGTCGGCAAGATCGAGGATCATGCGGCGCAGATGTTCTATCGCCGCGGAGCGCCCGAGAATCTTCGATTCTATGTTGTCGCGATGACCCAGCGCCTGCCGTACGGCCCAGAGGTCGAGCGTCAGGCGGCGCTTCTCGAGCGCCCGTTGCGCGACGTCCACCAGTTGTTCCGAGGAATAAGGCTTCTCGACGAAATCATAAGCACCCCGGCGCATCGCGTCGACTGCCATGGGAATATCGCCGTGTCCCGTCATGAGGATAACCGGCAAGGACGCGTCGGTTTCGATTGCGTGATCCATCAGCGAGAGCCCGCTCATGCCGGGAAGCCGCAGGTCGCTGACCAGGATTCCGGGAAAACCGAATTCGATATAACGCAGGGCATGCTCGGCGCGCTCGAAGGCCTGGACTTCCAGCCCGCTCAGGCGAAACGCCTGCACTCCGCCCAGCCGCACCGCCGCATCATCTTCTACGAAGAGCACCTTCATGTTATTGGACATCGTTGCCTCGCCGCGTGGCGTGTTTCAATCTGACTGTAAATACGGTGCCATCGGGTCGGACATCGGCCAGCAGCGTGCCTCCGAACTCCTGGATGATGCTGGCCGAAATCGTTAAGCCCAGGCCAAGCCCTTCGCCCTGATCCTTCGTCGTGAAAAACGGTTCGAACAAGTGACCTCGAACTTCTTCGGACATCCCGGCCCCGGTATCGCGAACCTCGATCGCCACGTGCCCTGCCTCGCAGGAGACCGCGATGGTCAGCACGTGCGCGCGAATGTTGCCGGCCTCGGCCATCGAGTCGATCGCGTTGCCGATCAGGTTGATCAGCACCTGCTCGAGCCGGTTCGGTTCGGCAATCGCGAATACCTTGGCGTCCGGCTCCTCGCGTCTCAGTTGGATATTTCCGCTGCGGATACGGGCATCGAGCAGGAAGAGCGAGTTCGACACGGCAGAACTGATCAGTACGCGCTCCAGATAGGTCGGCGACTTGCGCGCGAAGCGCTTGAGCTGACTGGTGATCTTGCCCATCCGCTCGGTCATGCTGCAAATGACGCGCAGGTTTTCGTGCACCTGGTCAAGTTCGCTGCGCTGCATGAATGCCAGCGCGTTCGCCGACAAGGTCCGCAGCGCTGCAAGAGGTTGATTGAGTTCATGGGTGATGCTCGCTGACATCTGCCCGAGCGCCGCCATCTTCCCTGCCTGCACCAGCTCCTGCAGCGTCGACTTGAGGACCGCCTCCGCGCGCCAGCGCTCCGCGATTTCGACCTTCAGCGTCTTGTTGATCTTGCTCAGTGCGTCGGTCCTGCGCGTGACCTTGCGCTCAAGGTCTTCGTTCAGGCGCCGCAGGCTTTCTTTGGCCGCAAGCTCCTGCGCGACAGTCCGCCGCCGCTGCAGCAAGTAGAGAATGAAAACGGCGATCAAGGTCATACCCAGTCCGACGCCGAGCGCGACATTGAGGGCCGCGACTCTTGCCGATCTGATGTCGGACAAGGAGCTGATCATCCAGCTCGTGTCCGACATCGGTCGGCTCAGTATCAAGAACCTCGACCTCAGGAAAGCGGGGGCGTGTGGGCCGAGGTCCGCGTCGGGTGCGAACCGGGCCGTCTGCGCCTGTTCGCCTTCCGGGGTCTGCCTGACCAGGCCGATGGCTTGCAGGGCCCCTGGCGCGTCGTATTGATGAAGGGCGATGATCGACGAGCGCGCCTCGTCGGATAAAGCGTCCAGTGTCTTGAACTTCCAGCTCTCCCAGGTGGAGAGGAAGATGACGCCGTGACCATCGCTGATCATGGCTGTGTCGCCTGCGTGCCGCCAGAGCGCTTCGATCTTGTCCAGGGTGATCTTGACGGTTGCGATGCCGACAATCTTGCCGTCGGCAAAGATTCGCTCCGCATAAAAGTAGCCGGCTTTTTTGCTGGCTGCGCCCAGGCCGTAGAACGAACCACTGCCGGTTGCGAGCGCTTTCTGAAAGTAAGGCCGGTAACCGAAGTTCATATCGACAAAGCTGTCCGGCTCGTCCCAATTGCTCGATGCGAGGGTGTTTCCCTCCACGCTCATGATGTAGAGCGTATTAGAGTGTGCGCCCCGGTTGACCGCCGCCAGATAGCGGTCCACCCGCTTCGCGATGGCCGCGTTGTGCGGTTGTTGCAGCAACTGGACGATATCCGGATTCAGATTCAGCAAGGACGGCAAGTAAGCGTAGCGAGCCAGTTCGCTTTTCAGCGCGGTGTCATAGATATCGGCGCGATGGATCGCCGCGCCACGAATGGTTTCTATGCCGAGTTGCTCGGTATAACTGTAAGACCGGCAGACGCCGATCGTGATGAACAGCACCACCCCGGCGTATCCCAGGCACCGTTGAAGCGTTCGCAGGTGACGGCCTGGCCACCGCAAAACGGAGCGATCACGGCTGTCCGATGCGGGATGGAAGCCACTGAGTGACATGTTCAACTCTCACGGCGGCGCTGGCGCAGGATGCGCCCACCTGATCAATTTACGTTGTCAAAGGACGCAGCATCATCCGCGGCTTCGACCAACCATGCGGCGCTGACAGGATGGTCAGGGCCGGATTGCCCGATATGACTCGGCTTGCGGCGCCGCTACGCGATGGCACGTCTTACCTGTCAAACCTCCGGATCGTGCAAATCGAAATTTTAGACAACTGCGTACTGTTGACAGTACACAGCTTGAGTGTGGTCTGCAATAAGGGCTTAGCCGTAGCAATTCTGCCCATTCGTCTTTTTGCGGGATCGTTAGTGTCGCGGCGTGCGCGTACGCCCGAGCCGCAGGGAATCGCGAGATACCGCCGGAAAGCGCGCTGCGCACGTCCGTAGCCGACGACGCGGAGGCCGCGTAAGCAAGGCTAGGCGCTGTGAGGAGTGTTCAACGCTTGAGGGGTAGTCGGCTTTCTTCTCGTCGAGAGTCGATACGGTTGGCGGCATGCATGAATCCGTGATCCGTACCCGCATCCTGCAGCCAGGATGGTTGTCGCCTGGACCGCAGCGCGCATCTTCATGGAGAGGTCGCGATGCTCCGTAATATTTTCGTAATATTCGGCGAAAATCACGCAATACCGTATCGAGCCAAATTGCGCCGAAACTCGCGCGCCGGACGCCGGCTTTGATCTCAGCAATCCTTAGGAGTGCGGTGAACAGCATCGCCTGAGAGCAGACATCCCCGCCGCGCAGCACTGCGCGGCGGGGATGTCTGGGGAACGCAAGCCAGGGTCCGTTATCAAGTCACCCTCCGACTACATCTTCATGCCATCCATGTCACCGTGCGCCATCGCTCCGGCTTTCTCAACGGTGACCGTGACACTGACCACTCCCGCCTTTTCGAAGACAAGCGTGATCGGGAAAGTCGATTTATATATCAGCGGCTTCTTCAGGTCGACGAGCATCACATGTCGCGCCGTCGGTTTCAGGTCAATCCTGGCGTGCGCCGGGATCTCCACCCTGTCCAGGGTCCGCATTTCCGTCATACCCTGGGCGTCGACTCTGTTCTCATGCACTTGCGCGGCTCGTGACACCGGACTCGTCACGGAAACCAGCGCGTCGCCTTCCGGACCTTCGTTCACGATGGACATATAGACTACGCCGACGTCCGCGCCTTCCACCGTCGCCCGGGCCCAGGCATGCTCCACCATCACGTGGTTCGCCCCGACGGACTCGGATCGGGAAAGCGGTGCGATCAGGAAAAGGCCCAACGCCAGAGCGGTATATCCCATGCGCATGTCCTGCTCCTCAGGGAGGGGTTCGAACCGGGGGCCGATGTCGCCGGTTCACGGGCAAAAGCATCGATCAGGACCCATTCCGCTCGCTGATCAACTCCAGCATCTTGGAAGCGATCATGTAGGCGTCGCTCATGTGACTAAAGGTGACCTGATAACGCCCTTGCGGATCGATGACGAATATGTTCGACGTGTGCCTGAAGGAGTAGCTTCCGTCGCTGTTGAAGATCTTCTTGAATCGGATGCCATAGTTCATCGCGACTTCAGCCACCTGCTGTGGCGTTCCGCCGAGACCAATCAAGCGATCGTCGAACTGGGCCACGTAGCTGCCCAGATACTTGCCGTTGTCCCGTTCTGGATCGATCGTAATGAAGATAGGCTGCACATGTTTCGCCTCAGCTCCGATCTGCCTCAAGGCGTCGATCATCTCGGCCAACTCCGTCGGACACAGATCGGCGCAATGCGAGTACCCGAAGTAAATCAGCATCCACTTGCCCCTGAAGTCCGAACTGCTTACGGACTTGCCCGCCGGGTCGGTCAGCGTAAAGGGCGCGCCCAGGGCTGCCTGCGCACGAGCAAGCGAAGGCATGGCCAGCGCCTCGATGCACAAAGCGCTTAGCATGACTATATATGCAAGAATTCGTCCAGGAGACACTTTCATCGACCTTTCGCCACACTACACTCAGTCGGCGCCCGCTGACATGCAGGCCTCTACTTGTCGGCCGGAACAATAGCCAGCAGGTAAGGCTCGTTGCCGATCCCGGTCACGGTCCCGGCCACCTTCAATTGCTCAAGATCGACGACCCACAGGGTTCCGCCCGCCCGGACGTTAGGCTCGCCGCCGGCGACGATGGCATAGCGCCCATCAGGCGTCACCGAGACCGCACGTGTGCGAGGCTTCGAACCCGAAGCCGTGCCCGAAGGAAGCTGCAACGGAATCCGGGCGATTTCCGGATGCGCGTCCCCTGCCACCGCCTTCTTGACGTCAACGACCGACAGATTGGCCGCGAGATCGTTTGCGACCACGATCCGGGTTCCATCCGGCGTGAAGGCCAGGCTGAACGGATGGCTTTGACCCTGGGGATCGTCAGTGCCTACCAGCACGCGCCTGATCTCCGCCTTGGGCGACTTGGAGATCGCCTTGTCGACATCGATCAGCGATATGAACTGTCCAGGCTCATCGTTCTCGTCGTTGTCGCGGTCCGTTACCGCAATAAGGCGGCCGTCGGGGCTCGTCACGATGGCCCAGGGGCCGCGCTCGACCGGGAAGCGGAATGTCTCCCAGTCAGACGCACCGCTGACCGCCTTCGCGACATTAATCACCGAGATATCGTGCGTCCCTTCATTGGCGGAGAATACATAGCCGCCATGTCGCGGCGTGTAGGCGAGCCCGTTAGGATCCGAGAAGCATCCCCAGTTGGGGTCCGGTGAGATGTGCGGCACGATCGCTGGATTGAGGTAGATCTGGTCACAGGAATGTCCGTCCGTCTGCGGCACATGGCCGCCCGTTCCCCTCGCCAGCGACACGACCCGCTCGAGACGCTTCGTGACCAGGTTGATGATCCCTATCTCGTTGGCGCCATCTTCGTTGCCGGCCCCCTCCGAATTCGCGATCATCGCGTACTTGCCGTCAGGCGTGACGACAATGCCTGCAGGCCCAAAGCCGCCGGAGTAATAAATCGCATCGATGGCGTTCGTGGTGTTGTTGTTGGCGGGATCGATGGTCTTCATTACGTCGAGGACAGTCATCGCGCCGGGATATCCGTGAGGCATGCCCGATTCGACGTCCACGGGCCTTGAGACGCCTGCATGGTCCGACACATACGCCTTTCCGTTTGGACCGAGGATGACGTTATTGGGTAACGCCTGCGCCGGTATGCGGGTGACGCCGATATATTTCGCGTCATAGCGCGACGGCTCGATGGCCGGAACATCCGGCGAGACGCGCACACGGCTGATCACGGCTTTCTGCGTGCCATTGTTTGCCGGATCGATCGCCTTGCTGATGTCCACGACGATAATGCGAGGGTCCCGGCGACCGGTGACCAATGCGTAAGGCCCGGCCGCACAAGCCAATTCCGACAGGGCAAGCGCTGCTCCCAATAGCACGATCCGCGTAGTTTTTAGATTGAACATGTCTCGCTCCGTATTTTCTCGGAAATCTTAATTTCTTGAACTTTCCACGTGGCGCGGGAAAAGCAGGATCTCGGTCGCAGACACAGCCGTATGTATTCCGGATGAACAGACACAATGGTGGCGCAAGGTACGTGCCAGTTTGCGGGCGCTCCAAGTCATTGATTCACGGCCGATTAGCGCTTCTTTTTCTCGCTATCATTGTGGAAAGTCAGACAACGCGCCGTTTCGTGTCTGGAAAAGGTATCGATTGTCGACGGATGAGGCCCAGGGCATCGATGGACCCCTGGGCGTTGCGCGGGGAAAAGCAGCGCACCTAGAATTTATGGTGAATCGCGATGCGCGCCACGGCCTGATGATTGTTCGACGAATCGCCGAGACTGCCAATATCCGCGACCGCCGCAGCGCCCGTCGAACTCGTGCCGCTCGCGGTCTGGAACGTGCCAAGGAGATAGACGTCAGTACGCTTGGACAGCGCATAGTCGAGCAGCAACGAGAACTGGTTGTACTTCTGGTCGCCGATGTCGCCTTTCACTGCATTGCCCTTCGTATAGTTGTATTCGCCCGAAAGAGACAGCGCCGTCGTGAGGCGATAAAACGCGTTCAGTTCATAACTGTTGAAGGTTGCGGTCGCGCCGTTGAACGCGCCGATGTTCATGTACTTGGTATTCGAGTACACCGCGCCGATCTTTGCCGCGCCGAATTGATACGAGCCGCCCGTCGTGATGATCTGCATCGAGTTGGCGGGTTTCGTGCCGAGATAACCGGAATTCAGCGAGTTGAACGTCGCGGCACTCGCGTTGCTGTTCAGGATCGAGCCCAACGCGGACGGATTCCTGAACAGTTCGTACGCAACCCCAATACCGACCGGGCCGTTTCCGTAGTTCGCACCGAGGCTGTATCCGCTCGATTGCGAAATCTCGCCCGCCACGCCGCCCAGACTCGCGGTGCCCCCGAAGGTCAGACCGTTGAAATTGGAGCTCGCGTATTTGATCGTGCTGTTCGCGCGGAACGTGTGGTTGACGTTATCGAGGTCGCCCGGATGTTCTGTCGTCGATCCGCCGTAGGCTGCGGCAAAGCCGTAATTGCCGACGTAGTCGTTGATGCTGTCGTACTGACGACCCAACGTCACGGAACCCAAGGAGTTGCTCGCGAGGCCCACATAGGCTTGTCGGCCGAACGCGGTGCCACCTTGTCCGAACGCGCCCGTGCTGACGTTGATGCCCGACTCCAGCACAAAGATCGCTGTCGTGCCGCCGCCCAGATCTTCGGCGCCCCGCATGCCCCAGCGACTGCCCTGCGTCCCAGCGTTGGAATCGACCGAAAATTGCCTGCCGCCGACGTTCTTGCCATTCACCACGTTCTTCGCGTTCGTGTTGATCATCAAGCCTTCATCGAGGATACCGTACAACGTCATCGTGCTTTGCGCATGAACGGTTCCCGCGACGGTACTCAATATCGACAATGCAAAAAGCGACTTCCTCATTTTGTCTTCTCCACCAAGTCTTGATTTATTTATGTGTAATATTTATATATAGGAATACTAAATATATTATCGTTACTGCATAAGCAGTCCTCCTACGAAACCGGCGACATCGGATTTGACGTGAAGCGGGTCGACTGCGGCGCGTGGATGACTCCCCAGGGGCACCGCAGTCAGACGGTCAGCCTAGAAAAGCGCCGCCGTTCGCATGAATCGTTTGGCCGGTCACGTAGCGTGCTGTCGGGCCGCACAGAAACTGCACGAGGCTCGCGACTTCGTCGGGCTGGCCGCGCCGGCCGAGCAAGGTCGTGCGTTCAGCGTGGTGCGCAGGTTCGATGTTGCCCGCTGAACCGCCGCGCACGGTCGCGATCAAACCGGGCACCACGCAATTGACCGTAATGCCGTCCGGACCCAGATCGTGCGCCAGTGCGCGCGTCAAACCCACGAGCCCCGCCTTCGCGGCGATTACGTGCGCGC
>Ga0302220_10001894_pt1 | contig 15844 bp, 14 predicted proteins | sample II_Palsa_E1_3_FD_194572 | JGI IMG/M metagenome (GOLD analysis project Ga0302220, IMG submission 194572) | Peat permafrost microbial communities from Stordalen Mire near Abisko, Sweden - II_Palsa_E1_3 | ecosystem: Environmental > Terrestrial > Soil > Palsa > Peat permafrost | place: Sweden...
AAGATGGCGTGCTCGATACCTTCCTGATGTCGCGTCTGCCGATTGCGAGCTTTTCGACGAGCAACGGACATGGCCGCGCCGAGGTAGGGCACATGCCGACGGGACGGCAGGGAAATCTGATCGTGACGTCATCGAAGACCGTGAGCGACGCCGAGCTGCGCGAGATGCTGAAGGCCGAGGCAAAGAAGCAGGGCAAGGCTTACGGGCTTTACTTCGAGGATATCTCCTCGGGCTTCGCGGTGACGACGCGCCGCTCTCCGCAGGCGTTTCAGGTGATTCCGCTGGTGGTGTATCGCGTGTATGTGGACGGTCGGCCTGACGAGCTGGTGCGTGGGGTGAGCATCGTCGGCACACCGCAGGCTGCGCTGAACCGCATTCTCGCGACCAACGATAAGCAGGATGTGTTCAACGGAATCTGCGGCGCGGAGTCGGGAAGTATTCCGGTGAGCGCCGTGGCTCCGGCGATGCTGGTCAGCGAGATCGAGACGCAGCGGCAGGCGCAGGGAACGGCTCGACCGCCGATACTTCCTCCGCCAGGTGCGGCCCCGGCAGGCGGAAAGGGTGGCCAGTAATGAATTTATTCCTGAAAAAGTTACAAATAAAGAGTGCGTTGTCCGGGGTCGTTTGCGCGGCTGCCTTATTCAGCACCGTTACGGTTAAAAATAGTGCGTTCGCCCAGGCCTCTGCGGACAGCAACGACCCCATGCTCCATGCGATGCAGGCGGAGCTCGATCGCGAGAAGGCGACGCTGCTGCTGCCGGGTATGCAGCGGCCGTACTTCATCGAGTACCGGATGGACGACATCAACACCTGGGAGGCGGTTGCCAACTACGGCGCGCTGACTCGTGAAGAGTTGAACCATCAGCGCGTGGTGCGGGTTACAGTTCGCGTCGGCGATTATGCGACGGACAGCAGCACCAGCCGTGGCGACGGCACGGTCGAGATCGCACCGATGGACAACAATCCTGAGGCGCTGCGCTACGCGCTCTGGACCGCGACCGATACGGCGTACAAGAATGCGCTGCGGGCGTATTCGGCCAAGCAGGCTGCGCTGAAGCAGTTCCAGTCTGGCCAGGCGTTTCATGATTTCGCAGTGGCAAAGCCGGTCACGCACATCGCTCCTCTGGTCGCGCTCGATATCGACCGCAACGACTGGACGCATCGCATCGTCGAGGCCAGCGGGCTGTTTGCGAGCGATCCCGAGGTGCGGTCGTTTGCCGATAAGGTGCAGTATTCGACCGCGAACGTGCGGGCCATCGCGATGAACCGCTACCTGGTGAATACGGAAGGCACGGTGCTGCGGCAGGGATACTCCGCGTATAACGCGCTGATCAGCGTTGGCGGACAGGCGGCGGATGGAATGGAACTGGGGCGCGACAACGGAACGGACGCGGCTAAAGCAAAGGACCTGGAGAGCGCGTCGGCGTTTCGCAAACGGGCGATCGCGAACCTGAAGAGCTACGAGGAGTTGCTGCAGGCTCCGCTGGTCTCGGCTGACGATTACCACGGCCCTGTGCTGTTCAGCGGCGATGCGGCTGCGGATGTGATGTCGCGCCTCTTCGTTCCGAACATCGAAGCGGATCGGCCGGAGATTGGAAAGAGTGCGCGCACGAACGGCGCTTATTCTTCAAGCTATAAGTCGCGTGTTCTGCCGGCCATACTGAGCGTGACGGACGATCCGCTGCAGGCGAAGTTCGAGGGCAGGTCGCTGCTGGGCGCGTACGCCGTCGATGACGAGGGCGTGCCCGCACAGGCCGTCAATGTGGTCGCGGACGGCACGCTGCAGAACTTCGTCATTGGCCGCCAGCCGGTGAAGGATTTCGATACCAGCAATGGGCATGGCCGCGCCTCGCCGGGACAGGCTGCGCACTCCCGCGCCGGAGTCCTTCTATTCAAAGCGAGTCAGCCGGTGTCGAAGGATGAGCTGAACAAGCGGCTGCTGTCGATGGCGAAGGAGCAGGGGCGCGATGTGTATGCGGTCGAGACGATGGGCGGGAACGAACTGACTCCGCGTCTGCTGTATCGCGTCCACGCCGATGGATCGCGGCAACTGGTGCGCGGTGCGGTGTTCGATGAGCTGGATACGCGCAGTCTGCGCTCCGATATTGTGGCCGCGGGCAACGATTCGTATGTATCGAACTCGATGGGCGCGGTGCCGCAGACGATCATTGTGCCGAGTCTTCTGTTCGACGATATCGGCGTCAAGCGCGCAACCAACGAGCAGCAGAAGCTGCCGTATTACGCCCCGCCCGCGCTGCCTGGAAAGTAGAGCTAGTCGGTGCGTATGAGGTAGGGCTGCGCGGCGGGGTCTTTGGGATGGATGCCGTCGGCGGCCTCGGTAGCGTGGGCCTTATCCGGCAGCCGGGGGGTGAAGCGCACCCAGTGGCCGGTGGGGCCGGGGAATTCGATCACCTTCGCCGTGGTGTAGCGGCGCATCAGGTCTTCCTTCAGCTTCACGGCGTCGGACTCGTGCGCGAATGCACCGACCTGAACGCACCAGTGTCCGCCGGGATCGGCGTTCACGCGAGGCGGCGGAGCGAAGGCTTCGACCTTTACCTTTGCGACGCCTGCGCGATAGACGCCCGTGGCCTTCGCGGCTGCGAGCGAGAGGTCGATGATGCGTCCCCGCACGAACGGCCCGCGGTCGGTGATCTTTACGATGACGGATTGGTTCGTGGTCAGGTTCGTTACCCGCACCATCGATCCCATGGGCAGCGTCAGATGCGCGGCGGTCATGGCGTTCTGGTCGTAGACGGTTCCGTCGGCGCCTTTGCGTCCGGCATACGGCGGCCCGTACCAGCTTGCGAGGCCGATTTCGCTGGAGATGGGCTTGCCGAGATTGCCGGGCGCGGGAGCAGGCGGAAGGGCAGGGGCGGTCCCTGCGCTCGCGCCATAGCTGCTGCTGGTGTTGCTGCTGTTCCGTGCCGAGCGTACAGCGGGTGGCGGCGGCGGTTGGTAGGCCTGTCTGGGCTTCTTATGACAGCCGACCGCGGCCAGCGCGCACGCCGACAACAACGCGGCGGAGGCAAGCCGGCGACGCATCACGGCTTCGGCGCATCCTTCGGCGGTGGTGGAGGTGGTGGCGTTCTGCCTGCCTGGTCGTCCATCCGTTCGGCCAGTTTGCGCAGTTCAGCGGCGGCGGCGCGCAGAGCCTCAGAGCTATTGCGGCGCACATCGGGAACGACATCGTCGTTGATGTACTTTGCAAAGCGGCGAAGGTCGTCCTCCAGATGCGTCGCGGCCTCGCGAAACTGCTGCTCCCACGAACGCTTCGGATCATCATTCGACATGAGCGCACCTCTCCACATTTGATTATGATGATGCGGAAAACCCGGGGTCAATGTCCATCGCAGGCTATTCCGTCCACGGTGCCGATGTGGTAACTGCGCGCGCGGGCCGGATAACTCAATCATCATCAGCCACATCCAGCCATTCCGGAGAATACAACTTGCCGCACCATAACCGCGTCCGTACTATGGAAGGAGACAGGCGAACTCGAATGACAGCGTGACATCGAGGCATTCATCGCTGCCTTCCCGGCTCTGAAGCGGGCTCGGCGGAAACCGATACCTCACGCTCCCTTCATTTGAATGGCTGAAAGCAACAACGTGGTGGCTTTCATCGAGATTCCAGGTCAAAGTGTCGCGCGCTGCTCAATCATGCGAAAACACGGATCCGGACTCAGATATTTTCAGAAGCCATCGAGATTGAATAGTTTTTGAGGTGATTTTTTTGAGCACGCCCCCTAATCGGCATCTTTTCCAGGCACGCTGCACGCTCATCGTTTCGACGCTTGTTCTGCTTGGAACCTTCGCTCCCGCCACAAAGGCCCAAACGGCCAGCCCCGCAACCTCCTCTACCGCGGAGGCCATGCTTACGCTGCCGGACGCTCCCGGAATGAGCAGCTCCTCCAGCAGTTCCTCCGCGTTGGATCAGCCATCCGCCGGGGCAGAATACTTCGGCTTCGATCCGACAGTTCCGCCATCGGAGCCGGCCAGGATTCACAAATATGTCGCACCCGGAACAGTGGCTCCTTCTCTGAGCGCGGGAGACAAAGTGATGCTCGGCTTCAGGGGCGCGGTCTACCCCATCCCTGCCCTGGGATGGCTCTTCTCCGCCGGCTTTTCGCAGGCGCTCAACCACACTCCGAACTACGGCGAGGGCGGCAAGGCCTTCGCTCAGCGCCTGGGCGCAGCCTCTGCCCGTAACGTCAGCGAGGGTGTCTTCAGCGACTCCGTCATGGCCACCATTCTCCACGAGGACCCCCGCTACTACAAGCTTGGCAAGGGACATTCTTTCTTCGAGCGCCTCGGTCACGCCGTGGAACACACCATCGTCACACGCACCGACGATGGCCAGTCGACGATCAACTACGCCCTCATCTCCGGCAACGCTGCTGGCTCTGCGCTCACCAACGCCTACTATCCGCCGAGAAACCGTGGCTTCGCTCCCACCATGGAGACCTTCGGCTTGTCCCTCGGGGGCTCCGCGCTCGGTTTCGCCGTCGCTGAGTTTTACAGCGACGCCCTGGAGATCGTCCATCTCGGAAAGTACGAGTAACTGTTTCCAGTGGAGCGTCCCAGCGGGAGGGGTTGGTCAATGCGTTGGCTTCTGGCTATGGCTCTGGTGCCGTCTTTGACGACAGCGTACGGCCAGACTCTCGCGTCGGTTCCATCTCCGGCAGCAGCCTTCTCGTCCTCGCAGTCTGACTCGCTCCCCGATGCACCCGGCGCTCCCCCACCCCAACAGGAAAGCGTCGTCGTCGTTGCCGAGTCCTCTTTTAAGGAGACCGGCGGTGGCGTTGGGGACTGCAATGCGTTCCGGGCGATGCTGTTCATCTCGCTCAAGCCGAACCCTGTCAACGGAGTTCGCAAGCCCTGCAGCGAGCTGGTCTATCCCTACCAGCAGTTCCTTTCGACTAACGTCATCATCCCTATGACGTGGCAGCAGAAAGGCCTGCTCGCGCTGCACGATCTCACCGACCTCGAAAACTTCGGCACCATCGTCGGCATCTCCGCGATCACCGTCGGTGCCGATTCGCACAACGTTAACGGCCCCGGCCTTAAAGGCTTCGGCAGGACCGTCGGCATCAGTCTTCTGCAGGATGCCACCGGCCAGTTCTTTGGAGCCTTCGCCGTCCCGTCTCTCGCCCACCAGGACCCGCGCTACTTCCGGATGCCCCACGCCAGCATTCCCAGGCGCATCGTTTACTCCATCTCCCGCTCCTTTGTCTCCCGTCACGACGAGGGTGGCTCCATGCCGAACTATGCCGTGCTGGTGAGCTATCCCGTGGGCGCCGAGATCGCCAACCTCTACGTCCCCGGCATCCATCCTGACGCCGCTTCCACGGTCGATCGCATCCTCACCGGCTACGCCACCGATCCTGCCAACAACCTGCTGAACGAGTTTCTGCCTGATGTCGCCAAACGTGTCCACGTCCGCATCATCTTCGTGCAGCGGATACTGAATAACATCGCCGCGACGAACAACGGCGTCTCGCTCCAGTGAGCGAAACCGTGGGCCAGGGTCGCCTCAGCGAAAACGGGCAAAAAACGATGTCTCCGTTCGGCCTCCCTTTTCGCCATTCAATGCAGATTCTCGCCGTTCGCTACCTCATACTTCGATGTGGCGTTTTCTGTGCGTACTGTTAATCGTGAGTCAACCGGTTACCGATGCCGCAATCTGATACCAAAGACTACGGATAGCCTCAACAAGAATGCACACTTTTCCATTCGGGATGCATCCGATTCGTGTGGATTCAGGACGCTTTAGTAAAAGATAAGACAAAAGACTGACACTCAGGAGACAAGTAAATGCCGAAGGCCAAGTTAGTAGAAAAGGCGCTCACGTACGGAGCCAAAGTAGGTTGGGTCGTATTCAATAAGCTGAACTCGATCAGCCCCAACGCCAGCTTCACGCCAAAGTGGAGCGATAAGCCCCTGCTGAAGAGCTACCAGAAAGAGAAGCCGCCCCTCGGCTGGCCCCGCACCACTGACTCTCTCTGCCCGAAGTGCATCCCTGAGATTCGTCAGCAGATCGTCGACGGCAAGCTGCCCCACGAGATTCTGCTCAACGAGAAGGTCGGCGAGATCAAGGCGCAGATCATCGAGCGCGACGGCCAGATCCTGATGGTCAAGGATTGCCCGATCCACGGCCACTTTGAAGACGTGATGTCGATCGACACCGCCTTCTTCAAGCACCTCGAAGAAGTCTTCCCCGGCCGCGACATTCGCGCCCACAACGACGAGAAGCTGCACAACCACGGTACCTCGACCGTCACGCACGGGCGTGGTTCGGTGCTCACCATCGACCTCACCAACCGTTGCAACATGATGTGCGACCCCTGCTTCATGGACGCCAACCAGGTCGGCTTCGTCCACGAGCTGACGTGGGACGAGATCAAGACCATGCTCGACAACGCGGTCACCATCAAGCCGAAGCGTCAGATGTCGGTCCAGTTCTCCGGCGGCGAGCCCACGCTTTCGCCTTACTTCCTTGACGCCGTTTCTTACGCCCGCAAGGTCGGTTACACCAGCGTTCAGGCTGCGACCAACGGCATCGAGTTCGCCAAGTCCAAGGAGTTCGCCAAGGCCGCTGCTGAAGCCGGTCTTCGCTACGCCTACCTGCAGTTCGACGGTATCGGCAACGCCGCCAACTCGCACCGCAAGGTCGGCAACGCGTTCGACGTGAAGCTCCAGGCGATCCACAACCTGCACGAGGCCGGCGTCGACATCGTTCCCGTAACCACCATCGTCAACGGCATCAACAACGAGCAGGTTGGCCGCATCATCGAGTTCGCGCTCGACAACCCGAAGAAGATCAACTTCCTCTCCTTCCAGCCCGTCAGCTTCACCGGCCGCGACGAAGACATCTCGGACGAGCGCCGTCAGGCACAGCGCTACACCCTGTCGCACCTCGCGCACGATGTGAAGAACCAGACCGGCCTCGGCGAGCCGACCCGCGACTGGTTCCCCATCTCCTTCATGTCCACCTTCTCCGACTGGGCCGACCTCGTTCACGGACCGGATCGCGACTGGGGCCAGCTCTCCTGCGGCTGCCATCCGAACTGCGGCATCTCAATGGCTCTGATGATCGACAAGGAGACCAAGGAAGCCGTTCCCGTCACCGCGTTCATCAATGCAGACCGTCTCGCCAAGGACGTTGCCCGCATCAACGACGCCGCCCGTGGCAAGTGGCTCTCGATCATCGGCGTCACGCTGGCTCTGCTCCGCAACTACAAGCCCGAGGCCGCACCGACCCACTTCAAGATCAAGGACCTCCTGCAGAAGTTCGACAAGAGCTTCGGCGCAACCGGCCGCAGCTACGGCAAGGTCACCGCAGACCGCACCATGGCCGATATCGAGAAGCGCCGCGGCGACCGCTGGAACTTCCTCTTCATCGCCGGCATGTGGTTCCAGGATCTCTTCAACTACGACTTCCGCCGCACCGAGCAGTGCATCATCCCCTACGCCACACAGGAGGGTGAGATCAGCTTCTGCGCCTACAACACGGGCGTGGGCTGGCGCAACATCATCGAGAAGATGCACATGACCTCGACCCTGACCAAGTGGTACGAGGAGCATGGCCGTCACGAGATCTTCGCCGGTGGTAAGAAGGTCGGTCTCGAGAAAGAGATGAAGTACGATCTCGTCATAAACGAAGAGCACGTCAACGCAGCCGCCAACGACACCTTCGACAAGTCCGGCATCGCGAAGAACTCTCGCGAAGAGAAGATCCGCGCACGCGATGCGAAGATCAAGCTCGATGCCGAGAATGCGAAGATGGCCAAGCTCTACCGCAAGGAAGTGCTCGGCGAGCAGGAGCAGCCAGGCTTCATCTCCATCGGAGAGATCAAGGCCGCTCCCGCACCCAAGGTCGAAGAGACCGTCTCCGGCGACTAGGCATTGCATGCAGCAGACGCGCTTCGCGCAAAACCACGAAAGACCGCAACAAGAAGGCCGCCAGCAATGGCGGCCTTTCACTTTGCCTCCACATGACGTTGCGAGCGATCACTCCGACGATGCAGCTGAAAAAGGATTCGTCGTCGGCAGCGCAGCAAGCATGAACGCGACTCCACTGTACGCCAGCGCCTCAAACACACTCGTCCACTCGTTTCCCAAACTGCCGCGCGGGTCTGCAACTGCTCTCGGAATATGCAGCAGGAAGACCCATAGAAACATCATGATTCCCGACATCAGCGCGGCCAGTCGCGCATAGACCCTGAAGATCATCCCCGCGCCGCCGGCGATCAACGCTACTCCGGCAAAATAAGCCCAGAAGAGCTTTCCCGGAATCCACGCCGGAATAATCATCACCACAAAAGCCGTGTAGACGAAATGTTCGATACCGAAGACAACCAGCATGACAGGCAGAAAGAGACGTCCGGCAACCATAAGCCTCTCAAAAAAACGTGCCCCCTCCGACGTCCGCTCTCCGAGAGATCCAGCCACAACCCACGCCCCGCCACAGAAGCTCAACGCCTTGAACGTATTGTTCCACACCGCCAGATGGCCCGGAGACCCGGCCAACTGCACAGGGATATGTCCGATGACAACCATAGCTAGAAATGCCGCTCCCGTATAAACCGCAACAGTTCTCGCCTTCATGTTGAAGAGCATCGCAACGCCTGCAGCAATCAGCGCCGCGCCGACAGCGTACGCCCAGAAGGGACGCCCCGGAATCCACGAAGGCCACGCGGGCACGATGACGGGAATGAAGTCGCCAAAGATAAAGTGCTGTATGCCGATGCCGATCAACCCGATGGCATAGAAGATTCGGCCTATTGAAACCATCCATCCTGACATGGACAGAGTCTAGTACACGAAATCGAACCGCCTCAGAGAGATTTTGGCCAAAAGCAGCATCGGCACCCTGCTCCCGCATCTCCACCACTCAACTCGCGCCCCTCCCGCACAGCCTCGAGGAACTTCTACCCGACTTTACCTGTCTTCTCCAGCCTGCGCTTCGCATGCCGCGCCCGGCACTTCATCGCCGTCGTCCCCTCGCGCAGAAACCTCTCAATCATCTCCTCCGCCTCATCCCGCAGCGCAGCCTCCTGCACCGCCAGCAGCCCCAGGCCCTCCACCGCCGAGCACCGCACCACATTGCTCTCATCCTCAGCCAGCAGCGACATCGTCCTTGCCGCACGCAGCCGTTGCGCCCGTGTATGCGCCACCCTCGGCACCACCATCCCCAGATGCCACCGCGTCCGCGACTCGTTCACCGGCAGCGTCTCCAGCAGCCCGGCAAGCTCATCGGCGTAGCGTTCGAGCAGCCTTCCATCCCGCTCTGTCATCCGCCGAGCCACATCCGCCGCCCGCTTCCTTACCTCGACATCCTCGCCGAACAACTCCCGCAGCAGCGCACGCACCGCCGCCTTATCCGCGACGATCTCCTCAGCGATAGACCGCGCCCGTGCGAGCCCCCATGCGCCCTGGCCGAGCCGTTTTTCTGCAGAGTTCATGCGCGGGAGTATACCGAATCCCCCCACAGGACCGGTGACCCGAATGTTCCTGCCCCTAAGGCCGAGCGACTTATGCCGGTGGCCCAAAACGTCAGGTTTACGGAAATCCCCGCTTCCTCACGTCAAACCAGGCCCGCCGCTGGTCCTGTTGTATGGCATTGGCGCGGGACGCTATATGATTGAAACAGGACGTGCGTTTCTGTCTGTAGAGCGCATCCGCCGACCAGGATAAATCCTTTGGAGAACACATTCGTCGTGAATCAACGCAAATCAGCGGTTATTTTGGGTGCCCAGTGGGGCGATGAGGGTAAAGGCAAGATTGTCGACGTGCTCTCGGAGAAGTTCGCGGTCGTGGCGCGCTACGCCGGCGGGCATAACGCCGGGCACACGGTCATCATCAAAGGCAAGAAGTTCGTATTGCAGTTGATCCCCTGCGGCGTGCTCCGTCCGGAGTGCAAGGGCGTCATCGGCAACGGCGTCGTGCTCGACCCCATGGCCTTCCTGAACGAGGTGAAGAAGCTGAAGGACGCCGGTTTGCCCGTCGACGGACAGCTTTTTGTCTCGAACCGCGCCCAGGTGATTCTGCCCTACCACCGCATGATCGAGCTGGCGGCAGAGAACGCGCCTGGCCGGACGAAGATCGGCACAACCAGCCGCGGCATCGGGCCGGCCTACGAGGACAAGATGCACCGCAGCGGCCTGCGCGTCGTCGATCTGCTGAACTCCGCGCTGCTGCGGACGCACATCGAGAACGCCTGCCACGAAAAGAACACCATCGCTCATGCGCTGTTCGGCACCGAGCCGCTCGACCCGAAGACGATGTACGAGGAGTACTCGCGCGCCGCCGAGCAGATCGCTCCCTTTGTGACCGACACCGCCGTGATGCTGAATGCAGCCATCGACAACGGCGAAAAGGTGATGTTCGAAGGGGCCCAGGGCGCGCTGCTGGATATCGACCATGGAACTTATCCCTTTGTCACTTCGTCTTCCTCCACAGCGGGAGGGGCGGTGACCGGAACGGGAGTGGGTCCGACGCGCATCGGCACAGTCATCGGCGTGACCAAGGCGTACGTCACGCGGGTCGGCGAAGGGCCGTTCCCGACCGAGATTCACGATAACTCAGCCGACCTGCTGCGCGCGCGCGGACAGGAGTACGGCGCGGTAACGGGTCGTCCGCGGCGTTGCGGCTGGCTCGATCTGCCGCTGCTGCGCTACAGCAACATGATCAACGGCACGGAGTGGCTGGTGGTCACCAAGATGGACGTCATGGATGAGTGCGCGGAGATTCCGGTCTGCACGGGCTATAAAATCAACGGCAAACTCACCGATGTCATCCCGGCCGACATGCCCGGCTATCAGGCCATCGAGCCGGTTTACACGATGAAGAAGGGCTGGAAGACCTCGACCGAGGGGATCACCGAGTTCGATAAGCTGCCGCAACTGGCGCAGGATTATCTGAAATTTGTTGAGCAGGAATCGGGCGCCAAGATTGGAATGGTCTCTACCGGGCCCGATCGCGACCAGACCATGACGCTGCCGGCGTTTGAAGAAGCCCTGAAGGCGTAAGAGAAAAGGGAGATTATGCTGAGTTTCACGGTACGGATGACGTTCGACCAGGCGGAGCATGACGCAATCGCCGAGATGCTGTGCCAGTTGACGGCGGCGACGCGGAAGGAGCCGGGATGCGTCAGCTATATTCCTCATTTCGTGGAGGGAGAGGCCTGCACTATCGTCATCTATGAGCAATATGTCGATAAGGCTGCACTGGAGTTTCACAGGAACACACCGCATTTTCATCAATATGCCATTGGTGGGCTCTATCAGAAGATGCGCGAACGGCAGATGGAGAATCTTACAGCTATATGTTGAATAGCAGCGTCTCATGAGAAGAGACTTTAGCGATGGCAGTATCCTGAATATCAGGAATACTGTATGCAACTAAAGTTTTTTGACTCAACGCGGTAAATCGGTCTACCATCCGGTACGCAATGCGGTTATCTGGTCGTCCAATTCGCGGCTCGCTGATGACAATCGCCGTTCTGGTGACGGGTATGACTGTCGGTTTTTCGCCGCGGCCTGCCTTCGCCGGCGTCCATCCCCTGCCGCTGCACGAAAAGAAGCACGACGCCAGGAAGCAGGTGCAGGCGCTGGAGGAGCAGTGGCGCCTGGCCCAGCTCTCAGGCGATGTCGACACGATGGATAAGCTGCTGTCGGACGACTACATCGGCATCTCGATGACCGGCCAGGTGAATACGAAGGCCCAGCAGCTTGAGCGCATGCGGACCCACAAGCTTGTGCTCAGCAGGGTCGACCTGGGTGAGATGCAGGTGAAACTGGTCGGAGCAATCGCAATCGTGACCTCGCGTGCCGAGGTGGAGGGAACCAACGACGGTGTGCCGATGAAGGGAACATTTCGCTACACGCGGGTGTACCAGCATCTGCCTTCGGGGGAGTGGAAGATTACGAGCTTTGAGGCCACTCGTGTGCCTGAGGCGCGAAATCCGGGGCACAGCAGCCGCGAGGATGATCCGAAGGTAGAAAAAATCCCTGTCAGCTGAACCGTCGAACCTGGAGTGCAGCCCGATTGTATTAAAGAAAAAACCCCGCAATTGCGGGGTTTTATGGCTTCCTGAAGTCTTGTCCACTCTTCAACGACTTAGGCGATCCTGCTTCCGGAGAGGATTGTCTCGCTGGAGATGACGCTGGTCTCACCGGAGGTCTTATCCTGGCGGAGGTTTAGAGCCAGCAGTCTGCGGTACAGAGAACGGGTGGCGCCGGTCAGGCGTGCGTCCTCGGATTCATGGGGAAACAAAGCGAGGTATTGCTGGGTTGATTTTGCAGTTTTGCGGTGAGTTGCGGTTACGAGATACGGGCGTGATTCAGGCCCGAAGCTGCCACGAATCTCGTGCGCGGCAGGAGAGCCGGATCGTAAATATGCGGATGAGTTTTGCTGCAAAGTTGCCATTGGGCCCTCGATACGGCGAGGTTTTCGCCTTGCTTGTTATGTTCGATGGGTGTGGCTTGCCGATGGTTGTCTTACAACTCCGAACGAGCGCCGAAGTTTCGCCCATGTTATATCAAGTGTCTCGGGAAGTACACGAGTTTCTGCAGTCACGGTCATAAAATTTGTATCGCCGCTCCAGCGCGGGAGAGCGTGGAGGTGAATGTGCTCCGCGATTCCGGCGCCGGCAGCTTCGCCAAGGTTCAGTCCCATGTTCAGGCCGCCCGGTTTGTAGACCTCGCGCAGAGTGAGTTCGACGCTCTGGGCCAGTTCAATCAACTCATGCGCGGCGGCGGAGGGAAGCCCGGCGAGCGTGTCAAGGTGCTGATACGGCACAATCAGGACGTGCCCCGTGGAGTAGGGGTAGGCGTTCAGGCAGATATAGCAGTGTTCGCCGCGATGGACGATGTGCGCGGCCTGTTCGGCCTCCTCACGCGGCATCCCCTGCGCGATCGCGTAGTCGACCGCGGCGATCATATTGCAGAAGACGCAGTGTTTGTCCTCCGCCTCGGCTCCCGCGGGCGGCCACGCGCTGAGCGCAGGCGGAACCCCGGTGCGGGATTGTGGGTCGGAGCGGGTGATGTAGCTGTAGCGCCAGGGAGTCCAGAGGCGATCCATTGGGCGAGTATAAGGCTTTGTCCGGAATTCGTTAGGCCGGCCATCCGGCAGACGATAATCGCCCGCAACCAAAGGCGGACAGCGGCTTTCCGGACGGATTTTTCACAGGCTGCCGGCCGCCGTCATGACATGGTGATGAAAATGCTGGGGCCGGACCCGCGTTTTGTTGACGGACTCCCCGCAAAGTTCTATGCTTAAAAAACAGTGAGCTATTACGTGTGGGATCCAGGTGTAGTAGCCCCTCTGTTCGACCCGATTCTTTCCTTCCTGCCGAAGCTGCTACGGGGATAGTGAAAACAGTCAGCATCCGTTCCGGATCGCTGGTTGTTCCCGACGCAGGCGCCGCTTGAAGACAATGAATCCCTGGATCCCGGAGTCCGCATTCACCATGGTAGAAAACCATAATCCTGACCACAACGAGAGCAAACCCCTGACCACCGAAACGGAAGTTCTGGCGCCCGAAGCGACAGCCGATCACACCGGCCTGTCTTCTGAATCCACCCTAACCCAACCTAATGAGATCTCCGCTGAAGCATCGAGCGCGCAGGCAGCTGCCCTCGCTCACGAAGCTTCTGAGCATGGCCACGTCGCTACCGTGACCGCTGCCGCAGGCGAAGAATCCGAGGATGATCTGAACTACGACGCAGCCGACTTTGCTGCAGCGCTGGCGAACTTTGATCGCGAGCAGGCTGCCGAGTCCGCCGCTGCCCAGAACCTGACCGCAGAAGAGGTCATCGTTACCGGCACCGTCGTCAAGATCACCGACAAGCACGTCGTTGTCGACATCGGACTCAAGTCGGAAGGCCTTATTCCCCTGGAGCAGGTGCTGGATATCAACGGCACGCCGAAGTTCCAGGCAGGCGATTCGGTTGAGGTTGTGGTTGAGCGGGAAGAGCCCGAGGGCGGTTACCTCGTCAGCTACGAGAAGGCGCTTCGCCACAAGGTCTGGGACAAGCTGGAGCAGGCCGCGAACGATAAGGTCCCCGTCAAGGGCATGGTCCTCAGCCGCGTCAAGGGCGGTCTCACCGTCGACATCGGCATCAAGGCGTTCCTGCCAGGTTCGCAGGTCGAGGTTCGTCCCGTCCGCAATCTGGACGGCTACATCGGCACCGAGATCGAAGTTCGCGTCATCAAGCTGAACAAGAAGCGCGGCAACGTCGTCATCAGCCGCAAGGAACTGCTCGAAGAAGACCAGAACGCGAAGAAGGCGGTCACGCTCGCGACCCTCGAAGAGGGCAGCATCCTGACCGGAACCGTAAAGAATCTCACCGACTACGGCGCATTCGTCGATATGGGCGGCCTCGATGGCCTGCTCCACATCACCGACATGAGCTGGGGCCGGCTGACGCATCCCCGCGACCTCGTCAACGTTGGCGACGAGATTCAGGTCAAGGTGCTGAAGTTCGACAAGGACAAGCAGCGCGTCTCGCTCGGCTTCAAGCAGCTCACGCCTGATCCGTGGCTCGATGCGACCGAGCGTTACCCCATCGGCGCACAGGTTCGCGGCCGTATCCTCTCGGTCACCGACTACGGCGCGTTCGTCGAGCTGGAGCAGGGAATCGAAGGTCTCGTGCACGTCTCCGAGATGACCTGGTCGAAGCGGATGAAGCATCCGTCGAAGCTGGTCAAGCCCGGCGATGAGGTCGACACCATCATCCTCAGTGTCAACCCGAACGACCGCCGCATCTCGCTCGGCATGAAGCAGCTTCAGGAAAATCCCTGGGAGCAGCTCGAAGACAAGTATCCGATCGGCGCCATCATCGAGGGCCGTGTCCGCAACCTCACCGACTTCGGTGCTTTCATCGAGATCGAGGACGGAATCGATGGCCTGGTGCACGTCTCGAACCTGAGCTGGACCAAGCGCATCAAGCACCCCTCCGAGGTCCTGAAGAAGGGCGAAAAGGTTCGGGCGATCGTTCTGGGCGTCGAGCCTGAGAACCGCCGCCTGTCCCTGGGCGTCAAGCAGCTTCAGCCCGATGTCTGGGATACCTTCTTCGCGCAGCATCGCGTTGGCGACGTCATCAAGGGCAAGATTCTGCGTACCGCGCAGTTTGGTGCCTTCGTTGAGATCGCCGAAGGAGTCGAGGGCCTGTGCCACGTCTCCGAAGCGGTCGATGCAAACGGTCAGCCGGTTGCGATGGACGTCGACTCCGAGCACGAGTTCAAGATCGTCAAGATGAACCAGGAAGAGAAGAAGGTCGGTCTCAGCATCCGGGCCGTTGGCGAAGAAGCCAGCCGTGCAGAGGTTGAGAGCTACAAGGAGCGCGAGAAGTCCCCCAGGGGCAACTCCGGTTCTTCCTCCTCTTCTTCGAGCAACAGCAGCAGCACCACGCTGGGCGACCTGATCAACTGGAAGCGTTCAGAGTCTGAGCGCGACTAACCCCTGGTTACGAAGCAACGAAAAGGCCGTCCTGAATGGGGCGGCCCTTTTCATTGCTGCCGCCTCGCACGACTGCAGATAAGGCGCTCCTCCCGACCGCCGCCTGTTCTCCCCTGCACCCCACAAACCGTCCCCACCCAAAGCACGTCATCCTTGACCCTGCACAGTCGAACGGCGATGCGCACAGGGTCGCCGTAGTAATTTGACCCTGTATTTTTGCCTTTGCCTTTGCCTTTGCCTTTGCCTTTGCCTGTTGCTGTTGCTGTTGCTGTTGCTGTTGCTGTTGTTTTGCCTTTTGCCTTTTGTCTTTTGTCTTTTGCCTTTTGCCTTTGTAGCTGTAGCTGCTCCTAAGTTTTTGCTGTCATCCTGAGCGTAGCGAAGG
>Ga0302220_10001898_pt1 | contig 15825 bp, 12 predicted proteins | sample II_Palsa_E1_3_FD_194572 | JGI IMG/M metagenome (GOLD analysis project Ga0302220, IMG submission 194572) | Peat permafrost microbial communities from Stordalen Mire near Abisko, Sweden - II_Palsa_E1_3 | ecosystem: Environmental > Terrestrial > Soil > Palsa > Peat permafrost | place: Sweden...
TTGACCATCCAATTTGACCACTAACGCAGCATTAGTCAGCATCGATTTCGGCAAGATCGATTTTGAAGCCAGCCTCGAAGAACTCGGCCTCCTCGCAAAAAGCGCCGGTGCGCTCCCGGTTGTCACCTTGACGGGGCGCCGTAGCAGTCCCGATGCAAAAATGTTCGTTGGCAGCGGTAAAGCCGAAGAACTCAAACAAGCCGTGATCGCCAACCAGGTCGAAATCGTGATTTTCAATCACGTTTTGAGCCCAGGCCAACAACGTAACCTCGAGCAGACGCTGGAAACGCGAGTGGTCGATCGCAACAGCCTGATCCTCGATATTTTCGCCCAGCGCGCAAAAAGTCACGAGGGCAAGCTCCAGGTCGAACTGGCGCAACTGCAATATCTGGCGACCCGTCTGGTACGCGCATGGACTCACCTGGAACGCCAAAAAGGCGGCATCGGCCTGCGCGGGCCGGGTGAAACTCAGCTTGAGACCGACCGTCGCCTGATCGGCGACCGCGTGAAGATGCTCAAGTCACGGCTGGAGAAATTGCGCCGCCAACATGGCACGCAGCGTCGTCAGCGCGAGCGTAACAAAACCTATTCCGTATCGCTGGTGGGGTACACCAACGCAGGCAAGTCGACGCTGTTCAACGCGCTGACCAAGGCGCAGGCGTATGCGGCCGACCAGTTGTTCGCCACGCTGGATACCACGTCGCGACGCGTCTATCTGGGCGAGGCCGGCAATATCGTCTTGTCGGACACGGTCGGCTTCATTCGCGAATTGCCTCACCAACTCGTGGCGGCGTTTCGCGCCACGCTGGAAGAAACCATACACGCGGATTTATTGCTCCATGTGGTGGATGCTTCCAGCGCGGTGCGCGACGATCAGATCCAGCAGGTCAATGGCGTGCTGGAGGATATCGGTGCCAGCGACGTCCGGCAGATTCTCGTATTCAACAAGACCGACGCCGTACCCGAGCTGCGGGACCGCGCCGGCACTGTGGAGCGGGACGAGTATGGTAATATTTCGCGCGTTTTTCTAAGTGCGCGCGAAGGGCTGGGATTGGATGCTTTGCGCGCGGCAATCGCCGAAGCGGCGGCCCATCCAGCCCTCGGCGCGACGCAGCCTGACGCCGGCGATGTTCGCTTTAACGACATCGAACCGGAGCCGTTCCAAGCGCGCGAAGCCTGACCCGCTCCGCAAGCTAGATCGGCATCAGCAGCATAATTGGCACAATCAGTACCTACCGGCTGGGTCCATGTTGAAAACCTACGACGAACGTAATACTGGGCAGCGCTTGCGCGCAGCTCTGATTTCTTTGACCGGCGCCCGGCGCGCAGACCGCGCTGCAGAACCTAAGCTCGCGCAGGACAATCAGGAAGGGCCGCCCGACCTCGATCAGATGTGGCGCGATTTCAACAAGCGTCTGAACCGCATGTTCGGCCGCAAAGAGGGGGGCACACCGCCCAGCGGCAGTAACGGAAGCAGCGGTGGCGGAGGCGGTGGTGGATCATTCGGCAGCGGTAACGGCCCGCGTTACGGCGCCGCGATTGCGCTTGCCGTTGTGATCTTGATCTGGCTGGGTAGCGGCGTCTTCATCGTGCAAGAGGGCCAAGCGGGCATCGTGCTGCAATTCGGCAAGTACAAATACGCCGCGGGCTCGGGCATTCAATGGCGCCTGCCGTATCCGTTTCAATCGAACGAAATCGTCAACATGGCTCAGGTGCGTTCGATCGAAATCGGTCGCGACACGGTGATCCAGGCCACCAACCTGAAAGATTCATCGATGCTCACCGCTGATGAAAACATCATCGACGTGCGATTTGCCGTGCAATATCGCGTCAGCGACCCGGCCGATTTCATTTTCAACAACGCGGACGTCGAAGCCAACGTGAAGCAGGCGGCAGAAACCGCGGTGCGTGAAATCGTCGGCAAAAGCAAAATGGACTACGTTCTCTATGAGGGACGTGAGCAAGTCGCCATCGATCTGCAAAAATCGATTCAACGCATTCTCGACTCGTATAAAACCGGCATCCTGGTGACTAGCGTAACGCTGCAAAGCGTGCAGCCGCCCGAACAGGTGCAGGCCTCGTTCGACGATGCGGTCAAAGCCGGTCAAGACCGCGAGCGCGCGAAAAACGAAGCGCAGGCCTATGCCAACGACGTGATTCCGCGAGCCCGCGGTACCGCCGCGCGCATGATCGAAGAAGCGCGCGGTTATCAGGCCCGTGTGGTTGCGCAAGCCGAGGGCGATGCCGACCGTTTCACGCAGGTGCTCGGCCAATACGCGAAAGCGCCCGCCGTGACCCGCGAACGGATGTACCTGGACACCATGCAGAGCATTTATCAGAATTCGACCAAGGTGCTGGCAGATGGCCGAGCGTCGAGCAGCCTGATGTACCTGCCGCTGGACAAGTTGATGGAACGCGTCAAGCCCAAGGGGGCTGCCAACGGCGCTACGGGTAGCGGCGCTGCGGCGCGTAGCGATGACGATAGCGCGAACAACAGTTCGACGCAGTCAGCCCCGGCCGCGACCGATACCAGTCGCGTTCCGGCCATGGACGACCCCACTCGCTCGCGTGATTTCATGCGCAACCGCGATAGCTCATCGAATTAAGGGGCGCAGAACATGAATCGAATTATTGCGACGGTTGTTGCCGTCATCGTGTTGGCCTTTATCGTCAGTTCGACATTGTTTGTCGTCGATCAGCGTGACGACGCCATCGTTTTTTCTTTTGGCGAAGTCAAGCGAGTGATTACGGAGCCCGGATTGTATTTCAAGCTCCCTCCGCCGTTCGAGAACGTGATCGTGCTCGACAAGCGGATTCAGACGATCGATACGCCGGAAGCCGACCGTTACATCACGTCCGAGAAAAAGAACGTGCTGGTCGACCTGTTCGTCAAATGGCGGATCGCCGATGCGCGCAAGTATTACATCAGCTTCCATGGCGACCAGGCTCTGGCTCAGGATCGTTTGACGCAGATCATTCGGTCGGCCTTGCAGGAGGAGTTCTCCAAGCGCACGGTGACCGAAGTGGTTTCGGATGAGCGCGACAAGGTCATGCAGGCGGTACGCGAGAAAGTGACGCCCGATGCCACCGCGATCGGAGTCGAGATCGTCGATGTGCGTCTGAAACGGGTCGATTTGCTCGCCGAGATCAGCGATTCGGTTTATCGTCGAATGCAAGCCGAGCGCAAGCAGGTCGCCAACCAGTTGCGTTCGACCGGCGCCGCGGAAGCCGAACAGATACGCGCCGATGCGGATCGGCAGAGCGAAGTGATCCTGGCAGAGGCCTATAAGCAGACCCAGATCCTCAAGGGCGACGGCGATGCCAAAGCGTCGAGCATCTATGCCGATGCATTCGGTCGTGACCCGCAGTTCTACGCTTTCTACAAGAGCCTGGATGCGTATCGCAGCACGTTCCGCAGTAGCCGCGATCTGATCATCGCCGATCCGAATAGCGATTTCTTCCGCTTTTTGCATAGCCCAACGGGGGCGGGTGGCGATACGCCGGCGCCGGCTGTCGGCGCTCGCAAGCGTTAACTACGCGGCGGCCGGACTATGAGTTTCATGGTCGAAGTAGGGTTGCTCGCGCTGGCGCTGATGTTGGTGTTGGAAGGCCTGTTTCCGTTTATTTCTCCGGAAGGCTGGCGCACCACATTTCGCACCCTGGCCGAGCTGCCCGCGCGGCACATCCGTATGGGTGGGCTGGCGTCGATGCTGATCGGCGTGGTATTGCTGCTGCTGGTGCGGCACGCTCATAATTGAAGGTGTGAGGATTTATCCGATGTCGATCTGGTTGCTTCCCGAAAATATTGCCGACGTACTGCCTTCCGAAGCGCGCAAGCTGGAGGTATTACGGCGCCTGTTGCTGGACCGCTTTCGGCTGTACGGGTACGAACTCGTCATGCCGCCGATGCTCGAATATATCGATTCGCTACTGGCCAACGCGGGTGAAGATTTAAACCTGCGCACCTTCAAACTGGTCGATCAGTTGTCGGGGCGCACCATGGGCCTGCGCGCCGATATCACGCCGCAAGTCTCGCGTATCGACGCTCATCTGCTCAACCGCGCTGGCGTAACGCGCCTGTGCTATGCCGGCAGCGTGCTGCAGACGCGGCCTCGCGGTTTGCACGCAACCCGCGAACCGTTTCAGATCGGTGCCGAAATTTATGGCCACGCCGGACTCGAAGCCGATCTGGAAATCCAGCAACTGTTGCTGGACACCCTGGCGCTGGCACAGCTCACACGCGTGCGTCTCGACCTGTGCCATGCCGGCGTGATGCGTGCGCTACTGGACGAAGCGCCGCAGGCGCAGGCACTCGCTTACCCGTTGTTCTCGGCACTTGCCAGCAAGGATGTGCCGACGCTTGCGGAACTGAGCGTCAGTTTGCCAACGTCGGTGCGAGCGGCGGTGCTTGCGCTGCCTATGCTTTATGGCGACGCCGCCGTGCTCGATCGCGCTCGCGAAGTTTTGCCGAAATTGCCTGCAATAGGGCGGGCGCTCGACGAACTGGCGTTTCTGGCAAGCCAGGTGCAAGGCGCCGAAGTCATGATCGATTTGGCCGATTTGCGCGGGTATGAATACCACAGCGGCGTCATGTTTTCGGCGTATGTCGATGGCGTGCCAAACGCAGTGGCGCGCGGCGGACGCTACGACAAGGTCGGCGAGGTATATGGCCGGGCGCGCGCGGCCACCGGTTTTTCGCTGGATCTGCGCGAAGTGGTGCGCATTTCGCCGATCGAAGCTCGCAGCTCGGCGATTCTGGCCCCCTGGAGTCATGATGCAGGCTTGCGCGCCCAGGTTGCCGCGTTGCGTGACGCGGGCGAGATCGTGATCCAGGCATTGCCGGGGCACGAACACGACGGCGACGAATTCGCCTGCGACCGTGCATTGGTCGAGCGCTCGGGGAAATGGGTGGTGGAGCCCGCTTCACGTTGATTTCCGATTGACCTCGCGTTGATTTCGCGCGCCTCATGTGTCGACACGCGTCGATTATGCGGGCGCGCAATCCCTTTCCGGCCCTGACGGGCACGGCGTTTTATCTAAAAAAACGGTTCTGCCCTAGAACACGGGTAAAATACGTTTTTAACCAGCACACATATTCAACATGTCCGGCAATGCAGTGAATCAGGAACGCCGCGCGGAGCAGATCCGTGGCCGCAACGTCGTCGTCGTCGGCACTCAATGGGGTGACGAGGGCAAAGGCAAGATTGTCGATTGGTTGACCGATCACGCGCACGGCGTGGTGCGCTTCCAGGGTGGCCATAACGCAGGCCATACGCTGATCATCGGTGGACGCAAGACTATCCTGCGGCTGATTCCCTCGGGCATCATGCGCGCGGGCGTCGCCTGCTATATCGGCAATGGCGTCGTGCTCTCCGGCGAAGCGCTCTTCAAGGAAATCGGCGAGCTCGAAGCAGCAGGCGTGGATGTATGCAGCCGGCTGTTCATTTCCGAAGCGGCGACGCTGCTATTGCCGTCCCACGTCGCGATCGACCAGGCACGCGAAGCACGCCGTGGCGCGAGCAAGATCGGCACGACCGGGCGCGGCATCGGGCCGGCGTACGAAGACAAAGCCGCACGTCGCGGCTTGCGCGTGCAGGACTTGTACAACGTACCCTCGTTGACCGAGCGCCTGCGCGACACGCTCGATTACCACAATTTCGTGCTGACCCAGTATCTGGGCGCAGCCTCCGTCGATTTCCAGCAAACGCTGGATGCGCTGCTGGGCTATGCGGAACGCATGGCGCCGATGGTCACCGACGTATCGAGCCGCCTGTTCGCAGAAAACCGTGCAGGGCGCAATCTGCTGTTCGAAGGTGCGCAAGGCACGCTGCTCGATGTCGACCACGGCACCTATCCGTATGTGACCAGCAGCAATTGCGTCGCGGGTGCTGCGTCCGCCGGCGCGGGCGTTGGACCCGATCAGTTGCACTACATCCTGGGCATCACCAAGGCCTATTGCACGCGTGTGGGTTCGGGACCGTTCCCGAGCGAGTTATACGACGCCGACAATCCTGAACGTCAAGGCGCGGTCGGCGTGACATTGGCCAACGTCGGCAAGGAGTTTGGCTCGGTAACCGGCCGTCCGCGCCGCACCGGCTGGCTCGATGCTGCCGCGCTGAAGCGTTCGATTCAGATCAACGGTGTGTCCGGCTTGTGCATCACCAAGCTGGACGTGCTCGATGGTCTCGACGCGGTGGATCTGTGCGTGGGCTATGTGCTTGACGGCAAAGCCGTCGATATCCTGCCGCCAGGCGCCGCTGAAGCCGGTAAATGCGAGCCCGTCTATGAAACATTCCCGGGATGGCACGAAAGCACCGTCGGGATCCGCGAATGGGATCAGCTACCCCAAAATGCACGCGACTACCTGCGCCGCGTTGAAGCCGTGGCCGGCGTGCCCATCGACATGGTATCGACCGGACCGGATCGCGACGAAACCATCTTGCTACGCCACCCGTTCAAGCCCTAGGCGATTCGCCAACCGATGAGCGAGGCCACTAGCCCAATGCCCGCCGGTGACGAGGCTCACTCATCTCACTTATGGGTGAGCTGGTCCGATTATCATGATTTGATCGACGAGCTTGCTGTACTGGTGGATCGATCCGGTTGGCAATTCGACCTGATTTTGTGCTTGGCGCGCGGTGGGTTGCGCGTAGGTGATCAACTCTCACGTATCTTCGATGTGCCGCTCGCCATTCTCGCTACCCGTTCATACCGTGGGGGCGAGGGCATGGAGCGCGGCACTCTCGACATCGCCCCCGCCATCACGCTGACACACGGCGCCGTGGCCGGTCGTATCTTGCTGGTCGACGATCTGGTCGATTCCGGCGTGACACTGCGTCAGGTAAAAATCCATTTAAACGAACATTACCCTGCGGTCGAGTCGGTGCGCTCGGCGGTGCTTTGGCATAAGGCCGTGTCGTGCGAGACGCCCGACTACGCGGTGCGGTTTCTGGAAAATAGCCCCTGGATTCATCAACCGTTTGAAATATGGGATACGATGCGGCCAACGGACATTGCCCGAGGCTCGCGGGGCTAGGTGTCGTAGCATCGGTACCACATGGCCGGGTAGCCTATCCGGCCGACGTTAGAATAGCGCTCGACTACGAACAGCCCATTGCTGGAACTCCGCACCCATGACTACAGCAACTCCGGCGGCCGCCTCTCCTGCGATCGCCCACAAGCAAACCATGTCAGCCTTGGCAGTTGCGGCTATCGGTGTGGTATTCGGCGATATCGGCACCAGTCCGCTTTACGCTCTTAAAGAAGCATTTAGTCCCGAACATGGCATCGCGACGACGCCGGACGCGATACTCGGCGTGATATCGCTGCTGTTCTGGGCGATTATGATCGTGGTCTCGCTCAAATATGTCTGGTTCGTGATGCGAGCCGACAACAATGGCGAAGGCGGCGTTCTCGCGCTGATGGCATTGAGCCTGCGCAGTTGCGGGCGCGGCAGTCGTGCTGCGGGCATCCTGATGATGCTCGGTATCTTCGGCGCCTGCATGTTCTATGGCGACGCTGTGATTACCCCGGCGATCTCGGTGATCTCGGCCGTCGAAGGGCTGGAAATCGCCGCGCCGCATCTGACGCCTTACGTGATTCCCATCACGCTGATCATCCTGATCGCGTTATTTTGGATTCAACGTCGTGGCACGGAAGTGGTGGGTAAATTGTTTGGCCCCATCATGCTGGTCTGGTTTTTCGTGCTGGCGCTGATGGGGGTTCTGCAGATTATCGCGGCGCCGAAAATCATAGCGGCGCTGAACCCTTACTACGCCTACCATTTCATGGCGCTGCACGTGTTGCAGGCCTATGCAGTGCTAGGTTCGGTGTTCTTGGTGCTGACAGGCGCCGAAGCGCTGTATGCCGATATGGGGCACTTTGGCGCAAAGCCGATCCGATATGCGTGGTATGGCCTTGTGATGCCGGCATTGGTGATCAACTATTTCGGCCAAGGCGCGTTGCTGTTGCAGCATAAAGATGCGATTACCAGTCCATTTTTCCTGCTGGCGCCGCCGTGGGCGCTGCTGCCGCTGGTGGTGTTGTCCACGGTAGCGACGGTGATCGCGTCGCAGGCGGTGATCTCCGGTGCGTTTTCGTTGACCAGCCAGGCTATTCAGCTCGGCTATGTGCCGCGTATGAAAATCTCGCATACCTCGGCGCGCGCGATCGGCCAGATCTACATTCCGGTCGTGAACTGGATGCTGCTGCTGATCATCATCTTCATCGTGCTTGGCTTCAAGACTTCGGATAATCTTGCCGCCGCATACGGGATCGCGGTGACAACCACGATGGTGATCACGACGATATTGGCTTCGGTCGTGATGCTCAAAGTGTGGAACTGGCGCAAACGTTATGTGACGTTGATCATCGCCAGTTTCCTGGTGGTCGACCTGGCGTTCTTCGGTGCCAATCTGCTCAAAGTTGCGGCTGGCGGCTGGTTGCCGTTGAGCATAGGCGCGCTGCTGTTTTTCCTGCTCATGACTTGGTTCAAGGGGCGGCAGATCGTCAAAGAGCGCACTGCCGCGGACGGTATCCCGTTGATGCCGTTCCTGCAGGGCTTGCTGGCGCATCCGCCGCATCGCGTATCAGGCACGGCGATTTATCTGACCGGCAGCGATGTGCTCGTTCCGGTGAGCTTGCTGCACAATCTGAAGCACAACAAAGTGCTGCATGAACGCACCATTTTCCTGACCTTCGTCACGCAGGACGTTCCGTACATCGAAGACAGCAGCCGCATCGAGATCGAGGATATCGGCGGTGGGTTGTCGCTGGTACGTGCGACCTATGGCTTTAATGAAACGCCCGATGTTACCGACGTGCTCAAGCTGATCGAGCGGCAGCACGGTATGGCCTTCGAGTTGATGGATACCTCGTTCTTCCTGGCGCGTGAAACGGTGGTGCCAACGCAATTGCCGGGCATGTCGATCTGGCGCGAGCGGATTTTCGCGTGGATGCATCAGAATGCAGCCAAACCGACTGACTTCTTTAGTATTCCCGCTAACCGGGTTGTTGAATTGGGCACCAAGATCGAGATCTGAGTACGGCTGAGGAGTACGACTGATCCACGATGGCAATAAAAAACCCACGCTAGCCGTGGGTTTTTTTTGAGTCTCCTGGGGTTTCTTTTTTAAGCAGCAGCTTATCGCTACTGCTCATGCGGCTCAATTAAGCGGCTCAACTACACCGCTCAACTACACCGCTCTATCACGGCTTCTTGAGCTTCGCAAACGCTGCGGCCATCGCGCCGCCCGCAGCCGGTTCATTGGTCGCGCGGCGTGCCCCTTGATTACCCGCATTGCGCCCCGCCGACGGATTACCGGATCGATTTGCGGACCGGTCGGCCGAGCGGTTGCCTGAGTCGGCGGACGCCGCCGCCGTGACCGCCACATCGTCGGAGAGCCGCATGGTCAGCGCAATCCGTTGCCGTTTGACGTCCACCTCCAGCACTTTGACCTGAACGACATCGCCGGCCTTCACGACCTCATGCGGATCCTTGATGAACCGCGTAGCCATTGCCGAGACATGCACCAACCCGTCCTGATGCACGCCGATATCGATGAACGCACCGAACGCCGCGACGTTGGTCACTACGCCCTCGAGCAGCAAGCCCGGTGTGAGGTCGGAGATTTTCTCGATACCGTCGCGAAAGGTCGCGGTCTTGAATTCGGGCCGCGGGTCGCGCCCCGGCTTTTCCAGTTCCGTGAAAATATCGCGTATGGTCGGCAGACCAAAGCGTTCGTCAACGAATTGCGTTGGCGACAGGCCGCGCAACGCCTCGCGATTGCCCATGATGTCGGAGGCTTTCTTGTTGATGCTGGCGAGAATCTTCTCGACTAACGGGTAGGCTTCCGGGTGCACCGACGAACTGTCCAACGGATTATCGCCGGTGTTGATGCGCAGAAAGCCGGCGGCCTGCTCGAAGGTCTTATCGCCGAGGCGCGGCACTTTCTTCAAATGCTCGCGGCTCGCGAACGGCCCGTTGATGTCGCGGAATTCGACGATATTGCGTGCCAAGGTCGCGTTCAAACCGGAAACGCGGGTGAGTAGCGGCACCGACGCCGTATTCAGATCGACTCCGACTGCATTGACGCAATCTTCGACGACCGCGTCGAGCGAACGCGCCAGCTCGCGTTGGTTGACGTCATGCTGATACTGACCCACGCCGATCGCCTTCGGTTCGATCTTGACTAATTCGGCCAGCGGATCTTGCAGACGGCGTGCAATCGAAACCGCGCCGCGCAACGTAACATCGAGCTCGGGAAATTCTTTCGCAGCAAATTCCGAAGCGGAGTAGATGGACGCACCGGCTTCCGACACGACGATTTTCTGCATTTGCAGTTCAGGACAACGGCGTATCAATTCGGCCGCGAGCCGGTCGGTTTCGCGCGAAGCGGTGCCGTTGCCGATACTGATCAAATCGGCGCGGGTTGCGCGTGCGATTTTCTCGAGCCGGGCCAGCGAGCCTTCCCAGTCGCGGCGAGGTTCATGTGGATAGATGGTATCGGTGGTCAGCAATTTGCCGGTGCGATCCACCACCGCCACCTTGACCCCCGTGCGCAACCCGGGATCCAGCCCGATCACCGCTTTCGGGCCCGCGGGCGCCGCCAGCAGCAGGTCTTTCAGGTTGCGTGCAAAAACCCGGATGGCCTCCTGTTCGGATTGTTCGCGCAATTGGGTCAGCAATTCGTTTTCGATATGCGGCTGTACCTTGACGCGCCAGCACCAGCGGCAAACGTCGGCCAGCCATTGGTCGGCCGCGCGCCCGAGGTTGCGCAACTGAAAGCGGTTTGCGATCAAGACTTCGCCAGGGTGCGGCACTTGGGCTTCGAGCGTTTCGCCCAGGCCCAGCTTGACCATCAGAATGCCCGCATTGCGTGCTCGGAATAAGGCCAGGGCCCGATGCGAGGGTATCGCCTTGATTGCCTCGTCATACGCGTAATAATCGCGGAATTTTTCTTCTTCTTCGTGCTCTTTACCGGCGATGACGCTGGAAGTCACGATGCCTTGCTGCCACAGGTATTCGCGCACCGAGCCGAGCAGGTCGGCGGTTTCGCCAAATTGCTCCGTAAGAATATCTCGCGCGCCATCGAGCGCGGCTTTCACATCGGCCACGCCTTTTTCCGCGTCGACATAGCGCGCGGCCTGTTCTTGCGGGTTCAGCGTCGGATCGGCCAGCAATGCATGCGCCAGCGGTTCCAGGCCCGCCTCGCGGGCAATTTGCGCGCGCGTGCGGCGCTTCGGTTTGTAGGGCAGGTAGAGATCTTCCAGCACCTGCTTGCTGTCGGCGGCGAGGATCGCCTGTTCCAGCGGCTCGGTCAATTTGCCTTGCTCGCGGATGCTTTGCAAAATCGTGGCGCGGCGATCTTCGAGTTCGCGCAGATAACCGAGGCGCTCTTCGAGATTGCGCAACTGCGTGTCGTCCAGGTTGCCGGTGATTTCCTTGCGGTATCGCGAAATAAACGGCACCGTCGAGCCTTCGTCAAGAAGTTGTATCGCTGCGGCCACTTGGCGTACTTGCACGCCGAGCTCGGTGGCAATACGCTGGGCAATGATGCTTGCTACGTTTTCCGTCATCTGTGGTTCGAGGGCCGAAGGCCAAAGTGCATTGAACCAGTGATTTTGCCACAAATGCCCGGGCTGTCCGAACCCGCAATGATAGAATCGTAAAATGTTAAGACGCTATTGTATGACTCCTGCCAACGTGTTTTCGACCATGCTATGCCGTACCGCCTTGATGTTGTGCGTGTGCGCAGCGCCCGCGTTGGCTCGCGCGCAAACTGCCGCGTCCGGTGTTGGTGCGGGGGCGAGCCCGACTGTCAGCGCCGCTTCCGGCTCGCCTGCCAGCGCGGCCGTCAGCCCGCCTGCCGGCCCACTTGCTAGCCAGTCTGCAAGCTCCGCCCAGAGCGATGCCGAGGCCGCGCAGCAAGACGCCTTTAACGCTCGCCAGACGGCGTTGAACCGCCGCACCGAAGAATATACCTATCGCTATCAGGTGGCCGAGCACGACTGTTATTCGCATTTCTTCGTGAATCACTGCCTCGGCGTGGCCCGCAAAGCGATGTATACCGCGAAAGACGACGTTCGCACCGACCAGCTCAAGCTAAACGCAGAAGAGCGGGCACTGCGCGCGCAGCAGCGTGACGAGAGAAATGCGCTGCGCGACGCGCAGGATCAGGCCGACGCACCGAAGCGTGCGAATAACGAGAAGCTCAATCAGGCAAGCTTCGAGGAAAAACAGCGCCAGCATCAACTGGATGAAGCGTCGCGCAATGCCTCGGCGCCCAAAACCGAGGCAGCCAATCAGGCGGAGTACGACAAGAAACAGGCCGACTTCCAGGCCAAGCTCGACCAGGCGCATGCCGATGCGCAGAAAGATCAGCAGCAGCGGGCTGAAAACGTTGACCGGTTCAATGCCAAGCAAGTCAAAGCCAGCGAGCATCAGGAAAGCGTCAAACAGCGCCAGGCCAAGGCGGCGGCGAACGCTGCCGCCAGTGCTGCCGCTGCCAGTGCCGCTGCTGCAAAAAGCGCCGCCGCCAGCGGCGCTGTCCAGAAGTAACTCCGGGGAGTCAGCTATGCGCGACGATCAACTGGAAACAGGCAGCTCAGAGCCGCTACACAATGGCAGCTCGTCGACAGGTTTGGCCGCGGCCCCCACGGCAGGCATGTCGTTGGCTGACGACAGCGCCGGGGAGGCCGATCACCCGATTCCGGTGGAGCGCGCAGCATCGAACGAAGCCGCTGCCGCCGACAGCGAGAGTGCCTTGATCGCGCGTCGTGTGACCGAGCTTCAGTGCGAACATGCCGCGCTGGATACCTTGATCGCGAAACTGATAGCACTGCGTGGCGCGAATGATTTCGAATTGCGGCGGCTCAAGAAACGCAAGCTCAAGGTCAAGGACACGATCATGCTGCTGCAGTTGCAACTCGAGCCCGATGCCCGAGCCTAGCGGGGCGCCTGCCGACGCAGGCCGCGTAGGCTGCGGCATCCGGCCCACCGGCGGCGCTCGCGCGCCGCTTCCATGACGTATCGTTGAAGCTTAGTCTTGACCTCATCCTCCGCCCCTTCCGCACTACCGACTACGCCGACTTCAGATGACACCGCCGACAGTGCGGCGCCTGAGGCGGTCTCTGCTGCCTCAAACGCGTCCGCTACCTCGGCCGGGTCTGCCGCATCAGCCGCCGCAGCATCTCCAGCCGCTCGGGCCGCTCTTGCGTTGAGCACGCGGCGTGCGCATGAGCTCGAAGATCTGTTTTCGCCGCAAGGTGCGTTGGCAAGCCATATCGAGGGCTACCATGCGCGCGATTCGCAACGCGCTATGGCGCGCGCGGTTGCTGCTGCGATTGAAGCAACCGGCCGCTTGCCTGAGCCGCAACTGTTGGCGCCAGCCGGCACGCGTGCGGCTAGCGCTCGCGCGGGCGAAGCCAATGGATCCCAGGGATCCCACGGTGTCGCAACGCAGGATACCCATGCCGATGACGGTAGCAATACGCTGATCGTGGAAGCCGGCACGGGCACGGGCAAAACGTACGCGTATTTGGTGCCCTCGATGTTATGGGGCGGCAAGGTCATCGTATCGACCGGCACCAAGCACTTGCAGGACCAGCTATTTCAGCGCGACATTCCGACCGTGCGCGACGCGCTGGCGGTACCGGTTTCGGTCGCGATGCTCAAGGGCCGTGCCAACTATCTGTGCCATTATTATTTGCAACGTACCGCCGACAGCGGGCGTTTGCCGTCCCGGCAGGATGCGGCGCACTTGCAGGATGTCGTGCGCTTCGCCAAGATCACGCGCACGGGCGACAAGGCCGAACTGGCCAGCGTGCCGGAAACGGCGCCGATCTGGCCGATGGTGACGTCGACCAGAGAGAACTGTCTGGGCCAGGAGTGCCCAAATTACAAGGACTGCTTCGTGATGCAGGCGCGTCGAGAGGCGCAGCAGGCCGATATCGTGGTGGTCAACCACCATTTGTTCTTCGCTGACATCATGTTGCGCGATACGGGCATGGCGGAATTATTGCCGAGCGCGAATACCGTAATTTTCGACGAAGCGCATCAGCTTCCCGATACGGCCACGCTCTTTTTCGGCACCACGTTGTCCACCGCGCAAATGCTCGAACTGGCGCGCGATTGCGTGGCTGAAGGGCTGGTTCACGCACGCGATGCCTGTGACTGGCCGCAGTTGGGCGCGAAACTCGAACGGGCAGCACGAGACATCCGACTGGCGTTTGGCCAGGACACGGTGCGCTTGTCGGTTTCGCAGCTTGGGGAAGAGCATCCGCTGTTCGAATCGCTGGACGCGGTCGATGCCGCGCTCGATGAGCTTGCCGAAGTATTAGCATCGCAGGCCGAACGATCCGACGCACTGGGTGTGTGCTTGCGTCGTGCTCGCGAGTTGCAACAGATACTGGCCAACTGGAGCGCGCCCGCTGCTCCCGAGAGCACGGCGAAAAGCGCCGCTTCGAATCGAGTGACTTATGGAGATAAAAGCGGAGATAAAAGCGGCGATAAAAGCGGGGAGAAGGGCGGTAAGGCGGAGTCGGTCAACGAATCCGTGCGTTGGGTGGAAGTGTTTTCACACACCGTGCAACTGCATCAGACTCCGCTATCGGTCGCGCCGATCTTTGCCAAGCAGCGCTCGGGTGCGCCTCGTGCCTGGATCTTCACGTCGGCCACGTTGTCGGTCAAAGGCGACTTTAGCCACTACGCCGCGCAAATGGGACTGGACGCCAAGCGTTCGATGACGCTCGCAAGTCCGTTCGATTACGGCACGCAGGCGTTGTTATATGTCCCTCGCGAATTGCCGCAGCCTTCCTCTCCCGGCTTTACGGATGCGGTGCTGGATGCTGCGCTGCCCGTGATCGAAGCCGCCGGCGGACGGGCTTTCCTGCTATGCACCACTTTGCGCGCGGTCGAGCGCATCGCTAATCGACTGCGCGATGTCATGGACACGCGTGGCTGGACGTTTCCGTTGCTGGTGCAGGGCGACGCGAGTCGAACCGAATTGCTCGATCGCTTTCGCAGCCTGGGCAATGCAATACTGGTCGGTAGTCAGAGCTTTTGGGAAGGCGTCGACGTGCGCGGCGAAGCGTTGTCGCTGGTCGTCATCGATAAATTGCCGTTTGCGCCGCCTGACGACCCGGTGCTTGCAGCGCGGCTCGATGCGCTGACGAAAAAAGGGTTGAGTCCTTTTGCGGTACATCAATTGCCGCAAGCGGTGATCACGCTCAAACAGGGCGCCGGCCGCTTGATACGCGCAGAAACGGATCGCGGCGTGTTGATGATTTGCGACCCGCGTCTGGTCGAAAAACCTTATGGCAAACGGATCTGGCAAAGCTTGCCGGCTTTCAAGCGAACGCGTGAGCTTGAGGTTGTGCGTGATTTCTTTGCGTCGGTAGAGCCGCCTGAAGGCGATTGATTCTCGACGCAGAAGGTGCATCACACGCTTGATGGGTTGCGCATAACACGGCGCGCGGTCGAAACTAACCCGTCACGTCGGCCGACGCGGCGCCCATTAAAAAAGCCTTCCAAAATCGGAAGGCTTTTCAGACCACTTCGTCAGTAACCGGATGCGTCGTGTGCGCGGCTTTTTCACATCACCATGATGTGCAGCGTCTCTTCAACCGCCGGCGTTCCGGCAGTTTTTCACTGCCAGTTCCAGATCTGATACCACGGTTTCTCTACCGTCTTACGCCGGAACTTGTTGCCCGGAATATAAGGGCTATCGGGGAACGTAGCCGCAAGCACGCTTTGCGTGTCGGTAGCCAGTTTCGTTTCGCCGAGTTGTTGGTAAGACATCACCATGATGTGCAGCGAATCTTCAA
>Ga0302220_10001899_pt1 | contig 15825 bp, 8 predicted proteins | sample II_Palsa_E1_3_FD_194572 | JGI IMG/M metagenome (GOLD analysis project Ga0302220, IMG submission 194572) | Peat permafrost microbial communities from Stordalen Mire near Abisko, Sweden - II_Palsa_E1_3 | ecosystem: Environmental > Terrestrial > Soil > Palsa > Peat permafrost | place: Sweden...
CTCTTCGGTAATGACTTTGTAGTCGGCGACTGGGTCGGGGCGTGCGGTTCCCTCTGCGGCGCTGGAGTCGGAGACGTCGACCAGGTGGACGATGACGCTGGTGCGTTCGATGTGCTTGAGGAACTGGATCCCGAGGCCGTGTCCGAGGTGCGCGCCTTCGATGAGTCCGGGGAGGTCGGCGACGGTGAAGGATTCGGTGTGGGGGAAGTCGCCGACCTGGACGACGCCGAGGTTGGGCTCAAGTGTGGTGAAGGCGTAGTTGGCGATCTTGGGTTTGGCGGCGGAGAGGCGGGAGATAAGGGTGGACTTGCCGACATTGGGATAGCCGACGAGGCCGGCGTCTGCGAGGAGACGGAGTTCGAGGCGGTAGGCGCGTTCTTCACCGGCGCGGCCGAGTTCGTGCTCACGCGGAGCCTGGTGGGTGCTGGTGGCGAAGTGCTGGTTGCCTCGGCCGCCCCGACCGCCTTTGGCTATGACGATGGTTTCATTGGGCCGGGCGAAGTCGTGGATGAGCTCGCCGGTGGCGTCGTCGTAGAGGAGGGTGCCTACGGGAACTTTGAGGGTGGCGCTTTCGCCGGAGTAACCGGAGCAGTTGGAGCCGAGGCCGTGGCCTCCGCGCTGGGCTTTGTGCTCGGGGTTGTAGCGGAAGTGGACCAGGGTGTTGTGGCTGAGGGAGGAGGACATGAGGACGTCGCCCCCGTGACCGCCGTCTCCGCCGGAGGGGCCGCCCTTGGGAACGAACTTTTCGCGGCGAAAGGCCATGCAGCCGTTGCCACCGTCACCGGCTTTGATACGGATTCTTGCTTCATCAATAAACATTTCAACTTTCAGTGTACTAGGATGTGGGTTAAACTGCGGATACAGCACGCCGATTGCGCACAGACCGTCAGCCTGGCGGCGGTGACGCACTCCCCTAAACAATTGAAGGTTTGATGGAAGTTACATGAAACCCATGTAAGGCATGTAACCGCTCTTTAATCACGCTGTGTCAAGATTAAGGCTAAATCAACCACATCCGAATGCGAGGCGCCGAGAACGTGTGCGCCTGCTTGCGGTAGCTGTACTTTCAGGAGACCAGATGAAGAATCTATTGACCAAGATGTTGCTGCTGGCGGTGGCCTGTGCAGGAAAGGGTATGGTGTTCGCGCAGTCGAGCACCCAGGGAGCGATTGGCGGAACTGTGTTCGACGCTACGAACGCGTCGGTTCCGAAGGCCAAGGTGCTCGTCCATAATGATGGAACGAATGCAGAGATCCAGTTGACGGCGGATGACTCGGGGTACTTCAAGGCCCCGTTGCTTGAGCCGGGGACTTATACGGTGACTATCTCCTCGCCTGGGTTCAGCGAATACCGCGCTTTGACAGTGGTGGTGCAGGTTGGTCAGCTGACGACGCTGGAGCCGCATCTGAAGACAGGCTCTGAGATGTCAGTGGTGGATGTTACGGCGGATGCGCCGATTTTGAACTTCGAGTCGCCGGATTTTTCGTCGAATCTGAATAAGACCGCTCTGGATAACATTCCAATCAATAATCGCCGCTGGTCGAGCCTGGCTATGACGACTCCGGGCGTGGTTTCGGATTCGAATGGATATGGTCTGGTCAGCATTCGGGGAATCAGCCCGATTCTCAATAACGTGCTGATCGACGGAGCGGACGACAATCAGGCTTACTACGCAGAGGAGCGGGGCCGAACGCGTGAGGCTTACTCGACTTCGGGTAGCGCGGTGCGTGAGTTTGCGGTGAACAGTGGGGTCTATTCGGCGGAGTACGGTCGCGCGGCCGGTGGCGTGATCAACTCGGTGACCAAGAGCGGGACCAATGAACTGCATGGCGAGGCTTACTTCTACGATCGTCAGAGCAGCTGGAATGCCTATAACGCGTTTACCCGCATTACGACGGCGGAGCAGAATCCTACTACTGGTGCCTACACCTTTCCCTCGGAGCCGTTGAAGCCTAAGGATCTGCGCAAGATCTATGGGTTTACGGTGGGCGGAGCGCTGATCAAGGACAAACTTTTCTGGATCTATACCTACGACCAACACTCGCACATTTTTCCGGGAATCGGTATTCCGAAGTCGCCGAGCGCTTTCTATGCGCAGCCGGATACGACGACGACTGGCGCCTGCAACCTGTCGACGGGTTATCTAAGCGGCAGCACGACGAGCAATCCGAACTACACGCTTGATAGTCAGGCTTGCACGCTGGCTGCGCGGCAGGGCTTCAGCAGCTATACGGAGGGCGCGCAGGCGTATCAGGATGGTGTGGTGGGTCTGCTGTCGGACCTCGGCAGTGTGCCGCGTACGGGATATCAAGAGATCAACACGCCGAAGATCGATTATCAGATCAACCCGAAGGAGCATGTCAGCATTCTGTATCATCGCCTGCGGTGGGATTCGCCCGGTGGGGTGCAGACGTCGGCGACAGCGCAGTACGGACTTGATACGTGGGGCAATGATTTCGTGAAGCTGGACTATGGAGTGGCGAAGCTTTCGAGTCTCCTCACGCCGACTCTGACGAACGAACTGCTCTATCAGTATGGTCGCGAGCTCAATGACGAGACGCAACAGCCGTTCAGTGCTTATACGCAGGCCAACTTGTTTGGCAATGGCGGCGCGAATGTTCCTCAGGTCGCCGTGGCTAGCTCTACCAGCGGTTTTACGCTGGGGTCGCCTTACTACTCGTACAGGCTTGCACTGCCGGATGAGCGGAAGTGGCAGATCGGCGACATTCTGCACCAGAGCCATGGAAACCACAACCTCTCTTATGGGGTCGACATGGTGCACAACTATGACCTGATTAATAACACCTATGAGAGCAACGGCGCCTATAGCTACACGTACATTGGCAACTACCTTAATGACTTGCTGAATAAGAATAAGACGAACTCGACTTGCAGTTCGTCGACGGCTGCGGCGGCTACGGCGACGGTAAGTGCTGTAGGCAAGTTGCCTTGCTACGCTTCGTTGTACCAGGGATTTGGTAGCCCGGTGTTCGACATCAATACTTTTGATTACGGCCTCTTTGCGCAGGACAACTGGAAGGTGACCTCGCGGCTGACGCTGCAGGTTGGGGCTCGCTACGACTATGAGTTGCTGCCTTCGCCGGTGAGCAACCTTACGACTGCGACCGGCGCGTTTACGCCTTACACGGGTCTCGACAATCATCCGAGCGACAAGAACAACATTGGTGCGCGTGTCGGCTTTGCCTACGATGTTTACGGTGAGGGCAAGACTGTGCTGCGTGGTGGCTACGGCATGTACTACGGCCGCATCACCAATGGTGTGTTGTTGAATACTCTACTGAATACGGGAAGTCCGAATGGGCAGACCACTCCGTTGTTCAAGCCGACGACGGCGAACGCACCACAGTTTCCAAATATCGTTGGTTCGGGCGGGACGGTTGCTACTCCTACCTCGTACTTCCTTGCTTCGAACCTGCAGAACCCGATGGTGCATGAGTTCGATCTTCAGGTTCAACAGCAGTTTGGCCGTGGAACGGTCTTTTCGCTCAGCTACCTTGGTGCGCTCGGCCGCGAGCTACCCAACTTTCTCGATCTGAACCTGAATCCTGCAACTGTGAAAAATGTAACCATTACGGTTGCAGATTCGACGGGGAAAGGGCCGCTGCGTAACGGTGCCGCGTACGTTGTTCCGACCTACACCGGCTATGGCAATACGGCGCTCTTAGGTCCTGCCGCTGCGAACTTTCAATCGATTACGGAAATTACAAGCAATATCAACTCCAGCTATGACGGATTTGTAGCAGAGATTCAAAACCGCTCGCTCCACAACCTGCAGTTCGACGCCAACTATACGTGGTCGCATGCGCTGGACTTTGCGCAGAACGCGACTACTACGACGGCAGTGAACAACTGGTATGACCCGTTCGGGAATCCGCGTGCCAACTATGGCAACTCGAGCTACAACGTGCCGAATCGCTTCGTCGCGTATGCCATCTATACTTTGCCGAATTTCAGCACGAGTAGCTGGTTGAAGTATCTGACGAATGGCTGGAACATCGACACGTCGTTCCAGATGCAGAACGGCCTGCCCTATACGACTGCGGTTAACAGCTACAACTCAAACTCAGCAGTTTTGACTGACTGGAATGGAGCGGGTGGGTCAACGCTTCTTCCGATGATCGGTCCGAACACGAACCGGCAGCCGCGCAAGATCGTGGATGACCTTCGCGTCCAGAAGGAGATTCCGATCTTTGAACGGTATCGTCTGCAGTTGATTGGGAACGTCTTCAACGTTGCCAACCACCAGAACATCGATGGAATCAACAGCACTGCCTATCAGTTGAGCTCGGGCAGCAGCGCGACGCAGGGTATCGCGACGTACCAGAGCACGTTCCAGCAGGCTACCAGCAGCAACAACAGCGGGTTCCTCTACACTCCACGCCAGATTGAGATTGCGGCGCGGTTGACGTTCTAGGGGCTTAGTAAAAACATTGCGGGCAGTGGCCATTCGGCTGCTGCCCCTTTGTGTTTAACACGGATGGGCCTTTCATAATTGCCTGGTCTGCGGCTAATCTCATAGTGTCCCACTGTTTTGACGTAGAGATTGGAGATTTTTACGGCTGCGAAGCTTTGCCCGGATAGCGAAGGTGCATGGCGAGCTTATTCTTTTGATCTTCCCGTGGTTGCGGCGTAGAGCGGTACAGAATCCGCGGAGAGTGCATGTCGTTCTGTCTGGGACGCGCGAAGGTAAGCGCGTGGTTAGGGAATATTTTATGGGCCTGCTTGCTGTGGTGTTGCGCTACTGCAACTCTGGGGACGTGCGCGTGGGGACAGAGTTCGGTGGATGGGGAGATCGGCGGCTTTGTCGTTGATTCTTCTGGTGCAGCTCTGGTTGGCGCGGTGGTGCAGGTGCAGAATCTCGCAAACGGATCTGTTGCTGTTGCGAGGACCGTGGGCAAGGGCGAGTTTGTGGTGGATCATTTGCCTGCGGGTGAGTACCGGGTTTTGGTGGACTATGAGCACTTCGCAAATCTGACGCTGGAGCCAGTGGTGGTGGAGGTTGGCGGGGTGACCTCCATTGAGGCAAAGCTCAGGGTTGGTAGCGTCTCAAGTTCGGTGAATGTGGCTGCTACGCCGGAAAAGCCGGCTACGGTGAGCGTCGATGAAGTGGCTTCTACGGCTTCCGCGAGTGTTGTTAGTCCTGATGAGATTGAACGAACGCCAGTGAATGGGAGGCGATGGCAGACGTTTGCGTTGCTGACACCGACGGTGAACGCCGATCCGGATGGAGATGGATTGTTGAGTTTTCGTGGTGTTGCTTCGACGCAGAACAGCAGCAGAATCGATGGTGGGGATGACGATCAGAGCTTTGGTGCGGTGCCGCGAGGGACAGGTTCGGAGAGTGCGGCGGAGATTGAAGATGCCGCGGAGACCGGATCTTCCAGGCGAGTGAGTGCGGGGAGCGCGGATGGTGGCGGAGGGTATGGGCGGCATGCGGGTGCGGCATACACGTTTTCGCAGGAGGCGGTGCGGGAGTTTCGCGTGAGCGGACAGAACTACTCGGCGTTGTATGGGCATGCGGCTGGAGGGATTATTACGACAGTGTCGAAGAGCGGTACGAATGCTCTTCATGGGACTGGTTTTTATTTAGTACGGTCAAGTGCGTTTGGTGCGACGAATCCTTTTTCGATAGAGACGACGTATGTGGATGGCGTGAGTACGAGTGCAGCGGTGAAGCCTTATGATCTGCGGCAGCAGTTTGGCGGGAGCGTTGGTGACGCGGTGGTGCAGGACAAGCTCTTCTACTTCTATGCGTACGACCAGCAGCGACGGTCCTTTCCTGCTATTTCGACACCTGATGACCCCAACTTCTATTCGCTGACACCGACGCAGAGTGCACTGCTGGGAAATCGAGGCGTGACGCCGTCGAAGGTGAATGCCGCGTTGAACTACCTCGACAGCCTGACGGGAACGGTTGCACGACGACAGGACCAGACGATCAACTTCGGCAAGATGGACTGGCAAGCGGCGGAACGGCATCGGCTGAGTTTGCAGTATGACCGCGCGCGTGCGAGTTCGCCCTCTGGGGTGCGGTCGGCACCGGTGGTGGATCTTGGAACGGCAAGCATGGGGAGCAGCTACGCAAAAGTGGATTCGCTGCTGGGGCGATGGGCGTGGACGGTTTCGCCGAAACTGAGCCATGAGTTGCGAGTTCAGTATGGGCGGGATTTGCAGTATGAGACGGCTTCGAGGCCGTTGCCGCAGGAGCCTGCGGTAGCTCCGAATGGATTTGCACCAGAGATTGCGATTGGGCCGGATGGGTTTACGTTTGGGACCTCGACCTCTTTGGGTCGCACTGCTTATCCGGATGAGAATAAGGTTCAATTGGCCGATCTGGTGACGCTGGTGCGAGGGCGCCATCAGCTTCAGGCAGGAGTGGATGTCAGTTTTGTCCATGACGACATTTCGAGTCTCAACAATCCGCAGGGGGCGTTTCACTATGACAGTGGAACGACGTCAGGTCATGCGGGCGGTTTGGTGGATTGGATCACCGACTATACCTTCAATGTGAATGCGTATCCGAATGGCGGTTGTCCGTCGATCACTGCAGCGGTGCATGATTTTTGTTTTCGGTCGTTTACGCAAAGCTTTGGGCAGCAGGCGGTGACGTTCAATACGCAGGAGTGGGCGGGGTTTTTGCAGGACGACTGGAAGGTGAGACCGGGACTGACGATTAGTGCCGGTTTGCGTTACGAATATGAGTTGTCGCCACTGCCGCAGCAGCCGAATGCGGCGCTGGATGCAGCGTTTGGACAGAAGGGTGCGACGAGTGTGTTTCCGGAGGATCGCAATAACTTTGGTCCGCGAGCTGGGATCTCATGGGAGCCGTTTGGGTTGGGACGGGGAGTGGTTCGCATGGGGTATGGATTGTTTTATGGCAGATTGCCCGGCGCTACGATTAGTAGCGCGTTGGCCAATACGGCGTTGACGTCTTCAACGACAAATGTGCTGATCTTGCCGACAACGGTTACAGATTGTCCGCAGGTTGCGAACCAGGGGTTTGGATATGCGTGCTCGTACCTGACAACGCCGCCGGCTGCCGTGGGGAAGACGACTTCGGCGATGGTGTTCGACCGGAGATTTCGGCTGCCGGCGGTACAGCAGGGCAGCTTTTCGATCGAGCGTGAGGTGGGTGAGGGGACGGTTGCGAGTGCGACTTATCTACTGAATCTTGATCGGCAGCTGTCGAATTCGGTGGACATTAATATTGCTCCTTCTACGGTCACAAAAGAGTTTCAACTGCAGGGCGGGACTGGCGCGGTGGGAGTCGCAGACGGAGAGACTTTTGTTGTTCCGTATTATTCGGAGAGGCTGAATACAGATTTTGGACCTGTGACCGACATTATTTCGAACGCGGACGCGACTTATAACGCGCTGGTGTTGGAGGCTCGGCGGCGCAGTCGCGGGGGGCTGGAGTTTAGAGCGAGCTGGACATGGGCGAAGGCGATTGACTATGGACAGAGCGGTGGAGCGACGCCGCGTACCAATGCGCAGTTCGATCCTTTTGATGTGCGGTATGACAAGGGACTTTCGGCGTTGAACTATCCGCATAAGATTGTGGCGAGCGCGGTTTGGGAGCCGAGGTTTGCGATTGAACAGCATTGGCTGAGGAGTACGGTGAATGGCTGGGCTGTTGCGCCGATCTTTACCGAGACGAGCGGGAAGCCTTATAGCCTGAATATCTTTGGAGGCACGCGGCTGGCGGGCGGACATGAGAGCATCAACGGCGCAGGGGGGGCGGTGTATCTGCCGACAGTCGGGAGAAATACGTTGCGACTGCCAGATACCGGGCGGGTTGATCTACGTCTAAGCAGAGCAGTGATGGTGCGTGAGGGTGTAAAGGTTCGAGGGGTGGCCGAGGCGTTCAATCTGACGAATCGGGTGAACTACTCGTCGATTATGCAGCGGGCTTATCTGGTGGGTACGGAGACGAATGGAGTTACGCCGCTGGTGTTTCAAAACGCTGCGACAGTTGCGGCTGAGGGGCTGAATGTGCGGCCGTTCGGGACGTTTACGGCGGCGGCTACGGGGCAGTCGCCGGAGCGGCAGGTGCAGCTTGGTGTGAGGGTTGAGTTCTAAGGTTGTATGGCTTGCTGTTGGAGTGAAGCGTAACCTGCGGGTTTAGCGTGAGGAGCGGTGGAATGGGCCTGATTGACGTCGTAGCGCAGCATGGGTATGCGGTGACGGCGATCGTTATGTTTCTGGCTGCGGTGGGACTCCCTCTGCCGATGTCGATTACGCTGCTTGCCGCGGGCGCAGGTTCGAAGCATGGACTTAGCCTGGGAGTTGCGCTGCCTGTTGCGTGGGGTGCAGCGATAGCCGGGGATACGCTGCTTTATTTTGGCGGAAGGTATACGGGGTGGTGGTTGCTTTCGGGGATGTGCCGCGCGTCGATGAATCCTGAGCAGTGCATCTTCAGCTCTGCGGAGTACTTTTACCGGCGGGGACAGAAGACGTTGTTGTTTGCGAAGTTTATCCCTGGGCTCGGAGCTATGGCTGCTCCTCTGGCTGGGTCGCTGAATATGCGGGTTGGAAGGTTTTTGCGCCTCGATGTTCTTGGTGCTTTGATCTACTGCTCTGTGTGGCTGGGTATCGGTTATGCGTTCAGTGGGTTTTTGCGGGAGATTGAGGCGTGGATAGGCAGAGCGAGTCATGCAGCGTTGTTTCTCGTATTGCTGCTTGGGCTTGGATATGCGCTGGTTTTGATCGCATTTACGATACGGGCGAAGAGATATAAGGGGATTGATCGGATTACGGCGGACAATCTCTTTGAGCGGTTGCAGACCTTGACGCCGGACAAGCTGGTTATTATTGCCGATGTGCGGAGTCATGGGTACTACGATCCGGGGATGCAGAGGATCAAGAATTCAATACGAGTGGAGCCGCATCGGTTGAAGGAAGAGCTGGTTGCGTTGCGTGAGTTTATGGTGCCGGAGTGTGAGGTTTATTTGTATTGCAGCTGTCTTCGCGATACGACCAGCGTTCGGGTGGCACATATGCTGATGCAGGAGAACTGTCATACGCAGGTGATTACAGGCGGGATGAAGGCCTGGGTAAAAGCAGGCGGGGATCTTGAGTTGGTGCCTGAGGCGGACCTGCAGCATCTGCCGAAGTTTGATTAGCTTAGTGTTGGTCGAGGCATCGTGCGTCGCAGTCTGGTTGACGAACCAAGCGACTTAGCGTGGGTTCAGTTGATGCGCGGGGGGACTGAGGGGTTGGACTCCGATTTCGTTAGCAGAGCCTTCAGGGCGCGAGGCGAATCGGGTGGTGGGGAAGGCGTCAGGGTAGTTTTGCTGGATCCACTCGGTCATTTTTTCGCGGACCAGGCAGCGGAGGTCGAAGTTTTCGCTGGAGTTGCGAGAGCTCATGAGGCAGCGGAGCTCCATGGAGCGGTCGGTGAGGTTGGTGACCTGTAGGCCGCAGACGTTCTTATTCCAGAGCGGAGAAGGGTGGACGATGGCTTCGAGCTGCTGGCGAAGAGCTTCGACGGGGATGGAGTAGTCGACGTAGAGGAAGGCGGTTCCCATGATGTCGGAGGACTCGCGTGTCCAGTTCTGAAAGGAGTTTTCGATGAAGTAGTTGAGAGGGACGACGAGGCGGCGCAGGTCCCAGATGCGGATGACGACGTAGGCGGAGTTGATCTCTTCGACGCGACCCCATTCGCCCTGAACTACTACGACGTCGTCGATGCGAAGGGGTTCAGTGAGAGCGATCTGGAGGCCAGCGAAGAAGTTTGCGGCGGTGGATTTGGCAGCGGTTGCGAGGACGAGCGAGGCGATGCCGGCGGAGGCCAGGAGGCCAGAGCCGTAGTGCCAGATGCGCGGGTCGTTGAAGGTCCAGAGGATGGCGCCGATGTCGATGATGACGACGAAGGTGATGAGCATGCGGCGGAAGAGCTGGAACTGGGTGTGAACGCGGCGGGCCTGGATGTTGTTTTCGGCGTTGAGGTCATAGCGCCGCAGCATGATGGACTGCAGGACGTAGATACAGCCGATGGCGAACCAGCCGAGGGAGGCGACCATCGCCATGATGAGTCCCTGGCGGATGGTGTCTTCCATCTTGTCGGGTAGTCCGGGTACGACTGGGAGAATGAGGAGCAGGCAGGTGAGGAGGAAGACGGCGCGGGCTGGTTTTCCGAGGTAGCGTTGAAGGCCCCAGCCAATGCTTTGGCTCTCTGCTTCCTTGCGGCGCAGCACGCGAAATATTACGTAGTGCACCAGGTTTGCGAAGACAAGCGCAGTGCAGAAGAGAAAGATTGCCAGGAACCAGCTATGGCGAAAGTGGAGATTTTCGACCGACGGTCCGTTGGATTGCGATGCGAAGAAAGCGACGGCGCTGAGAGTGGCTTTGATCAAGGGTGTCCGTCTCCTTCGCCGGGTAGATGCGGTGGTACTGAGAGCAGTTTATCGTCCTGCGTGAGCTGGCGTGTGACCGCTATTGGGGAAGGCGCTGCCTGTGTTGGAGATAGTCGAGGCCGTCCAAGACAGCCTTTTCCAAAGCGATGCGATCTTCGGAGTAAGAGTGGTCGGTCGCCATGTGGAGGGCGGTGACCTCTTCATTGCCGGCGGTGTAGAGGGCTTTTACAAAGGCGTCGTTCGAGGGAGCGAGGCCGTCGTCGGAGGTGATGACGAGCATAGGGCGGGTGGCGAGTTTGGGAGCGAGGGCGGGGATGTTCCATGCAGTCGCGTTTGCGACGACTTCTTTGGCGAGGCTCTCGGGGGTGCATCCGGCGAGGGGAGCCATGCCTTCGTCGGCTAATGCGGCGGCGAGTGTGGCTATGGCTGCGTTTTGCTGATCGGGTTTGAGGGACTGGACGTGGTCAACGCCCATATCGGCTGCAGAGATGAGGCCTACGGCCTGGATGGCTGGGTCCTGCGCAGCGACGTAGCGGGCTAAAAATCCTCCCATGCTGTGGCCGATGAGAACGATGTAAGACGGGTCGGCGTGGAGTTTCTTCGCATTAGCAGGATTGCGAATGTAGGCGATGGCGGATTGCACGTCTTCGATGGAGTGGGTGAAGGAGAAGTCGCCGGGCGAGCCCCAGGAGCCGCGGTAGTCGAAGTAGACGACGTCCCAACCGGCGCGGCGGATGGCCTGGGCGAGGTCGAGATTTTTTTCGTTGCCGGGGAAGCCGTGGAGGAGAAGTACGACTTTGTGGGGTCCGGCTCCGGGTGCGATATAGGCGATGGCGTTGAGCAGAGCGCCGTGGCTTGGGATCTGGAATGTTTCGAAGGAGGCGGGGTTGGTCTTGTCGGGCGCGGGATCTGTGGTGATGGCTGTGGGAAGCTGTTGCGGGTGAAGGGCAGCAGGAAGTATGGCACAGGTTAGAGCGAAGGCGGCAATATGGCGATGAAGGCGCATGTGGCTGATTGTAGAAGCTGAATAAGTTTGAAAAATATAAAAGAAGCCGATTTTCTAAGTTAAGATTGCCACCATGCTGAAAAGACGCCTAAGCAGACTGCTCTTCTGTGCCTTCCTGTGCTCGTTCTCTCTTCAAGCACAGATCGTAGGTTTTCCGGCAATTCAGGGGGAGAGGACGGATGCTGACGCGGCCATGAAACGCGCCTTGAAGAGGTCATCACTTACGTTTGAGGGGAAACCATTTCATGCAGTGATGGACATTGGAACCGAGGGGGAGGAGTATTCGGGCCGGGTGGAGGTGTGGTGGATCAGCGACTCGAAATATCGGGTGGTGCTGAAGTCTCCGAAGTTCAGTCAGGAAAGGGTTGTGAATGGTGATGCTGTATTGGAGAACAACCTGGGCGACTATTACCCGAGATGGTTGGAGAACTTTGTGCTTGCCGTCCTCGACCCTGTCCCTGTGGCGAAGAACTTTACGGGGCGCGGTGACGCGGTGATGTTGGGACCACAAATCACCAGTAGCTGTCTGAGACGGGACGACCGCCCCGGAGGAATCACCGATCAGGCGACGTGGGGGATGGTTTGTTTTAGTGGTGCGGAGCCGCGTCTGGCTTCGGTTACTACCATGAACATGTCGCTGGAGTTCAGGGATTGGGAGGGTTTTGGGAAGAAACAGATTGCACGGACGTTTCAGACGGAAGTACTCGACTTCAAACCGGTGATCGGCCACATGACGACTTTGGAGGAGATCAAGAAGCCAGAGGATGCCATGTTTATTGTCAGCGCGGTCACGCCTGTCGATCAACGCATTACCACGGAGTTCGTCTCCACGCTGAAGGAGGAGAGCCTGGTTGAGACCGTGCCGGAGATCAGTTGGCCATCGGTGCGGGAGGGAAAGACAGAGGGCTACATGATCGTTTACGCACGCACCGACCGCACAGGACAGGTGCGCGAGACTGCAAAGCATAATTCAGACCAGCCCGGTCTCGAGAGCTTCGGGATGGAGCAGGCTCTTCGCTATAAGTTCAAACCGTTAGTCATCGATGGATCCGCGAGGCAGATGGAGATGCCTTTGGTCTTGCACTTCACGTCGCGAATGGGAGATCCTTTGCCAATTTTGACGGCCGAACAGATGAAGAACCAGATGACCGATTGTTCTGTCGGATTCTTGCCTGCGGGCACGCCGAAGGGGACGAGTGTGACAATTCGCGTTTCCGTCAACGAAGAGGGGAAGATGGCGGGGATGTCACCTGTTGGGCAAGGGGCAGGGCGGTTGTGGATTCCCGCGATGGCTCAGTTGCGCGACTGCAAGTTTGCTCCCTATGTTGTGGGTGGCAAAGCTACCTATTACAAAGGGGATGTTGTGCTTACAGCTCCATAGTGTTGTGGAGGCTCATAGAATAGAGCAATGAGCTTTACGGAACAGTACGATGTGGTTGTTGTTGGGGCTGGGCACGCCGGGTGTGAGGCGGCGGTGGCGGCGGCGCGGATGGGTTTGCGCACGGCGATCTTTACGCTGAATCTCGATTTGATCGCGCAGATGAGTTGCAACCCGGCGATTGGCGGGATCGCCAAGGGACACCTGGTGCGCGAGGTGGATGCGCTGGGCGGAGTGATGGGCGAGGTAGCGGATGCGACGGGGATACAGTTTCGGCTGCTGAATACTTCGCGGGGGCCGGCGGTATGGTCGCCGAGGGCACAGTGCGATAAGGCGCTGTATCGCGTGAAGATGCGCGAAGTGCTGGAGGGACAGAAGAATCTGTTCATCAAGCAGGCTGAAGTGGTGGACCTGATTGTGGAGGACAGCGAGTCAGCGAGTCAGCAGGTTGGCGTGAAGCGAGTAGTGCGCGGATTGAAGCTTCGGGATGGGCGGGTGATCCACGCGGCAGCGACTATTGTGACGACCGGGACGTTTTTGAATGGGCTGATACATTGCGGGGAGCAGCAGTACACCGCGGGACGGAGTGGGGAGCCAGCGAGTGTGTTGTTAGGTGAGGCTTTGAAGCGACTGGGGCTGCGGGAGTGCCGTTTGAAGACAGGGACACCACCGCGGCTCGATGGGCGAACGATTGACTGGAGCCAGTTTCAGGAGCAGCCGGGAGATGAGGATCCGACGCCGTTTAGTTTTCGGTCTGCTGTTGCGAAGGGCGGGTCGCTTCCGCTGCGGCAGATTAAGTGCCACATCGCGCATACGACGCCGGAGACGCTGCGGCTGATTCGCGAGAATGTGCATCGGTCGCCGATGTATACGGGGCAGATTGAAGCGATCGGGCCGCGGTATTGTCCGTCGATTGAAGACAAGATCGTGCGGTTTCCAGAGAAGACGCGGCACCAGTTTTTTCTGGAGCCGGAGGGGCTGAATACGCATGAGGTCTATATCAATGGCATGAGTACGAGTTTGCCGATGGAGATTCAGGCGGCGATGGTGCGGTCGATCCCGGGACTTGAGAACGCGGAGATGCTGCGGCCGGGGTACGCGATTGAGTACGACGCGATTGATCCGACAGAGCTGGACCGTACGCTGCGGGTGAAGTCGATGAATGGGCTTTATCTTGCAGGGCAGATCAATGGGACGAGCGGGTATGAAGAGGCTGCGTGCCAGGGCTTGATGGCAGGGATCAATGCAGCGCTGGCGGTGCGGGGGGAGGATGGCTTTACGCTGGATAGGACCGAGGCTTATACGGGGATTCTGATTGATGATTTGATCAGCAAAGGGACGAATGAGCCGTATCGAATGTTTACTTCGCGGGCCGAGTTTCGGCTGCATCTGCGGATTGATAACGCGGATAGCAGGTTGACTCCGCATGGCCGCAGGTTGGGGCTGATTGACGATGCGGCGTGGGCTGAGTATGAGGCGAAACAGGCTCGTGCGGTTGCGTTTGAAAAGCTGCTGGACACGGCGCGGGTACGGGCAGAAGAGTTGCCGATTTCGTTGATGGAGAAGCTGGATGGAGATGCCTCCGCGATTAGCGGGCAGACGTTTGCGCAGCTGCTGAAGCGGCCAGAGGTGCCGATCGAGGAAGTTGCGCTGGTTCTTGGAGAACGCTTGCGCGGTGCTGATGGTGTGCTTGGTAGTTGGGTGGCGGCGATGGATGCTGCTGGGAACTCGAAGCTGCCTGCGTGGGTTCGGAATGAGATGAAGACGGTGGAGACGGAGATCAAGTACTCCGGGTATCTGGATCAACAGCGGCGGTCGATAGAGAAGATGCGGAAGGCGGAGAAGCGAGCGATTCCGGAGTGGTTCGATTACTCGACGGTGAGTGGGCTTTCGAGTGAGATGAAGGAGATTCTGGCGCGGGTACGGCCAATGACGATTGGGCAGGCTAGCCGCATTGCTGGGGTTACTCCTGCAGCGGTCAGTTTGATTCATGTTTATATCGAGATTCAGGGTAGGGCTCGTGTGGCTTGAGACTTTCAGCAAGCAAAGTCAGTGATTACGCGGAATGTAACCGGTGGTGCCTTCTGAGCGTCCAATCCTGAGGGAATTGGAGAATTGCGATGACGGCTGGAATGAAGACGAGTCTGTTAGTGCTTGCTGTTGTGGTGGTTGCGGTGATTTTGTTTGGAAAGGGGAAGAGCATGGTGATGGGTGCAGAGAGAAAAGAACCAATTCCGGCGCCAGTGATGGATGAGCCGCATGTTGCGGCTTCGCATGAGACTGCGGTGTTTGCGGGCGGGTGTTTCTGGGGCGTGCAGACGGTGTTTCAGCGGGTGAAGGGTGTTACCGCTACTACTGCTGGGTATTCGGGCGGCAGTGCAAGTACAGCTACTTACGACCAGGTTTCGTCGGAGGGTACGGGGCACGCGGAGTCGGTGAAGGTTGTGTTTGATCCGGCTAAGGTTAGCTATGGGACGCTGCTGCGGATCTTCTTTTCGGTGGTGCACGATCCTACGCAGTTGAACCGGCAGGGGCCTGATGTGGGGACTTCTTACCGGTCGGTGATTTTTTATACCTCGCCGCAGCAGGAGAAGGTGGCTAAAGCCTATATCTCTCAGCTGGATGCGGCGCATGTGTTTGGGAAGCCGATTGTGACGGAGGTTACGCCGCTGAAGGCGTTTTATGACGGCGAAGACTATCACCAGGATTATGCGGAGAAGAATCCGAACAATCCTTATATCCAGGTGTGCGATGTGCCGAAGATGGCAGCGCTGAAGGAACAGTTTCCTGATCTTTTTCAGGATTACAAACATAAATAATTTTTGATGGCTCTGCTTATGGTGGAGGGCTCGTTTTATTGGGGTATTTCAGAAAACCACGTCGTTTGGACGTGGTTTTTTGCGTGGCGGGACGTGGTGGAATGTGTGGTGAATGTGGTGTTTTAGCACCACAGATTCTGACGGCTAAAAACACGCCAGTTTTTTGAGATTTATTTTCTACTTCTCAAGAGAAGGGGCTATTGGGTGACTTCGCCTTCGGGTTCGTCGGTGGGGTTTTCGATCTCG
>Ga0302220_10001910_pt1 | contig 15755 bp, 17 predicted proteins | sample II_Palsa_E1_3_FD_194572 | JGI IMG/M metagenome (GOLD analysis project Ga0302220, IMG submission 194572) | Peat permafrost microbial communities from Stordalen Mire near Abisko, Sweden - II_Palsa_E1_3 | ecosystem: Environmental > Terrestrial > Soil > Palsa > Peat permafrost | place: Sweden...
CGCCGATTTCAAACGTCGATATCTTTTTGGACCTGGATAAGCCGGCGATTTGTTCGAATATGACTAACAAAGAGTTTCGTGACTCATTTCTTAGATCGCAAGCTGAAGCCGTTGGCCTGATTCAAACGCGCATCACGAAGTTGGCGAAATGGGACGGAAGCGAACAAGCGCGGGCGAAAAATGGTTGGGCAGCGCCGACGATACAACCCGCGGCATACTGGTAGCCGGTTTGCCGAGACTGCTGAAAGCCATGCAAGAGGTGAAGCCAGAAAATGTAATTCGGTGGGATCAGCAGAGCGGGCGTAGTCTCAGTTGCACCGTGCTTCCAGATACGGGAAATACCGACGCTGCCGTTTGCAAACCTGATTCGGAAAAGCGCATCATCGCGATCTATTCGCATTTCTGCACGTCTCCGCGCGCGCAACTGTGGCACGGTTGCCAGGTCTTGACTTTGATTCATGAATGCACGCATTTCACGGATGTATTCGACTCGACCGACGATATGTACGGTGTCAGCGTTGGGCTTTCATTTTGGGCGCAAGACAACCCGACAAAGGCGATCCGAAATGCCGACAGTTTGGCGTGTTACGTGGGATTCGCGGACTAAGGATTTTGCAATGTTAAGGAAAAGAAATACTGCCCCCCTTGGTTGTCTGGTAGCAATCTGCTTTGTCGCGAGCGTAGGTGCTGCAAACGCCTGTACGATTTCCGAGGACATGACAAGTAATGTTCCGGTCAACTCGACCGAAATTTCAAACTCAGATCGGGTCAGGATTGCAAACATGATGCTTGCCGCCAAGCAATGGCCAGATGTTGAAATCAGAGGCATTGTTTACGCGGGGGGCTATGTCAAGGAGCGCAATCCGAGGGCTCTAGCAGCCCAACGTGCCGCGATTCTTCGCAGCTACCTCGTTCAACTTGGCGTGGATGAACGGAACATTTGGGTCGACACGAGAATCATCGAAAAACCTGATGTTGATGACAACGGCAATCCGACGCTCAATCAAATGGCGGTATCCCTTGTTCCGATATGTTTGGGTGGTTGCGAGCGGCTTTGTAACGATCCGCGCGTGATACCGAACAGCAAAGTGATTCAGTAGCATGGCCGCACAGGTTTGTCGCCAGATGAAAAGAAATCTCCTGGCCGTGCTATTCATCACGGCAATAGCGGTTACGCCTTGGTTCTCAGCAGTCGCACGTGCGTGTACGATCGGCGAAGAAATGGGCGCTCATTTGCCATTTGGCGCTACCGATATTTCTAACGCAGACCGGCTCGCCATTGCGAATATGTACATTGAGGCGAAAAAGTGGCCTGATGTACAGATTCAGGCAGTTGTGATTGCCGGTGCATACAAAGATGAACGGAACCTGGAAAAATTGAAGGAAGTTCGCGGTGAAAATGTCAAGGCATACTTAATGGCGCTTGGCGTTAAAAGCGAGAACATCTTGATTGACAAAAAGACGTTCACCGATCAAATGGTGGGGAGGGAGCCCGATGGCTTGCTGACTGTCGAGCAAGTTGTGGTTGGGCTGACTCCGTTATGTGAGGGCAGTTGCGCGCGGCTATGTGACGATCCGCGCGTAACACCGCATACTAAATTGATTAATCGATGACGTAAAGGGAGGCGCGTCAGTGCAGATGCTCGCGCTGGCGCGCATCGTTAGGTCCATAACGCCACTGCGATGTGGCCGGGTTAAACGTGGAGTAGTCGATTCGCTCGTGGGCGGCTTCGCCAATAGGCGCAATCTTGGTCAGGGTCAATGCTTTTTCAGCGATGTCCTTGAGCTGTACCGCGCCCTTGGCTGTCACGCCTAGCGCGTTCATCTCCGCGATTGTGCTCGCGTGATCTGGCTCGCCCATCAAATCCCGCTGTTCTTTCATCCACTCGAATCTGTTCGCGGCAAATCGAAAGACCACTCGTTCCAAAGATTGATCCAGCGGGCCGAAACATTCTTGGTAGTGAGGGACAAGAAGGCAACCAGAAGGACCAACGGAGAGTTCACCACGAACGTTAGCGTTGAATCCAAAGACGAGGTTAGTCCACGCTTTTTTAAGCGTTTCAACGGTATATCGGAACCCGATAACCTCAAGAGGATGCCTAACCCATTCTTGACCGATGGTTAGCGAGTGGAGTCGATAAATTTCAGCATCAAGCGCAGAAACGAAAAGAACGATTCCCGGTTCGCCCTGATGGCCGCCAATCCACAACGACTCAACGGACTCACCACGCTTATTCGGACGAAGCAGTGCAGTGAGTCCGAACGGCGCGATCTAGCGCGTTTGCAACTTGTCTTCGGGAATGAGTGCGGCAGGGAACATCGATATGCCTCCGAGGGTTAGAGTCATATCAGGAGATGACGCCAAAAAAGCACGGTCGATCGGACGTTTCTTAATTCGCAGGATGATGCGCCTAAACGCCAGAACCTACCACTTTAAACCCCGCCCCGCCCCCACTCTCAAGCGTCCAGCGCTGCCTGCGCGCACAACTCGTCCGTGACCAATCCGGAAAGCCATTTCCCCTGCAACGCTGCGATCACCGCCTCACGTTTCCTCAAGCCACCCGCGAAGCCAATGGTCGGCCGCTTCGGCGGCGCGTCCAGCCGCAAGCTGGTCACACGCTCGCCGGTCGTTGATTGCACGCGCACGCCTTGTGCGTTTATCGGTAATCCGAGCAGTTCAGCCACCGCGCCGGCCTGCATCATCTCTTCCACTTCGGCGGTCGTGATAAAGCCGTCCTCATGCAGCGGGCAATTGATCCCGATATTGCCGATCCCGATAAACGCGACATCGGCGTTCCCGGACAGCGCATCGACAATGCGGTACAGCCGGTGATTGCACCATTGCTCGCGCTCGGCGCGGCTATCTGCCATCAACGGCGCGGGCAACATGAAATGCTTGCCGCCGGTCTTTTCAGAGAGGTGCTGCGCGACGTCGTAGCGGTTCGAGGAGCCGTCCTGGGCAATCGCCCCTACCATGGACACCAAGCGATGCTGCGGACGTTCCAGTTGCCCGATTTGCGCGACCACGGCCTTGAGCGTCCGGCCCGTGCTGATCGAGATCACCAGCGGTTTTTCATCGGTGAGATAACGCTCCATCACTTGCGCGCCCGCGACCGCCAGTTTGCGGTCCACTTGCTCGGGCGAATCACCGTCTATAGGCACGACTTCGCACATCGACAAACCATATCGCTTCGACAACTTCGCGGCCAGTGCGAGGCAATCGGCAATCCGGTGGTCCACGCGCACGCGGATCAGGTTCTTTTCCACCGCGAACGCGACCAGCCGCTGGGCGACAGGCCGCGAGATCTGCAGCTTCTCCGCAATTTCATTCTGCGTGTTGCCCGCGACGTAATACAGCCACGCGGCGCGGGTGGCGAGATCGAGTTTTTCGTTGGACTTGGGCACGGTGGCTCGATATCTGATCGTTCGTGTCGACTACAAAGAGAATCGCGCGCCATCAAGGCACGCGAAAGATCGACATTGTGCACGCTCGGCGCCAGAGCGCAAAAACGCTCCGGGCGCCGCTTAAGTCATCATGCAAACCATCACGCGAGCCGCGGACGCGCGGGATCGAACAACGGGCGCACGTGCTGATACAGCTCGCGGAATCCCTTTAGCCGTTGCCGCAGAATCGCATGGCGTTCCGCGTTCGGGATGAACTCGTCCTTCACAGGTGGTTTGGCCAGCACCACGGCCGGATCGCCGCCCGCCGCCAGCCAGCCGAGGCGTGCCGCGCCGAGCGCCGCGCCGGTCTCACCGCCGCCGTGCGTGCGCGTGCGGGTGTTAAGGGCGTCCGCTAATAACTGGCCCCAGTATTTGCTGCGCGCACCGCCACCCAAAAGCGACAGCGCGTGCACTTCGGTGCCGGCCGCCTGCAACGCGTCGAGGCCATCGGTCAGCGCGAGCGTCACGCCTTCGAGCACCGCGTAACCGAGCAACGCGCGGTCGGTTGCGTGCGTCATGCCGAAGAACACGCCTTGCGCATACGGGTCGTTATGCGGCGTACGTTCGCCGCTGAGATACGGCAGGAAGAGCGGCGCGATCTCAAGCGAAGCCGGATCGAGCGCAGCGATTTCGGCGAGCAGCGTAGGTTCGTCGGTTGAGGTGAGCTTGCAGACCCAGCGCAGGCAACTCGCGGCCGACAACACCACGCTCATCTGATGCCAGCGATCGGGAATGGCGTGACAGAACGCATGCACCGCCGACGATGGATTCGGCCGGAAACGGTCGCCGACCACGCACAGGACGCCCGACGTGCCCAGCGACAGGAAACCATCGCCCGGTTCCGTCGCGCCGATACCCACCGCGCTTGCCGCATTGTCGCCGCCACCGGCCGCGACGACTACGCCATCGGGCAATCCAAGTTCACGGGCGAGCGCGGGCAGCAGCGTTCCCGAGGGCTCGCTGCCTTCGGCCAGTGCCGGCATTTGGGCGCGCGTCATGTTGCAGGCGGCGAGCAGTTCGTCGGACCAGTCGCGGCGCGCGACATCGAGCCACAACGTGCCGGCGGCGTCGGACGGATCGGATACCTTCGTGCCCGTCAGATGCAGCCGCAGATAATCCTTCGGCAGCAACACGCACGCCGTCCGATTAAAAATGTCAGGTTCATTGTGCTGCACCCAGAGCAACTTCGGTGCGGTGAAACCGGGCATTGCGAGATTGCCGGCGATTCTGTGCAACTCCGAGGCGCGCTCGGTCAACTCGTCGCATTCCTTGTCGCTGCGCATGTCGTTCCAGAGGATCGCCGGCCGCAGCACGCGATCCTCGGAATCGAGCAGCACCGCGCCGTGCATCTGTCCCGACAAACCGATGCCGCGAATCTGCGCGAATTCTTGCGGGAATTTATCGCGTAAAGCGAACAGCGCGGCGCGCGTGCCGTTCCACCAGTCGAGCGGATTTTGCTCGGACCAGCGGGGTTTTGGACGGGAAACGGTGAAGGGCGTGCCCGCCGTGCCGACGACACTGCCGTCGCTCGCGAGCAGGAGAACTTTTACTTCGGAGGTGCCGAGATCGATGCCTAAATACATGGACGAACCCTTGATGAAGGCCTGAAGCCGCGGGAAACCGGAGGCGCTAATGTAGCGCCGCTGCCAGTGTTACGCCATTGGCAATAACACCGGACAGGCATGAAGAAGGGTGATTGAGCAGCTCAGGCTCTCTTGGCGAGCCAAACATCGACACGGTCAAGCGCCGCGCGCAGCACGCGTTCCAGATCGGCGCTTTGTGCGAGGCTGCCCCAGAGCAGTTTGTCCGCGACGAAAGCCTTCACGGGATCGTCTGCCTCGAAGAAAGCGTGCGCGGTAGCGGGGTCCATCACGCCGTCCTGGTACGCATACGGCAGCTTGCCTTCGTGCCAGCGTTCGAGGAAGCGGAAGAACAGTGCGGGCAACATGGCCGTCGCGTTCGGATCGACGTGACGCGCAAAACATTCACGCAAAGTCGGTGCAATAAAACCGGGGATCTTCGAGAAGCCATCGGCCGCCACGCGTTGATTCGTGTCCTGGATATACGGATTGACGAAGCGGTCCAGCACCACATCGCGGTACTTGGCCAGGTCAATAGGACTCGGCGACAGGCAAGGAATCACGTCTTCGGTGACGTAGGTTTCGGCGAGCGCGCGGATCTCGGCGTCTTGCGTGCCTTCGTGAATGTATTGGTGCCCAACGAGCGTTCCTGCCCAAGCAATACAGCTGTGCGTCGCGTTGAGAATGCGGATCTTGGCTTCTTCGTACGGGAGCACAGAGTGGACCATTTCCGCGCCGACTTTTTCCCATGCCGGCCGCCCAGCAATGAATTCGTCCTCGATCACCCACTGGATAAACGCTTCGCCCATGACGGGCGCTTTATCGTCGAAACCGGTGGCGGCCAGCACGCGTTCGCGGACATCGGGCGTGGGGCGTGGTGTGATGCGATCGACCATTGCGTTCGGGCATGACGTATTCGCGATCATCCATTCGCGCAGCGCAGTTTCGCCACGCAATTGCAGGAACTCAAGCATGCCGGCTTTAAAACGATCACCGTTGCTGCGTAGGTTGTCGCAGTTTTGCAGCGTCACCTTGCCCGAGTTCTGCTTCATGCGAGCGTCGAGAATAGCGGCGAGCGCGCCATAGATGGTCGTGCGGGCGCCTTTCAGGTCGGCGGCCAGATCCGCATTCGCCGTATCCAGCTTATGGTGTTCATCGAGGTAATAACCGCCCTCGGTCACCGTGAACGATACGATCTTGCATTCGGGCGCAGCACCCGCCGCCACGAGCGCGTTCAGGTCCGGTGCCCACGGCACGACCTTCGTGATCGAGCGGATGGTTTCATATGCTCGCTCGCCCTGCGGCGTGACGGTTTCCAACGTATAGGTGCCACTCTGTGCGGCGAGCGCTTCCAGTACCGCATTCATGTCGCCGCGAATATTGCCGACCGTCAGCGACCAGCGCGTATCGCCGGATTCAATCAGCTTGTGCAGGTACCACGCCTGATGCGCACGATGAAAAGAACCCGCGCCGATGTGCAGGATCACGTCGGCGGCTGCGTGGCTTTCGGTAGTCATGTCGTCCTTCCTTTGAACTGGATACGCCTCATGCGGTGCCGGGCGCTGTGCTGTGTCTCGATGTCGCCGAACCCGGGTGGGCGCCAAGGCCGAATCCGTGTTGCGTCGATCATTTGCTCGTTCTGTGAGCGAATGATCGTATTCGATTCGATGAAAGTCAAGGCGCTCCGCAGCATTTCCGCTTTGTGGTTTCGCGTAATTTTTTTGGGGCGGTGTGGAGGTGCAGCGGAATCTGAAAGCTATTGCGCTGCACCAAGTTTCACGCCTGGCGCCTACAGCCGAAGCGCAGCGCAGTGTAAAAACGTACGGCTGTGCGGTCGCAATTTCAGTGGTGGATCCATGGAATACCCAGCCGTTGCGTCTAGAGCAATCGAGACTGGAAGGAAAGTGGCCCGTGCTGGTCGCAAGCGATTTATTGCGGGTTACTTCGACGCCGGACACTTCGATAGCGGCGTGCGGAACGTGAAATGATCGAGGGAGACATCAAAGAAGCTCAAGAGGTTGTAGGAAAAAACGTCCGTGGAGTAAGGGTCCCAACCATATTCGGAGTCGTCCGATCGATCGATCGTTTTTGGCGCGGTCTGCTTTAGGTCCAACAAACAGGACCAACAATGTTCAACGACTCGCAAATACCATCAAACGAAATTATGACCCGTTACATCGCGCCCTTTGGACTCACCGCCTTACTTCGCCCGAGCAAGCCCGGCCAATCTGTCGATTCGTTTTGGGTCGGCAGCCAAGGCGATTCAGGAAGGCTATACACCGTCAGGCGTCCCGCTTTTGCGCCACCACGACGAAGCAATCACGCTGCGCGACCACCGCACGCAGCGGCCATTGCCGAATGTTCAATACCGACTCAGAGACGGCTCGCAGCTCCTGGCAACGGGCGTAACCGACGCGAACGGTCGCACAGAGCGAGTCGTGACCGATGCAGCTTCGAATCTGCTTATCGAGATCTATCGAGGCGCTCATACAACGGGAACACGCCGATGATGCGCTTGTTGTTGTGTATCGGCGACGAACCCGAAACCGGGGGTACCATCGAGCCATACTCTGGGGCGTCGTACCTTATCAGGGGTCATCAGATAGCGTTGATAGGTGCCTCAGTGCACTGCAACGCATGCAACAGCAGCGGACCTATCGTCAAGGCCGGTGGCCCACGGCGCCCTTGGCATCACGGTGTCGAGGTAGCGCACGAGGGTGACATCGTGCTTTGCAAGTGTGGGCAGCCTCCAATAATGATCGCGACAATGCAGAGCACTTCCCGCAACGACGACATGGTCGAGTCGCTGGGAGACGTTTCCGATCACCACCACGCGACGGCGCAGCCAGGCGTCGGCCTCGTACTTTTCGGTCAGGGATTCGTACTGAGGGATCGACAAACCGAACGACCGTTGATGCACGTCCAATATCGCGTGCGGTCCTCGTCCGGCGTAATCAGTAGCGGCGTCACCGATGCCCGCGGAAGAACCGCGCGCATCGAAACATTACGCGCGCAGAACGTAACGATTGAAATTCAACACTGAGAGATATATGTCAGAAGAAAACTGGGTAGCAGTTGGAACCGCAACCACGAACCGCACGCCTGATTCAAACGTTGATATTTTCCTGGACCTCGATGCACCGTCGATCTGCCCAAACATGACGGATGCCGAGTTTCGAGCGATGGTTCTAAAGAATCGAGACAGAGCGGTAACTCATGTTGATACTCGAATTTTGGATTTGAAGCGATGGACCGCCAAAGACCAGGCAAGAGTTGCTCTGTGGTTTGGATCCAGCAGCGAGGACTTGCGGCAGCGGTTAATGACTGGCCTCACGGCATTAGCACGCGTGCTGCGCGACCTTCAACCGAAAAATTTCGTGCGGTATTCCGATGAGTTGGTCAAGCACCTTGGGTGCGTGCCAAATAACAAAAACGGAAGCGGTGTTGTCGCCGATGTCTGCGGTCCCGACACAGCAACACACACCATCTGCATTCACGTAAATTTTTGCAGCATGCGCGAATTTTCGTGGGACAAAGATTCGGTGGTATCGACGTTGATTCACGAAGCAAGCCACTTCAAAGATACTTTCGGAACCCAAGATCATATTTATTACATGTCTAAATCATTGCCATTGGCCAAGACCAACCCCGAGCGGGCCATCGATAATGCTGACAGCATTGCCGGATACGTTATATATGAGGCTTAAATATTTTCTTCTGATGCTTTCAGTGAATGTATCGCAAGCCTTCGCATGCGTGGCAAGCGAGAACATTGATTTGTACTTTGCTCGAAACTCGACGCAGCTACCAAATAGCGAAATCCTTCGGCTGGCCCACTGGGTGGCAGACCAAAAAGTGTCCTACCAAGAGCACAATCCCGACGAAGAAACTGAACTTAGTGGACACGCTGATAATTCAGAACATAATCCTGATGCGACAGCCAGGACGCGCATGCTGCTCGGCAAGCAGTTGTTGGTGAACATGGGTTTTGTTAAGGCGCCGATCAAAACGAGTTCGCGCGTCTACAACACCGCCGACGTTGAGAACGGACGAAGGATAGAGATTTCGTTCGAGCCGCAGTGCCCGAACAAATGCTGCAATGGCGCCACTTCCGCCACTCGTCCGGCTGACGCATCAATACAACGATGAAAACGAAACTCCTTGCGTTGCTGGTCTTAACGGCAACAACGGTTACGCCTTGGTTTTCGACAGCAGCGTACGCGTGCACGATCGGCGAGGGGATGGAAACTCATGTGCCATTCGGCGCAACCGACATTTCGAATGCGGATCGGCTTGTCATCGCGAACATGTACATTGAAGCGAAAAAGTGGCCGGACGTACAAATTCGCGCGGAAGTGATCGCGGGTGCATACAAAGGCGAACAGGGGGTAGAACGGTTGAAAAAATTACGAGGAGAAAATGTCAAGGCATACTTGCTAATGCTTGGCATCAAGAATGAGAATATATTAACTGACAAAAGGACGTTCACCGACGCCATGACGGAGAGGGCTCCGGATGGCTCGCTTACTGTCGAGCAAGTCTCAGTCGGGCTGACCCCGTTGTGCGAGGGCAGGTGCGCGCGGCTTTGCAACGATCCGCGCGTGACGCCCAATAGCAAACTGATTCAGTGAGGTGACGCTATCATGGGAAGCGCGTTAGTGCTGGAGGTGGCGCTGGCGCTCATCGTTTGGCCTATAACTCCACTGCAATTTTTGGGGGTTAAACGTTGCGTAGTCGGTTCGCTCGTGGGCCGCTTCGCCGATAGGCGCAATCTTGACCAGGTACAACGCCTTCTCAGCGATTTCCTTGAGCTGCACCGCGCCCGCGGCTGTTGCACCCAACGCGTTCATCTTCGCGATTGTGCTCGCGTGATCTGGCTCGCCCATCAAATCCCACCGGTCTTTCATCCATTCGAATCTGTTCTCGGCAAATCGAAAAACCACCCTTCCCAATGATTGATCCAGCGGACCAAAACATTCTTGGTAGTGAGGGAGCAAAAGGCAACCAGATGGATCGGCAGCGAGTTCACCGCGCGTGTTAGCGTTGAATCCAAAGACAAAGGTTAGTCCACGCTTTTTTAAGCGTTTCAACGGTATATCGAAACCCAATGACCTCAAGAGGATGACGAACCCATTCTTGGCCGATGGTTAGCGAGTGGAGCCGATAAATTTCAGCATCCAGCGCAGTAGTGGTAAAGAGAAAATCCGACTCAGGCCGACCACTAACCTTGAAAGCAGCAACTCGGCTTGAACCCCGACCGCTAACGCTGGAACCTAGCAACCCGGCATCAACCTTGCCCTAAACAAGTACGAACGCCCCTACCGTCCCACCGGCCCAATTGCGTGCGCCTCGAACGCGGGCCCTTGCACAAAACTCACATCGAATTGCTGGAGCGCTTCGAACTGCGCTTCGTCTCCCACATGGCTAAATATGAGCGGAATCTTCAGCCGGTGCGCATACCCCACCAGCGGCTTCACCACAGAATCCCTCAACGCCGCACCCGCATCCATCTTGATGAAGTCCAACCGAGCCATATCCGACACGGACATGATCTGCCCGGCATTGGGCAAATTCCCCGCGACCTTGAACCCATACTTCTGATAACTCTTCACGAGATACCCGAGGAAAGTTCGGTGCGCAACCGCCGCCGGCGGCAACTCAATCACGATCCGCGCCGGATTCAACCCGAACTCGATCAATACCGAAGAGAAGTGCTTGCCATGATCGTATTTCACGCTTTTCAACAGACGCTCATGGACACGCAAGAACAGCAAACCCGGCCGCTGCGCGCCAAAAAAATTAAACGCATGCAATGCGCGTGAGAGCCGGTCGAGCTCGACCAGCTTCGGGTCGTCGTCGAGTTGCGCGAACGGATCGAACGATGCGCCATCGGCGGTAAGCGTCAGCGCCTGGAAACCCAGTTCGTCGCCGAATCGCTCCGCACTTTCCACCGATGCTGTCAGCGATTGTGGTAACCCTCGCGTGGTGACATCGAAGATAGGTTCATACGCGCTCGCCAGGCAAAACCCTTCGTAAAACGCGACGGCCGTGCCCGCGCTCGCCCCTTCGCCCATGACAAAGCGCGCGCCGGGAAACGGGTAGTCCGCGGCGCGAGAAACAAGTTGCTGGACGGTTGGGGCAATCATGAAGGCGGCGTGTGAGAGGTGTAGCGTTGATGGTAGCAGCGCTGCGCGTGGTGCCTTGCACAAAATCCACCTATTGATATGAAGCGAAACCCTCTTCTTGTCTGTGCTTAGGGTTAACATTAGTTTCACTTAACGTAATTCGTTTTACTATTCGTAATTGGAGCGGCAATTTATCAGGAGACTTTCATGGCTGGTGAGAAGAAATTTGCGTCGCAGGCTGACTTGGCGGAAAAGAAGGTGACGTTCGAGCGACTCTCCGAACACGCGTATGCGTACACGGCAGAGGGCGATCCGAATACGGGCATCGTGATTGGGGACGACGCGGTGCTCGTCGCCGATACGCAAGCCACGCCCGTGATGGCGCAGGACGTGATTCGCCGGATTCGCGAAGTCACGGACAAACCCATTAAATACGTCCTGCTCACGCACTATCACGCGGTTCGTGTGCTGGGCGCGTCGGCGTACGGCGCGCAGCAGATCATCGCGAGCCAGGATACATACGACCTGATCGTCGAGCGCGGCGAGCAAGACATGAAGAGCGAGATCGAGCGCTTTCCGCGCTTGTTCAACGCGGTGGAATCGGTGCCGGGGCTGACGTGGCCAACGCTCACCTTCAAGGGCGAGATGACGCTCTGGCTGGGCAAGCTCGAAGTGAAGATCATGCAACTCGGCCGCGGCCACACCAAGGGCGACACGGTGCTGTGGCTGCCGCAGGACAAGGTGATGTTGTCGGGCGATCTGGTTGAGTACGGCGCAACGCCTTATTGCGGCGATGCCTATTACCAGGACTGGCCGGCAACCCTCGACGCGCTCGCGGCATTCAATCCAGAGAAGCTCGTACCAGGCCGAGGCGCTGCGCTGAAGACGCCGCAGCAAGTGGCGGACGGTATTGCCGGAACGCGGGCTTTCGTAAGCGAATTGTTCAATCAGGTGAAGCTGGGCGCCTCAGCGGGCAAGGATCTGAACGAGATCTACAAGCTCACGTATGCCGCGCTCAAGCCGAAATTCGGCGACTGGGTCATCTTCGATCACTGCATGCCGTTCGATGTCACGCGCGCCTTCGACGAAGCCACGCAATATCGCGATCCGCGGATCTGGACGGCGCAGCGCGACAAGGAAATGTGGGAAACGCTCGAAAGCTGATGGGCGACGACCATGACCATGGCTATCGACTTTCAGACGCTCACGTTCGACTATCGCCGCTCATCCGATCAAGACGGCCATCAGGACGCCCCCTCGCCGCTGCATCCGGTCGTGGTGATCGGCGCGGGGCCGGTGGGTCTCGCGACTGCGATCGACCTCGCGCAGCAGGGCACCCCGGTCGTGCTGCTCGACGACGACCATACGTTGTCGTCGGGGTCGCGCGCAATTTGCTTTGCAAAACGGACGCTCGAGATCTTCGATCGGCTTGGATGCGGCGACCCGATGGTCGAGAAGGGCGTGAGCTGGAACGTGGGCAAGGTGTTCCTGCAAAACGAACTGCTCTACGCGTTCGATTTGTTGCCCGAAGCGGATCATGCGCGGCCCGCGTTTATCAATCTGCAGCAGTATTACGTCGAAGGATATCTGGCTGAGCGGGCGCGCGAGTTGCCCTTGCTCGATGTCCGCTGGCGCAACAAGGTGACAGGCATGACGCAGTCGAACGAATGCGTTTCGCTGCAGATCGACACGCCTGACGGTCCCTACACCCTGCGCGCCAGCTACGTAGTCGCCGCCGATGGTGCACGTAGCCCGGTGCGTGCACTCATGCATCTCGATGCCCACGGCCGCACGTTCAAGGATCGCTTCCTGATTGCCGATGTGCGGATGAAGGCCGACTTCCCCACCGAGCGCTGGTTCTGGTTCGATCCGCCGTTTCATCCGAATCAATCGGTGTTGCTGCATCGGCAACCGGACAACGTGTGGCGCATCGATTTCCAGTTGGGATGGGACGCTGATCCAATCCTGGAGAAAGCGCCGGAGCGTGTGATTCCGCGCGTGCGTGCGTTGCTCGGACCGGACGTTGAATTTGAACTGGAATGGGTGAGCGTCTATACGTTCCGATGCCAGCGCATGGATAAGTTTCGTCACGGGCGGGTGCTGTTCGCGGGCGATTCGGCACATGGCGTATCGCCGTTCGGCGCGCGCGGCGCGAACAGCGGCGTGCAGGACGCGGACAATCTTGGCTGGAAATTAAAATGGGTGATTGACGGCGATGCACCCGACGCTTTGCTCGACACCTACGCAAGCGAGCGCGAAGCCGCTGCCGATGAAAACATCCGCCACTCCACGCGCTCAACCGATTTCATCACACCGAAGAGCGAGGTGTCGCGAGTATTCCGCGACGCCGCTTTGCGGCTCGCGAAAGACTGCGCGTTTGCGCGGCGGATAGTGAACAGCGGGCGGTTATCGACGGCTTCGGTGCTGCATGATTCGCCGTTGAACACGCCGGATCACGACGCCTTCCATTGCGCGCTTGTGCCGGGCGCCGTGGCAGCGGACGCGCCCGTGTTTTTCGCTGGCCGCAACGGATGGTTCTTGCAGCGCATGGGGTCGTCGTTTGCGGGTGTACTCTTTGGCGAATCCTCCGAGGCGCTGAGCGCGTTGAAAGATTTGCGCCCGCAAATGAGGCTTGTTTTGATCGTGCCGGCGGGTTCCGATGTCAAATCGCGCGAAGGCGTTGAGGTACTGGAAGACGTGAAAGGTCTCCTGGCCCAACGTTTCGATGCACATCCCGGCACGTTCTACCTTCTTCGCCCGGATCAGCACGTCGCGATGCGCGCTCGTCGCCTCGATCCTCACGTCGTCCGCGAAGCACTGAACCGTGCGACTTGCGCCCTGAACGAAACCCAGCCCGTGTGATGAGATCCGCCATGCTCGATACCACCTTGCGCCTCGCCGATCCCGATGCCTTCTATGAAGCGCTGATCGACATGCATCGCGACCTTGACAACACCGAGAGCCAACTGGTGAACGCGAAATTGATCCTGCTGCTGTCGAACCAGATCGGCGACATGGATGTACTGCGCGAAGCGATGTCGATGGCGCGCAGCGGCGTTGCGGCCTCCGTTGCGGCCTCCACTGCCAGCGTATGAAATTGTAGAAAAGGACAAGCCATGAAATCAGAATCGCCTGGCGCATTCACGAGTCACACCGAGACGAGCCGCCACTATCAATCGGGCTTCGCCGCCGACTTCGCCACCGAGGCGTTGCCCGGTGCGCTGCCGCTCGGCCGCAATTCACCGCAGCGTGTGAATTACGGCCTGTATGCCGAGCAGCTTTCGGGCTCCGCGTTCACCGCGCCGCGCGGGCACAACCGGCGTTCTTGGTTGTATCGGATACGGCCGGCCGCGGTGCATCAACCGTTCACGCAGATTGAAGGCACTGACCTGCGCGCAAAGCTCGTCGCGAACTTCGCTGAGGTGCCGCCCACGCCGCCGAATCAACTACGCTGGGACCCGTTGCCGATGCCCGACGCACCCACTGATTTCATCGATAGTTGGGTGACGATGGCGGGCAACGGCGCCGCCGAATCCATGCAAGGCTGCGCGATCCATCTCTACGCCGCGAACCGTTCGATGCAGGACCGCTTCTTCTACAGCGCCGATGGCGAACTGCTGATCGTGCCGCAGGAAGGACGGCTATCGATTGCGACTGAACTCGGCCGGCTCGACATTGAACCCTTCGAAATAGCGGTCATTCCGCGCGGCGTGCGCTTTTCGGTCACGCTGCCGGACAACACCGCGCGCGGCTACATTTGCGAGAACTTCGGTGCCTTGTTGAGGCTGCCGGACCTTGGGCCTATCGGGTCGAACGGTCTTGCGAACCCGCGCGACTTCCTCACGCCGCACGCGGCTTATGAAGACCGTGAGGGCGCGTTCGAACTTGTCGCGAAGATGAACGGCGTGTTGTGGCGCGCGGACATCGGCCATTCGCCGCTCGACGTGGTTGCGTGGCACGGCAACTATGCGCCGTACAAATACGACCTGCGCCTGTTCAATACCATTGGTTCGATCAGCTTCGATCACCCCGATCCGTCGATCTTCCTCGTGCTGCAATCGCAGACGGATACGCCGGGAGTGGATGCCATAGACTTCGTGATTTTCCCGCCGCGCTGGCTCGCCAACGAAGATACGTTCCGGCCGCCCTGGTTTCATCGGAACGTCGCAAGTGAATTCATGGGTCTCGTGCATGGTGTCTACGACGCGAAATCCGAAGGGTTCATGCCCGGCGGTTCAAGCCTGCATAACTGCATGTCCGGACATGGACCGGACGCGGGGACCTTCGAGAAGGCATCGAACGCGGATACATCGACGCCCGTGAAGGTAGGCGACACGATGGCGTTCATGTTCGAAACGCGCACGCTGATCAAGCCAACCCGCTTCGCTCTGGAAACCGCGCAATTGCAGGCGCATTACTACGAGTGCTGGCAGGGACTGACCAAACATTTCAACCCGGAGCAACGATGAGTTTTTCAGCCGGCCGGAACCAAGATGCGCATGAAGCGCTTGAAGCAACGCGCGATCCAACGCTTAAAAGCTGGATCGAATCCGCGAACGATCGCTCAAGCGACTTCCCGATCCAGAACCTGCCGTTCGGCATTTTC
>Ga0302220_10001921_pt1 | contig 15718 bp, 15 predicted proteins | sample II_Palsa_E1_3_FD_194572 | JGI IMG/M metagenome (GOLD analysis project Ga0302220, IMG submission 194572) | Peat permafrost microbial communities from Stordalen Mire near Abisko, Sweden - II_Palsa_E1_3 | ecosystem: Environmental > Terrestrial > Soil > Palsa > Peat permafrost | place: Sweden...
GCAACCAGTCGAGTCGTCAGACTCATTAAAGGGATCACACATGAAAAAGACTCTGATCGTCGCGGCCGTTGCCGCTTCTTTTGCGACCGCCGCAAATGCGCAGAGCAGCGTTACGCTGTACGGCCTTATCGATGCTGGTTTCAGCTATGTGAACAATGAAGCTGCTCCGAACACTGCGAAGGGCAGCGCTGCAGCATTCCGCCTGTCGAGCGGCAACCTCAACGGCAGCCGTTGGGGCCTGAGGGGCACGGAAGACCTCGGCGGCGGCATGAAGGCAATCTTCACGTTGGAAAGCGGTTTCAGCATGGGTAACGGACAGGCGCTTCAAGGCCAGAACGGCAGCGCCAGCGGTACTGAATTCGGTCGCCAGGCGTTCGCAGGTATCTCGACTGCTCAGTTCGGCACGGTAACGTTGGGTCGTCAGTATGACTCAGTGGTCGACTATCTCGCGCCGTTGACGGCAAACGGTAGCTGGGGCGGTACGTACTTCTCGCATCCGTTCGACAACGACAACACGCAGAACTCGTTCCGCGTCAACAACTCGGTCAAGTACCAAAGCGCGAACTACTCCGGCCTCACGTTTGGTGGCCTGTATGGCTTCTCGAACCAGGCTGGCGGATTCGCCAACAACCGTGCTTACAGCGCGGGCGCACAATACGCAAACGGTCCGTTGAAGATTGCAGCAGCTTACCTGCAACTGCAAAATCCTGGCGCCAACAATGCTGGCGGTGCGGTGACGGACAACGGCGCCGCGGCGACCGTGTTGACGAAGCTGGTGGGCGCGTCGGTGGAGACGCAACGTACGTACGGTGCTGGCGCGAGCTACGCGGTTGGTCCGTTGACGGTTGGCGGTGCCTGGACGCAAAGCCGCTTCCAGTTCGTAGCGGGCGATTCCACCGCGCGCTTCAACAACTATGAAGTGAATGCACGTTATGCACTGACGCCGGCATTGGCACTTGGCGCCGCGTATACGTACACCGATGTGAAGGGTTACACCACGGGCCCGGACAACAACGGCCACGAGAAATTCCATCAGTTCGGTTTGCAGACGGACTATGCGTTGTCCAAGCGTACGGACATCTACGCGGAAGGCGTGGTTCAGCTTGCTAAGCAAGGTGCTGAAGCACAAGTGTATGGTACGAATGCCAACTCGGTTCATGGCAACCAAGTCGTGGTTACGACGGGTATTCGTCACCGCTTCTAAAGTGCTGAAAGTTTGATGTAGTAACGAAAAGGCGCCGCAAGGCGCCTTTCGCGTTTCCGGCCTGGTGTCGGCTACCCGGGTTCACGCGCAACGGCTTGACACGCAAAATGCACTACTATGGCGCGTCGATGAGCAGACGACTCGTCCACTCGTCAGTCACCCAGGAGAGTGCAAACATGTTCACGAGATTAAGTCTGCGTAGCAGTGTGTTGGGTTTGAGCATGGTGTTGATGTCGTCTGTCGCGTCAATGGCGTCGAGCTCGACTTTCGCCGATACCGTCGCCTTGCAAGCGAACCTGCAACCGTCGAGTGAAGTGCCGCCGCGCGTGAGCAAAGGCCATGGGGTCCTGAAAGCCACCTTCGACACCACCACCAAGACACTGCAGTGGACCGTGACGTACGGCGACTTGTCAGGCCCCGCGACCATGGCCCATTTTCACGGTCCCGCGCCCGTGGGCCAGAACGCGAAGGTGCAGGTTGCTATCGACAAGAACGCGCTGCCCAGTCCGATCACCGGCCAGGCCACGCTGTCCGAGCAACAGTCCACCGACCTGATGGCTGGGCAGTACTACTTCAATATCCATACCGAGCAGAATCCGACGGGAGAGATTCGCGGGCAGGTGATGCCGGCGAACTGATGAGGCGTTTTGCTGGCAGGACACGCATTGCAGCCTTCTCTACACGCGACTTCACGAACGATCGTACTATTGACGTTCATAGAAAAGAGGAGTCGCCATGAGTTGGCAAAGTGCGTTGGCCTGCTGGGTTTTACGTCGCCGGATGCGCCCCGAAACGGCTAAGCCGGGTATCGATGTTGAGCGAGCGCGTAGGTTGACGTCGAAGCGCGCGTGGTTGCCGAAAGTGCCGTCGGGCTGGCGTCTTGAAGAGCGATATGGCCATGACGCCGCGCCGCTCCGTGGCGAGTGGCTGTTGTACGGCCAGCCGTCTCATATCACGGTCCTGTACCTGCATGGCGGTGGTTATTATTTTTGCTCGCCCGCGACGCATCGCGGACTCGTATTTCCCCTCGCGAGACGTTCAGGCGCGCGGACCTTTTCCCTCGACTACCGGCTTGCGCCCGAGCACCCGTTTCCCGCCGCGCTGGACGACGCATTGGCTGCTTATCGAAAGCTGTTGGCCGATGGCGTGCCGCCTGGGTCCATCGTGATAGCGGGCGATTCGGCCGGCGGCGGTCTTGCGCTCGCGACATTGCTGGCTTTACGCGATGCAGGTGATTCACTTCCCGCAGGCGCAGTGTTGTTTGCGCCGTGGACGGATCTGGCGGCGACCGGCGCGTCAATGACGACCAACGATGGCCTCGACCCCATGTTCTACGGCCGCGCATTCGCGCCGGCGGGCAAGCTTTACTCGGGCGACGCCGATGTGCGTAACCCTTATGTATCGCCACTGTATGGGCGGTTCGACGGTCTGCCGCCGCTCTTCATCCAGGTCGGCGATACCGAGGTGCTGCTCGACGATTCCACGCGCGTGGCGCAGAAAGCGCGTGCAGCAGGCGTGAGCGTGGAGCTTCAGATCTGGCCGAAGATGCCGCACGTCTTCCAGATATTCGCGCCGTTCGTGCCGGAGGCGAACCGCGCGCTGGAGCAGGCAGCCGGGTTTGTGCGCCGGGTCACGGCTGCGCAGGCCGTGGAAACATCGTAGGAAGCGGGCGGTTCACTTCCCGCTCGCTATATCGATGGTCTGAAAAGCGCGCTCGACCGCGAGTTGCCCGTATTCCCGCTCCAGCCGGCGCACGGTGAAATGTCCGTGCGCCATTTGCTGGAAATGATCGATGAAGACTGTGTTGACCATGGCCCCGAGCACCGCGCCGATCGCCGGGATCGACTTGGCGGCGACCTGTTCGCTGACCTGCACGGAGAACCGCGACGCGACCGTCTGCAAGAACTTCAGCAATGCGGTCGAGCCGTGTCCGCTCAGCCCCTTCGCCGCAAGCTCGCTCGTGGCCTTCGATACCGACTGCGCCAAAGTCCCCCGCACAATGAAATAGCCGATATCGGCGGCATCGTCGCTCGAACTTGGGCCGCCCATGCCGAGCACCATCATGCATTGCAACTGGGTGTCGATGAGATGCACGTCTTCGCCCTCGCTGCGCGCAATGTCGCAGATCGAACGAAACATCAGCGTGGTCGTGACGGGCAATTCCACCGGCAAAGCGAACAACCCAAACGCACCACCAGCCGCTCCAGTGGTCGCGACAGCCAGTTTGTGCATCAGGTTGTGTGGTTTTTCGGGTGGCAGCAGAACGCCGTCAATCGTCGTTTTACTGAGCGTGCGCAGCGCGAGTTGCAGACATTTCTTGAGCGCGGCCTGGGTCGCATCGTCGATTTTTTCCTGCGCGACATTCGGCATTCGCGCCATCAATTTTTCGATCGGCGAGCCAACCACGCTCGCCAGTTTCATCGTAAGCGACGGACTTTCCAGTGCTTCCTTGGCACGGCGCAAGGTCGCAAGATCTTCCTGCGAGAGGGGCGAAGCGGCGATTGGCGTCGGTTCCATGGCAATTTTAGAAAAGGGTTGAGAAGGCGTCTGGCCTTGGATGAGAGCCTATCACCGTGCTATGATTCACATTCTGTTGACAAGTCAATCATTGTGGTATCAAAAAATGGCCGTTCATACTGCCGAGCATCACTCCGCGGGACAAGTGCTCCCGTTTCGCGAATCGCTGATGGCGATGCTGGGCATCTGCTTCGTGACCATGCTGGTCGCGCTCGATCAAACCGTGGTCGGGACGGCATTGCCCACCATCGTCGCCGAACTCAGGGGTTTTGACCTGTACGCCTGGGTCGCCACCTCGTATTTGCTTACGTCCGTCATCACCGTGCCAATTTTCGGCCGGCTCGGCGACTATTACGGTCGCAAACCGTTCGTGATCGCGTCTATCGTCGTGTTCACCGTCGCATCCGCGCTTTGCGGTCTCGCCAACAACATGCTCTTCCTCGTGCTCGCGCGCGGACTTCAGGGCATTGGCGGCGGCATGCTGGTCGGGACCGCGTTTGCGTGCATTGCCGATCTGTTTCCTGACTCCGTCGTGCGTCTGCGCTGGCAGGTGATGATGAGTTCGGCCTTCGGTATTGCGAACGCGGTCGGCCCCTCGCTTGGCGGAATTCTGACGCAATACTACGGTTGGCGCTCCGTGTTCTACGTGAATCTGCCGGTCGGCCTGCTGTCGGTGTTTTTCGTCTGGCGCTTCCTTCCGCACCTTCGGCACGTCAAGCATGAGGGCAAGATGCGTCTGGACTGGCAAGGCGCGGGCCTGATCGCGATTGCGCTGGGTTCGCTGCAATTGTTCGTCGAAATGTTGCCGAAGCACGGTCTGTCGGCCGAGTCGTTGATGCTGCTGGTCGCGAGCCTTGCGTCCAGCTATGCGCTCTGGAAGTGGGAACGTAGCTGCGATTACGCCATTCTTCCCGTCGATATGTTCCGCAACAAGAGTCTGTCCGCGCTCTTTACGCTGGCGATTCTTGGCGGGTTCACGATGTTTTCGCTGCTGTTTTACGCGCCTCTGCTGTTCCAGGGCGGTTTTGGCATGTCGCCGAAAGACGCCGGCCTGATGATCACGCCGCTGGTGGTGTTCATTACGATCGGCAGTATCGTGAACGGCCGGATCGTGACACGTGTGAAGAATCCCAACGCAATGTTGTTCGTCGGTTTCGCGTTGCTGGCGGTGGCATGTCTCGGCGTGGTGATCGCCACGCGCTCAATGCCGCGTCCGCTGTTGATGATGTTCATGGTGCTGGGCGGAATGGGGTTGGGCTTTGTCATGCCGAACCTGACCGTGTTCGCGCAGTTGACCGCGGGACGCGAACATCTGGGGATTGCGACGGCGCTGCTGCAGTCGCTGCGCATGATTGGCGGGATGATTGGCACTGCATTGACCGGCACGCTGATCGGCCATCTGTATGCGAGCGGCGTGCAGCTCGCGCTCGACAAGGACAGTGCCACTCACTGGCTCGGCGACCTGAGCGATCCGCAGATCCTGATCAACCACGACGCGCAAACCACGCTGCTTTCGCAACTCGCGGCGGCGGGTCATAACGGCGCGATGCTGCTCGAATCGGCGCGCGAGTCGCTGGTTGCGGCCATTCACATTGGTTTGGCGGTGGCGGCGGTCGTAGCGGTGCTGGCTGTGTGGCAATCGCGTCGCGTACCAACGGTGCACTTGAAGGGCGCGAAGATCGAACCGACGATAGTGGCCGAATGAGTTCGATAACAGCAAGCAAGCGCGTGAAGAGCACCACGGCCACGAACGACGCGCAAACGCGCAGCGTTAAAGCAATCAGCACTGAAGCAGTCAGCCGGGAACCAACCAGCATGGACGAGACGGAACGTATCGCCTTCATACAGCAGTTTGGGCGCACTTATCGAACGTTCATGCAGGCGTTCGAGTCGCAGGTCGGCCATCCAATGCCGCGTTGGCGCATCCTGCTCGCGCTGCACGATCACGCGGGCGAGTTGTCGCAAAAGCGTCTGGTCGAGAGGCTGCGCGTGGACCCGGGCGCGCTTACGCGGCAGTTGAAGACGCTGGAGGCGCTGGGCTGGATCGCGCGCAGTGTCGACCAGCGTGACAACCGGGTATCGAATGTCATCCTGACCGATACCGGCCGCGCCGTGACCGAAGCCGGCATGCCGCGCCGCAATGCCTTTCTTCACGAGACACTGTCGACGCTTCCCGACGACGCCGTCACGGCACTCTCCGGCGCGTTACGCGCGCTCGAGCAGCGCATCCAGGAAGTTGCCGCCGGAACCGCTGAATTGAACGGCCCAGGCGCGCTGGGCAGCGCCGTTTCCGAAGACGCCTAGAACGACGTCTCGATCACTTCCTTCACGCGATATTTTGTATCGACGACCAGAATCTGGCGCCATTTGTCGAACGTGAGGCAGGGGTGCGAGATGTCGAACGCAATCATGTCGCCGACCTTGATGTCGTCGCCCGGCTTGATCCGCAGGTACGCGTGCTGATCCATCATGCCGAAGATCTCCCAGCCTTCATCCGTCTTGATGTCGCGCGGCCATTGCGTACCGGGACGGAAGTGGCGAGCGGGTTCGGGCATGCCGGCGTCGAAGGCGGCGTCGCGTTTTCCGAGGCCAATGATCACGCGATCCGGCTCCGGAATCGACTGCACATAGGCCCACAATTGCAGCGCCGGTTTCAACCCTTCGCCCATTTTCTTCGCAATCGGGTTGCGCGCGAAAATCTCGTTCTGCGCTTTCTTGTACACACCCACGTCATGCGTCAGATAACAGCCCGGACGCAGGATCACCTCGATTGCATCGCTATTCGCTTTCGCGAATTCATCGGCGACGACGTCGTACCACGCCGATCCCGCGCCCGACAGAATCGCCGGCTTGCGTTCGATCTTCCCATCGGCGACCAGCGCGCGCGTCACGTCGACCGCGTTCTGTAGAAAAGCCCGTACCTTCGATTCGTCCTGCAGCACGCCCTCGTACAACTCGACGCCAGTCAGCTTCACGGCGTCGGGCCAGCGTGCAACGGCGGCCAAAACCGCATCGCGCTGCGCGTCGTCTCGAATGCCCGTTCGGCCGCCCGCCACACCTAGTTCCAGCAGCACGTTCACCTGCTTGTTCACATCGCTGAAAAACGCGCCGAGCTGATCGACGTTATCGGCGGAATCGACGAGACAATGGAACTCAAAATTGGGATCGGTGAGCAATTCCGCGATCATGCCCATGTTGCGTTTGCCGACCAGCTGGTTCGCCATCAGCACGCGCTGCACACCGCCGCGATACGCCGCGCGCACCTGATGCGCGGTGGCAAGTGTGATGCCCCAAGCGCCAGCATCAAGCTGGCGGCGAAACAGTTGCGGCGCCATGGTCGTCTTGCCGTGCGGTGCGAGTTTTACGCCGTATTCGGCCACGAAAGCTTGCATCCACTTCAGGTTGTGCTCGATCCGGTCCGCGTATAGCACGGCGGCCGGCAGGCTCACGTCCTCGTCCAGCAGATTCCAGTCAAGGCGCGCGGCATCCACCAGATGCACGCTGACGCCCGGCACCATGCCCAGACCCTTGCCAAAAGGGTCGATTGTCGCGCTTTGATAGTTTGTAACTTTCATGTGCTGCTACTCCATCGTTCGTTTGTATAGAGTTCGGGGCTTGATTTTCTGCGTTCGATTCAATATCGAGATTGACTCGACAATGGTACAGAAAGTACGATGCCCGAGACATTGTTATTTAGTACCAAGCGCACCGAAAGGGTTTTCATGAACGTGTCGTCCGAACCGCCAGTCTTCGATATCGTCGCCCGGATTGCCGAGCGCGCGCCCGAACTGCGTTCGGCGGAACGGAAGGTCGCGGCGCTCATTCTCGACGATTTGACCGGTGCATCGCGCGCCAGCATTGGTGCACTCGCAAAAAAAGCCGAGGTCAGCATTGCGACCGTGACGCGTTTCGCGAAGGCGGTCGGATGCCATGACGTGCGCGAGCTTAAATTGCGGCTGGCTCAGGCGGCGGCTGTCGGCCAGCGGTTCTTGCGCGGCGGTTCATATGATGAAACCGACGCCGACGATCCTGCCGATTCACTCGCCGCCCGTATTTTCGACGATATCCAGACCACGCTCGCTCACAATCGTGGCGCGTTGCGTGCGGCGCCTATTGCCGCTGCCGCCGACGCGCTTGCTGATGCGCAGATGATCTACGTCTTTGGCATGGGCGGAGGCTCGACCGCTTTAGCCGATGAAATGCGTTTTCGCTTGGTTCGGCTGGGCCGGCCGGTCGCGTCGTATCAGGATGGTTTGCTGCAGCGGATGGTCGCCGCAACGCTCTCGCGTGAACACGTGGTGGTGGCGTTGTCGGTGACGGGGCAGACGCCGGAAATGGTCGAAAGCTGCAGGATCGCGCGCGAATATGGCGCGCGTGTCATTGCGCTGACGGCGCCCGCGTCGCCGCTCGCGCAACTGGCCGACTGGCTGATTCCGATCATCGCGAAAGAAACTGATTTTATCTACAAGCCTTCGACATCCCGCTACGCCATGTTGATGGCGCTCGACCTGCTCGTCACTGAACTTGCCGTGAAGCAGGGCGATACGAGCCGCGAGCTTTTGCGGCGCATGAAACACGCGCTGGACGCTTATCGCGGTGGCGGCGTCGACGAACGTCAGCCTTTGGGCGATTGACCGGGTTTCCAGGCAAACGCGCGAATATTGAGGAGATAGAGCATGGCATCGGATGGAGAACACGTCGATACGCTGATCAAAGGCGCGCGGATGATCGACGGAACGGGTGCGCCGGCAGTCCAGCGCGATGTGGCGGTGAAGGATGGCCGGATTGTCGCGATCGGCGAGTTGACGGGCTGGACGGCCGATAGCGTCGTAGAGGCGGAGGGCCGGGTGCTGGCGCCGGGTTTTATCGATGTCCATACGCACGACGATACCCACGTCATTCGATCGCCGCAGATGCTGCCGAAGATATCGCAGGGGGTGACGACGGTGATCGTCGGCAATTGCGGTATCAGCGCGTCGCCGGTGACGTTGAAGGGTGATCCGCCCGATCCAATGAACCTGCTCGGCGCGTTCGATGACTTTCAGTATCCGACCTTTGCGGCTTATATCGATGCGGTGAATCAGGCGCGACCGGCCGTGAATGTGGGCGCGTTGATCGGGCATACGGCGCTGCGCAACAACCATATGGATCGGCTGGATCGCGGGGCATCGGCTGAGGAAATCGATGGCATGCGTGCTCAGTTGGAAGAAGCGTTGTCGCATGGGGCGCTTGGTTTGAGCAGCGGTCTTGCTTATAGCTCGGCGTTCAATGCACCGCCGGAAGAAGTGATGGCGCTGGCCGAGCCTTTGGCTAACGCCGGCGCGCTGTACACCACGCACATGCGCACCGAATTCGACGCGATCCTCGACGCAATGGACGAGGCGTATCAGGTCGGCAAGCACGCGCGCATTCCCGTCGTGATCTCGCATTTGAAATGCGCTGGGCCATCGAACTGGGGGCGCAGCATTGAAGTATTGCAGTCGCTTGACACCAAGCGCGAGGGTCAGCCGGTGGGATGCGATTGCTATCCGTACAACAGGAGTTCATCGACGCTCGATTTGAAGCAGGTGACGGGCGATATCGAGATCACGATCACGTGGTCGGAGCCGCATCCGGAGATGGCGGGCAAGTTGATTTCGCGAATCGCCGCCGAGTGGGGCGTGACGCAGCCGGAGGCGGGCAAGCGCTTGCAGCCGGCGGGGGCGGTTTATCACAACATGTCGGAAGACGATGTGCGGCGGATCCTGTCGCATCCCGCGACCATGGTCGGCTCCGATGGCTTGCCGAATGATCCGCTGCCGCATCCGCGTTTATGGGGCGCGTTTCCGCGGGTGTTGGGCCATTACGCACGGGATACGTCGCTGATCGCGCTCGAAGAAGCGGTGCGGAAGATGACGGGGTTATCGGCGCGGCGATTTGGTTTGAGCGAGCGCGGTCTGGTGCAGGTGGGATATCACGCGGACCTGGTGCTCTTCGATGCCGACAAGGTCCGTGATACCGCAACGTTCGCCGAGCCTCGGCAGGCGGCTGATGGCATTGATGCGGTTTGGGTGAACGGGGTGCTTTCTTATCTCGATGGCGCGGTGACGGGACTGAGAGCGGGACATTTTGTGGCGCGTGGCGAGGGTTCCAGACTCGATGCGCTTGGGCACTTTTGATTAACGTTGAGGATGTGCAATGAAACGATATGGCGTGGAAGGTGGTAAAGGACAAGGCGGCGCGGTAATGCCGTTTTCGCGTGCGGTTGAAGCGGATGGGTGGCTGTTTGTTTCAGGCCAGACGCCAATGGAAAATGGCGAAGTGATTGAAGGCGGGATTGTTGCCCAATCGCACAAGGCTATTCAGAATGTCTTCGCGATTTTGAAAGAAGCCGGATATGGTGCGGAGCACGTCGTGCGGTGCGGCGTTTGGCTTGACGATCCCCGGGATTTTGCGTCGTTTAACAAGGTATTCAAAGAGTACTTCGGGGAACATCCGCCGGCACGTGCTTGCGTGGTTTCTTCGATGGTAATCGATTGCAAGGTCGAAGTGGATTGCGTGGCTTATAAGAAAGCTGGCGCCTGACGGCTGGTTTGTTCGCGCCGGTCAATGCCAGCCCCGGCGCGAATGCTCTTACTGCCGAGCCAGCCGCGCGTTATCCGGCAGCGGCAGATTAAAGTTGGTCCGGAACGGATTGATATCCAAACCGCCGCGTCGCGTATAGCGCGCATAAACGGCTAGCCGTTCCGGTTTGCATTCACGCATCACATCCAGAAATATCTGTTCAACGCATTGCTCATGAAACCCGGTATGTTCGCGATAAGAAATGATATATCGCAGCAATCCCGCGTGATCGATCGGCACGCCTACATAACGAATCTGCACGCTGCCCCAATCCGGCTGCCCGGTCACCGGACAATTCGATTTGAGCAAATTCGAAAACAGCGTCTCATCAACCGGCGATTCGCCAAAAGACGCGCGCAGTAACGAAGGATCGGGTGCATAAACATCGGCATCCAGATCCAGCCGATCCAGCGACAAACCCTCAAACTCCTCCATCTTGAGTTTCACGCCAAACTCATACGGCGCCACAAGCTGTACGGAAACATTCGCACCGCACACGGTGGAAACATCCTTGCGGATCGCCGCACGAACCTCGTCGATAGAATCAAAAGCCGTCTGCGAAAAAGATCCCAAATACAGTTTGAATGACTTCGACTCCACAATATTGGGCGAATCCGCCGGCACGATGAACGTCGCCACCGCGATCTGCGGTTTGCCCTTGCGGTTGAGCCAGGACAGTTCGTATGCGTTCCAGATATCGGTGCCGAAGAACGGCAGCGGACCCGTGAGCCCGAGCGCGTCGCGCCCCGACTTGCGGCCGATGGGGAAAAGCAGCGCCGGATCGTACCGTTCAGAGTAGTGGACCGGCTTGCCAAGGGGAGAGTGTTCGGGCGTATTCACGATGGGTTCGATATGCCACTTGGGACGTGCCCCGTCGCTGTCACGACACGGGCCGACTCGCAATGGCCAATTTGGTCGTCGAAGAAAAAGTCGGGTTCGAACTTGCCCAGGAACGGGCCTTTGTCCAATCCACCGAGGAACATCGCTTCGTCGATTTCGATGTTCCATGCCATCAACGTCCGGATCGCACGCTCATGAGCTGGTGCCGATCGCGCCGTGACAAGCGCCGTGCGAATCCGCATCCGCGTGGTGTCATGGCTAAGTTTTTGCAGCTTGTGAAGCGCTTCGAGCAACGGTTTCAACGGTCCGTTTGCCAACGCCAGATCTTTCTTGCCGACTTCGTGCTCCACAAACGCGGGCAAACCTTGCGCCTGGAACACTTGTTCGGCTTCGTCGGAGAAAAGCACGGCATCGCCGTCGAAAGCAATCCGAATTTCATCAGGATACCGGCTCGCGGCAAGCGGCGCTCGCGGCACGACCGTCGCGGCCGGAAAGCCGGCGGCGAGGGCATCGCGGACATCGGCGGAATTGGCCGACAGGAATAACGATGCGCGAAACGGCTCCAGATACCGGAACGGTGACCGGCCGCGCGTAAAGACCCCGCGTTCGATCGCCAGTCCATGCTCCTTGCACGAACTGAACGCGCGCAAACCGCTGATGGGATCGCTGCGCGACAGGATCACCACCTCCACGCGCCGCTCGCCGGCCACGTTCAGCGCAAGCAACTTCTCGATCAGCGACAAGGCGATGCCGGGTTTAGCCGGAACGTGAAGCCGCGAGCGTTGCAGCGCCTCGTATTCACGCAGGTCGCCCGCTTCGTAGACTTCGTTTTCTTCTTCGAAGTCGAACAGCGCCCGCGACGAAATCGCGACCACCAGCTTGTCGTCCAGCGTGAAGGCCATGCGGGCGTCAGGCGAGGAACAGCTTGTAGACGGGGTTCGCGCCTTCGTCCCACCACTGATAACCCAAGGTCGCAAGGAATTGCCCGAACGCCGCGTTATCCGTTGCCGGCACCTGGACGCCAACGAGAATCGAACTCGTATCCGCGCCCTGGTTCCGATAGTGGAACAGACTGATATTCCAGTTCGGCGCCATCGACGAAAGGAATTTCATCAGCGCGCCCGGGCGCTCGGGGAATTCGAAACGCAGTAGCCGTTCGTCTTGCGCGAGCGGCGAATGGCCGCCAACCATGTAGCGGATATGTTGCTTCGAGAGTTCGTCGTGGCTGAGATCGACCGTAGCAAATCCGTGTTCGATAAACGCGTTCGCCATCTGCACCGCTTCGCCGCGCGTCTTGATCTGCACGCCGACGAAGATATGGGCGGCGTGGGCATCCGCAATCCGGTAGTTGAACTCCGTCACGCTGCGTGTGCCGACCAGTTCGCAGAACCGCTTGAAGCTGCCGCGTTCTTCCGGAATGGTCACCGCGAACACCGCTTCGCGCGCTTCGCCGACTTCAGCGCGTTCGGCCACAAAGCGCATCCGGTCGAAGTTCATGTTCGCGCCGGACGTGACGGCGACCAGCGTCTGCGCTTCCAGCCCATCGCGCTCTGCATACAGCTTGGCACCCGCAACCGCCAGCGCACCCGACGGTTCCAGCACGCTGCGCGTGTCCTGGAAGACGTCCTTGATCGCGGCGCAGAGGGCGTCGGTGTCGACGGTAATGACTTCGTCGAGCAACTCGCGGCACAGCCGGAAGGTTTCCTCGCCGACGAGTTTTACCGCTGTGCCATCGGCGAACAGCCCGACTTCGGCCAGCGTGACGCGCTCGCCTGCCGCGATGGATTGCTTCATCGCGCACGAGTCGACGGCTTGCACGCCAATGACGCGGATCTCCGGGCGCACTGCCTTGACGTACGCCGCGACGCCCGCCGCGAGGCCGCCGCCGCCGATGGGCACGAAGATGGCGTAGATCGGCCCTTGGTGCTGGCGCAGGATTTCCATCGCGACGGTGCCTTGGCCGGCGATGACGTCGGGGTCATCGAAAGGATGAACGAAGGTCAGGCCCCGCGCTTCCTGCAACTTGACGGCGTGGCCGTACGCGTCGCTATAGGATTCGCCATGCTGGACGATTTCCACGGTCGGGCCGCCGAACGCGCGCATGGCGTCGATCTTGACCTGGGGCGTAGTGACCGGCACGACGATGACGGCTTTACAGCCGAGCCGCGTGGCTGAATAGGCGACGCCTTGAGCATGATTTCCCGCCGATGCCGTAATCACGCCGCGTGCCAGCACGTCGGCGGAAAGCTGCACCATCTTGTTGTACGCGCCGCGAATCTTGAACGAGAAAACCGGCTGGTTGTCTTCGCGCTTCAGGTAGACCGAGTTGTGCAGCCGAGCGGACAAATTACGGGCGGGTTCGAGCTCGCTTTCGCGGGCGACGTCGTAGACGCGCGCGGTCAGGACTTTCTTGAGGTAATCGGGGTGTGCCATTCCGGAGCCGTTCGCGCGCGGCTGTGCGCGCCATTTTTGAGAGCGAAAACATCAATAATAGCTCAGGGGATCGCCGACGCTGCGGTTCGGGTCGCTTTGGTGCGCAATCGGGCCCAGCCCGACTGTGTCAATTAAAGAACTCCGCCTGCATGAAATGCCGCCAACAAGTATCAAAAATTGTCTCGATTGAGCCTGCCCCGCGTACCGCGTTCTATTCTGCATACGAATAGACGAACAACTGTCGTTCCGTTCCTCAGGGACTTTGCGTCTCCAGCCCGGTTTGCATCGCAAATTTGAATGACCCGATGCATCGAGACGGGGATGGCATGCGGTAGGCCGCAGTCATGTTTGCCGTATGTGTTTGTCTGGCCTCGATTGTTCACGGTGGGGTGTATATGCATTCGGATTGGCTGTCAGACAAGCCTGAAAAGCACGGGCTCGACGCTCGTATTCTGGCCGACGTACTTGAGGAGGGGGCGCAAGAGCCCGGCCTTCGCAGCCTGCTGGTGGTTCGCAACGGCTTGCTGGTCGGAGAACGTTACTACGGTGGCGCGTCAGCGGCCGACCTTCAACCCCTCAATTCAATTACCAAGAGCGTGAGCTCCGTGTTGGTTGGGCAGGCGCTGCAACGTGGCGTTATCCGGGGGGGAGTATCGGCGACGGTCCGCGAACTATTGCCGGAGGCGGTTGCCATGGCGCCTGATTCGCCCGCAGCCAATGTGACTGTCGCACAGATCCTCTCGGGCAGAGCGGGACTGAGCTACGACTGGCAAGTGCAGTATGACGAGCTCATAAGCGCGCCCGATCTGGTCTCCATGGCCCTCGCGCTCCCCGCTGATCCCATCACTCCGCGGGCTTGGACCTACAACGATCCCCTTATAGGCCTGATTTCGCCGATCCTGTTGAGGGTGGAGGGGGCCGACCTTGCGGACATCGCTGCTCGCGACCTTTTCACGCCACTCGGCATCGAGCGCTATGAATGGACTCGCGACAACGCGGACCGGTCGCTAAGCTATGCCGGCCTGGCACTGCGTCCGCGCGACCTGATGAAGGTGATATGGACCATGGCCGAAAAGGGCAAATGGCGAGGCCGTGGGGTGATCCCGGAGGAGTGGGTTGGCGACAGCACGAGATCCCGTGGTGCGGCGAGCTGGCGCGTAAAGCCTGTCACTGATATTGGCTACGGTTATTTGTGGTTCACCGGCTTTCTTCACGGCCATGCTGTTGTTTGGGGATGGGGCTATGGCGGCCAGTTCGCGCTGTGGGTGCCGATCCTGCGGCTGGCGGTAGCGAGCGCAGCTGTGTCACCGCCGGCAGAACAATTGGCCGCCCAGACTGACGCCATCATGGCGCTTATCGCCCGTCTGGTGCAGGCTGCAAGGTAAATTGGCGGGTGCGCAGCATCCTTGATGCAATGCAGGCACCTTGGCGTCCGGAGAGTTCGCCCGAAAGCAGCAACCAACAAATTTCCGCAACAATCTAGCCGACCCTTCGGGCCATGGGCAACACCCGCATTGCCCTGCGACATCGACCCGGGTCAAGCCGATCATTGGCGCCCCGAGAAACGTGAGCGCGCGCGAATGGTCAAGAATTTGTCCAAAATTGCCATGCACAAAGCCCTTCAACCCGCTAGGCAGCGCGAACGACGCATATTGCGATAGGTTAGAATTCCGTTTTCGATACAGGATCGGAAGATGCAACGGCAGTCCCGGACCGGCTTTTTGACGCATGTTCCCCGCGACGCTCTACGCGAGTGCTGCGCGCTCTGCTGCGCTATCCACGCGGCTTCGGAACGGCATGCGCGTCATCAGCGATCGTGCCGCTGATTCCGGACCCTCCGAAGGTTTTGCATCGTTCGCCACCCCCTGCCGGCGAGCACCTTCACAAAAAAGTATCACTCGAAAATCTGCGCTTCACAGCGCTTTGCCGGCTATCGCGCTGCTCGTGACCTTATCGTCAGCACAAGCGCCGGCTCACCGAACTGTCGAATATGAACGCACCCCAAGCCTTCGATCCGAACGGCGCCGCGCATGCCGTGGCCCTGGATACCGAGCCGCGCCTGCGCGAAATTCCCTATAACTACACATCGTTTTCCGATCGCGAAATCGTCATTCGCCTGCT